>Ga0209572_1001872_pt1 | contig 11854 bp, 9 predicted proteins | sample EBPBio232012_DNA_FD_185867 | JGI IMG/M metagenome (GOLD analysis project Ga0209572, IMG submission 185867) | Wastewater treatment Type I Accumulibacter community from EBPR Bioreactor in Madison, WI, USA - Reactor 1_1/23/2012_ DNA (SPAdes)... | ecosystem: Engineered > Bioreactor > EBPR >...
CGGCCAATTTTTGCAAAAATCTTTTTACCCGAATCAGGATCTACCCCCAGCTCAAAAGAACCAGCGGCTTTTGCACCATTTTCACCAGTTGCTTCTTCTATTTTATTGTGAAATTCCTTATAGAAATTCTCTATCATTTTTTGCCAGGAAACTTTCCCTTCGGCTACATCATCAAACTCGTTTTCTACTTTAGCGGTAAACTTATAGTTGAGTACATCTTCAAAGTTTTCTACCAGATAGTCATTTACAATAATTCCCAGGTTTGTTGGGAATAGTTTTGCTTTTTCGGCACCAAAATTCTCCGTACCTACCGTATTGGTGATTTCACCATCCTTGAGGAGATAATCTTTGAAATTTCTCTGAAAACCCGCCCGGTCTTCTTTCACGATATATTCTCTTTTGATTACGGTCGAAATGGTGGGTGCATAGGTAGATGGACGCCCAATACCCAATTCTTCCAGTTTCTTTACCAGCGAAGCTTCGGTATATCTTGCCGGTGGGCGTGAGAAACGCTCGGTGGCTTTCATTTGCTTCAAAACCAGTTCCTGTCCTACTGTAAGCGGGGGAAGCATGTCTTTATTTTCTTCGTCTTCGTCGTCAGTTGATTCCAGATACACTTTGAGGAACCCTTCAAATTTTATAACTTCGCCTGTTGCAGTAAGTTCTTCAGGACGGGTAGAAATGCCAATTTTTGCAATCGTTCTTTCTATCACTGCCTCCGCCATTTGTGAGGCGATGGCTCTTTTCCAGATCAAATCATAAAGCCTTTTCTCATTTCGGTCGTTTCCGGTTTCAGTTACTGCAAAATCAGTGGGTCTGATGGCTTCGTGAGCTTCCTGAGCCGACTTATCTTTAGTTTTGAATACCCTGGGCTTAGAAAATTTCTCTCCATAAGTACCGATAATTTTATTTTTGGCGTTGTCGATAGCTTCCTGAGACAGATTGGTGGAGTCAGTACGCATATAAGAGATTTTACCCGATTCGTAAAGCTTTTGTGCCAAAGTCATCGTCTGTAAAACCGAGAATCCCAGCTTTCTGGAAGCCTCCTGCTGTAAAGTTGAAGTTGTAAATGGGGGAGCCGGACTTTTGGTGGTAGGCTTAACCTCCAGTCCGTTGATTTTGTAAATTGCAGGCACACAATCCTGCAAAAACTTTTGTGCTTCACCTTCAGTTTCGAAATTTTTGCCTAATTCTGCCGTTAGCACTTTATTCTTTTCTACCAAAAACTGTGCTACAACCTTAAATGATGATTTGGATTGAAAACTCTCAATTTCACGCTCTCTTTCTACTACTATCCTAACAGTAACCGACTGCACCCTTCCAGCTGAAAGATTTTTGCGGTCACCTGCTTTAATTCTTTTCCACAAAACGGGTGAAAGCTGAAAACCCACCAATCTATCCAATATTCTCCGGGCTTGCTGAGCATTAACCAAATCTATATCTATTTGCCTGGGCGACTCAATGGCTTTATTGATGGCATTTTTGGTAATTTCCCTAAAAACTATCCTTTTGGTATCATTTCCAAGGTTTAAAGCTTCTTTTAAGTGCCAGGAAATAGCCTCTCCTTCGCGGTCATCGTCAGTTGCAAGCCATACCTCTTTGCCTTTGGCTAAATTTTTAAGTTCGTTTACAACCTTGACCTTATCTGAAGAAATCTGATAACTGGGATTGAATTGATTATCTACATCTACACCCAATTCTTTTTCCGGAAGATCTCTGATATGTCCAAAACTAGATTTAACGATAAAATCACTACCTAAATAACCCTCTATTGTTTTTGCTTTGGCTGGAGACTCAACTATTACCAGATTTTTTGACATACTAAATATATAAATGTATAGAAACCTAAATGTGAAATTTTGGGCAAAATAAGTATATTATCATTTCAAACCGAAACTTTTTTTAAACATAGACCTCAAAAATGCCTGATTTAGGTGTGATTTTAATCTAAATTTTAGGAAGTTATGCAAATAATTCAGTTTGAGTTTTTCAGGATGATTCTTGAAATATTTATATTACCAACAAAATCCTTTTTAGTAGTTTTGAAAAAAAACCTATCAAACTCGAAGTTTTTCCTGTTTAGACAAAAAAAATATTTTAATTTTTTCATGGCTTAAAATCATTCAAATTATTGTTTTTCAAATTATTACAAAATTTAAAAAATCAAAAAACAGGATTTTTATAAAAAAATTAAAATAATCCTATTTTAAAATCTAAAATCAATTCGTACTTTTGAAAAATAGAATTAAATAAAAAAATATTACGCTGATGAAAGTATTTGATTTGGATATGATAAAAGCGACTTATGCCAAGTTTCCTGAAAGAGTGGAAGCCGCAAAGAAGCTTTTAGGAAGACCAATGACTTTGGCAGAAAAGATTTTGTATGTCCACCTTTGGGACAACTTACCTTCCAAGCCTTATGAACGTGGTAAAGACTATGTAGATTTTGCACCTGACCGTGTAGCTATGCAAGATGCCACCGCACAGATGGCCCTTTTGCAGTTTATGCAGGCTCAGCGTGAAAAAGTAGCTGTACCCTCAACCGTACACTGCGATCACCTGATTCAGGCCAAAGTTGGTGCATCAGAAGATTTGAAGATTGCCAATGAGATCAACAAAGAAGTTTACGACTTCCTTTCTTCAGTATCTAATAAATATGGTATCGGTTTCTGGAAACCGGGTGCGGGTATCATTCATCAGGTTGTATTAGAAAATTATTCATTTCCGGGTGGAATGATGATCGGTACCGACTCTCACACACCTAATGCGGGTGGATTGGGTATGATCGCCATCGGTGTGGGTGGTGCTGATGCCTGTGACGTTATGGCCGGCCTACCATGGGAGCTAAAAATGCCTAAACTTATTGGTGTTAAACTGACGGGATCATTGAAAGGTTGGGCTTCTGCCAAAGACGTAATTCTGGAAGTCGCCGGTCGCCTTACTGTAAAAGGGGGTACAGGTGCAATCGTTGAATACTTCGGAACTGGAGCAGACAAACTTTCGGCTACCGGAAAAGGTACCATCTGTAACATGGGTGCTGAGATCGGAGCTACCACTTCGGTTTTTGGATTTGATAAAAAAATAGGAAAATACCTGATTGCTACCGGTAGAAGAAATGTGGCGATAGCAGCAGGAAGAATCAAAGAATATCTTCGTCCTGACCAGGATTGTATTGATAATCCCGAAAAATATTACGATCAGGTTATCGAAATCAACCTTTCGAAACTGGAGCCAAGAATCAATGGTCCTTTCACTCCGGATTTGGCATGGCCTCTTTCAAAATTTGCGGCTGCAGTTAAGAAAAACAACTGGCCGGCGAAACTGGATGTAGGTTTGATAGGCTCTTGTACCAACTCTTCTTATGAAGATATGACCAGGGCAGCTTCTGTAGCCAATCAGGCAGCTGAGAAAAATATCAAAGCCAAAGCCGAATACACCATTACTCCGGGTTCTGAATTGGTGAGATTTACTGCAGAGAGAGATGGCCTTTTAGGTACTTTTGGAAAAATTGGTGGTGTAGTATTAGCTAACGCCTGCGGACCTTGTATCGGCCAGTGGGCACGTCATGGTGCTGAAAAAGGTGAAAGAAACTCAATCATCACGTCATTTAACCGAAACTTCGCCAAAAGAGCTGACGGTAACCCTAATACTCACGCATTTGTAGCTTCACCTGAAATCGTGACTGCTTTTGCCATTGCCGGAGATTTGACTTTCAATCCTGCCAAAGATACATTGACCAACGAAAAAGGCGAGCAGGTAAGACTGGATCCGCCATTGGGAATAGAATTGCCTCCGATGGGCTTCGATGTATTGGATGCAGGATATCAAAAACCAGCCCGTAGCGGTAAAAATGTAAAGGTGAAAGTTAGTCCAAAATCAGACAGACTTCAGCTTTTAGCTCCATTTGCCAAATGGGAAGGTACCGACCTTAAAGGCCTTAAACTTCTGATCAAAGCCAAAGGAAAATGTACCACTGACCATATCTCTATGGCCGGCCCATGGTTAAAATACCGCGGTCACCTGGACAATATCTCCAATAACCTATTGATAGGTGCGGTAAACTTTGCCAACGAAGCTACCAATAAAGTTAAAAACCAATTGACCGGCGAATATGGCGAGGTACCTGCTGTCCAACGTGCCTATAAAGCCGCCGGTATTGGCTCTATCGTAATCGGTGACGAAAACTACGGTGAAGGCTCATCAAGAGAGCACGCAGCCATGGAGCCACGTCATTTGGGCGTAAGAGCTATATTGGTGAAGTCGTTTGCCCGTATTCACGAAACCAACCTCAAAAAACAAGGGATGCTGGCTTTGACATTCGCCAATCCGGCAGATTATGACAAAATCAAAGAAGACGACAGCTTTGATATCGTAGGTTTGACTTCATTTGCTCCTGGCAAGCCGTTGACCGTTGTGGCCAACCACACCGATGGAAGCAAAGACGAAATCACGGTTAATCATACTTACAATGATGCCCAAATAGGCTGGTTCAAAGCCGGTGCTGCATTAAACATCATCGCAGAGCAAGCCGGAAAATAATATTTCTTGCTTATGTTTTGTAGAGAATCCCTGGCTGAGAGGCCGGGGATTTTTTTGTAGAGCATTATGTCTGGTAATTATTACAGGGATAAAAGTTAAATATAATTCTAATTGAATCACAATTAAATATTACATCTTAAAATAAAAATCCTACGGAAATAAATTCTCTAAAGTTAGTTTGATATAAATTATAGTTATTCCTAGAAATTGATAAAATGTTAGAATCAAAATCAATAATCGATAACTTTTTCTTATAACTTTCAATATAAGGTAAATTATTATTTCTATTTCCAACTCTAGTGGAGAAATTACATAAAATTGGAGGGATGAAATCTATAAAGAATCTATTCTGGAAACGATATCTAACTTTTGAAGTTAGTCCAATTTCTGAAGTAACTACTTTCTCATTTATGTCATAACCATGAGTCCACAAAAACGATTCATTATACCCAATTTGATATTTTAGGCTAAGTAGAAATTTTAGATTATTCCTCTTTTTGGTTAAATCTAAATGGTTCAGAACTAGAAAATTAACAAACCTTGAATCATGTAGAACACCTCCAACTGATTGGTTAACGACGCTTTTCGTTTCCAGAGAATCTTCTTTAAAAAGACCACCATTTAATCTAAACTCCCAAAAATTACCTTTTTTGTTCGTAAAGCTTATGGAAGGGTTGATTCTGAAATTATTTTGGTTCACTTTTCTACCTCTAAAAACTGAATCTTGAAAACCATACAAAAATTTATACTTTTTATCATAAGAAAAGTTTAAATTTAATGATTTTCTAAAATCATTTTGCCCAAATAAATTTAAACTAATGAGACAGCTGTTAATTAATATAAAAAACTTCATTTTCATTTGGTAAATTTAATTTTTTCCCATTTACTTAAATGCTTTTTACATAAAAATATATAAATTCTGTAAAAAGTTAAAATACTTTAAAATCGATATATCTTTATGAAAATAAAATACGACAAAGAAACTGATATTTTATATATCAAATTCAATGACCTGACTGTATATGAATCAGATATGGAAAAAGAAGGAGTAATTTTAGATTATTCAGTTGATAGACAATTGGTCGGAATAGAAGTATTAGCTGCCTCTAAATCTTCTTCAAAACCCAATATTGTTGAATATGAATTAGCTTGAAAATATTCGACGGGTTCAAAGTCGATTCCGAAAATGTCAATCGAAGACAAAATTTAAAACCAAACACTGATGGCAATTTGATTCTACTAACAATTCACCAACGTTATCTCAATTTTAACATTAAAATAAAGTTTATTTTCAGATTAATTGAGTAAATTCAAGCTCAAATAATTCTGAATTATGATTGAAGGAAAAGTAAAAATTGGATTAATAGGCTCGCAATTTATATCAACTATTCATGCTGAGACAATAAAAAAAGTAGCCGATGCAGAAATCGTGGCTGTGATGTCGCCGACCCTTGAACATGTTAAAACTTTCGCCGAAAATCATAAAATTCCTAACTATTTCACCGATTTAGATAAAATGCTGGCCATGCCAGATCTAGATTTGGTGGTGATTGGTGCTCCGAATAATTTGCATTGTGAAATCACAGAAAAAATAGCATTGGCAGGAAAGCATATTGTTGTGGAAAAACCATTTTGTCTGAATCTGAAAGAGGCCGACAGGATGATTGCGGCCTGTGAAAAAGCAAATGTTAAACTTATGTATGCGGAGGAGCTATGCTTTACTCCAAAATATGTGCGAATGAAACAGCTTTTAGACGAAGGGGCATTGGGCAAACCTGTCTTACTAAAGCAATCAGAAAAGCATGATGGGCCGCACGCCGATCATTTTTGGGATGTGGAAAGGTCAGGTGGTGGCGTAATGATGGACATGGGCTGTCATGCAATCCAATTTTTCAGATGGCTTAATAAAAACAATCCTATAAAATCAGTATATGCTCAGATGAGCACCAGTGTACATATTGACAAAACCATCGGTGACGATAACTCAATTTTGATTTTAGAGTTTGAAAACGGCGTAACGGCAATGGCCGAAGAAAGCTGGACAAAACTTGGTGGCATGGACGACAGGGCGGAAATTCATGGCTCGGAAGGCGTTGCTTACGCCGATGTGCTTCAGGGTAATTCCATTCAGACTTATAGCACAAAAGGTGTAGGCTATGCAGTGGAGAAAGCAGGAAATACTGTTGGCTGGAGTTATACCATGTACGAAGAAATCTGGAACTATGGATTCCCGCAGGAGTTTGAACATTTTGTGGATTGTGTGAAAAATGATAAAGAACCGCTCGTAACAGGTCATGATGGAAAGGCTGTATTGGAAGTGATAATGGCTGCGTATGAATCAGCCGGAACAGGTAAAAAAATATTACTACCTTTTAAAACTGAAATTGACAAACCTTATAAATTGTGGAAAAAGTGAGTTTTTGATATAGTTTTCTTATTATAAAATATTCAAAATAAACTCCTTAGAAGTATAAACCGGTAAATCAGAAAAGTAAAAGTCGTTGATATTTTCGGTAATTATCGCCTCACATCCGGCGTGCAAAGCTGCATAATATTGCAGGCCGTCTTCATAATCTTTAACTTTTTTGTTTGTATTAACTGCAATTACTTCTTTTTGACCAATATTGGTTATTCCTAGATGACCTGACAAAATCTGCATTTTCTCAATTGCCCGCTTGTTTCCACATTTTTTTTCTGCGAAATAATAGGCAATAGCAAGGCAAATCGGCGAAGTAAAAAGCTGATAATTAGACCTGTAAGAGGGTAAACTCATCAACCGTGAGCTATAACTAAAAACAGGCATCTCATGGTTAAGGACAGAAACTAATATGTTGGCGTCCAAAAATAATTTCATTTTCTGGATTCGTAATATTCTTTCTTCAGAGACTTTGAGCTTTTGGTAGCGGTTTTATAAATAGCCTGCTCTTCAGCAACCAAACTTATAAAATCTGCTATCGGAATATCTTCCAGCGAGGCATAAGACTTGGGTGAAGAAGTGATTTTCTCGTATAAAAACTCGGTAAGCCTGCTCAAACTCATGCCTTGAGATGCAGCAAAATCTTTGGCCTTTTCTATAATCTTCTGGTCAAAACTTAATGTGATTTTAGTATCCATTTCTTATTCAATATTTTATACGTACAAAAATATTATTCTATACGTAAAACTCCAAAATAATTTAAATATTCTTTCCAAAATCCTTTAATGCAGCAGTTTATAAAAGTCCGGCTTCGAAATCAATTGCCCTTTTTCATTGATAAAATCAGTAAAATACATCACAAAAACCGGCATTTTTTCTTTTAATGGGATTGTTATAGGTTTTTTATCTGTAGGGCAATCAACCATAAAATCGGGATCTACGGGCTTTGCAGGTTTTAAAAAACTCAAAAACTCCTTTGGCTTTTCTATTCTGATACAGCCATGTGAATAATATCTTTTTGATTTCTTAAAAAGTCCGCGGCTGGTCTGGGTGTGTTGCGTATCGTGCAAATAAATACTAAATGGGTTTTTCAGGTTAAATTTTATCAATCCAAGAGAATTAAAACATCCGGTAGTCTGCCTGATTCTGTAAGGGAATTTATCTCTTTTAAAGGTCTCCCATTCCAGGGATAAAGGATCAACTATCTTCCCTTTTTTATCTAAAACCTCGTAAAAATTCCGTTCTAAAAAGCCAATATCAGCAATAGTCTTAGGAATTATCTCATCAAAAACAATATTCTGGGTAGGATACCAATAGGGAAACAAGGAGAAATTGTCAATATAGTCGGCAAAAATGGGCGTCTGATTTTTATACGTCCCCACAATCACATTCATTTTGTATTTGAATTTTGAATCCTGAAAAACATACAATTCCTGAGAAGGAATATTTACCCAAACAAAATCGCCCTTACTATATTTTTTTATCCATTTGAAAAAATTCCGGAATTCTGCCAGTTCCTTCTCACAATAGGGGTATTTGAATGAATTTTTGTAAAATTCAATTTGAGGCTCAAGTGTTGACAGATCAATATTTCCACCCAAAAAATTTTGTACCCAGGACTTGGCATTGGAACTGTCAACTGAAGCCGGCATTGCTTGGTAGGTAAGGCATCTGGGTTCATTTCCAAACTCAAAATTTAGGGCAAAATCAAGTGCATCGGAGGTGTCATTTGAAAAAGTGTCAGTTCGAGGCAAATTATAAGTAATTCTGAGACTATCAATAATATAGGTCGTTTTACTTTCCTGACCATAGATGGAAAAACAGAAAATATAAAATACAGGAATGATAAGTCGCCTGAATGACATCTATTATTTTCAGATTAAGTAGTATATTTTAAATATTTACTAAAGTAGGGATTTTTTCAAAATATTTAAAAACACTGTCCTTTTTTTTAAAAAGTCTAAACTCAAATTACATCTAAACCCACACATATCATTGAAAAAACAAATTATTAAAAATACATTTGAGGTGTAAATGAGAAAAAATGGTAAAATTAGATAATATTCAGACCGAGGTTGATGCAAGTTTCTTATACTCTGTACTGGCTAAACTGGAAGAAAATGAAGGAGTTGCAATGATTTTCGCTCAAATGAGCGAAATAGAAAAGAGCCATGCTGTTGCATTTTTAAAATCCAACAACCTGAATATTGATAAAATGCCAAAGCCTTCTTTCAGAGCAAGAGCTATTGTCAAAATCAGCAAATTTGCCGGAAAAGACTTTATTCTCGGAATATTGCTGGATACAGAAAAACGACTTACCAAAACTATTCTTAAAGCCCGGAAAGACTTAAATCTGGCAGGTTCAATATCGGACACTTCTCATGTAAATATCCTCAACAATATACTTGAAAGAAAAACGGAAATTACGGGAACTGAGCTTTCAAAATTTGAAAAACAACATCGCTCTGTCGGAGGGAATGCTCTGCGGGCCGCTGTGTTGGGAGGCAACGATGGCCTGGTTTCCAATTTCAGCCTGGTGATGGGTATAGCCGGAGCTACCAACGGACAAAAGGAGGTTTTATTGACTGGTTTGGCAGGCTTACTAGCCGGAGCATTGTCAATGGCTTTGGGCGAATGGATATCGGTAAAAAGCTCTCAGGAACTCTATGAAAATCAAATGGAGCTGGAAATGGCAGAACTGGAACATAACCCTGAGGGTGAACAAAAAGAGCTTGAACTCATTTATCTGGCCAAAGGCTTTTCGGATATAGAATCAAAAAAAATGGCCCATGATGCCATGCAGGACAAAGAAAAAGCACATCAAATATTGGTAAAAGAGGAACTTGGACTCAATACCGAAGACCTGGAAGGCTCGGCAATGGAAGCTGCGGTTTCATCATTTTTGATGTTTGCGGTGGGTGCAATTTTGCCCGTTATCCCCTATTTTTGGCTGGGTGGCAGAAACGCCATTATTATATCCTCCGCATTAAGTGCCGTTGGCTTGTTTATGATTGGTGGTGTAATCACTATATTCACCGGGAAAAGTTTTTGGAAATCTGGCTTGAGACAAGTGGCTTTTGGTCTTGCGGCTGCTGCTATTACATTTGGAATTGGAAAACTCATCGGAGTTTCAATTGCAGGCTAACTTCTGGCTTTCTAGCTTTCTTTTTCCAAAAATTCCCTTATTCTCCGGGCTTTGTCTTTTCCTAAAACGGCATTCAATTCCTCTTCGGAGGCATTTTTGATGTTGCTGATACTCTTAAAATGATTTAAGACCTTAGTGGCTGTGGTTTTACCTATTCCCACTGCCGATTCAAGACTGCTAATCAGGAAATTTTTACTCCTGCGGTTGCGGTGATGTGTGATGCCAAAACGGTGTGCCTCATCACGGGCTCTTTGAATCAATTTAAGAGATTCAGACTTTTTATCAATATAAACAGGTAAAGTATCCTCCGGAAAATAAATCTCTTCAAGTCTTTTCGCTATACCAATAATCGGAATCTGTCCATAAAGACCTAATGTCTTAAGTGCATCACAGGCTGCCGAAAGTTGTCCTTTGCCCCCATCTATAATAATCAAATCAGGCAATTCGGCTTTTTCTTCCAAAAGTCTTGCATATCGGCGGCCCACCACCTCATTCATGGTGGCAAAATCATCAGGGCCAACAACGGTTTTAGGAATAAAATGCCTGTAATCACGGGTAGAAGGCTGACCATTTATAAAACATACCATGGCCGAAACCGGATTTGTGCCCTGTATGTTGGAATTATCAAAACATTCGATCCTCCTGGGGAGCGATTTTAAGTTAAGGTCTTGTTTTAGTTTTATCAAAACCCTGTCACGTTTATTGGTAGCACCACTGGCTTCAATTGCCTCCCGTTCGGCTTTTTCATGTCTATAAAACATTACATTACGGAGCGACATTTCGATAAGCTTTTTCTTATCGCCAATCTGTGGAATAGTAATCTGAACTTTCAGATCAACCTCCAAATCAATGTTGGTGATGATTTCTTTGGCTTCAGATTCATATTTTTTTCTCAAATCAAAAATCACCAACGTCAGAATATCAGACTCTGATTCTTCCAGCGGTTTTTTAACTTCGAGGGTTTGGGTTCTGATTATGGTTCCATTTACGACTTTCAGATAGTTGATATAAGCTGCTTTTTCATCCGATTGAATTGCAAACACATCGGCATCATGGATATTGGGGCTAACAACCGTACTTTTTGACTGGTAATCTTCCAGAAACTCAAGTTTTAACTTAAACTTATGGGCATCCTCAAAAGCCATTTTTTCAGCCGATTCCAACATTTTTTCATGAAAATACTTCTTGGCCGGACTTACATTTCCTTTCAGAATATTGTGCACCAGTTCGATTTCCTTCATGTAGTCTTCCTCTGACTGAAGCCCTTCACAGGGTCCTTTGCAATTGCCGATATGGTATTCAAGGCAAACCTTAAATTTCTTATTTTCAACGTTTTCCTGACTTAAATTATACTTACAGGTGCGTATGGTGTAAAGGTTGGTAAACATATCAAGCAACGCATACATGGCCTTGGCATTGACATAAGGACCATACATTTTACCCAAACTACGGTCTTCTATCCTTCGGGTTTTAATTACTCTTGGAAACCGCTCGTTGGTTACACATACGTAGGGGTAGGTTTTATCGTCACGGAGTAAGATGTTGAACTTGGGCTGGTGCTCTTTAATAAGTGTATTTTCGAGCAAAAGTGCATCCCATTCGGTGGGTACTACTGTATATTCCAATCGTCTGATTGTTAGCACCAACCGTCGGGTTTTCCTGTCTGCCCGATCAAAATTATAAAAATAGCTACTGATCCTGTTTTTCAGGTTTTTGGCTTTCCCAACATAAATTATCTGATTTTCTTCATCAAA
>Ga0209572_1001873_pt1 | contig 11854 bp, 12 predicted proteins | sample EBPBio232012_DNA_FD_185867 | JGI IMG/M metagenome (GOLD analysis project Ga0209572, IMG submission 185867) | Wastewater treatment Type I Accumulibacter community from EBPR Bioreactor in Madison, WI, USA - Reactor 1_1/23/2012_ DNA (SPAdes)... | ecosystem: Engineered > Bioreactor > EBPR >...
AGAAACAGAACCTGCTCGCTGCCATTGGCCTCGGCCTTATCCTGCTCGCGGTCTTTACCTATAGCGAACATATGCGCTTGCCCTCCGCCTATACACTCGCCCCCGTACTGGGTACGGCACTGATACTGCTGTTCTCAGCGGGAGGCACATGGGTCTCGCGCCTGTTATCGCTGCGTCTGGTCGTCGGCGTCGGCCTGATCAGTTACAGTGCCTACCTGTGGCATCACCCTCTTTTTGCCTTCGCGCGTATCCATAGCTTCACCACCCCTGCGACAACGACCATGCTGCTTTTGGCGGCGCTGTCACTGGTGTTGGGCGCACTGAGTTGGTGGCTGGTCGAGCAGCCTTTCCGCAACAAACAGCACCGCCACTACGTCAAGAACCGTCCGGCTTTGGCGCTTGCATGCATTGGTGCGCTGGCCATTCTTGCGGTAGGCAGCCTTGGCCATTTCACCCAAGGCCATCTGCAGCATTGGAAAGAGAATGCCCCACAGAATCAAGTGCGTGCCTTCGAGTTGCTGGATACGGAACGCGACCGTGCCTTCGAGTTCGACAATGGCGATTGCCTCTTCAATCTGAATGAACTTGCAACGCCTGAGCAAGAGCGCCTTATCGCCTGCAGCCGGAAATATGGCGAAGGCATCGCGGTCATCGGTGATTCGCATGCCATGAACCTGTTCCATGTCCTCAAGCATAGGGCGAAGGAGCGCCCCTTCATCGTCGGTATGGCACAGGGCATGTGCCGCCCGAATGCGCCGCTGGCGACCTGCAATTACGCGCCGCTGCTCACATTGCTCGAGCAACATCCCGATATTTTTGGTGACGTCATTTATGAGCAGGCGGGTTGGCACCTCTTCACCGACCGGCATGGCCGCGAGATCACGCAGGATGCTCTTTCCGGGCTACCGCTTGATGCGCCTGTACCGGTGTTGGCGCCGAACATGCAGCATATTGTTGCGGTTGAGGCATACCTCGCCAAGCTGGCAAAACACGCCAAGGTGACATGGCTTGGTGCCCGTATTGAGCCCGAGATTGCGGAATCTGTGATCGTGCACCTAGGATGCGATTATCCCTTCCGCCTGCGCCCGAACCAACAAGAGGCATTCGCGCAGCTAGACGATGCCATCAGCGCCCAACTCGCCAAAAGCACAGTGAAGTTCCAATCACAGATGGCGCTCATGGGATTCGACATGGCGCATGATTTCATGAATTGTGACGTTACCTACTGGAAAGACCGCAACCATTACAGTGCAGAGGGCGAGAAGCGCTTCGGCGAACGCATCACGCTGGAAAGGATCATGCCATGACGGACGCACATGCATGGGTGCCCCTGATATTGCGACGTATCGCTAACAAACTTTGCCATCCGCTCGGTATCAACCCATTCCCACGTGCCTTCGAATATGCCGTGGCGATCGACCGCGCTACGGCCTTCGATGAGATATGCAAAGCGAATATTTGGAACTCAAGCGATAGCGTCAGTGGCCCCGGCAGCGAGTTGGAGAAGACCAGAATCTACCGTGCGGCGCTGGTGAAGCTCATTCAGGAGAAACACTTCACTTCTATGTTCGATGCGCCGTGCGGCGACCTGAACTGGATGCCAAGCGTGTTGGCACACGTGAACATGCGCTATGAAGGCGGCGATATCGCACCTTCCGTGGTGGCTGCGGTTAAAGCTAGGCACCCCGCACTTTCTATCCGCCAGTTTGATATTGGTACGGACATCTTTCCGGAAGTGGATGTCTGGCATTGCCGGGATTGCCTGTTCCATCTTCCTTTTGCGGACATACGCGCCGCGCTTCAGAACTTCGTGAAATCCGGAATTCCTTATGCGCTCATCACGACGCACCGTGCACGCCTCCTGCATCGCAATCTTGAACTATCTGGCGTCGGTTTTCGCTTGCTCGATATGGAGCGTGCTCCGCTTTCATTGCCGAAGCCTCTGGCCTATCTGTCCGATTTCCGTCCCGGTAAGGACTTCCCGCGTTATGTAGGCTTATGGTCACGCGAGATGATCCAGGAAGCTTTGAAAGATGACTTGCCGATCATCTATGTGCTCGACGCTTCGATCGCCGTGACGGGGGCATTCATCTCTGCACGCCATGATGCGATGGCGTTGAAAGACTCTGCACGCACCGTATTGGTATTGCCGCGTGGCAGCGCCATTCCTGAAGCGGAACTGAAGGATTTTTGGCGTATCGACTATGTACCGGTCGTCAATCTCTCCAAAAGCGTGAAAGCTATCATACGCTATCTACCAGCTCTTTTCATTGGCGCATGGCAGCTCAAACGCTTGATGCGCCGCGATGGTGCAAAGCATTTGCAGCTTAATGACTTCTTCCTGATGCAAGGGGCGGTGCTGCGCCTGCTGGGCTATCGCGGCCATATCGCGACATGGGTACGTTGCGAGCCAGTGCGGTTCGCGGGGTTCCTTGCCAAGCCTATGCTGGCGATTGCTGCGGCCAGCGCCAGCCGTATGGTGACGGTATCAAGTTTCATTCGCGGGTTGTTGCCCTCATATGAGGTGGAAATCATCCCCAACTTCTATGCAGGGCGCACCCGTAGCAGCGCACCAGATGCTGTGGGCGAGAAGAACATTGTTTATGTCGGTAATTATATTCGCGGTAAAGGGCAGGACATGGCCTTGCGGGCTTTTGCGATTGCCGCGAAGCAGGATGCGACGTTGAAGCTTAGTTTCTACGGCGCCGACATGGGACTGCACAAGAACCGTGACTACCGTGCCTCCCTTGAAATTGCTGCGCAGCAATTGGGCATCGCCTCACGCGTCGTATTCGGTGATTTTATTCCCGATACCTACCACGTACTGGAGACCGCTTATGCTGCGCTCAACTGCTCGGTGTCGGAATCCTTCTCGCGTACGGTATTGGAAGCAAATGGGGCAGGAGTGCCGGTGATTGCGACTGCTAGCGGTGGCCCGCAAGAAATCGTGAAAGACGGAGTGACCGGCTATATCGTACCGGTGAACGATGCAGAAGCTGTCGCCGCGCGCATCATTACGCTTGCCACAAACCCGCAACTCGCTGCACAGATGGGGCAGGCGGCGGCAGAGCATATCCGTCAGCATTTCTCAGAAGCGGTCGTGCACGAGAAGCTGCGCGCCGTATTGTCTATCTAGCCGACGATATCCAGCGCGACGGCTTCGGCGATCTTGATGCCATCGACACCCGCAGAAAGAATACCTCCCGCATAGCCCGCCCCCTCGCCCGCAGGGAAGAGGCCTTTGGTGTTCAGGCTCTGGAATGTTGCATCACGCGTGATACGGATGGGCGATGAAGTGCGTGTCTCCACACCGGTCAGCACGGCGTCGGCCATATCGAAGCCTTTGATGCTGCGGCCGAAGGCGGGCAGTGCCTCGCGAATGGCCGTGATGGCGTAATCAGGCAGGCAGGTTGAAAGATCGGTCGGGGTCACGCCCGGTTTGTAAGAGGGTACGACACCGCCCAGCGTCGTCGATGGTACGCCTGCGATGAAATCACCCACGCGTTGTGCCGGTGCTGCATAGGTGCCGCCGCCCGCGACAAAAGCCGCCGCTTCCCACCTGCGCTGGAGGTCAATGCCCGCCAGCGGATGACCCGGATAATCCTTTTCAGGGGTAATGCCCACAACGATGCCCGCATTGGCATTGCGCTCGTTGCGCGAATACTGGCTCATGCCATTGGTGGCGACATGCCCGACCTCGGACGTTGCCGCGACCACGGTGCCACCGGGGCACATGCAGAAGCTATAGACATCGCGCCCGTTGCTGGCATGGTGCACGAGCTTGTAGTCCGCTGCGCCGAGAATTTCGTTGCCGGCCGATGCCCCGAAGCGTGCGACATCGATCAAGGATTGCGGGTGCTCGATACGGAAGCCGACCGAGAAGGGTTTGGCTTCGATATAGACACCGCGGTCATGCAGCATCTGGAACGTATCGCGCGAGCTATGGCCGATGGCGAGCACGACATGGTCGGCGGCGATATTTTCGCCATTCGCCAGCACCACACCACGCACACGGCGCACGCCGTCCTTCTCTTCGATATCAAGATCACTCACGCGGCTCTGCCAACGATATTCACCGCCCAATTCCTCAATCGTACGGCGCATATTCTCGACCATCTTCACCAGACGGAAGGTGCCGATGTGCGGATGTGCCTCGGTAAGGATCTCAGGTGGTGCCTCCGCCTTTACGAATTCGGTCAACACTTTACGACCCAGGAAACGCGGATCCTTGATCTGGCTATAGAGCTTGCCGTCGGAGAATGTTCCGGCACCCCCTTCGCCGTATTGCACGTTCGATTCCGTATCAAGCACCGACTTGCGCCATAGACCCCACGTGTCTTTGGTACGCTCGCGTACGACCTTGCCGCGTTCCAGAATAATAGGCTTGAAACCCATTTGTGCGAGTAGCAACGCCGCGAATAACCCGCATGGACCCGCCCCGATGATCAGCGGGCGTTTTGCAAGGTTTGCTGGTGCATGTGCAACAAACGTATACGTGGTGTCGGGCGTGGGCTTCACATTCACGTCCTTGGCGAAGCGCTGCAAGATGGCGGCCTCGTTCTTCACTTCCACATCAAGCGCATAGACGAGCAGGATATTGGCTTTCTTGCGCGCATCATTGCCGCGCTTATAGACCGTGCAGGAAATAAGCTCACTGCGGGCGATACCCAGTTTGGCCATCACCGCCTGTTCGATGGCTTTGGGTGGGTGGTCGAGCGGGAGTTTGATTTCGGTTAAACGTAGCATGGGGAAGTTATAGTATACCACATCACGCGGAAGCAATTGTTATAGCGGGAAAATAACGGCACGGCGGCGAGTATGGCGTCATCGGGGTATTTTTTATCGGATTTGATCCAAATCAACGCGGGACAGAACGCATTATGGCTGAATATCCTCATTAGAGGAGATTACCATGCTGTTATTAATCTGTGGCATACTGTCAATCATCATGACCCTGGTGGTCGTGATGGGAGCCCCATTCTTCCATTATTTCCGCCGTGACCGGAAATGGATGAAGTCAGAACATACGACGAGTAACTGGTTCGCACAGTAACGCGAGCAGTTCTAAGAGGATACTGTTTACAATAAGGCATAATGATTTATGTTTTGCGGGCTCCGGACGAGATGCGCCGTACCCGGTTAGGACAAGACGACGCCTGAACATTGAAAGGGAGTCGTTATGTCTGCGTGGATTTATCTTATTCTTGCCGGTCTACTCGAAGTGTGTTGGGCGGTCGGCCTCAAATATACTGATGGGTTTACGCGACTCTGGCCAAGCCTGTTCACTCTGGTGACGCTTGCCGCCAGCATGTTCCTCCTCGCGAAGGCTGCTCAGGCGTTACCGATCGGTACTGCCTATGCCATATGGGTGGGTATCGGGGCATTCGGCGCTGCGATACTAGGTATCGTGCTATTCAACGAATCCTACTCCGCCATGCGGCTGATGTTCCTAGTGCTTCTTCTGGTGTCGATCATCGGATTGAAGGTGACTAGTTCCTAAGAGGGCTTCTTTGGTTCCATGGCATTTTCGCCATAAGAAGCGCCAACCCACAAAAACCCGTAAGACCTGCAAAAGTTAAACCGATTCCAAAAAAGCCGGTGAATAGAAAAAACACGGGGCTGATGAAATAACCAAGCAGACTTCCTGCAAGTACGCATAAACCGATTGTAAGTTGCACTTGGCGATCCAAAGGCAGGAAGGATTTGCCGGAGGATGCAATGGTAAGACCAGCTGCGCTCCATGCATCAATACCACCTTCCAGATTATAGATGTCAAGATTCGGGTCTTCAGCGAGCAGCTTCTGACACGCTGTCCCGCCTCGGCCTCCCTTACGGCAATGAATCACCAGTTTTTTGTTTGCATGTGCGGGGAGAGCAATTTTACTGATGCTTCCAAGAGGCAGCAAGGTAGCACCCTGAATGCTCTCAGCAGCATGCTCCGCTGGCTCACGTACGTCAACGAGCACTGCTTCACCCGTATTCAACCAGGTCTGTAATGTGTTTGCATCGATGGATTTGAGAGGCATATATTAGAATCCTATAAAATACTTTACTTACCGACAATATATGACATGTAATACGGAAAGCAATGCTTGCGCCTCCATGCTGCAAATTCGATAATAAACCATAAGTCCGCGCTTGTCCGATGTTACTAAGCCAGCCTCCTTCAGTTTTGTCAGGTGCTGTGATAATGCAGATTGCGATAAATCAACGGATCTGGCTAGTTCACCGACTGTTTTCTCACCTGAGACAAGATGGCAAAGAACCATCAGCCGCTTAGCATTCGCTAACTGCTTGAGCAGTAACTCAGCCTGTGCGGCATTGCGCTTCATCTGTTTCATGTCAAGGGATGACGATTCACTCTTCATGTTGACACTGTATTAGAATCTGCTAAAGTAGTCAAGTAATCATTTATACCATTAAAAGGAGCTCTTATGACTAAATCCTATCCCGAGATTACCAAGCGTATCAGCGGCAATATGAAGGTGCTGCGCAAAGATATTTCGGACACCATGCAGGGATTCTCCGCCATGGCGCAGGCCGCCACCAAAGATGGTGCGCTTGATAAAAAAACGAAAGAGTTCATCGCGATGGCTATTGGTGTCTCCACGCGGTGTGATGGCTGTATCGGCTTTCACTCGGAAGCTCTGGTAAAACTGGGTGCTACCCGTGAAGAATTTGAGGAAGTGCTGGGTATGGCTGTCTATATGGGCGGCGGACCATCACTGATGTATGCGGCCGATGCCTTGCTTGCTTTTGAACAGTTTTCTGCCCTTCACAATCCTGCTTAAAGGAGATTTTTCATGAAATGTAACGTTGGAAGAACTGATCGCACACTGCGCATCATCGTAGGCCTTATGATTATTGGCTGGGGCGTCGCCACACAGAATATCTGGGGAGTGGTTGGTATTGTGCCGTTGCTGACAGGCATCATCCGTTGGTGTCCGGCCTATGTACCGTTTAGAATCTCGACGGATGCATAGGATTGATGCCTTGCCTTAAAGGCTCTCTTTTTTGCTGTTATGGCGGAAGAGGTGAGATTCGAACTCACGGTGGAGTTGCCCCCACGACAGTTTTCAAGACTGTTGCCTTAAACCACTCGGCCACTCTTCCGGCTCGAGCAGGGGAATAAGCAAATCCGCGGCTTTCGTCAATAGTTTAACGCAAGGCTTGCGCTCATTAATGGGCTGGGGTATAGAAACGCTCCCTCCAGCCTAGTGCCGGAGCGGTTTATACGGTACGCGGGGTGAAGCAGCCCGCCGCCAGTGAGCGCAAGCGCGACACTGGTAAACAAGCGCTTCCGGGCTGCAATGCAGTTCGTATAATGGTGACGCGGGGTGGAGCAGCCCGGTAGCTCGTTAGGCTCATAACCTAAAGGTCGTCAGTTCAAATCTGGCCCCCGCAACCACCGATATCTTTTTGGAATCCAAAAGAGAATCGTCCTCCTCGAAATCAACCAGTTTCGCCAATTCGCCGTACAGTGCTACCGCGTTGCTACCTGAGGGAATGACGATCCTGTCGATGAGGCCACGGATGGAATCCATCGCCGCCAATTTCAATTCCGGCACGGCGATACCTCGGCATAACTCACTCACCTTTTCTTGGTATAGAGTGATAAGGCGTTTGTCGGGGTTGGGCAGGGGAGGCACTTCCTCAATTTGCGCTGCAAGCGCGTGCTTCTTGGTTTCTAGTTCGATAAGACGCGCTTTGGTGGTTTCTGTTATGACTCCTTGCTCAATGGCATTAAGTACGGCGCTCAAACGTTTATCAATTGTCGCTAACTCTCTGCGAATGATAGCGCATTCTTGTCTGGTGGATGCGGTGAGTTTCTCAAGCTCTGCGGTATACTCATCAATAAACTTTTTTAGCAGTTCAGGTTCGAGCAATTTATGTTGGATGCCTGCAAGAATTTTATGTTCGAGTTCTTCCCGACCAATCAGAAAGTCATTATTGCACGTTCCTGTATTCCTACGATTGGCACAGCCATACTTATCTTTGGCGATTAATGTGAACCCGCCATTGCATTCACCGCAAATTAGTAGCCCTGAAAGTAAATATTTATTGCGACGCGATCCTGTCATGCTGTTGGTACTGCATCTGACGGGCGATTGGGCGGTAATAATGTTTTGCCGTGCCTTCACGCTTTTCCAAAGATTATCCGAAATGATCCGCTGTTCAGGCACTTCATGAATGACCCACTGCTCTCGCACATTCAATCTGGAAACGCGCTTACCAGTCGCGGGATCTTTGATGAATCGCTGCTTGTTCCAAATGAGTCGCCCTGCATAAAGTTCATTGTTAAGAATGCCGGTGCCTTTTTTGAAATGACCGCGTATGGCGCTGTCTCGCCATTTTCTTCTACCGGGGCCGGGGATATTTTCTGCATTCAGTTCCTTGGCAATTTCTCTGGGGCTTTTCCCGTAAGAAAAATCCTCGAATATTCGCCTCACTACTTCGGCTTCATCAGGTATGATTTCGCGTCGACCGGTGATGATTCCTCCGGCACCGTCAAACTCCTTGAGGGTACGATAGCCATAGGCATTACCACCCGCGAACTTGCCTTCGCGCACCTTTCCTTCCATGCCGCGCTTGGTCTTTTGCGCGAGATCTTTCAGGTAGAGCGCATTCATCGTTCCTTTGAGGCCAATATGCAGCTCGCTGATTTCACCTTCCGCCACGGTGATGATTTTGATGCCGAGGAACGCAGCATTCTTAAACAGCGCCGCAATATCTTCCTGATCGCGTGAAAGCCGATCAAGGGATTCGGCAACGATAACGTTGAAGAATCCGGAGCGCGCATCACTCAGCATCTGTTGGTAATGTGGGCGATAACGAATCGCGCCACTGGTGGCTTTATCGAAATAGGTTGGCCCCTGTTGCCATTGCCGACCAGAAATGAATGTAGTGCACAGGCGAATCTGATCATCGATGGATGAGTCGCTTTGCAGGTCAGAAGAGTATCGAGCGTAGATGATAGCCTTCATTGGGGTTTGGCCTTTTCCAACATTTGCAGCGCGATGGCATGGGCAAGGGCTTTGATGAGGCAATCAAAATGTGCCGAAGATGGCTTGTTTTCCTGCGTCTGAGATGATTGCGCCTTTTGCATTGTCATGATACCGTTAATTAGTTACGGTGTGACCATACCACCTAAAATTAGTTACATCAACACAAAATAGTTACATGGTAACCAAAATTAGTCTGACGATTGAGCAATGCAAGATGGCCCGTGCCGCTCTAGGGCTTGGAGTGCGCGACTTGGCGAGGCTCGCAAAAGTATCGCCCAATACTGTCACGCGGTTTGAGCGTGGCGAGTCATTAAATCCACGCACTATTGATGCGCTCAAAGCTGCGTTGGAAAAAACGGGCGTTGAATTCATCCCAGAGAACGGGAAGGGAGCTGGTGTAAGGCTCCGAAAATGATATGGTAAAGACCGACCATCTGTAATAATATTAACAATGTTCAAGGGTTGAATTTCTGGTACGTTATGCCATATGCTTAAACGTTTCAGCAGTGCTGTGTTGATGATGTGCTTTGCATTTGGTGTACTGAGCAGTGCGTATCATGCCTGCTCTGTGCAGTCGCTTGCAGAGCAAGAGGTGGCTGGCATGGATTGCCACTCTACAGCTTCAAAGACCCCGCAGAAACAGGCTGAGAACTGCTGTACAGACCATACCTGCTTGAAATGCTTTTTCTCACCCTTCGCTATCGCGCGGCCATTACAAAGCCAGCATTCTGTTAAGCCAATCATGCTGGTACAGTTAGCGGAAGTTACAGCAACTTCCCATAGTCCCGATTCTCTTGAGCGACCTCCGAAAATAGCCTGATTTCAGATTAATTTTTTTGAAATCATTTTATTAAGGAGTTCCTATGTTTAAGAAACTGTTGCCATTCGTTGTAATGGCCTTTGTAAGCGCGTGTGCAAACACGCAAGAAAGCCCATCGGGATACTGCACGAAAATGTCTTGCTGTGAGACATGCGAGTGCTGTGTGAGGGGTGCATGTGACCAATGCTGTAAGGAGAATAAATGCTCCTGCTGTCAGGATGGTGCATGTAAGTCACGCCAAGGTAAAGAGACTGCTGCCTCTGCAACCGAAGCCAAGCCTTGTCCGCTTTGCGACAAGTCGGAGCGTAAGTGGCAAGCCAAGCGTGGTATGATGAAACACTAGTTGCTTCGATGACAGTCGAGGGGCTAAGCCTCCTCGACTGTCTATTTTGCAATAATGCGTAGGAAGTCAGACTAGAAATAAGTCTAACTTGGGAAGCATAGAATTCAGTACGCTAAAAGCCGCGCATGATTACTGGAAAATTTTTCTTCTTCAACAGATCCAGATTCAAATGCCTGAGTGGAATGCCAATATTTCCCAACGTTTTCTCGGCACGGAAATTCTGCAAATAATAGGTGCCGTTGAATCCAAGAATTTCCAGATGCTTTAAGATGGCATTGATGTCTTCTTCTTCCAATAGATCCGCATGTAAAGTGGTACGAATTTCAAGCGAAACGCCGGACGCGATGAGTAGTTTCAGTGATTGTTCGAACAGTGTATACCCATCAAACCCTGTAATGCTTTGAAATAGATCAGAGGGTGCTTTGTAATCAAGCGCAACATAATCGATTAACTGCTCGCCAAGCATCTTCTCCAGCATATCGGGATTGGTGCCGTTGGTATCCACCTTCACCTTGAAGCCGAGCAGTTTCATGTAGCGGACGAATTCTGGAAGCTGCGCGCTCATCATGCACTCACCGCCCGAGAGCACCACGCCTTCGAGCAGCCCTTTACGTGATTCCAGAAATTCGGTTACCTGTTCGAAGGGCAGCTTAGCTAGCTCTCCCTTCACCAGTTCAGGGTTATGGCAGTAACTACATGCCATATTGCACCCAGAGAACCACAGAATACAGGCGGTATGCTCAGGATAATCCTGGAAGGTGAAGGGAGTAATGCTCGTGATGGGGAGCTTGTTTAATGCCCACCGCAACACGCACTCTCCGTGGTGAAGAGCGGCAGGTGCGGCGCATTTTCTTTGAAATGCTTACGCTCTTTATGCTCACCTTTCTTACCGAGATTGAAGCTCGCCACGGGGCGGTGGTAACCCATCACCCGCGTCCAGACGAGCGTCTCCTTGCCGCAGTCAGGGCAATGGGACTGTTCACCCGTGAGATACCCGTGCGTTTCACACACCGAGAACACAGGGGTGATGGTGATGTAGGGCAAGCGGTAATTCTCTAGCACTCGACGTACTAACCGTTTGCAGGCCTCTCCAGAAGAAATCTTCTCACTCATATACAGGTGCAGTACCGTGCCGCCAGTGTATTTACATTGCAGTGTGTCTTGCAGGTTAAGTGCCTCGAATGGGTCCTCGGTATAGCCCACCGGAATCTGCGTAGAGTTGGTATAGTAGATATTCTCTTCGCACCCAGCTTGAATGATAGCATTGCTGTAGACTTTGCGGTCTTCCTTTGCAAAACGGTAGGTTGTACCTTCGGCTGGGGTGGCTTCGAGGTTATAAAGATGCCCCGTTTCCTCCTGGAACTTTTTCAGTTCCACTCGCATATAGTCGAGAATTTCCTCGCACATTTTCATGCCGCGCGGGTCGGTGATGTCATAGGCATCGCCGGTGAAGTTGCGCACCATCTCATTCATGCCATTCACACCAATGGTACTGAAATGGTTGCGTAAGTGCGGCAGGTAACGGCGTGTATAAGGAAACAGTCCACGATCATACATTTCCTGAATGAACACACGCTTTTTCTCTAGCGTGGATTTGGCGAGGCTCATCAGCCGTTCGGTTTCCTGAATCAGCCCCAGCATATTGCCTTTGAAGCGATAGCCTAGCCGAGCCATATTTAGTGTGAC
>Ga0209572_1001874_pt1 | contig 11854 bp, 8 predicted proteins | sample EBPBio232012_DNA_FD_185867 | JGI IMG/M metagenome (GOLD analysis project Ga0209572, IMG submission 185867) | Wastewater treatment Type I Accumulibacter community from EBPR Bioreactor in Madison, WI, USA - Reactor 1_1/23/2012_ DNA (SPAdes)... | ecosystem: Engineered > Bioreactor > EBPR >...
CCCACAGCAGGCTCAAGACGGCCAAGGCGTGGCGCTTGAAGGAAGCGTTGCGGGACATCTACCGCAGTGCGGGCGCTCCGGCTCAGACCGCCCAAAGCAATTTGGCACTCAAGAAGTGGCTGCAATGGGCGCAGCGCTGTCGCCTGCCGCCCTTCAGGGAGCTGGCCAAGACCATCAAGCAGCACTGGGTGGGGATACTCAAGGCGTTCGAGGCATCTCACTGGCACACCGGTTACGTCGAAGCGGTCAACTCACTGCTGCAAGCGGCCAAGGCCAAGGCGCGTGGCTATGGGAGTGTGCAGCACTTCATTGCCATGGCCTTTCTGATTGCCGGCAAGCTCGCTCACCTGCCGCGCAATCCTTTGCAGCACGCAAGGCCCTAACCAATGCATCTGTGGGCTATGTCGGTTTCCACACGAAACGGAAGAGAGCCGCTTTTTCAGCCGTTTGCCGGCGCGGACAAAGCCTGGGCAGCTATCCATTCGTGAGTTACAGATTGGCGATCAGCCGCCGCAGAATTTGCGCCACCTCGCGCGCCGCGCGCTCCAGCGGGTGGTGCGTGGTGGTGCGCATCAGCACGTAGCGCGGCATGCGCGGCTGGACGATCGGGTGCATGTGAAAGCGCTGGTCGTGCGCCTCGCGGCGCGCTGAGCTGGCGCTCCAGACGGCGTAGCAGCGCTGGCGCGAGATCAGCGCCGCCTGCGCCTCCATCGAGTCGGCCTCGAACACCACGTTCAGGCGCACCGACTGGCGCCGCGCCACTTCCTCCAGGCGCAGGCGCAGCCCGTTCGGCACGGCCGGCAGCACCAGCGGCACCTCGGCCAGCTCGCGAAAACGCACCGGCGCCTGCGCCTTGCCCAGGCCCGGGTTGCCGAGCAGCGCCAGCTCGGAGACGCCCAGCAACTCGCCCTCCTCCAGGCGCGGCTGGCGGTAGGCGGTGACCAGGGCGATGTCCACCCGCCCGCTGGCCAGCCAATCCTCGTGCTGGGCGCTGAAGCTCTCCAGCATGCGCAGCGTCACGCCCGGAAAACGCTCGCGCACCTCGTCGAACAGATCGGCCGCCACGGTGCGCATGTAGGCGGTGAGCAAGGCCACCGTCACCGTGCCGTGCGGCGCGCGCGCCAGGGCGCGGATGTCGCGCACGAAATCCTCGCTCTGACCCAGGATGGCGCGCGCCCGGACCAGGGCCAGCTCGCCGGCCTGGGTCAGCACCACGCCGCGGCCGGTGCGGTGAAACAGCGGCACTTCCAGCTGGCGCTCCAACGCCCCCAGGCCCCGGCTGACGGACGGCTGCGACAGGCCCCGCGCGGCCGCCGCGTGCGAGATGTTGCCGTGCTCGGCAACCGCCACGAACAGGCGCAGCAGGGGCAGATCCAGGGCTTCGGTCATGCGTCTATCGTATATCAGCCACTCGCCGTAAGGCATAGGAGGATGGGGCATGAGGCGCTAAGTTCCGGGGTCCGGAACAGAACTTCCACCCCGACCCCGTTCGGCGCGACCGGGCCGATTCAGTCTTTTTCCCCTACGACGGAGCTTCCATGAAACGACGTGTCCTCTGCGCCCTGGCGCTGGCCAGCGCCACCGCCCTGCCCCTCACCGCCCAGGCCCAGGCCTTCCCGAACAAGCCGATCCGCATCGTCGTGCCCTACGCGGCCGGCGGCACCACCGACATGCTGGCGCGGGTGGTGGGGCGGCACATGTCCGACGCGCTGAAGGTGCCCGTGGTGGTGGAGAACAAGCCCGGCGCCAACGGCATGCTGGGCTCGTCGGTGGTCGCCAAGTCGGCGGCCGACGGCTACACCCTGGGCGTGGCCACGCCGGGCAACCACGCCGCCAACGCCAGCCTGTACCAGGACGTGCCCTACGACACCCTGAACGATTTCACCGCCGTCTCGCAGGCCGTGGCCTCGCCCATGGTGCTGGTGGCCCACCCCAGCCTGGGCGTGAAGACGGTGGGCGAGCTGATTGCCAAGGCCAAGGCCGAGCCGGGCAAGATCGTCTACGCCTCGGGCGGCACCGGCTCGTCCATGCACCTGGCGATGGAGCAGTTCGCCAAGATGGCCGGCATCCAGATGACCCACGTGCCCTACAAGGGCTCGGGCAACTCCTACGTCGATCTGCTGTCCGGGCGCGTGTCGCTGCTGATGGACATCATCCCGCAGGCCCTGCCGCGCGTGCGCAGCAAGGAACTGCTGGCCCTGGGCACGGCCAGCCTGCAGCGCCTGCCCGAGCTGCCGGACGTGCCGACCATCGACGAAGCCGGTGTCAAGGGCTACTCGGCCGGCTCGTGGTACGGCTTCGTCGGCCCGGCCAAGCTGCCGGCGGACGTGCTGGCCACGCTGAACGGCGCCATCACCACGGCATTGCGCAGCCCGGAAATCTCCAAGAAGCTGCAGGACGCCGGCCTGCAGGTGGTGGCCGGCACGCCCCAGCAGTTCCAGAACCTGATGACGTCGGAAGTGCACAAGTACGCCCAGATCATCCGCGACGCCGGCATCAAGCCCGAGTGAGCGCCCCCTTCAACCTTCTTGCAGCCTGCCCATGATCCCCAGCTTCACCCCCATCGACTTCCAGGCGCGCCGCCAGCGCCTGGCCCAATCCGTCAAGGCCGCCGGCTTCGACGCCTACGTCGGCACCCGCCAGGCCGGCCTGCACTACCTGAGCGGCGCCTTCATGCCCTGGCGCGGCGCCGTCATCGTCACCGCCAACGGCGACTGCCGGTTCATCTACTGGGCCTGGGACGCCAGCCGGGTCAAGATCGAGGCCCCGCACGCCGACATCAGCACCTTCACGTTTTCCGACTTCACGCCCAGCGTGGCCGCCCTGCTGGACAAGATGGGCCTGGCCAAGGGCCGCATCGGCATCGACCTGACGCACCCCGGCGCGGCCCAGATCGCGCCGGGCATGCTCAGCGCCAGCGAATACCTGGAGCTGAAGGAGGCCCTGCCCCAGGCGCGCATCGACAACGGCGTGGACCTGCTCGACGAGGTGATCCTGCGCAAGGGACCGGAAGAGATCGAGCGCCTGCGCCACGCCGCCCACGTGGCCGACATCGGCTTTCACGCCGGGCGCGAGGTGGTGCGTGGCGGCGTGACCGAGAACTCGGTGGCCGGCACGATCGAGAAAGCCATCCGCGACGCCGGCAGCACCTGGTCCTGGGCCATCACCGGTGGCACCGAGGTCGGCAGCGGCCACCGCACCGGCTACCTGCACGGCGTGACCCAGCAAGCCACCGACAAGCCGATCGGCGACAACGAGTTCGTGATCCTGGATCTGCACCCGATGATCGATCTGTACCTGTCCGACGCCTCCATCCCGGTGTTCATCGGCAAACCCAGCGCCAAGCAGCGCGGGTTGATCGACTGCTGGGAGGAAGTTGCGGCCACCATGGTCGAGCACATGCGCCCGGGCGACAGCATCCCGAACGTGGTCAAGAAAGGCCTGGCGGTGTTCGACAAGCACGGCCTCACCGATTACTGCCTGCCCACCTTTGGCCACGGCCTGGGCACCTGCGCGCGCACGCGGCCCTTCATCAACCTGCGCAGCAAGGACGTGGTGCAGGCCGGCATGGTGGTGGCCCTGGGCACCCACCTGTACATGCCCGAGGTGGGCGGCATGCGGCTGGAATTCCCGCTGCTGGTCACCGAAGGCGCCGCCGAGCCGCTGATGAAGACACCGCCGAAGGTGCACTTCGTGTGAAGCGTCGGCGTGCCGATTTCATGCCATTCCGGCCCTTGGCCGGCGTGCCGTCTTCCTGGGTAGCTATCGACTAGATAGCAAACTCAAGCCGGCACCGCTGGCAAGCCCGACAGCGCCTGCGCCAGCTCCTTCTCGTCGTACTGCTCTTCCTTCAGGCCACCGGCAAAGTAGGCCTGGTAGGCGCCCATGTCGAAATGGCCGTGGCCGCTCAGGTTGAACAAAATGGTTTCGGCCTTGCCCTCGCGCTTGCAGCGCAGGGCTTCCTCGATGGCGCCTTTGACGGCGTGATTCGCCTCCGGCGCCGGCACGATGCCTTCGGCGCGGGCAAACGTGACCCCGGCTTCAAAACATTGGTTCTGGGTGTAGGCGGTGGCTTCCAGCAGGCCCAGCTCGCGGCAATGGCTGACCAGCGGCGCCATGCCGTGGTAGCGCAAGCCCCCCGCGTGGAAACCGGGCGGGGTGAAGGTGCTGCCCAGGGTGTGCATCTTGGTCAGCGGGGTCAGGTGGGCGGTGTCGCCAAAATCGTAGGCGTACTTGCCGCGCGTCAGGCTCGGGCAGGCGGCCGGTTCCACCGCCACGATGCGCGGCTTGGCGCCGCCGCGCAGGCCGTGTCCGATGAAGGGAAAGGCGATGCCGGCAAAGTTGCTGCCGCCGCCGGTGCAGCCCACCACCACGTCGGGCCAGGCGTCGGCCATCTGCATCTGCTCCATGGCTTCCAGGCCGATGATGCTTTGGTGCAGCAGCACGTGGTTGAGCACCGAGCCCAGGGCGTATTTGGTGTCGTCCCGTTGCGCGGCAATTTCCACCGCCTCGCTGATGGCGATCCCCAAGCTGCCCGGGTGGTCGGGCCGCTCGGCCAGCACGCGGCGGCCGTATTCGGTTTCGTTGCTGGGCGAGGCGACGCAGCGCGCGCCGTAGGTTTCCATCAGCGCCCGGCGGTAGGGCTTCTGGTCGTAGCTGACGCGCACCTGGTAGACGGTGACGTCGAGGCCAAACACCTGGCCGGCCAGGGCCAGCGAGCTGCCCCATTGGCCGGCGCCGGTTTCGGTGACCAGGCGCTTGACGCCGGCCTGGGCGTTGAAAAAGGCCTGCGGAATGGCCGAATTGGGCTTGTGGCTGCCGGCCGGGCTGACGCCTTCGTACTTGTAGAAGATCTTGGCCGGGGTGCCCAGGATCTGCTCCAGCCGGTGGGCGCGGTACAGCGGCGCCGGGCGCCACAGGCGGAACACCTCGCGCACCGGCTCGGGAATTTCAATCTCGCGCTCGGTGCTGACCTCTTGCAGGATCAGGCTCATCGGAAACAGCGGCGCCAGGTCGTCCGGTCCAATCGGCTGCAGCGTGCCCGGGTGCAGCACCGCCGGGGCGGGCTTGGGTAGGTCGGCCTGGATGTTGTACCAGAACTTGGGCATCTGGCTTTCCTGCAGCAGGTATTTGGTCTGGGTGCTCATGGTCGGTCTCCTCGGCAAGTCTTCATGAAACAAGGCGCAGAGTATGCGCGCAAAGCCTGGCGCCCCCCACCCGCCGGTGGTCGCCCGGGCACCGTCGATTCAGCATCAAAACCGCCATCAGCCGGCGTCCAAGAATCCTTGGAAGCTATCAAATCAGGAGTCACAAGGGTTATTACCGATGTTCGACCAAAACCCGTGCCGGGCGCAGGCAAAATAGCTGCAAAGGGCTTGTGGCCCACGACCGAATCAGGAGAAAACACCATGAACACCCCCATCCGCGAGAAACTCGATTACGTACCCGGCCAGGACGGCATGCAGCCCGGCGACACGGCGCAGGGCCGGGCGGTCCAGCTGCTGTCGTTTCGTGCCGGCGACGGCCCGTTGATCGAAATCCAGCCCGACTGCACGCTGCGTCTGGAACGCGCCCCGCAGAGCATGGTGGTGAGCTGGCTGGAGGGCGGCCAGCCCATGAACGCCGCCATTCCGGTGGTGGAATTCAACGCCCTGATCGCCAGCCAGCAACTGGTGATCGAGCGCTGAGCCACGGCCCCCAAGACCAGACAAGCGCGCCAGGACGCTGATACGTTGTTCGGTTATTTCGAGCGGCTGCTGCCGCCCTACCCCGATCCCGAGCCGGAGCTGCCCCCGCGCGGCTTTCTGGCTTTCGTCTGGGCCGCCACGACGGGTTTGCGCGGCTACGTGGGGCTGATGGCCCTGCTGGCGGCCGCCATTGCCGCCTACGACGCGCTGCTGTTCGCCCTGCTTGGCCGGGTGGTGGACTGGCTGGGCCAGGTGCAGCCCGGGCGCCTGTGGGCCGAGCGCGGCGGTCTGCTGACGCTGCTGGCCGTGGTGCTGCTGGCCTCGATCGGGCTGGTGGTGCTGCAGACCATCGTCAAGCACCAGACGCTGGCCATCAACTTCCCGCTGCGCCTGCGCTGGAACTTCCACCGCCTGATGCTGGGCCAGAGCCTGGCCTTCTACGCCGACGAGTTCGCCGGCCGCATCACCACCAAGGTCATGCAGACGGCGCTGGCGGTGCGCGATCTGATCTTCACCACCACCGACGTGGTGGTCGGCATGGGCGTGTACATGCTCACCATCCTGCTGTTGGCGGCGGGCTTCGACCCGTGGCTGATGCTGCCGTTCCTGCTCTGGGCGCTGGCCTACGCGCTGGCGTGCTGGTACTTCGTGCCGCGCCTGGGCCAGGTCAGCCGCGCCCAGGCCGACGCGCGCAGCATGATGACCGGGCGCATCACCGACGCCTACACCAACATCGCCACCGTCAAGCTGTTCTCGCACACGCGGCGCGAGGCGCAGTTCGCGCGCGCGGCGATGGAGGAGTTCAAGCACACCGGCTACGCGCAGATGCGCCTGGTCAGCCAGTTCGAGGTGGTCAACCACGCCCTCATCGTGGCCCTGATCCTGGGCGCCTGCGGCGGCGCGCTGGGGTTGTGGTCGCAAGGCCAGGTCGGCACCGGCGCGGTGGCGGCGGTGACGGCCATGGCGCTGCGCCTGTCGGGCATGAGCCACTGGGTGATGTGGGAGATGACCAGCCTGTTCGAGAGCGTGGGCACGGTGCAGGACGGCATCAACACCTTGTCGCGCCCACGCGCCGTGCTGGACGCGCCGGACGCCCGGCCGCTGGAGGTGACGGCCGGCGCGGTGCGTTTCGAGGACGTGAGCTTTCGCTACCGCGACGACGCCAAGCCGGTGATCGATCAGCTGAGCCTGGCCATCCGGCCGGGCGAGAAGATCGGGCTGATTGGGCGCTCGGGCGCCGGCAAATCCACCCTGGTGAACCTGCTGCTGCGCTTTCACGACCTGCAGGGCGGGCGCATTCTGATCGACGGACAGGACATCGCCCACGTCACGCAGGACAGCCTGCGCGCCGCCATCGGCATGGTGACGCAAGACACCTCGCTGCTGCACCGCGCGATGCGCGACAACATCGCCTATGGCCGCCCGGACGCCAGCGAAGCCGAACTGGTGACGGCCGCCACGCGCGCTCAGGCGCAAGAGTTCATCCTGCAGCTGACCGACCTGCAGGGGCGCGTGGGCTACGACGCGCAGGTGGGCGAGCGCGGGGTCAAGCTCTCGGGCGGGCAGCGTCAGCGCGTGGCGATCGCGCGCGTGATGCTGAAAGACGCGCCCATCCTGCTGCTCGACGAGGCGACCAGCGCGCTCGACTCCGAGGTCGAGGCCGCCATTCAGGAAAGCCTGTACGAGCTGATGAAGGGCAAGACGGTGATCGCCATCGCGCACCGGCTGTCCACCATCGCCGCGCTGGACCGGCTGGTGGTGCTGGACGCGGGCCGCATCGTCGAGCAGGGCACGCACGCCGAGTTGCTGGCCCGCGCCGGTTTGTACGCCGCGCTGTGGGCACGCCAGAGCGGCGGCTTTCTGGGCGCGCACGAAGAAGACGAAGAGGCCGATCCGGTGCCGGTGTGAGCGGGCCGGCGCCCGCGATGGCCCAGGATCAGGGCATCTGCCTGGGGGACGCGGCCTTGTCGGCCGGCGGCGCGGCCAGGCGTTGACCGCGCGTCTCCCACAGCGACACCAGCCCGATCACGGCGAACCCGACCGGCACGCCGAAGAAGCCGGCCGACACCGGGTGAATGCCCCACCACAGCCCGCCCGGCGGCAAGCCCCACCAGGCGCGCAGGGCCGGGCTGGCCAGCAGCAGGTAAAAGCCGGTCAGGCCGGCGCCGGCCAGCATGCCCATCACCACGGCGCGGCCGGTGGTGCGGCGCCAGAACAGGCCCATCACCAGCGCCGGGAAGAAAGTGGCCGCCGCCATGGAAAACGAGGCCGTGACCAGGAAGATGATCTCGGCCGGTTTCAGCGCCGCCACCGCCGCCGCCAGCATGGCCACGGCCAGCAGGGTGAACTTGGACAGGATGACCCGGTTTTCCGACACCTTCAGATTGCCCCGGCGCGCCGGCACGGTGTCGTGCACGATGGCGTTGGTGATGGTCAGCAGCAGGCCGTCGGCGGTGGACAGCGCCGCCGCCAGCCCGCCCGCGGCCACCAGGCCCGAGACCACGTAAGGCAAGCCGCCCAGCTCCGGCGTGGCCAGCATGATCATGTCGGCGCCCAGGCGGATCTCGCCCAGCTGCAGGAAGCGGTCGCCGTTGATGTCCTGCACCGAGATCAGCGCCGGGTCAACCCGCGCCCACTGCGCGATCCAGTGCGGCAGCTGGTCGAAGCTGCTGCCGACCAGGCTTTGCATCACCTCGTACTTGACCAGCACCGCGAGCGCCGGCGTGCTGAGGTAGAGCAAGGAGATGAACACCAGCGACCAGGCCACGGAACGCCGCGTGTCGGCCACCGAGGGCGTGGTGTAAAAGCGCGTGAGCAGGTGCGGCAGGCTGGCCGTGCCGACCATCAGGCAGAACATCAGGGCCAGGAAGTTCAGCCGCGAAGTCTGGAACTCGGCCCGTTCGGTGGGCGTGCCGTTCGGATCGCCGGCGAAGGCCTGGCCGTGCCGCGGCAGGCCGCCCAGGGGTTTGGCGCGCTCCTGCGCCTCCAGCATGGCGCGCGTCCACAATTCGCGCGCGCTGGCCTCGTCGCGTGGCAGCGCGGCCAGCTCGCGCCGCAACTGCATCACCTGGGTAAAGTCGCCGCCCTGCTTCTTCAGCTCGCGGATGCGCTCTTCCAGCGCGGCGCGCTCGCGCAGCAGCGCGGCGGCGGGCTGCTGCAGGCGCTCGGCGTAGTCCCGCGCGCGCGCCAGGTGGATGGCCTGCACCTCCTGCTCGGAAGGCGAGGCGATCAGCTCACGCTCCAGGCGTTCGATCTTGGACAACTGCTCGCCGTAGGCCAGCGGCGCCAGCGGCGTGCCGAGCTGCTTGTAGGCCAGCCACGACACCGGGATCAGGAAGGCCAGCAGCAGCACCACGTACTGCACCACCTGGGTCCAGGTGATGGCGCGCATGCCGCCCAGAAAACTGCACAGCAGCACGCCGCCCAGGCCCAGCAAAATGCCGATCTCGAACTGCACGCCGGTCAGGCGCGAGGCGATCAGGCCGATGCCGTAGATCTGGGCCACCACGTACATGAACGAACACGCCACCGCGCCCAGTGCCGCCAGCAGCCGCGGCCAGCGCCCGCCAAAGCGCACGGCGAAGAAATCCGGCACCGTGTACAGCTGCATGGCGCGCAGGCGCGGTGCGATCAAGAGGCCCACCAGGCAGAAACCGCCGGTCCAGCCCAGCACGTAGGCCAGCCCGCCCGGTTGCGAGGGCGTGCCCGAGAAGCCCTGCAGGTACAGCGCGCCGGCCAGGCTGATGAAGGACGCCGCGCTCATCCAGTCGGCGGCCGTGGCCATGCCGTTGTACATGGCCGGAATGCGCCGGCCGGCGACGTAGAAATCCTCGGGCTCGGTGGTGCGCGCGTAGATGCCGACGCAGGCGTAGAGCATCACCGACAGGAACAGAAAAATGGGCCCGATCCAGTCGCGCGAGAGGCCGGCGTGCTCGGCCCAGGTCATCAGCAGCAAAAAGGCCACGAAACCGACGACGAACAGGGCCAGTCGGCGGTGCACGCGCCAGAGGTAGTCGCGCGGCGCGCCGCCGCTACTCGGCCCGATCACCCTCGTCCTCGTGCCTGGCCGCGGCGTCGTGCCGGTTCATGTAGCCGGCGTAGACCATGACGATGGCGATGAACATCAGCACCCCGCCCTGGGCGGCGAACCAGAAGTTGATCGGCCAGCCGGCCACCACCTGACCCAGATCGCGGGCGAAGAAGCACACCCCGAACGACCCCCCGGCCCACAGCAGCAGGAGCGAGGCCCGCACCCAGCTGGCCATGGGGCTTTTCTTTTTCATGGCATTCCAGGGCGGGGCGGGGCGGGGGGTAGGCCGGGCTTACTGGGCCAGCAGGGTCCAGGTGGCGATCACGCTGTCGGGGTTGAGCGAGATCGAGGCGATGCCCTCGTCGGCCAGCCAGCGCGCGAAGTCGGGGTGGTCGCTCGGGCCCTGGCCGCAGATGCCGACGTACTTGCCCTGGCGCTGGCAGGCGGTGATGGCGCGCAGCAGCATGGCCTTGACGGCCGGGTCGCGCTCGTCGAAGTCGGCCGCCAGCAGCTCCATGCCGGAGTCGCGGTCCAGGCCCAGGGTGAGCTGGGTCAGATCGTTCGAGCCGATGGAAAAACCGTCGAAAAACTGCAGGAACTCGTCGGCCAGGATGGCGTTGCTGGGCACTTCGCACATCATCACCACCTTCAGCTCGTTCTGACCGCGTTGCAGACCCTGACGGGCCAGCAGGTCGGTGACGCGCTCGGCCTGGGCCAGCGTGCGCACGAAAGGCACCATCACCTGCACGTTGGTCAGGCCCATGTCGTCGCGCACGCGCTTCAAGGCCTCGCACTCCATGGCGAAGGCTTCGCGGAACTCCTCGCTGATGTAGCGCGCCGCGCCGCGGAAGCCCAGCATGGGGTTTTCTTCCTCGGGCTCGTAGCGGCTGCCGCCGATCAGCTTGCGGTATTCGTTGCTCTTGAAGTCAGACAGGCGCACGATGACCGGCTTGGGCCAGAAGGCGGCGGCGATGGTGGCCACGCCCTCGGCCACCTTGTCGACGTAAAAAGCGCGCGGGCTGGCGTGGCCGCGGGCCACGCTTTCCACGGCTTTTTTCAGATCGCCATCGACCTGCGGGTAGTCGAGGATGGCCTTGGGGTGCACGCCAATGTTGTTGTTGATGATGAACTCCAGCCGCGCCAGGCCGACACCGTCGTTCGGCAGTTGGGCGAAGTCGAAGGCCAGCTGCGGGTTGCCGACGTTCATCATGATCTTGGTGGCGATCGGCGGCATGGCGCCGCGCTGCACCTCGGTGACCTCGGTTTCCAGCAGGCCGTCGTAGATGCGGCCGGTGTCGCCCTCGGCGCAGCTCACCGTCACCAGGGTGCCGTCCTTGAGCAGCTCGGTGCCGTCGCCAGTGCCCACCACGGCCGGAATACCCAGCTCGCGCGCGATGATGGCGGCGTGGCAGGTGCGCCCGCCGCGGTTGGTGACGATGGCGCTGGCGCGCTTCATCACCGGCTCCCAGTTCGGGTCGGTCATGTCGGTGACCAGCACGTCGCCGGGCTGCACGCTGTCCATCTGGCTGATGTCGTTGACCAGGCGCACCGGGCCGGTGCCGATCTTCTGGCCAATGGCACGGCCCTCGACCAGTACCGTGCCCGTGCCCTTGAGCTTGTAGCGCTGCTCGGTCTTGCCCTGCTGCTGGCTCTTCACCGTCTCGGGGCGCGCCTGCAGGATGTAGAGCAGGCCGTCCTGGCCGTCCTTGCCCCACTCGATATCCATGGCGCGGCCGTAGTGCTGCTCAATGACCAGGGCGTATTGGGCCAGTTGCTCCACCTCGGCATCGGACAGCGAGTAGCGGTTGCGCTGCTCGGCCGGCACGTCGGTGGTTTTCACCAGCTTGCCGCTGGCGGCCTTCTCCTCGGGCGTGGCAAACACCATTTGGATCAGCTTGCTGCCCAGGTTGCGGCGGATCAGCGCGCGCTTGCCGGCTCGCAGCATGGGCTTGTGCACGTAGAACTCATCGGGGTTGACGGCCCCCTGCACCACCGTCTCGCCCAGGCCGTAGCTGCTGGTGATGAAGACCACCTGGTCAAAGCCGCTTTCGGTGTCGATGGTGAACATCACGCCGGCGGCGCCCAGATCGGAGCGCACCATGCGCTGCACGCCGGCCGACAGCGCCACCACGTCGTG
>Ga0209572_1001876_pt1 | contig 11846 bp, 11 predicted proteins | sample EBPBio232012_DNA_FD_185867 | JGI IMG/M metagenome (GOLD analysis project Ga0209572, IMG submission 185867) | Wastewater treatment Type I Accumulibacter community from EBPR Bioreactor in Madison, WI, USA - Reactor 1_1/23/2012_ DNA (SPAdes)... | ecosystem: Engineered > Bioreactor > EBPR >...
CGGCAGCGAGGCCAAGCGGGTCAAAAAGGCCGATGCCTACGACTTCGTGCGCGGCTACGCCGTGGCCAACGACTACGCCATCCGCGACTACCTGGAGAACTGGTACCGCCCCAACCTGCGCGTGAAGAACCGCGACACCTGCACGCCCATCGGCCCCTGGCTGGTGGATGCCGCCGATGTGCCCAACCCGATGGCGCTGCGACTTAGCACCACCGTCAACGGTAAACACACGCAGAAGGGCAGCACGGCGGACATGGTGTTCGACGTGCCGACGCTGATCGAATATTTCACCAGTTTCATGACGCTCTACCCGGGCGATTTGATCCTGACCGGCACGCCCGACGGCGTGGTGGACTGCCCCGTGGGCTCGGTCGTCGTCTGCGAGATCGAAGGCCTGGGCGCTCTGCAGAACACGATTGTTGGACAAAAGCCCGACATGTCGGCATAAACATTGAGGATATTGCTATGAAAATTGATCATCTCATCGACGGCAAGTCCGTCGCCAGCGACACCTACTTCGAGACCGTCAACCCCGCCAACCAGCAGGTGCTGGCCGAGGTGGCCTCGGGTGGCGACGCCGAAGTGAACGCCGCCGTGGCCGCTGCCAAGGCCGCTTTCCCCAAGTGGGCCGGCCTGCCCGCGACCGAGCGCGCCAAGAAGGTGCGCGCCCTGGGCGACCTGATCGCCAAGCACGTGCCCGAGATCGCCAAGACCGAGACCGACGACTGCGGCCAGACCATCAGCCAGACCGGCAAGCAGCTGGTGCCGCGCGCGGCCGACAACTTCTATTACTTTGCCGAGATGTGCACGCGCGTGGACGGCCACACCTACCCCACGCCCACGCACCTGAACTACACGCTGTTCCACCCGGTGGGCGTGTGCGCGCTCATCAGCCCGTGGAACGTGCCCTTCATGACCGCCACCTGGAAGGTCGCGCCTTGCCTGGCCTTTGGCAACACCGCGGTGCTGAAGATGAGCGAGCTGTCGCCCCTGACGGCCGCACGCCTGGGTGAATTGGCGCTGGAGGCCGGCATCCCCGCCGGCGTGCTGAACGTGGTGCACGGCTTTGGCAAGGACGCGGGCGAGCCGCTGGTGGCCCACCGCGACGTGCGCGCCATCAGCTTTACGGGTTCGACGGCCACGGGCAACCGCATCGTCCAATCGGCAGGTCTGAAAAAATTCAGCATGGAGCTGGGCGGCAAGAGTCCGTTCGTGATCTTTGAAGACGCCGACCTGGACCGCGCGCTGGACGCCGCCGTCTTCATGATCTTCAGCAACAACGGCGAGCGCTGCACCGCCGGCAGCCGCATCCTGGTGCAGCAAAGCATCTACGCCGACTTTGCCGCCAAGTTTGCCGAGCGCGCCAAGCGCATCGTTGTCGGTGACCCGCAAGACGAGAAAACCATCATCGGCCCCATGATCAGCCAGGGCCACCTGTCCAAGGTGCGCAGCTACATCGAGCTGGGCCCGAAGGAAGGCGCCACCCTGCTGTGCGGCGGCCTGGACCGCCCAAGCTACGCGCCCGAGCTGGCCGCTGGCGTCAAGAACGGCAACTACGTCTGGCCCACCGTGTTTGCCGACGTCGACAATAAGATGCGCATCGCGCAAGAAGAAATCTTTGGCCCCGTGGCCTGCCTGATCCCCTTCAAGGACGAGGCCGACGCCATCGAAAAGGCCAACGACATCGACTACGGCCTGTCCAGCTACGTCTGGAGCGAGAACATCGGCCGCGCCCACCGCGTGGCGGCCGCCATCGAGGCCGGCATGTGCTTCGTCAACAGCCAGAACGTGCGCGATCTGCGCCAGCCCTTTGGCGGCACCAAGGCCAGCGGCACCGGTCGCGAAGGCGGCACCTGGAGCTATGAAGTGTTCCTGGAGCCCAAGAACGTCGCGCTGTCCATGGGCAGCCACCACATCCCGCACTGGGGCGTGGCATGACGACCACCGGCCTGACGCGCCGCGACGCGCTGGCCCTGGTGCTGGCCACGCTGCCCGCGGCCGCGTGGGCGCAGCCAGACTGGCCCGGCAAGCCCGTGCGCCTGGTCGTGCCCTTTCCGCCCGGCGGCACCACCGACACGGTCACACGCCTGGTGGGCACCGAGATCGCCAAGCCCCTGGGCCAGCCCGTGGTGGTCGAGAACAAGCCCGGCGCCGGCACCGTGATCGGCGTGGACATGGTTGCCAAGTCCACCGACGGCCACAGCTTTGTCACCGTGGCCAACAGCTTTTGCGCCAACGTCACCTTGATCAAGAAGCTGCCCTACGACGCCGTGCGCGACCTGCGCCCGGTGGCGCTGATGGGCATGTCCGAACACGTGCTGGCCACGCATCCGGGCAGCGGCCTCAAGTCGATGGACGACTTGCGCAAGCTCGTCAAGTCCAGGCCCGACGCGGTCAGCTACGCCTCGTTCGGCAATGGCACCTCGGCCCACCTGTCGGGCGAGATGCTGGCGCAGGCGCTGGGCGTCAAGCTGCTGCACGTGCCGTACAAAGGCCAGGCCCCGGCGCTGGCCGATCTGCTGGGCGGGCAGGTCACGCTGATGTTTGGCAACTGGCCCGAGTTTCGCGGCCATGTGCAGTCGGGCAAGCTGGTGGCGCTGGGCATGGCCACCGCCAAGCGCTCGCGCTTTGCGCCCGACATCCCCACGCTGGCCGAGCAGGGCGTGGCAATTGAATCGAATTCGTGGAACGGGATCCTGGCCCCCGCGTCCACGTCCGACGCCGTGGTGCAGCGCCTGAACGCGCTGGTCAACCAGGCGCTGGCTTCGGCCTCCGTGGCCGAGGCGTTTCAGAAGGGCGGCATTGCCTCGCTGGCGCGCACGCCCGAACAGTTTGGCCAGTTCATCCGGTCGGAGATCGACAAATACGCCGCTGTCATTCGCCAAGCCGGAATCAGCCTCGATACCTGACACAAGGAGACACACCATGGGAAAACTCGCCCTTGCCGCCAAAATCACCCACGTGCCCAGCATGTACCTGAGCGAATTGCCCGGCGACCGCCAGGGCACGCGCCAGGACGCGATTGACGGCCACGCCGAAATCGGTCGCCGCTGCCGCGCGCTGGGGGTCGACACCATCGTCGTGTTCGACACGCACTGGCTCGTCAACGCCAACTACCACCTCAACTGCGCGCCGCACTGGAAGGGCGTGTACACCAGCAACGAGCTGCCGCACTTCATCAGCAACATGGCGTTCAGCTTCTCGGGCAACCCCGAGCTGGGGCGTGTGATGGCCAAGGTGGCCAACGAGCAGGGCGTGGAAGTGCTGGCGCACGACGCCACCACGCTGGCGCCCGAGTACGGCACCCTGGTGCCCATGCGCTACATGAACCAGGACGAGCACTTCAAGGTCGTGTCCGTGTCCGCCTTGTGCACCGGCCACTACCTGAACGACAGCGCGCGCATGGGCTGGGCCTTCCGCGAGGCGGTCGAAAAACACTACGACGGCAAGGTCGCGTTTCTGGCCAGCGGCTCGCTGTCGCACCGCTTCGCGCAAAACGGCCTGGCGCCCGAGTACGCCTTCAAGATCTGGAGCCCGTTCCTGGAAAAACTGGACCACGAGGTGATCCAGATGTGGAAGAACGGCGAATGGAACGACTTCTGTGCCATGCTGCCCGAGTACGCCGCCAAGGGCCACGGCGAAGGCTTCATGCACGACACCGCCATGCTGATGGGGGCCTTGGGCTGGTCCGACTACGACGGCAAGGCGGAGATCGTCACGCCGTACTTTGGCGCCTCGGGCACGGGCCAACTCAACGCCGTGTTCCCGGTCACCCCGCAGGACGGCAAGGCCGTGCCGCAGGCCGAGGCCTCGCGCGCCGACAGCTACCGCGCCTTTCCCAGACTTTGACCCCCTTGAGTCGCTAAGCGCCTTCCCCACAGGGGGCGCCATGCCAGCGGCCGGCGCAAGTTGAGGCCATGGCCTTCACTGGCATGGCCTGCTCCGCGGCCCATTGATTCGTGTTGAGGATATTCTGTTGTGCCGCATCTCGTGATTCTTTACACCGGCAACCTCGACGCCATCGTCGACATGCCCCGCCTGTGCCGCGATCTGGCCGACACCATGCTCACGGTGAAGGACGAAGCCGGCCAGCCCGTGTTTCCCACCGGCGGCACGCGCGTGCTGGCCTACCCGGCGCCGCACTATGCCGTGGCCGACGGTGGCGCGGCCGGCCGCGCCACCCAGGGCAAGACGGGTATTGCGTCGGACGACCCGGGCGAGTACGGTTTCATGTACCTGAATCTGCGCATGGGCCGCGGGCGCAGCGCCGACGTGCGCCAGCGCGCCGGCCAGGCGCTGGTGGCCACCGCACGCCGCCAGCTGGACCCGCTGATGGCCGAGCGCCACATCGGCGTCACGCTGCAAATCGACGAAGGCCCCGAGGTGTTTGACGCCAAGCACAGCAGCCTTCACCCCCTGTTCAAAAAAACCTGACCCACCATGCTGACCGACGAACAGATCCAGACCCTGGCCGCCGAACTGGCGAAAAGCGAAAAAACCCGCGAGCCGGTGGAGCACTTCTCCAAGCGCTTTCCGGGCATGACGATTGAAGACGGCTACCGCGTCAGCCGCGCCTGGGTCGCCATGCAGCTGGCCGCCGGCCGCAAGGTCATTGGCCACAAGATCGGCCTGACCTCGCGCGCCATGCAGCAGGCCAGCCAGATCGACGAGCCCGACTACGGCACCTTGCTCGACAGCATGCTGTTCACCTGCACGCCGGGCCAGGTGCTGAGCATTCCCACCGACCGCTTCTTGGTGCCGCGGGTCGAGGTCGAGCTGGCCTTCATCCTGAAAAAAGACCTGAAAGGCCCGGATGTCGGCGTGGAACAAGTGCTGGATGCTACTGAATATGTAACGCCCGCAATCGAGATCATCGACGCCCGCATCGAGCAGTTCGACCGCCACACCAAGGTCATGCGCAAGGTGTACGACACCATCAGCGACAACGCCGCCAACGCCGGCATCGTGGTCGGCGCCCAGCGCGTCGACCCGCGCACCACCGACCTGCCCTGGTGCGGCGCCATCCTGCGCCAGAACGGCAACGTCGAAGAAACCGGTCTGGCCGCCGGCGTGCAAGGCCACCCGGCCGTCGGCATTGCCTGGCTGGCCAACAAGCTGGCGCCCTGGGGAGAAACCCTCAAGGCGGGGCAGATCGTGCTGGCCGGCTCCTTCACCCGACCGGCGGTGGCCAAAAAAGGCGATGAGTTTGATGCCGACTACGGCGCGCTCGGAAAACTCCAGTTCAAGTTTGTCTGACACCGCCCAATCCAACTAAGAGAGTAAGCCATGAAAGTCCCCGTCAATACCTTCAAGAAAGCCCTCGCCGAAGGCCGCACCCAGCTGGGCCTGTGGGTGGCGCTGGCTGACAATTTCAGCGCCGAGCTGCTCGCCGGCATCGGTTACGACTGGCTGTTGCTCGACGGCGAGCACGCGCCCAACGACGTGCGCAGCATCCTCTCGCAGCTGCAAGCCGTGGCCAGCGCGCAAAACGCGTTTGGCGACCAGCGTTCGCACCCGGTGGTGCGTGTGCCCTTGGGCACGGGCGAAGCGGGCACGGCGATCATCAAGCAGTTTCTCGAGACTGGCGTGCAGACCCTGCTGGTGCCCATGGTCGACACCGCCGCGCAGGCCGCCCAGGTGGTGGCTGCCGCCAAGTACCCGCCCGAAGGCATCCGCGGTGTGGGCAGCGCGCTGGGGCGCGGATCGCGCTGGCAAGCGTACGAGCGCTACGTCCACGAGGCCAACGACGAGATCTGCGTGCTGGTGCAGGCCGAGTCGGTCACCGCGATGAGAAACATCGACGCGATCGCCGCCACCCCGGGCGTGGACGGCGTGTTCATTGGCCCGGCCGATCTGAGCGCGTCGATGGGTCACCGCGGCAACCCCGGACATCCGGAGGTGCAGGCCATGATCGAGCACGCCGTGACCCGCATCCTGGCCGCCGGCAAGGCGCCTGGCATTTTGTCGACCAGCGAGCCGCAGGCCCGCAAATGGCTGCAGGCCGGCGCCCAGTTTGTCGCCGTGGGCGCCGACACCATCATTCTGGTGAACGGCGCCACGCAATTGCTCAAGACCTACCGCAGCGACACGGCCGAACAAGGTCCGTCGAGCTACTGAAGAACCCCCGAGGAGACAAACCATGAAACGCGACCACGCCACATCCATCCCGCCCGCACCCGCGGGCATGCACGCCGACGAATGGGCCGCGCGCCAGCAGTTGGCCGCTTGCTACCGGGTGTTCGCCATGCTGGGCTGGACCGAGCTGATCTACAACCACATCACGCTGCGCCTGCCAACCAGCGTGAGCGGCGCTGAGAAGCAGTTCCTGATCAATCCCTTTGGCTTGCACTACACCGAGGTCACGGCCAGCAACCTGGTCAAGACCAACCTGGCGGGCGAGGTGCTGGGCGGCTCGAAACACCCGATCAACCCCGCTGGCTATGTGCTGCACAGCACCATCCACGGCGGCGTCGAGGGTGCGCACTGTGTGATGCACACGCACACCACGGCGGGCGTGGGCGTGGCGTCGCTCGCCAGCGGTTTGTCGCAAAGCAACTTTTACAGCGCGCAGTTGCACGACATGGTGGCCTACCACCAGTTCGAAGGCATCACGGTGCATGCCGAGGAGGGCCCGCGCGTGGTTGCCAGCATCGGCGACAAGAAGGCGGTGATCCTGCGCAACCACGGCTTGCTGAGCTGGGGCGAGACGCTGCCCCTGGCCTTTGCCGTGCTGTGGACCTTGCAGCGCGCCTGCGAAATTCAATTGGCCACGCAAAGCATGGGCAACCCGCTGCCGGTGCCCGAGGCCATTGCCGCCAAGTGCACGCGCGATGCGCTGCAGTTTGATCCGCGACGTGGTGCCGGAGAAGACGTGTTCAACGCGCTGGTGCGGCAGGTCGATCGCATTGACGACAGCTATAAATATTGAAGCCTGAAGCGCTAGATCTTCTGGCGCGGGAGCCCTGAATGTTCAAAAAAATCTGTGTCTATGGCGCGGGCGCCATCGGCGGCTGGATCGGTGCCCGGCTGGCGCTGGCCGGCAGCAGCGTGAGTGTGGTGGCACGTGGCGCCACGCTGGACGCCCTGCGCTCGCAGGGCCTGACGCTGATCGAGGGCGGGCAGACACGCACCGTGCCCGTGACGGCCAGCGCGCAACCGGCCGATCTGGGCGTGCAGGACCTGGTCATCGTCGCCGTCAAGGCGCCGGCCATGGCCGATGTGGCGCGTGCCATCGGCCCGCTGATCGGGCCGGACACCGTGGTGCTGACCGCGATGAACGGCGTGCCCTGGTGGTTTCTGCAGGGCTTTGGCGGCACCGTGTCGGGCCAGCTGCTGCAGTCGGTGGACCCGGGCGGCACCATCGCCGGCGCCATTTCGGCGCGCTATGTGCTGGGCTGCGTGGTGCACGCCAGCTGCTCGGTGGATGCGCCGGGCGTCATCCACCACCGCATGGGCCAGGGCCTGATCGTCGGCGAGCCGGCCGGCGGCACGTCGGAGCGCGTCGAGGCGCTGGCGGCGCTGCTCAAGAACGCCGGCTTCGACGCCACCGTGTCGCCGCAGATCCAGCGCGACATCTGGTACAAGCTGTGGGGCAACATGACGATCAACCCGGTGTCCGGCATCACCGGCGCCAGTGCCGACCGCGTGCTCGATGACGAGCTGGTGCGCGGCTTTGTCAGCGCCGTGATGCTGGAGGCGCGAGAGATCGGCGCACGCATTGGCGTGCCGATTGACCAGAACCCTGAGGAGCGCCACGCCGTCACGCGCAAGCTGGGCGCCTTCAAACCCTCGATGCTGCAGGACGTGGAAGCCGGTCGCGCGGTCGAGATCGACGCGCTGGTGGGCGCGGTGCGCGAGCTGGGCCAGCTGACGCATGTGGCAACGCCGTTCACGGATGCGCTGCTGGGGCTGGCGCGCTTGCATGGGCAGGTGCGCGGAATATATTGACCACCCCCAGGCTCCACTCGCTGAAGAATCGGACCACCCCCAGGCTTCACTCGCTTCGCGATGTTGCGTCAACCCCCTCAAGGGGGCGACGCCAGTGGCCGGGCAAAGCCCGCTCCACGGCGTCCGCTGGCCTGGCCTGCTCCGCGGCCATTCGTTTTTTGGCGGCAACGTTGCCTCTTCCAACCGTTCGGGTTGAGCTTGTCGAAGCCCCGCGCTGCGCGTTCCGGCAAGGCCGGCGCAACGCTGCGATGATGGCCCCATGAGCACCCCGACCCGTGCGCTGAGCACCGCCGCCTTTCTTACGCTGTTGTCCATCGCTGCGCTGATGGGCGCCAACCACGTCGCCGCGCGGCTGGCGTTCGACCACGGGGTCAGCGTGTCCACGGCGGTCACGGTGCGCAGTGTCAGCACGGCCGTGGTGGTGGGAGCGTTGCTGCTGCTTCAGCACGTGCCGGTGGCGTTGACGCCGCGCCAGCGCAAGGCCTTGCCGGCCATCGGCGTGCTGATCGCGGTGCAGAGCCTGTGTCTGTATTCGGCTGTCGCGCGGCTGCCGGTGGCGCTGGCGCTGCTGGTGTTCAACAGTTTTCCGCTCACCACGGCGCTGTGGGCGCGCGTGCTGTACGGCCATCGGCCCGAGCGCACGCTGCTCCTCGCCATGCCGGTCATCTTGCTGGGCCTGTTGCTAGCACTGGACGTGCTGGGCGCCGCCTCGGGCCTGGGCGCGGCGGGCCAGTGGCGGCAGATCGGCATGGGCGTGGCCTTTGCGCTGGGCGCCTCGTTCACCTTCGGGCTGGCCCTGGTGCTGACGCAACACGAAGCCGGCGGGCTGGACGGGCGCTTGCGCACCTTTGGCACCATGGCCATGGTCGGCCTGCTGGCCGGCAGCGGCGCACTGGCCACGGGCGGGTTTGCCTGGCCCGACGCCACCGCGGGCTGGTGGGGCCTGGCGCTGCTGACCTTGCTGTACGGCACCGGCATCACCATCCTGTTCACCGTGCTGCCGCGCCTGGGCGTGGTGGGCAACTCGGCCATCATGAACGTGGAACCCGTCTTCGCCCTGGTGCTGGCCTGGGTGGTGCTGGGCCAGGCCATTGCGCCGGTGCAGGTGCTGGGCGCGCTGCTGGTGGTGGGGGCGGTGATTTGGCTGGGAACAAGAAAAAAATGACTCCCCCCTGAGGCGCTGACGCACCTTCCCCCCTCTCCGATGGGAGGGGGGACAACGCCAGTGGGCGGGCCAAGCCCTTCCACGGCGTTCACCCGCATGGCCTGCTTCGCGGCCTTTTGATTCATTGGGTTGGACGGTGACTTCGCGGCAAGCGGTGGCGGCGCGCGCCCTGGGCCGCTTCGCACCGCCCCTTTGACGTACCGGAGGGGAGGCAACGGCAATGAGCGGGCCAAGCCCTTCCGCAGTCATTTGAATCGGGCGTTGAGCGTGGGGAATTCCGCCGGCTTGGCTCGGGCGTACCATCCGCGCAGCACTTTCACGATCTCGCCATGAGCACCGAAGCCACCCCCAACGCCGATACCGACCTGGACGACGCCACCTCCGCCACGCTCGACACGCTGGAGGACGCGCTGGACGCCATCCGCGTGCACCACCCCGACACGCCGCAGTGGGAGTTCTGCGAAGGTCTGCTCACGGCCTTGCTGTGCACGCGCCGGCCGGTGCCCGAGGCGGAATGGCTGCCCGTCGTGTTTGGCAGCGACCCCGACGAGGTGTTCGCCAGCCCGGCCGAGCGCACCAGTTTCCTCATGGGCTGGATGGAGCGCGAATCGCAGCTGCGCCTGGCCTTGCTGGCCGACGTCGATTCGCTCGACGACGAGCGCGCGCTCAGCCCCGCGGTGATGGACTGGCGCGGCGCGCTGGCCTGCCTGCCCGAGGCCGACCGCGCCGAGACCGCCCGGGACCAGGACGGCCCGGTGCCTGCGCTGGCCCAGGTGTGGGCCCAGGGCTTCCTGGTCGCCGTGAACCACTGGGCCGACGATTGGACGCCCCCGCGCGACAAGGAAATTGCCGCCAGCATGACCGACGCGCTGGAGTGCATGGAAGATTTGCTGGCCGACGACACCGGCAAGCCGACGATGAACCTGTACGAGCCCGACGGCCCGCCCAGCGTCAGCGACGCGCGCTTCGAGGCCTTTGGCGAGGCGCTGTGGGCCGTCTACGACCTGCACGACATCGCCCTCAGCCTGGGCCCGCGCGTGGCGCCCGTGCGCAACGACGACAAGGTGGGCCGTAACGACCCTTGCCCTTGCGGCAGCGGCAAGAAGCACAAGAAGTGTTGCGGTGGATAAGCCCGCCCCCAGGCTCCACTCGCTGCGCGATGTTCCGCCGCCCCCCGTCCGGGGGCGCAGCCAGTGACCGGGGAAAACCGCGGCCACGGCTCCTACTGGCTTGGCCTGAATAGCGTGCGATTAGCTATATAGTTAATAGCTATCTGCGCTAGATCCACTAGCGCCAGGGGCTGATTTGGTTCTGAACTTCGTCTGGCTGGGTTTCTTTGTCAGCGCCTTTCTGGCGGCGCTGGTGCAGACGGTGCTGGGCGACTTCAGCGTGTTTCCGCGGCTGATGACGGCGCTGTTTGATGCCGCCAAGACGGGCTTCGAGATTGCCCTGGCGCTGACGGGCGTGATGGCGCTGTGGCTGGGCTTCATGCGCATCGGCGAGCAGGCCGGGATGATCGACGCCTTTGCGCGCGGCGTCAGCCCGCTGATGCGCCAGCTGTTTCCCGGCGTGCCGGCGGGTCACCCGGCGCAGGGCGCGATGACGATGAACATCAGCGCCAACCTGCTCGGGCTGGACAACGCCGCCACGCCCCTGGGCCTGAAGGCCATGCAGGAGCTGCAGTCGCTCAACCCGCGGCCCGACACGGCGACCAACGCGCAGATCATGTTCCTGGTGCTCAACACGGCGGGGCTGACGCTGATCCCCACCTCGGTCATCGCCATCCGCCAGACGCTGGCCGTCAAGCAGGGACTGGTGGGCTTCAACGCGGCGGACATCTTCTTGCCCACGCTCATCGTCACCGCCATCACCCTGGTCTGCGCGCTGGTGGCGGTGGCTACGGTGCAGCGCATCCCCCTGCTGCGTGCGGCACTGCTGGTGCCGCTGGCCGTGCTGGCCGCTGGCGCCGGGGGCTTGAGCTGGTGGCTGAGCGGCCTGCCGGCCGAGGTGGCGGCGCAGTGGATGGGCTTGATCGGCAGCGCGGCGATTCTGACGGTGGTGCTGCTGTTTCTGGTGGCCGGCGCGGTGCGGCGCGTGAACGTGTACGACGCCTTTGTCGATGGCGCCAAGGACGGCTTTGGCGTGGCCGTGGGCATCATCCCCTACCTGGTGGCCATGCTGGTGGCGATAGCGGTGTTCCGCGCGGCCGGCCTGATGGATATGCTGATGGGCGCCATCGCCTGGGCCGTGGCGGCGTTGGGCCTACCGACCGACTTTCTGCCCGCCGTGCCGGTGGGGCTGATGAAGGTGCTGTCGGGCTCGGGCGCGCGCGGGCTGATGGTGGACGTGATGCAGACCTACGGCGTGGATTCGTTTGCCGCCAAGCTGGCCGCCATCATCCAGGGCTCGACCGAGACCACCTTCTACGTGCTGGCGGTTTACTTTGGCAGCGTGGGCGTCAAGCACACGCGCCACGCGCTGCCCTGTGCGTTGCTGGCCGACGCCGTGGGGCTGGTGGTGGCGATTGGCGTGGGGTACGCGTTCTTCCGTTGATCGCTTCTAATTTAATAGCAATACATCGTTTATCGACGCCGACATCTGGGTTAAAAACCGGCAGTTTTCACTTTAAAGTGCGCCAGTCGCTGAGTGTAAGAGGAGTGACCTCGAAGCCGTGAAAGACCTCGTGCGGGGTTTTCCAGTTCAGGCATTGACGCGGTCTGTGGTTCAGTCGGTA
>Ga0209572_1001880_pt1 | contig 11819 bp, 5 predicted proteins | sample EBPBio232012_DNA_FD_185867 | JGI IMG/M metagenome (GOLD analysis project Ga0209572, IMG submission 185867) | Wastewater treatment Type I Accumulibacter community from EBPR Bioreactor in Madison, WI, USA - Reactor 1_1/23/2012_ DNA (SPAdes)... | ecosystem: Engineered > Bioreactor > EBPR >...
AAAGTCAATTTGAAGTTATTTTTGCATTTACACTTAGTATAATACCTGCTAATTATCATTAGGATTTTAATAAAAAATTTCCGATACTTCAATAATTGATTTTTTTCAATAGAATTAACGGACTTCCGAATTTTATTTCGGTATAAGGATTTATCCGGCACAAAATGACTTTTGAACATCACTTTTCATATGCAGGTAAAAAATGAAAGCACAGACTTCACTTCTATTTATTCTCACCTTCTCATCCATTCTTAATGCCCAATGGTTCTGGCAAAATCCGCTTCCTCAGGGCAACTGGCTTTTCGATGTAAAATACACTAATCCGGAGACCGCGTTGGCGGTTGGTGCTGATGGCACAATAATAAAGACCACCAATGGCGGCGAGAATTGGCACAGGATGGAGGCGAATACAGGTTATTATTTGCATGGCTTGTTTACATTAAACTCACAGATCAGTTTTGCGGTTGGCGACCATGGGACCTTCCTTAAAACCACCGATGGCGGCAGTTACTGGGAAGTTTCGGATGCAATTGTGAATAAAGACCTGATTGATGTTTTCTTCATTAACGAAATGACGGGGTGGGCAACTGGGTGGGGAGGTGTAATCATGAAGACGACTGATGGCGGAACCTCGTGGAGCACTTTCCGTAATCAACCTGAGATCAGGCTGGAATCAATTTTCTTTATCGATCAGAACACAGGTTGGGCAGCCGGACAGTCAGGTTATATCCTTAAAACAACTGACGGTGGTAATTCCTGGCAAACACAAAACACAGGGACACTGGAGACTTTCTATTCCATACAGTTCTTCGATGCACAAAACGGATGGGCGTGCGGAGGTGGTGCCGGAACGATTATGAAAACCACGAATGGTGGAACCTCCTGGACCAGGATAACCACGGGTTCGACCCGCTATTTTATGGCGCTCCAATTCATCGATTCCCTGCACGGCTGGGCTCTAAGCGACAAGTTCAATGTGTCAAGAACCACCGACGGCGGTAATACATGGAATGAGTCAATAACAGGGGGCACCTGGTTCCTGAGCGGGATGCATTTCGCAAATTCATCAACAGGATGTGTAGTCGGACAGTATGGTCAGTTGTTTCTTACCTCCGATGGAGGAGCAACATGGAGCTCCAAACCACGGGTTACTTTAGCCACACTTTACTCGTCATGTTTTACGGATTCCCTTAACGGCTGGATGGCGGGTCTGGGTGGGACTATAATCCACACATCCAACAGCGGATCAACCTGGGAGGTCCAAAACAGTGGTACAACTCAACATTTGCGGGCGGTGCAGTTCGTGGATAACATGAATGGATGGGCTGTCGGAGGAGAGGGTTATGTCTGGAATATTCTTAGGACCACGGATGGGGGTGTAAACTGGTCAGTACAGGAGAATACTACTGAATACCCTTTACATTCATTGAGTTTTGTTGATTCTCAGACGGGGTGGGTTGCCGGTCACTCTGGAAAGATAAGGAAAACCACTGACGGAGGACAAACCTGGATCCCCCAATTCAACGATACTACAAGTTCAATAATGGAGATTAGATTTATAAACAGTCAGACAGGTTGGTGCATTGCAGATGGCGGAGTGATCTACAAGACAACCAACGGGGGAGAAAACTGGCAGGGCATCTATGTCGCAACCACGACAATGTACTCTTTTTGCTTCGTAAATGAATCAACAGGTTGGGCATGTGGTTGGAATGGTACGATTCTGAAAACTACAAATGGGGGTATCTCATGGGTTCGTCAGCATTTGGAACTTGGACTTTTGCTCGAATCGATCGATTTCGCGGATGAGATGTCTGGTCGGGCAGTCGGTGCAAATGGAACCCTCTTTTTCACCACAGACGGGGGTGACACCTGGGGAAAACAGAATTGTGGAACGACTTACGCATTTTATACAGTAGATATGATCAATCGACAGACAGCATGGATTGCGGGGTCTTACGGCTCCATTCTGAAAACCACTGACGGTGGAGGTGTGGTTTCTGTTGACGATATTGTAACATCCAAGCCGGTCTCATTTGAGCTAGGGCAGAACTACCCAAATCCATTTAATCCGGAAACCGTTATCTCTTACACACTACCTGTCACCGGTGAAGTAACAATAATTGTATATAACACTCTCGGACAAAAAATCGCCACACTTGTTGAAGGCATACAAGAAGCAGGCAATCACCGGGTCACCTTCAAGGCGGATAACCTGCCAAGCGGGGTCTATTTTTACAGGATGGCATCGGGAAATGTGAGCATAGTGAAGAAGATGGTTGTTATTCGATAGCATTGAAAAGATTCCTGTTTGTTAATGGTTTGTGTTCACAGGAGTAGAGGGGAGATTTCTTCTAAAATCGCATTATATCGTCCAAATTTCCGGCTATGATGCTTCTCGAATTCTATCTTTTCCCCCTTTCAAATTGAACACTTCAATCTTTTGCCACTGTTTTTTCAAATAGACCTCTTTAAATAACGACGGACGCTAAAAAAACATTTTGAATTTATTTTTCATGTGCTTATATTTGTAAGCTAATTTTGAAAATGTTTTGAAATTGTAGTCGGGATGAAGTTCGGGAACGGAGTTTCTGCCTTTTAAGCAGAGGCCCGGTGGTTCAGACCGAAAAAGTTTTTATTGTTTGTTGGGCACGTAGCTCAGGGGTAGAGCATCTGCCTTTTAAGCAGAGGGTCGGTGGTTCGAGCCCACCCGTGCTCACGAAAAAAAAGCCTTCAGAGAAATCTGAGGGCTTTTTTGTTTTTAAAACTTCCTTTTGTTAGCCAACTGCCCGCCTTTACTATCGATACCCCTCAAAGATACGATAAAATACTCGCTATTTTCTTTTTAACAGTAATTTTAATAACTTGAAACACCATTTATAAAAATTTTCAAGGTATGGAATTAACCCCTCACCAAGCTAAATATTTCGCTCTGGAATTAACGAGACGCACTGCATCAGACGATATGCAAAAGCTTGTACCGTCTCTTATGGATGCCAAGGTGGATTTAAATCATCCGAATGAGCGAATATTCCCGATTAGTACAATTTCAAAGTTTAGTCTCCGGTCATTAGCCGGCGTTTTCCCTTCCGTCACAACATTAGTTGGACCACAACCCGTTTTAAGATATCTCAATCGAGCAAAAAAAGACCAAATATGAATCAAATCGAAAAATTCCCATTAGACTCAATGAATATTAAAGAGGAACAAATCTCACAGTTAAAGCAGCTTTTCCCGGAGGCGTTCACAGAAGGAAATAAAATTGACTGGGAAAGGTTGAGGCTCACACTCGGAGAAAATGTTGATGTCGGGAAAGAGAGATTTGTGTTGAACTGGGCAGGTAAATCTGAGTGTTTTAAGTTGATCCAACAACCTTCAACAGGTACATTGGTACCCTCAAGAGAGGAAAGCATAAATTTTGATACCACAGAAAACCTCTTTATCGAAGGAGACAATCTTGAAGTATTAAAACTCCTCCAGAAGTCATACTTTGGTAAAGTGAAGATGATCTACATCGACCCCCCCTACAACACCGGAAACGATTTTGTTTACATCGACGATTTTAAGGATAACCTGAAGAATTATCTTGAACTAACAGGTCAGGTCGATTCCGAAGGGAAAAAACTCTCCACGAATGTTGAATCCGATGGCAGATTCCACAGCAACTGGTTGAATATGATGTATCCGAGATTGTTTCTTGCCAAAAACCTTCTCAGGGAAGATGGGGTTATTTTTATCTCCATTGATGATAATGAGGTGCACAATCTAAGAGCTTTGTGCAATGAGATTTTTGGTGAGGAAAATTTTGTAGGGACTTTCATCTGGAAAAGAAGAGCGTCCTCAGCGTTGGCAGAGATGCGAGTTTCTAGTGATCACGAATATGTAATATGTTTTCAAAAAGGTTTTCTGACAACTTTTAAAGGGAATTCAAAAGACTATAGTTTTTATAAAAATCCCGATAATGACCCCAGAGGCCCTTGGACACTTGGAGATCTTACTGTTGGAATGACAAAGGATCAGAGACCCAACCAATTTTACGATCTAATTGACCCTGAAACAAATCTTGTATATTCTCCTAATCCTAACCGAGTTTGGGCTTATATTCCAAGTAGTATGGAGGTGCTAATACGAGAAAAAAGAGTCTATTTCCCGAAGGATTCTAATCGGAGGCCAATGGCAAAACGATTTAAATCTGAATTGAAAGCTGAGGTTAATCCAAAATCTACTCTACTCGAAGATGTTGGCATGAATTCGGAGGGTACTCGCCTAATAAGAGATCTCCTCGAAGCTAATTTCTTTAACTATTCAAAGCCTCTTACACTGTTAACTGAGTTGATCGAGCAGGTAGCCTCAAATGAGGATATCATTATCGATTTTTTTGCTGGTTCTGCTACAACTGCCCATGCTGTTCTTAATCTGAATAAGGAAGACGGTGGGAACCGAAAATTCATTTGTGTCCAGATCCCCGAACCAACGGATGAAGCAAGTGAAGCCTACAAAGCCGGCTACAAAACAATTGCAGACATCGGAAAGGAAAGAATCAGAAGAGTAATAAAGAAAATTGAGGCCGAAAAGGAAAAGCAGGAGCCTGACATGTTTGAAGGAGAGAAAAAAGCTCAAGACCTTGGATTCAAAGTTTTCAAACTCCGAAGATCGAATTTTGCCACATGGGATGCAAATGTTGAAAAGAATGTTGATGCACTCACGGAGCAGTTATTCAAAAATGTGGATCACATCTCCCCCGCTGCTGAACAGGAAGCCATACTCTACGAACTCCTTTTAAAGGCAGGGTTTGAATTGACAACAGAGATATCAAAACTCACGATAACCGACAAGATAGTTTACAGCGTTATGGATAACGCCCTGCTCATCTGCCTTGAGCGAAACCTGACTCACGAGCTCCTAAAAGCTATAGCACAACTAAAACCTGTCAGGTTCATCTGCCTCGATGAAGGCTTCCGCGATAACGACCAGTTAAAATCAAATGCCGTCCTCTTGATGAAGGAGAACGGAGTTCAAAAATTTCAAACAGTGTGATGGAGATGTCTTTCATTGAAGTGACGATTAACGAGTTGGGAGAGCTGACACCTTCGCAATTCTCAGAAGTTTTATTGAGGTTATTAAAATTTGAATCTGAAAAATATAACTTTCAAAGTTCCGCTAACATTCTTGTCCCCTTAAATATCAATGTCGCTGATGAAGGGGAAGATGGCAGAATAGTGTGTGATTCTACAAATGGTTCTCCTTGGATCAGGAATAACTTCACCATTTATCAGATGAAAACATATGATCTCCAGCCAAAAAAAATCTTTAAAGAATTCTTCACTAAAGACAGTTTAAGAATTCAACCTTCAATTGAGGAAGCACTTGATGAGGGAGGGGAGTATGTACTTTTTATCAGCAAAGCTTATACTGCAGCTCAACTAAAAAAAAGGATCGAAGCTGCGCATAGGACGATTGAAGAAATCAATAGCAAGTTCCAAAAGAACTACAGTGTTTACCAGGTCCGGCTACTGGAGGGAAATCAAATAAAAGACTGGGTTAATGATTATTTGTATGTAGTTTTAAGGATTAAAGAGTACCTTAAATCACCACTTCCCGAAGGTTTGATGACTATTGAACAACTTGGGAAATATAAAAATTTGACTACTCCAGAATTCGTTTCAAATGACTGGGTTATGAATTTCAAATCTGTTATTTTACAAGAATTATCTATCGTGAGGAAATCAATCAGATTAGTTGGACACTCGGGCGTGGGGAAGACACGATTAGTATATGAAGTTTTCAAGAATGAAGGTGAATTTGCGAAAAATGCTATCTACTACGATGCAAGCAATGCCGCACCAGGATTTGTGGGTTTTGTCCATAGAGTTGTTTCTCAAACAAGAACCATTTTTATAATTGATAATTGTTCGAAAGAGCTTCATGAAAAACTCCAAGCAGAGGTTGAAAGATTTGATTCACAGTGTAGCCTCCTTACAATTTCAAGTAGCGTTCATGAATTCGAAGATTATTACAATCATTCGGGTGGAGTAAATCTGATATTATATCTCGCAAAAGAGAATGAGGACATTCTACCCAAACTCATTCGTAATTTGTATGGTAATCAAATTTTGGATATTGAAGTTGAAAGTGTTCATAGGTTGACTGATAATTATCCTGCAATGGCAATCCGCCTCCATAAAATTAGAAAAGGAGAAGGGGCACAACAAGTTACGAAAATAATAGATGACGATAAAATAGATAAAATTCTCTACGGTAATTCGCCTCCCAAAAACCGGGATATTAGATTATACACATCAATTATTAAAGTTTTATCAATTTTTGAGTATTTCCCTTCTTATGATATTCTCGTTACCAATCCAATATCACAAACTGTATTAGACACTCAAATCAATTTCATCATTGAAAATATTTGTAAAATTGATAAAAGAACTTTCAAGGAAGTATGCCTCTATTTTGTAAAACAAAAAATCTTGATCTCAAGAGGTCGATACTTAACAGTAAGTCCTACACCACTTGCAATTAAATTAGCATTGGACTGGTGGAGAGTGCTGCCAAATGATGAGATTGAAAAGTTTTTTGAAGATGTAACAAAACATGGGTTAGGTGTTTTCCTTGTCAATCGGCTCAGATACCTTGATGCTAGTCCTGAAGTTCAATCACAGCTTGAGGTAATTATTGGGGAGCTTGGCCTTCTTGGAAAAACAGAGGTACTCAATACGGAGTTAGGTTCAAGGCTTTTTAGCTCTTTAACAGAAGTGAATCCGGAAGCTTCAATAAGAACCCTTGAAAAACTTTATTTTAGTACACCTATTTCTGATCTCAGGGATGTCACCGAGGGAAGACAGTATATAGTCTGGAGTCTTCAAAAATTGTGTTTTCGTAAGGAGACATTTAATCGAGCAGCCAAGATTCTGTATCGATTTGCTCAAGTTGGAAACGAAGGTTGGATTAATAATGCTCGTGGGATCTTTAAGCAACTATTCAGACCCCGCTTAGGTGGTACCGAAGCAGACCTAAATGCGAGACTTGAAATATTGCACTTTGCAATAACTCAACCCTTCGTTGGACAGAATGAATTTCTAATTGAAGCAGTTATGGCCGCTTTTGAAATCCGGGGAGTATCACGGATAATCGGTGCCGAATTCCAGAGTACGAAAGTCCTAAAAGATTACAAACCAAAGGATTCGGAAATTACTTCTTACTGGGAAGAAATAATAAGAATCCTGAAAAAAATTTGGGCAACTCATTTAGATTTGAGAACACTCATCGAGAAACAATTTTATTTTAAGTCACTTCAAATTATTTCTTACGGGAAGATTGAGTTAGTAATTGATTTTGTCAATTGGTTGGAATCTAATGAAATTTTTATTCCTTCAAGTTTTTTTAACTCACTGATCCGAAAAATGACTTCAGATCGGACTCCTGAAACAATAAAAATAGGAATCAGCACTTTTCTTGAATCTAAGAAGCCCAGAACTAAAAAAGAAATATTCATGCGCCAAGTCAGAGATGCAACTTTTCCACACGGGAGAGATCAGAATGGTAAGGAAATTGAACAGACTGAAGAGATAGTTCGGGAAATTGCACATCAATTTTATGATGATGGAGTTAGGATTGTTGATATCCTTGACTTGATGCTTCGAGGGCAACAGAGATATACCGAGGTGTTTGTGGCAGAATATTTGAGTCGCCTTGATCAGAGGGAGTATAATAAATATCTGTGGGATTTATCAGTAGAAGAATTGGTGAAAATAGAAGCAGAAGACCGAAATTGGGCAGTGTTACAAGGTATTTTGAAAAGTTCACCCAAAGAGGAAAAACTTAATTTAATCTTAAGGCTCGGAGAGATCAAAGGCTTTGAACAGATATTCATTAGATTCGTAAATTACCATTTGCTGTCTGTCAATGAACTAGATATGATTTGGGAGTTGATTGTGAGAAGAGATATTAAGCCGGAGATAGTATCTGATCTTAGAATGGGATATTTTGCTTACAATGAAAGTTTCGATGCTTCAAGATTTATTTGTGACAAACTCAAGTTCTTCGGAGATCAAGGTTATTGGTCTATTATTGATATCTTAGCTTCCAGGTTGGTCCATGGGAAAAGAGGAGGTGGTGAAGAATGGGAGTATTGTAGGGAATTATTCTTCCAATTTGATTACTTCAAACTTGATAATAAACCTGAATTTTTGGATTTATATGACCTCACAGAGATTTCAAAAAAATTGTTGAATAAATTCCCAGATGATGGACTTTTTAATCGGATTGCTGATTGTTTACTTAGTTACCTGAAATCTACTCAATCAGTTGAGGATGAGTATCAACTTAGTGAGTTAACAGATCAATTGATTGAACTTAATTTTAAAGCATTTTGGATTAAATTGTCTGAGGTATTACTTTCATCGGATGTTATGATGTACAATATACATAACATGATTGGCTCAAATCATAGTTTCCCTGGAACATATCGTGAAGGTGTGCTATTTTCTAATCCCCTATATTATGATACAATAATTGGATGGTGTAAACAAAATATAGACAAGGGGCTTTTAATAATTGCCTATCTAATGCCAATTTATGATTCTGAGAACAAGACTTGGCACCCTTTTGCAAAAAAAATGATTCATGAATTTGGTGATAATAGTGACTTTCTGACTATTATGAGCTCAAATATGGGTTCCTTTGGGTTCGTTGGTTCTCCTATAGGGTACTACGAAAATGAGATAAAAATGTATGAACAATTATTGGGACATTCAATTCCACAAGTAAAAGATTTTGCGCTGAAACAAATTGAAACTATCCACAATTATATTAAAAGGGAAAAATTGGATGAAGAGGAGAGGTTTCTAGGTTTATGAAACTAAAATTTGACAGTTCCCATCAGTTCCAACTGGATGCGATTGCGAGTATTGTTGATCTCTGTGTTGGGAAACATTCAACTAAGTGTTTTGCCTTGTCAAAATTGACTATAATCCAAAAAAATCAGACGCTTTGAGCCAATGATGACTTTTAAATGAAAAAATTATGAAGATTACTGAAATAAAATTGTTTATTTACAAAATAATTCCTATTTTTGCACCAACATACCTGCCAAGCCTATGTCCGGGAAACCGGTTACGCTCAAATGGGCAGGTTTTTCTTTTTAAACCATGAAGATAAATTACACAAAGACACCACTTCTTTACAGCGAACAAGTTCAACTGCTAAAAAGCCGCGGATTGAACATCGCCGATGATTCCTACGCTGAAGCATGCCTTTCGGACATCAGCTATTACAGGTTATCCGCTTATTTTTATCCTTTCCTCGCAGATAAGAAAAACCATGTCTTCAAGCCCGGTTCCGATTTTGAGTCCGTGATAAAACTTTATCGTTTTGACAATGAATTTAGACTTTTGTTATTCAATGCGATTACTCTTATTGAAGTATCAGTACGCACGAAATTGACCTACGAACTTTCACACAAATATGGTGCATTCTGGTTGGAGAACGAAACTCTTTACCGGGATAAGGGGAAGACAAAGCAACTTCTTTCAAAACTCAAGGAGGAACTTGGCAGATCCGATGAGGAATATCTCGAGCATTACAGAAACAAATATTTGGAGGATATTCCACCTGCGTGGATATCATTGGAAATATCATCTTTTGGGTTAGTCTCACAACTTTATATGAATCTTTCAAGTTTCAAAGATAAAAAAGAAATAGCCCGGCATTTTGGGTTTCACCTTCCGGTTTTTCAATCATTTCTTCACTCCCTGACAGTTGTCAGAAATATATGTGCTCATCACTCAAGAATTTGGAATAAAGTGCTGAGTGTCCAGCCTGTCATACCGAAGGGATCAATTCAGTCAATGGTGGACACCAATAAAGTGAAAAGAGACAGGATTTCAATTATAGTCCTGATGATGACAGAAATATTAAGTAAAATTTCAATTGCCAATGATTTTCGTAAAGAGTTTGAAAGTCTGCTAATGAAATATCCTGACATTGACCTGTGGGCAATGGGTTTTATGGAAAATATATTTGATAAAAACCGGACGATATGAAACTAAAATTTGACAGTTCCCAACAGTTCCAGCTTGATGCCATAGCGAGTATCGTTGACCTCTTCGATGGTCAGCCGTTGAACAAGGGAGACTTCTCCGTAGAGATTGAATTGGGACAAAATGCCCTTTTTCAAACAGAACTAGGGTTTGGGAACCTGCTTCAGATCTCAGAGGAAGCCATATATGAAAATCTTGTAAAGATTCAGGAGAGAAACGACCTCGATATCACCGGATTGGATGAATTCAGTGCCAACGGGTTAAACTTCACAGTCGAGATGGAGACAGGAACCGGAAAGACCTATGTCTATCTAAGAACAATCTTTGAGTTGAATAAAAAATACGGTTTCAAAAAGTTTGTTGTCGTTGTGCCAAGCATTGCCATCAGAGAAGGTACACTTAAAAACATCGAAATTACCCGTGATCATTTCAGAGCTCTATACAATAATGTTGAATTCGAGTATTTCGTTTATGACGGCAAAAAGGCAAACAGACTCAGGAACTTTGCCACAAGTAATCAAATCCAGATAATGATCATCAACATTGATTCATTCCGGAAGGATTTCTCCGACAGTGAGGATGATAAAAAGAGCAATGTGATATTTAAGGAGAATGACAAACTATCAGGGAGAAAACCGATAGAGTTCATTCAAAGCACCAACCCTTTCGTGATAATTGATGAACCTCAGAGTGTTGATAATACACCAAAAGCAAAGGAAGGGATACAATCACTAAAACCACTCTGCATTTTCCGGTATTCAGCCACACATCGTGAACTTTACAATCAGGTTTACAAACTTGACCCCATCCGTGCGTTTGAGTTGAAACTGGTTAAACAAATCGTTGTTGCACAGGTCTCAACTTCGAGTACCCTGAATGAGGCTTTTGTAAAACTGAAGGAAGTGGATAATAAATCAGGGATCAGAGCGAAGATCACTATTCAGGTTCAGCAGAAAGATGGTGTAAAGGAAAAAGATTTTTGGGTAAAACCGGGTCATGATCTATATACTCTCTCCAACGAAAGGGCTCATTATCAGGACGGATATCAGGTCATCGAGATTAGTGCTGCCAAAGGGGAGGAATATATTGAACTCGGAGTCGGAAGAGTCTGGCTTGGGGAAACAAAAGGGGGAATGAAAGACGAAATAATTGAGAATCAGATACGAAACACAATACAAAAGCACCTCGAGAAGGAATTGCAGGTTGTTAAGAAAGGGATTAAAGTCCTTTCCCTCTTCTTTATAGACAGGGTACACAACTACAGAGCCTATGACGAAGCCGGAAAACCCGCTAAAGGGAAATTTGCGCAGATTTTCGAAGAACAATACAACGATTTGATCGCTTCTCCCCGGTACAAAGAACTGGATAAATTTGATGTGTCGGCTATCCACGACGGTTATTTTTCACAAGACAACAAAGGAATTCTGAAGGATACTTCCGGAATTACTGCACTTGATTACAGTACCTACGACAGGATTATGAAAGAGAAGGAAAAACTCCTTTCACTCGATGATCCGTTGAAGTTTATATTCTCCCACTCCGCCCTGAGGGAAGGATGGGATAATCCGAATGTTTTTCAAATATGTACTCTGAACGAAACAAAATCGACACTTCGAAAAAGGCAGGAGATAGGAAGAGGCCTTCGATTACCCGTTGATCAGGAAGGTAACAGAGTATTTGACGAAGTGATTAACAGACTGACAGTCGTGGCAAATGAGAGCTATGATGAATTTGCAAAGACTCTTCAGAGAGAGTATGAGGATGATTGCGGCG
>Ga0209572_1001881_pt1 | contig 11816 bp, 10 predicted proteins | sample EBPBio232012_DNA_FD_185867 | JGI IMG/M metagenome (GOLD analysis project Ga0209572, IMG submission 185867) | Wastewater treatment Type I Accumulibacter community from EBPR Bioreactor in Madison, WI, USA - Reactor 1_1/23/2012_ DNA (SPAdes)... | ecosystem: Engineered > Bioreactor > EBPR >...
ATGCCGACATAGAGCATGTCACGATGGTCGAGGGCGTAGGATTTCCCGGCCACGATGATCTTGCCCGCGCCACCGACATTCACAGCAACCATCTCGCGGCGGTCGAGGAAAGAAGGCGTTCCGGTCGGCTTGATCGGCGACAGCTCGATCGCACTCTTGCCGGGCATTGCGCCGCCCACGATCAGTCTGTCGAGGTGGGAGTAGGTCAGCGAGATTTCGCCGGGCGCAAACAGGTTCTCAATCAGGAATTCCTTGCGCAGCCGCTCGGTGCCAAAACCTGCTGCGGTGCCGGCATCGATCGCCTGTCTCGTTTCAACTCGCATCAAATGTCTCACTTCTCTGCAATTGTGCCAGCGCGCGCCGGCTTATTTGAACACTGCGGGCAGCCACAACGACAGCGCAGGGATGTAGGTGACGAGCATCAACACCACGATGCCCGCGCCATAGAACGGCCAGATCGATCGCATCGCTTCCCAGACGGATATTTTCCCGACCGCACACGCAACAAACTGCACTCCGCCCACTGGCGGCGTGTTCAGGCCAAGCCCGTAATTCAGGATCATGATGACGCCGAAATGCACCGGGTCGACGCCATAGGCCACCGCGATCGGCAGGAAGATCGGGGTCGTGATGATGATCGTCGGCCCCATATCCATGAAGGTGCCAAGCACCAGCATCAGGACGTTCAGCAGCAGCAGAATGACTATCGGGTTGTCGGAGAGCGTCTGCATCCACGCGACCAGCGAGGCAGGCACGCGCATGAAGGCCATCAGCCAGGAAAAGGCAGCCGCGCATCCGATGATCAGCAACACCATTGCGGTTGTGCGCACGGCACCCATCGTGGCGTGCACGAAATCGCCCCAGCTCATCTGGCGGTAGACAAAGACCGTAATCAACAACGCATAAAGAACCGCAATGCACGAGCTTTCAGTGGCGGTGAATATGCCGGAACGCACCCCGCCAAAGATGATCGCAATCAACAGCAGGCCAGGGATCGCAACCGCCAGCAGATGCGCCGCCACCATCAGGCCGGGGAATGGTTCTGTTGGATAGCCGCGCTTGCGGGCCACGATATAGGCAGTCACCATCAGCACGGCCGCAAACAGCAGGCCTGGAATGATGCCGGCGGTAAACAGATCAGCGATCGATATCTTGCCGCCCGCCGAGATCGAATAGATGATCATGTTGTGTGAGGGTGGCAGCAGAAGCGCGATCAGTGCTGCCATCGAGGTCACGTTGACTGCATAGTCCGCGCCATAGCCGCGCGCCTTCATCTGCGGGATCATCAGCCCGCCGACCGCTGCAGCTTCGGCGACCGCCGAACCTGAAATGCCGCCGAACAGCGTCGAGGTGACGATGTTGACCTGGCCGAGCCCACCGCGCAGATGGCCGACAATCGACGCCGCAAAGGCAACGATCCGGCCCGCGATGCCGCCGCGCACCATCAAATCGCCGGCATAGATGAAGAACGGGATCGCCAGCATGGAAAACACGCTCATCCCGGAATTCAGGCGCTGGAACACCACGAGTGGCGGCAAGCCCATATAGGCGACGGTGGCAAGGCTTGAGACACCGAGGCAGAATGCAATCGGCGTGCCGATCAGCATCAACGCAGTGAAGGTGCCGAACAGGATCCAGAGTTCCATTGTCTCAGCCCTTCTTGTTCAGTTCTGCAGCGTCGGCGCGAACGTCCTCGACGCTTTCAAGTTCGACCGTCGTTTCCGCCGAGTGAATACCGTCCAGCACCTCGTCAATCGGGGCACCCATGAAGCGCAGCACCAGATGCTCGATCGCAAACAGGGTGATCAGGACGCCGCCTCCGACAACGGGGATGTAGTCCCAGGCACCCGAGATGCCGAGCGCGGGCAAAGTCGTGTCCCAGGTCAGCTGCACCAGCTGGAAGCCGTACCAGACCATGCCGATGCCGAACGCAATGATGACAATGTCCGAAATGGTGCGCAGCCATTTCTTGCCGCCGGGCGGGATGACGTAGAGCAGAACGTCAAAACCCATATGGTTGTTCTCGCGTACGCCAACCGCCGCGCCGAGGAAGATGAACCAGCTCATCAGCATCACAGCGCCGGGCTCGGTCCAACTGGGAGAATCGTTCAGCACGTAGCGGCAGAACACCTGCCAGCCAACAATCGCGGTCATGGCGACAAGGCCGACGCCTGCGACATAGAGCGCCGCGGTGTTGAGCCGCGACAGGACCGGCACGCCGATTCTTGCTTCGTTGGTCATGGTTCTGCGCCTCATTATCCGCCCCTTGCGGGGAGGGTCAGACGAAATCTGCGGGGCTAGATGTTGCGTCGGGGTGAGTGTCGTCCCAGCCCCGACGTCTTGCGTTGGCCCACCCTCAAGGGAGAGGGTGGAAGTGCCGGCTATTGAACCGCCTGCACGTCGGTGACCATCTTCTTCAGCACGTCGTCGGTCACGTGCTTGTCGTAGACCGGCTTCATGGCGTCGATGAAACCCTGCTTTTCAGGATTGGTGATGATCGCACCACCGGCCTCGACGATCTTGCGAGATTCAGCGACCTTGGCGGCCCACAGCTCGCGCTGCTTGGCGACGCTGTCGGTCGCGGCCTGTTTGAAGATCGCCTGGTCTTCGGGTGTCAGCTTGTCGAAGGCGGCCTTGTTCATCACAAATACTTCGGGAAGGATCGTGTGCTCGTCGAGCGAGTAGTTCTTGGCGACTTCGAAATGCTTGGCCGTGTCATAGGACGGGAAGTTGTTTTCCGCCCCGTCGATGACGCCGGTTTCGATCGAGGAATAGACCTCACCGTATGGCATCGGGGTGGCGTTTGCGCCAAGAGCTGCAACCATGTCGACAAAGATGTCGGACTGGATGACGCGGAACTTCAGGCCCTTCATGTCGGCAACCGAGTTGATCGGCTTGGTGCGATTGTAGAAGGAGCGCGCGCCAGCGTCATAGAAGGCGAGCACGACAAGACCGGCCGGCTCGAACGCAGCCTTGATCTGGTCGCCGATCGCGCCATCCATCACCTTGTGCATATGATCTTCCGAACGGAAGATGTAGGGCAGCGCCGGAACGATTGTTTCCTTCACGGTGCCGTTGAACGGTGCCATCGATATGCGGTTCAGCTCGATCACGCCCGAACGAACCTGCTCGATCGTGTCCTTCTCCTGGCCAAGCTGCGCAGAGTGATAGACCTCGACAGCATAACGGCCCTGCGTGCGCTCCTTGAGCAGTTCACCGAAATATTTGACGCCCTCAACGGTCGGATAGCCATCGGGATGGGTGTCTGATGATTTCAGCACCGTCTGCGCCAGTGCGCCGGCTGTCATCAAGGCCGTGATCGCCGCAGTTGCGGCCAGTTTACGGAACAAGTTCATGCTAATCCTCCCTGCATTCACTCTCTGGTTTCACAGTCTGTAGGCTTGCTTTGCGAGCCGGTAGGCGAGGTCGTGTGCGACCTCTGCCGCCTCCGTGTCACGAAGCTGTCCGCCGACCACGAGGTCGGCGAGGTAGGCACAGTCGACCCGGCGCGCCACGTCATGGCGGGCCGGGATCGACGGAAAGGCGCGGGTGTCGTCATTGAAGCCGACCGTATTGTAGAATCCGGCGGTCTCGGTGGTCAGTTCCCGGAAGCGGCGAATGCCGGCAGCCGAATCGAAGAACCACCATGCCGGCCCAAGCTTGAGGCACGGATAGACGCCCGCCATTGGCGCGAGTTCGCGGGCATAAGTGCTTTCATCCAGCGTGAAGACAATAATGGTGAGGCCGGGCTCAAGCCCGACCACATCGAGCATGGGCTTGAGCGCCTGCACATAGTCGGTGCGGCCCGGAATATCGAAACCCTTGTCGCGCCCGAAGCGCGCAAAAATGCCTGCCGAATGATTGCGCCTTGAGCCGGGATGGATCTGCATCACCATGCCGTCCTCAACACTCATCTTCGCCATTTCAGTCAGCATCTGCGCCCGAAACAGGCGCGCTTCGTCGGCGCTCGCAGCACCGGTGGAAACGGTCTGATAGAGTCTTGCTGCTGCCTGCGGCGACAGATTGGCTGTGTCAGCGGTCGGGTGGCCGTGATCGGTTGCGGTTGCGCCATGCTGGCGGAAGAATTCGCGCCTCCTGCGGTGGGCTTCCAGATAGCCGTCCCAGTTTCCAGTGTCACAGCCGGTCAGTTCGCCAAAGACACGCAGATTGTCCTGAAAACCTTCGAAATCCGGATCGATCACGGCATCCGGGCGATAGGTCGTGACAACCCGGCCGCTCCAGCCTGAAGCTGCAATCCGAGAATGATAGCGCAAATCGTCCAGCGCGCCTTCGGTCGTTGCGATTACCTCGATATTGAAGCGCTCGAACAGCGCGCGCGGCCGGTACGCCTCCTGCTTCAGGCAGGCATCGATCGTGTCGTAATAGCTATCAGCGGTGGCGACCGACAGCGGCTGGTCCAGGCCGAAAAGATTCTCGAACACATAGTCGAGCCAAAGTCGCGATGGCGTGGCGCGGAAAAGATGATAATGCGATGCAAACAGACGCCATATGGCGCGCGGATCGGTTTCTACCGGCCCGCCGTCAACACGCGGGACACCCAGCCGCTCAAGGGGCACACCCTGGCTGAACAACATGCGGAACACGTAGTGATCGGGGACGACAACCAATTGGGCGGGGTCAGGAAACGGCTCATCGAGTGCATACCAGCGCGGATCGGTATGGCCATGCGGACTGACGATGGGCAGATTGCGCACTTCACCATAGAGCGCGCGTGCGATCGATCGCGCGGTCGGATCCGCTGGAAACAGTCGATCTTCGCTGAGCAGAGCCACGTCGGACTTTCCTCCCGAGAAATCCTGTGCCATCATCTTGTATGGAACCATACATGTTCTGTCAATCCTCGAACTGAAAGGGCCATCTGATGAATCTTGATGTTCGCGGTCTGGCGGAAGACATCCGCCCTACGATCGCAAGGCGCATTGCCCAGACGCTGAGAGATGCCATCGTCACGCTTGAAATCAAGCCGGGCGACACGGTCTCCGAAAGCGACATTGCAGCGCGTTTCGGCGTTTCGCGCCAACCGGTGCGCGAGGCCTTCATCCAGCTGTCGGAGCAGGGTCTGGTCCGCATCCGGCCGCAGCGTTCGACGGAAGTCGTGCGTATTTCGATCCGCGATGTGTTGAATGCGCGCTTTGTGCGCGCGGCGCTTGAAGTGGCGCTGGTGCGCAAGGCCGCCGAAAATGCCGACAAGCTGCCCAAGGACGCATTCGATGCGTCGTTCAAGCTCCAGACCGCAGCGTCTGACGCAAATGACTACCGCGCTTTCCACACAGTCGACGATGCGTTCCATCGTATGATCGCCGAGCAGGCCGGCCATGAACATGTCTGGAAACTGATCGATGCACAGAAGATCCAGATGGATCGCGTGCGCTATCTTTCGCTGGCGCTCGGCATGCCGATGACGATCGAGGAACATCGCGGCATCGCCAATGCCATCCTTGCAGGCGACCCCGACAAGGCCGAAGAGCAGATGCATGCCCATCTCTACAAGATCGATGGCAAGATCCACAAAATCAGGGACATGAACCGCGAATATTTTGCCGACGAATAGTCCCGTTGGCGCGGAATTCCGTTCGAAATAGCATCCTGACGCTGTGTTTCGGCGTGACTCCAAAAGTCATGCAACCTGTTCGATTGCCTTCCCGTGGCCGCATTCGAACCACATTGAGTCCCCTTTCCGCCCCTACTCGCCCCGCAACTTCAATGATCAGGGACGATCTGAATGCGGACATTCACCATTGCGGCAACGCTTGTTGCACTCGGTCTTTCAACAGGCATAGCCTCGGCACAGTGCGGCAAGGCCTCCTGGTATGCGTTGACCTCGAAGACAGCGTCAGGCGAACGCATGAACCCCGCAGCCATGACTGCAGCCCATCGCAGCCTGCCATTCGGCACCAAGCTGCGCGTCACCAACAAGCGCAATGGCAAGTCCGTCATCGTGCGCATCAATGATCGCGGCCCGTTTGTCGGCGGCCGTGTGCTCGATCTGTCAAAGGCCGCCGCCGGCAAGCTCGGCTTCATCGGCCAGGGTCACACCAGCGTCTGCATGGCAAAAGTCTGACCCTTCGCGAAACGGGGTCAGATCAGGACGGTTGGACCGGCTACGCCACGCATCGGCCGGTCGACCAGAAACGTCTTGCCGCCATCGGGGTCCGCGTTCATAGCGGCCTCGCCCATGCCTTCGGTGGCTGACGTAACCGCCATTTGGGTCAGGCCGCGTCCGACAAATACCGGACAGCTGGTCTGGCGCGCAGGCAGCGCGATCGTTTCAACCAGACGGCCATCGCGATCATAGGCATTGACGCAAGCCGCCCCCCAGCACGCGTTCCACAATATGCCATCTGCATCGACCACCGATCCGTCGAGCCAGCCCTGCTTGCCCCGATGGTTCACAAAGATCGACGGTTCGCCGACTGGCAGGCCGGTCGATGGATCACATGCGACGCGCCAGAGCACGCCGTCTTCCGTGTCGGTGAAATAGGCAGTTCCACCATCGGACGAAAAGCAGATCGAATTGGGAATCGATATGTTCGGGAAAATCAGGCGCACCTCACCTGCCCGAAACCAGTAGATTGCGCCGGCGTGCTTTTGCGCCTTGCGCCCCATCGTGCCAGCCCAGATTGCGCCAGACGGGTGCGCGCGTGCGTCATTGGAACGATTGCCGGGCATACCGGCCTCGAGCGGCGTGTGCAGCGTCAATTGTCCGCTCGCCCGTTCGCGCAGATAAAACCCGTCATCTGCAACCAGCAATTGCCGCGTTGCATCAACAGGCATCAATGCGCTCGCCACCACCGGCAGATCATGCACCGTGAACTGCCCGCTCGCCATGCCGAATTCGAGCAATTGACGGTTCAATATGTCAAACCAGAACAGCGTGTCGGTTGCCTCGTCATAGGCAGGGCCTTCACCCAGCAGGCAACGCCGCTCGCTCAGGATGGAGACACCAGTCACAGATAGCCGCCGTCAACGATCATCGTCTGCGCTGTGAGCATGCGCGACGCATCCGACGCCAGGAACAGGCAGGGACCAACGATGTCGTCGGCGACCATCTGTCGGGGAATGCTCTGGCGGCCAATATGGGCTGCGAGACCTTCCTCGGTCACCCATTTGTCGCGCTGTCTCTCGGTGATCACCCACCCGGGCGCAATTGAATTGACCCTGATATTGAATGGCCCGAGCGCACCGGCAAGCCCTTTGGTCAGACCGATGATGCCGGCCTTCGCCGTCGTATAGGACGGCATGACACCGAGATTGATCATGAAGGATGTCGAGGTGAAATTGATGATCGACCCGACCCCCGCCTCTTTCATACCCTCTGCAACCGCCTGTGCGGTGAAGAATTGCGGCCTCAGATTGACGGACTGGTTGTTGTCCCAATAGTCAGGCGTCACATCCATCATGTCGTGCCGGTCATCCAGCGCAGCATTGTTGACCAGCACAAGCGCAGGACCATGCGCCGCCTCTGCCCTGGCAACCGCATCGCGCAACGCCTTGATGTCGCGCAAATCGGCATGGAGGAACAGCGGCCGCCGGCCGGTTGCGGCTTCCAGCCGGTCGCACAGGGCAGTGCTCGCCGCTGCATCGATATCGATGAATGCGACTTTCGACCCTTGCCGGAGAAACCCTTCTGTCAGTGCCGCGCCAATGCCAGAGCCACCGCCGGTAATCAGGACCGGCTTGCCATCAAGGTCGGGATAGGTTGGGGATACTGTCATTCGTTCCTCCGCAGGCGGAGGTTACCGGTCGCACACCCTGATCTCAAGGTGCTGCGAAGCGCTGTTTTGTTCAGGCTGCGCCGGCGCGAATGCTGGAAGCCTTGCAGCCTAGCAACTCGACTGTCGAATGTGCATCGATCGGCTTGCCAAACAGGAAACCCTGGCCGCCGCCGCAGCCAAGTTGCTGCAAACGCCGCGCCTGCGCCTCGATCTCGATGCCTTCAGCCACCACTGCCATGCCGAGACCCTCGCACATAGCCAGGATCGCCTTGATGATGTGGTCAGACGCCCGGTCCTCGAACATCGAGGCGACGAAGGCGCGGTCGATCTTGAGCTTGTCGAACGGAAATTCACGCAGGCGGCCCAGCGACGACTGGCCGGTGCCGAAATCATCGAGCGAAATGCGGATACCTGCGTCGCGCAGGTCTGTGATGATCTTGAGGGCCGAAATCGGCTCGGTCATCATGCCGGTTTCGGTGATTTCAATCTCAAGCCTGCCGGGGTCGAAGCCGGTCGATTCGAGAATGGAGCGGATTTGCAGGCCCGTATTCTGGTCAACCAGCTGTGACGGCGACAGATTGAATGACAGGAAATGGGTCTCTGGCCACTCCAGCGCTGCCATCACGGCCTTGCGCATCACCAACTGCGTCAATTGCCCCATGATGCCGCGTTCTTCGGCAATCGCGATAAAGACACTCGGCGCGACAACACCAAGATCGCGGTCGGTCCAGCGTGACAGGGCCTCAAATCCGACGATCGTGCGGTTGTCGAGCGAGACAATCGGCTGGAAATACGGTTCGACCTCGCCCGCAGTCACGGCGCGGCGCAGCGCCTGCTCGATACGGGTGACGCGCTTGGCCGCCTCTTCCATCTGCTGCGAATAGACAGCGACCCGGCCGCGACCCGACCGCTTGGCATGATAGAGCGCCGTCTCGGCCTTCGAGACCAGTTCTTCGGGGTTCACGCCGCCAAAGGAAAGGGCACAACCTGCCGATGCGGACAATTGGGCGGTGCGGCCACCAGCATCATAGGGCGCCGCGAGCAGCTCAATCAAGGACTGTGCCTGCGATTGCGCCGCTTCAAGCGTAAATGTGTCGGGCAGAAGTACGGCAAACTCGTCCGCGCCCAGGCGCATCACCGCATTGTCGTCTTCCATTGCTGCGCGCAGGCGCAAGCCAACCTGGTTGAGGATTTCGTCGCCCGCCGTGCGACCGAAGAGATCATTGATCGGCTTGAACCCGTCAAGATCGAGAATGCCGACTGCGAACTGCGCAGGATTGTCTGCGCACTCCGCCTGAATGCGCGCAATCCTATCAACAAAGCGACGGTGACTACCAAAGCCGGCTAGCGGCTCAGCCAGTCCCGGTTCGTCCGCCCCCGGCGGGGGCCTGACGTCAAATCCGGACATGTTTGGGTCCAAGAACTATCTGATTGCCGCAAACTAGTCCGAAAGCGTTGACGAAGCGTATCCGCGACACCGCAATTTGGTGACGAAACGTCACTTTTGAATTGTTGTTTCAACAGGTAAAACAGCATAGATTTCAAGGGGTCCGTCACCGGGGATGCGCTTGAGCCATGCAGGTGGCCTCCCAGCCTTCAACCTGTCGCTCAGGCTACCGGGATCAGTCTTGGCGAACATGCCGGTCTCGGCGTTGCCGGGGCAATTGACGATGATTGTCGCGCCGCTTGCAATTGTCAGTTTTTGCGCCTCGTCCGGCTTGGCAAGCAATGTATCAAAAACGGTCAGATTGCCCGCTGTATTGCGATGATATGGCCCTGCCAACGCCCGGTGCGGCGTATTGGTGATGATGCTCGAACCGAGATTGGAGATGGCAAGCACGGTTGTTGCGGGCAGCGCGGCCAGCGCAGCGTAATCCTTGCTCTGATAGCAGCTCACAGGCTCATCAGTGTCGGTGATCGTCGTTATTCGTTCCGGTCGCTCGGGCGAAAGCAGTGCGTAGAGCATGGTCCAAACGACGTTGATCGACAGCAGCCACACCGCGACGCCGCGCGCGGCGGCCCAGGTCAGGCCATCACCGGTGCGGTTGCGCGCCACCCAGCCTGCAAATACGACCACTGCGAGCGGCTGTGCGAACTGGGCGCCGCGCACCTGCCAGACGCTGATCGCAAATGCGCCGGCGAGCAGCGCCGCCACGATAATTTCATCTCGCGAGAGGCCGGCTCGAAATCCCCGCCACGCCAGGACGACAAGTGCGAGCGCCGGGGTCGCATACAGTGCCAGCACTTCGAGCGGATCGTTCCGCAATGTATCGAACAGGGACTGCGCTTCGATCACATCGTCGAGCCACAATTCTCTCAGCCTTGGGTCAAGCGACGCATACGGATCAGCCAGACATTGCGGGAACTGTGTCAGCGCGAGCAGTCCTAGGCCAAGGCCGAGCGCAGCTGTAGCACCTGCGCGCACCATCAGGCTGCGCCTCGCCGCGTCATTGGAGGTGATGGCGAAGAGGCCCAACCCCGCCAGCACCGCAGCGGATGCCTGAGCCGTTGAATAAGCGTCACATGTGACCGCCCCCCATGCCGAGAACGGCACGGTGGCGACAAAAAACAATGCGCCTGAAATTGCAAAGCCAAGGCCAAAGCCGCCCGCGTTGGCCGCTTCTGCCTCGCCGCGAACAAGAAAGATGATGGCAGTCGTCGCGCCCGCAATTGCCACGAAAGGCATTGTTTCCATCCCGATTGCGATGCTCGCAGCCGCACAGACGCCAGCCGCAAATCCACCTACAAATGTGCGCTTCACCAGGCCAAGCAGCAGGCCAAGCGAGAGCGCAAGCTGCATGTTGTGATGGTCGATCCGGGCCGGCGTGAAAATGCCCATCCAGATCAGCGTGATCGCACCCACTGCCGCAGCGGGAAAAATCGCCTCATCGCCATAGACGATCCTTGAGATGCGCACGAGGAGCCAGGTGCACACGCCAAGCAGAAATGCGGGCCAGACGGTGAGGGCAACATATTCGGCCATTGTCTGGCTGGCGCCAAACATCATGCCAAGCTTGATCAGCGCGGCAATCGGCGCATCGACCAGGCGTGACCAGTGCATCACGACGCCCCCTTCGGGGCCGAGCCGGTATTGGGTCAGGTCGAACCATGATTGTCCGGCCAGCAGGTCGCGCACTTCAGTCAGGCGCAGCACGCTGTCATTGTCCCCCTTGGAATCCCACAGGGATTCAAACCCACGGCTGGCGGAGATCAGCAGCAACAGCGCGATGGCACCGGCCGCAGTCACCAATTCGGGGTATCTCATGCCGCCAGTTTCGCCTTTGACGGCTGCTTGCGCAGAAAATTCGTTCAAGTTATCGTTCCCTGCAATTTGTCTAAACCTAGCCTTAACCGCTTCAAGAAAGAGTAAAGCCCGGCGGTGGACTAGTCCGGAACGCCTGGCGGAGCCTGACATGAGCGGTCCTTACCTCGACAATCTTTCAATTGCGGTCCTGTTGCCGTGCTACAATGAAGAAGCGACGATTGCCGACGTGGTGAGCGGCTTCAAGACAGCGCTTCCCGGTGCTCGCATACTCGTCTTCGACAATAATTCCCGTGACCTGACAGCGCTCAGGGCCCGCGCCGCCGGCGCAACCGTCATACGTGTGCCGCGTCAGGGCAAGGGCAATGTCGTGCGCCGCATGTTCGCTGACATCGATGCGGACATCTACGTCATGGCCGATGGCGACGGTACTTACGCGCCCGAGGACGCGCCGCTTCTGATCACAACGCTGCTGAGCGAACATGCCGACATGGCTGTAGGCACGCGCCGCGGCGTTGGCGAAGATGCCGGCCGCAACGGCCACGCCTTTGGCAACCGCATCTTCAACCGGCTCTATCATGCGCTGTTCGGGCGCGATTTCACCGACATCTTTTCCGGTTATCGCGCCTTTACCCGGCGCTATGTGAAGAGCTTCCCCGCCGTTTCGAGCGGGTTCGAGATCGAGACCGAAATGTCGGTCCATGCATCAATGCTCAAATTGCCGGTGGTGGAAATCGCGCTCGACTATGGCCGTCGCCCGGAGGGTTCAACCTCGAAACTGTCGACCTACAAGGATGGCGCGAAGATCCTCTGGATGT
>Ga0209572_1001883_pt1 | contig 11805 bp, 8 predicted proteins | sample EBPBio232012_DNA_FD_185867 | JGI IMG/M metagenome (GOLD analysis project Ga0209572, IMG submission 185867) | Wastewater treatment Type I Accumulibacter community from EBPR Bioreactor in Madison, WI, USA - Reactor 1_1/23/2012_ DNA (SPAdes)... | ecosystem: Engineered > Bioreactor > EBPR >...
TCGTCTGAGCCCCAAGTCGCCGCAGACATGGCCAATGCGCTCATCGAGGCGTTCCTCGAGGAGCAGAAAGACACTGTCTCCTCGAGCAGAGAGAACGCGGCTGAGTGGTTGAGGAAAGAGGCCGATGCACTGGATGCCGAAATCAGGCGTCTCGACAAGCAGATCGCTGATTATCGCGGCGAGAACGGGCTGGTGAGAGGTTCAGGCGGGCCGGTCAATTCGGAGTTTCTGACCGGCGTCAATCAACAGCTCGTCGCGGCCCAGGCAGCACAGGCAACAGCAGCCGCGCGGCTGAAAGAGATTCAGGCCGCAGATTTTGGCGGCAGCCCCAGCGCGACCGCAGTTCTGGACAGCCGCACCGTTGGTGATCTCAAGCAGAAGCTTGCAGAGGCCGAAGCGCTTCTCGCAACGGCCCAGACGACGCTCGGGCCTGCCCACCCAAGGCTCAAGGCGCTGCAAGGCGAACGCAACATTCTCAACGAACGCCTGAAGGCGGAAATCGGCCGGATCGTCAACAATGCGCACAAGCAGTATGATGCTGCGACTGAGCGCGTTGCGGTGCTGACCAAGCAGGTGCAGACGGCCAAGGCGGAAGTTACCGATGCAACTGGCAATGAGACCAGCATCGAGGATATGGTCCGAAACGCCGAGATCAGGCGCCGTCAGTTTGCCGATCTGGCAACCCGCATCAACGATCTGGAAGTCGAGCGGCGGGTGCGCGCTGGCAATGTGCGTCTCGTCAGCGAGGCGGAAGTTCCGTTGAAGCCCTTCTTCCCCAAGAAGGTTCCGTTCGCTGCGGCCGGCCTGACGTTGGGCATGCTGTTTGGGGCGGTAGCAGCATTCCTGGCCGACAAGCTTGGTTCGGCCCCCTCATCAGCGCTTGCGGGAGGAAATGCGCGCAATCGTGCCGATCCTCGAAGCGGGTTTCCGGGCGGACGAAAAGGCGCAACTGGCGGGCCATCCTTCCTCGCGCAGATGCCATTCGTGTCGAGCATGAATTGGAACGGAAAACGCAATTCGCAAGGATCGGTTGTCGACGCGGCGCTTGCCGATCCCGGCGCGCGGAAGGCGCTTGCAGCCATCGGCAACTCGGTCGTCGGTCGCCCGGGTCGGGTCATCGCATTGACGTCGGGGACGCCTGGAGCTGGAAAGTCAACGCTGGCGGGAGCGCTTGCGCGCCATTGTGCAGCGATCGGCACCAATGTTCTCGTCGTCGACGGCAACTTGCAGAGGCCACGGGCTGGTGAACTGCTAGGCGCGCCCCGTGGCGGCGACTGGCCAAAACAGTCGCCGCAAGATCTGATCCTGAAATCTGCCTTCGAGAGCCTGCATGTCATCCCTGCAGGACACGCCAGGATGCTATTGCCGCCGGACCATTGGTCCGAGCAGCGCATGTCGGAACTTCTTCAGTGGGCAAGGAACTACTACGGTCTGGTGATCCTCGACGGACCCTCGTTTGGGGAAGCCGGAGCCAGCGCCATCACTTCTATCGCAGACATGACGGTGTTGTGCATGTCGCCGCGGGAGCTCGAAACCAGCGCTTCGGATGCAATCATATCCACCTTGCGCGCGCGGCAGGCAAACATCGGCATTGTCGCCATTGACCTCCGGCATGAGCGCAAACCGATCGACGCGCCGCCGTTGAAGAGGGCGGCAAATCAGGGCTGGCGATGACAGAGCCGCGTGTCCTTTTTGTCAATCACGTCAGCACAATGTCCGGGGCCGAGTTTGTGCTGGCGCAGGTTGCCCAGGCCTTCCCGCAGGCGTCCGCATTTCTGTTTGAACCCGGTCCATTGGCTAACGCGCTTGCGGCACATGGCCTGAAGACGATCATCTCCAGCAATGGCGGCGGTCTTGGTGCGATCAAGCGCGACAAGTCCCTCGTGCGAGCTCTTCCGGCGATGGCCAGACTGGCAACCGTTGTGCGCGAGATCGCGCGCGCTGCCCGAACGCATGATGTGCTCTATGCGAACTCGCAGAAGGCATTCGTCTTGACGGCAATCGCGTCCGCGATGGTTCGACGGCCGCTTGTGTGGCACTTGCACGATATCCTCGACCCTGAGCATTTCGGCGGCATGCAGCGAAAGCTGCAGATCGGTCTCGCAAACCGGTTTGCGACGCGCGTCGTGGTTCCCTCTACCGCTTGCGCTGATGCATTCGTCCGATCAGGCGGGCGGCCGGAAATTGTCGCAATCATTCCGAATGGTATTGCTCCGCCGGCTGGGGCAGCAAAGCCTACGCGTGTATCGCTGGGCTTGCCGGAAGGTCCGCTTGTCGGCGTCTTCAGCCGCCTGGCTCACTGGAAAGGTCAGCACATTCTTCTCCATGCGCTTCACGAGACGCCGGATGTCAACGCGATCATTGTCGGTAGCGCGTTGTTCGGGGAGGAAGCCTATGAGAAGCGCTTGCGCGACATGGTGCGTGATCTTGAGCTTGGCGATCGCGTAAGCTTCCTGGGGCAGCGTGGTGACGTCCTGCAGCTGATGGCGGGTGTGGACTGCGTCGTGCACACCTCAACGCTCGCCGAGCCGTTTGGTCTGACGCTCGTCGAAGCGATGATTGCTGGAACTTCGGTCATAGCAACCGATGCCGGCGCTGCCCGCGAAATTCTTGACGATGGCCGCGCTGGTCAGCTTGTTGCGCCCGACGATGCAAAGTCGTTGGCGGTTGCGATGAAAACCCATTTTGCTGCGCCCCAAAGCTTCGAAGATCAGCGGAAGTTTGCTGCCCGGCGCGCTGCTGAAAACTACACCGCTGATCGTATGCGTTCGGACATAAAGGCTCTCGTCCGCGATTTGGCTGCGGAGCGAGCCAAATGAACGCTTCCGCCACAGACGGTAGCCGGAGATCGCTTGCAGTCGCCGACTGGGCTCCGCCGATCGCCTTGCTGCTCGGGACAGTGGTTATCGGGGGAGCACTCGGCGGCCTGATCCGACCGCTCTTCGTGCTCGGCTGCGGTGCTGTTGGCGTCTATGCGTGGCGTAGGGGGCCTGCCGCACATTTCTATTCAATTCTGCTGCTGTTTGCCTTCGCGCCTTTCGCAAGGCGGGTTGTCGATGTGCAGATCGGCTTCGACTATTCGAGCCTGATGCTTGTCGGCCCGCTGCTTGCAATCATCATTACCGGACCCGATGTCCTGCGGCACCTGTTCAGCGGAGGCTCAAACAATAGGCTCGCGCCGATTTTCATTGTTGCTCTGTGTGTTGCCTATGCAGTGATATTGACGATCGCGCAGGGCAATTGGTCGGATGCGATTTCCAACACGCTCAAATGGAGCGCACCTCTCGTCTACGGCGCGGCGCTGGCGATCAATGCGCGCAACGACGACATATTGGATGCGGCAATTTCCGCATTCGCGATCATCCTGCCAATCACCGGAGCCTACGCGATCTACCAATATGTGGACCCGCCGGAATGGGACAGGTTCTGGATGCAATACGCGTCCATCATGTCAGCCGGTCAGCCGGTGCCCTATGGTGTGCGCTCGTTCAGCACGCTCAACGGCCCTGCAAGCTATGCTACGTTCACTGCCGCTGGCCTGCTGCTGACATTTTTCCTGCGGCGGAGCTGGCTTTCCATATTGATCATGCTTCCGGCCTTCATGGGTCTGCTCCTGTCCCAATACCGCACGGCTTGGATAGCTGTTGGCGCAGGCTTGCTCTTTTGTCTGCTGTTCAACGCAACTCGTCTACGCGCAAGCTTGGTCATCGTGGGCGCTATCGGGCTTGGCCTGCTCGCACTGACAATTCCTCCATTCTCCGATGTAATCGGAGATCGTATCGCCAGCTTCACACAGGGCGGTCAGGACGGCAGTGCCCAGGAGCGCTTGCAGCAATATGTGACCTTGTGGGCTGAACCGGACGCCTCACTTTTCGGGATCGGATTTTCGACGGTGGACGTCGGCACCGCAGGCGCGATGGCCGTTGACGGCATGATCATCGCTTGCTGGCTGGCGATGGGCATACCGGTTGGCATTCTCTGCCTGTTTGCATTTGTCTGGGCAGCCAGCCTGCCTGTCATCGACGCATTTCGGGTGCGAAGCGCTGAGGCAATCGTTGTTGGTGCATTCGGCATTGGCGCGCTATCGCAGATACCGCTGGCAAATCTCGGCTCCGGTGAGCTGGGCATGCTATTCTGGTCGATCATCGTGCAGACGCCATTGTCGCGACACCTTTCCCATGTTCGCCCGCCAGGACCAGACATCGCCCAGTATCCGACAGTTTCGCCATACTGGCGCTGACCGGTTTCCAGGGCACAGATCAGAGTATTTTTACGTTTTTGCGCTAAGACCGCTGCGGAAACGCAGGGCAATGTCAGCGCGCCTGGCATGGTGCGGGATCGGGCAACTCAATGACGGCCACTCCGCCGGATCCGCAAACGGTCCCGGTTCAGAGATCGAAGAAGGCGATGGCTGCCCTGCTGATGGGCGGCGCTCTCGCAGGCAAGATGCTTGGCTTCGTTCGTGAAGTCATCATGGCACAGGTCGTGGGCGTTGCCCTTGTCGCAGACGGCTTTCGATCTGCAATCACGATTATCCTGATGCCGCTGGCGTTCCTGCAGAACGAAAGCGTCCCCGCGATCCTTGTTCCGATGATGAAGGAAGCCCAGGAACGGGGCGACGGCCCGCAGCGCCTCGCGCGGCTGAGCATTGCATTGACGCTCGTCGGCGTCCTGCTCATGCTGTTGATGTTCCTGATTGCCGGGGTGTTCGTCGATTGGATGGTTGCCGGCTTTTCGGAAGAAGGGCGGTACCTGACGCTGCACCTCGTCTACATCATGGCGCTCAGCATGCCGGCTTCGGTGCTGATAAATTGCCTTGCCTCGGCCGAGGTCGCCATGGGCCGGACCAGACTGACGAACCTGCGGGCCGCGACCCTCAACGTTGGTATCATCATTGGTCTCGGATTGCTGGTTCTCACCAGCTACAACTACATTCTGGGATGGGCTTTCACCGCCGCCTTCAACATCCTCGCTGTGTGGGGCGTCTACAGGCTGAGAGCTGAAGGCAATCTCAGTGTTTCAGGCGTTACTGCCCTGCAAGTCCTCGAAACCGGTCGTGAATTCCTTTTTCGCCTGCGGCCCTTCCTGCTGCTGCCGGGTGCTGAGCAAGCCAATATCTGGCTGGAACGATTGCTTGCCTCTCGCGTGGTGACTGGCGCAGTTGCGTCGCTCGACTATGCGCGCACGCTGACAGACAGTGCGCTATTGCTGCTCAGTCAGCCCATCGGGCTCGCAATTCTTGCCGATGGCAACAAGAATGACGAGCGCGAGGATATCCAGAAAATCGCCCGCCCGCTGCTGGCCGCCGGCGTTCCATTTGCGGCGTTCGTCTATGCGTTTTCAGAAGACATTGTCCGGCTGGTTTTCCAGCGCGGCGTGTTCGGCGAACATGGCGTGATGTTGACGAGCCAGGCGCTGAGCGGCGTAGCAATCGGCATGTGGGCATCGACCGTTGGATGGGTCTTGCTACGGCTGCTCAACAGGTCGAACCGCAACACGAAAGCCGCGATCATCTTGATGTCGGCATATGGCGCCAACATTGCCATGAACCTTACCACCCAGTCGCTTTGGAGCGGCAGCGGCATCGAGGTGTTTCTGCTCGGCTTGGGTGAGGCGACACGCAGCATCGTTCTGCTCGTCGGCGTTGCATTGGTGCTCAAATGCAGTGGCGTTCTGATCCAGTTGTTGATGATTGCGCTCATTCCGGCCGGCTGTCTGGTGCTCGCCGAATGGCAGTTGCTCCAGCACATGGCACCCTCCTTCGAGCGGCTCGTGCTGGGCGGAATGTTGTGGGTCGTGTCGACACTATGTGCAGCATGGCTGCTGTGCCCGGACCTCCTTCGGCTCGTTTTGACAAAGGTGGTTGGCACCTTGTCCAGAGGCAAGATAAAGTGACACCCGTTGATCGTTTGCTATCAGCTGTCGCGCGCAATGCTGGCAGGCTCAAAGGTGGCACTGTCGGCTGTCTGTTCACCTTTCACCGCGCGGCGAGACACGGCGATTGGGCATCGCTGCCGGATCGAGATTTTTACGTCGATATTGATTTTCTCGATGAGTTGCTGACTTACCTTGGTGATCACGCTTGGTCGGTCGTCACGATTGACGAGGCGCTGAAGCGGGCAGCGGCGGGAGACCGATCGAGGTTCGTCAACTTCTCGATAGATGATTGCTACCGCGACACTTACGAACTGGTCGTACCTCTCTTTCGCAAGCACCGTGCGCCGGTGACCTTGTTTGTCACCACCGGCATTCCGGATGGAACACTGGTCATGTGGCAGTCCGGGCTTGAGCAGGCGCTGCAAGAACGATCGTCCGTCCAACTTGAAGGGCGGACGGTTGACACATCCGCCTATGAACTCAAGCGGGCCTTATACCGCTCAACATTTGGCTCCTGGGATGGCCCGCACGCGGCACGTCAATATGCGGCATTCTGCGTGGAAAACGGTCTCGACGCAGATTCGATGCGCGCCCGGCACGCGATCACATGGGAGATGCTCAATGAGCTGGTGACCGATCCATTTGTCGAGATTGGTTCTCATACGATCAGTCACCCGCGAATATCATCGCTCGGCGAGGGCGATGCCCATGACGAACTCGTGCAGTCGCGCAATCGGCTGGAAGAGAAATTGAATGCTGCCGTGCACCATTTCGCCTTTCCCTATGGCCGCTCCGGTGACTGCGGTGAACGGGACTTCCGGCTGGTGCAGCAAGCCGGCTATCAAAGCGCGTCGACGACCAGAAAGGGAAATGTCAGGGCACATCAGGACCCGTTCAAATTACCTCGCAACACGCTGAACGGCAAACACCAGCGAATGCTTCAGGCCGAACTGCATCTCGCTGGTTTCTCGGGTCTCGCGGCGCGGATGCTGAACCGTGTCTGAGCGTCGTCTCACTGTTCTGTCGATCGCCCACACAGCCGTGGAAAGGGCAGCCGGTCGCTTGCGATACCACCCGTTTGCAGACCGCCCTGACCTGGACGTGCACCTTGTTGCTCCGCAACGCTGGCGACAGTTCGGCCGCACCATCATGGCCGATCCGGTGGATGATCCGGGCGTGAAGATGCACATCATGCCCGTCTGGTTCGATCGTGGCGGGCCAATGAGCTGGTACCTGCATGTCTATCCGGGCCTTCGAAAACTGATCCGCCAGATCAAACCGGATGTGATCCACCTTTGGGAGGAACCGTGGGCCGTTGTTGCGTTGCAGGCGCTGATGCTCAAGGGCGACGCCGCTTTTGTGCTCGAGGTCGACCAGAACATCCTGAAACGTCTGCCGCCTCCGTTTGAGGGGTTGCGCCGATACGTCCTGCGAAACACCGACCATATTCTCTCACGTAGCCCCGATGCGACCGACGTGGTGCGCGCCAACGGGTATGCCGGCCAGGTGAGCATGATCGGTTATGGCGTTGACCTCCAGACCTTCCGGCCAGGGGCCACAATGCGGCACGCACAAGGCTTGCGCCTCGGTTATGTGGGAAGGTTGGTGGCCGAGAAGGGTCTTGATGATGCACTCGACGCTTTGGCGCGCGTGCCGGACGACGTTTCGCTCTCCATCATGGGCGAGGGACCTTATGAGCATGATCTTCGCCGTCGAATCGAAGAGCTCGGTCTGGGCACGCGCGTTACAATCCAGGGTTGGTCAACACCGCAGGCGGTGGCGGACTTCATACGTACACTTGATGCTTTGATCCTGCTGACCCGCACGACCCCGGTCGTCAGAGAACAGTTTGGCCGGGTCCTGATTGAAGCCCAGAGCTGCGGCGTTCCTGTGATCGGATCGACCTGCGGTGCGATACCGGATGTAGTCGGCGATGGCGGGTGGACTATTCCGGAGCAGGATCCATCTGCGCTTGCAACGCTGATCATGCGTCTGCGTGAAAACCCGGAACTGCTGAAATCCGCGTCCAAGGCCGGATTGGACAATGTGAAGCAGCGGTTCACATATGAGGCTGTTGCGAACCAGCTTGCCGGCGCATGGACGGCGGCCGCGGCCGGCCGCCAGAGCAGGACGTAGTTCTTTCAATTTGAGCCGTACCAGCACGAGCTGTGCACGGAGTTCCAAGCTTCAGCGGAAACGATCCATGCCGCGCTTGTATTGCTCAAATATGTCTTCGACGCCGCGCTGATATTCCTCAGTCTGCCGCGTTCCGCTTTCGCGCAACTGGCCGAAAATATCGTCATAGGGGTTGCGCTGTCGGCGTGTCTGCGTGCGTTGTGCTGGTTCCGTATCGGGCTGGGCAGTGCGGCCCTGGCCTCCGCGCAGCATTTCCTCAAAGATCTTGCCGAGCGGATTGTCGCCAAACGGATTCTCAGGTTCTGGTGCCTGTCGCGTCGGGTTCTGGCGACGGGTCTGTGTTTGCTGCGTGCCGCCACCGAACATATCCTTGAGGATCTGCTCGAGTGGATTGCCCTGCTGTGTCGTTTCGGGGATGGTGCGGCCACGCGGCATGCGCACCGTCTCGTCATCCTGCTGAGTCCGTGACTGCCCGCCACCCAGCACATCCTTGAGGATCTGCCCAAGTGGGTTGTCGCCAGTATCGGATTGAGGCTGCTGTCGGCTCTGAGGTTGCTGGCCCTGCTTCATCATTTCCTTGATGAGGTCGCCCAGAATATTACCATCGCCAGCGCCAAAACCGCCTGCCTGTGCGGCTTGTGCCCTGCCTGCCGTTTGCTGGAAAAGGCCGCCCATCACCATGGATGCTAGCGATGGCAGCATCTGGCGCAAGGTCGCAGCATCGATGCCTGTTGCAGACGAAGCCTGTTGAGCCACCGCGCGCGACAAATCCTTCGAACCGAACAAATGGCCAAGAATGCCATTTCCGTCGGCGATGCCGCTGGCCGAAACCGCCTCTGCCGGGTTTTGAACATAGCGGCCATGTCCGCCGCTCGACAAAGCCTGCAGCAGTGCCGCAAAACCGGCGGGATCAGACGTTGTACGCTTCAACCCGTGGCTAAATGCTGGGGCGAGTGCATCAACTGCTGCAGCCGTCTGCTCTGGGCTCAAGCCATATTGCTGGGCTAGCGACTGCAGGGCTTTGCCGCCTTGCGCAGTCGACACCATCTCATACAGGTTCATTGGCTTCTCCCATAAGCGCGAACGAATTGACGCTGAAGTTAATGCGCCTCGGCCGGCGATTGTAGGGCCGTTGAGAAGATTGTTGCTCCCGAAGCCGAGTTGCTTGATGCCTAATAGGCATATTCCATGAACACAGGCTCGATCGAGCCGCCCCAGCGCGTGTTGAACGCTGTCAGCATTTCCTGCGAGCTGGTCGTGCCGCGCGCTACCACCTCGTCGAGTGTGGCGAGGAAACCGGTCTCGTCATAGCCGTCATTGTTCAGCCTGGCCCGATTGCGCAGGCCCTTGCGCGAGATTGCGAGTGTTTCGCGTGCCACATCAAGCAGCGGCTTGCCGCGGAAACTGGTCTTGAGTGCCTGCACTGGCACATCGTCGCGCATCTGGCGAACTTCTTCGAAGGTCCAGTTGCGCGTCAGTTCTTCGGCAGCGTCCAGCGCTTCGGGATCATAGAGAAGGCCAACCCATAGCGCGGGCAACGCGCAGATGCGCCGCCACGGGCCGCCGTCTGCGCCGCGCATTTCAAGGAAACGCTTCAGGCGTACATCGGGGAACAGCGTCGACAGATGATTTGCCCAGTCGCCGATCGTCGGCATGCCGTCCGGCACTTCGTTGCGCGCCTGGCCCGCCATGAACTGGCGGAAGGTCATGTGTGTCATGTCGTGATAGCGGCCGTCGCGGATGACGAAATACATCGGCACGTCGAGTGCCCATTCGACATAGTCTGCAAAGCCGAAATCGGGCGAGAAGCAGAACTCCTTCAGGCCCGAGCGCTGGTTGTCCGTATCGCGCCATATCTCCCCGCGCCAGCTCTGCAGACCGTTGGGCTTGCCGTCGGTGAAAGGCGAATTGGCGAACAGCGCAGTGGATAGCGGCTGCAGCTTCAATGACACCTGCATCTTGCGACGCATGTCGGCTTCGCTGTCAAAATCGAGGTTAACCTGGATGGTGCAGGTGCGGTACATCATGTCGAGACCCTGCTTGCCGACCTTCGGCATATAGCGGGTCATGATGTCGTAGCGCGATTTCGGCATACGCGGGGTTTCGGCCAGTGTCCATTTCGGGCTCCCGCCCAGACCCAGAAAACGGATGCCGAGCGGTTCGGCAATCTCGCGCACCTGCGCCAGATGAGCATTGCCTTCACGACAGGTCTGGTGGATCGATTCGAGTGGCGCACCCGAAAGTTCGAACTGCCCGCCGGGCTCAAGTGAAATCGCGCCCTGACCGGTTGGCTCGACAAGGCCAATGATGTTGCCGGCGTCGACAATCGGTTCCCAGCCCAGCTTCTGTTGCATGCCTTTCAGCAGCGCCTCGATGCCGCGCGGCCCGGCATAGGGTACGGGCGCATTGCCATCGACATAGAAGGGAAATTTCTCGTGCTCGGTGCCGATGCGCCATTTGTCGCGCGGCTTGTTGCCTTTCGCGATCCAGCCGACGAGTTCGTCCATGCCTTCGATCGGGCTATTGTCGGTCGTGTCGCGCGCCATGCGTGCTGGCTCCGGGTCAAATTCGCCAGTCGTTTGGCCCGAAAAAGCCTGTATCGGCAAGCGAATTGTTCTGGACCAGCGTCAACAGGAATTGATCGACCCGTGTGTGATCACCAGTCCCCAATCGTTGCCTGGATCACCGCCATCGCTGCAACCGCAGCCGTATCGGCACGCAGAATGCGTGGGCCTAGCGGTATGGCAGTTACATAGGGCAGGGCGCGAAGCTGCTTGCGTTCCTCGTCTGAAAAGCCGCCTTCGGGACCGATTAGCACAGCAAGATGCCGTTCGGTGATCGATTGCAGCGCCGGAACCGGGTTGTTCGTATCAGCGCCTTCGTCGCAGAAGATCAGGCGCCTGGTGGCATCCCACTGCCAGACAAGCCGGTCGAATTTCACCGGTTCGCGCACTTCGGGAATGGCCAATATGCCGCATTGCTCGGCTGCCTCGATCGCATTTGCCCGGATGCGCTCGGTTCCAATGTTCGACATCTGCGTATGCTGGGTGATGACCGGTTGCAGAACGCCAGCACCCATCTCGACCGCCTTTTGGATCAGATAATCGAGCCGGCCGACCTTCAGCGGCGCAAAACAATAGACCAGATCGGACGGGCCGGGCTGCGGTCGCACCTGCATTGTAAGGTCCAGCACGACGCGCTTTTTTGCAACTTCGGCGATTTCCGCCAGCCATTCGCCATCTTCGCCATTGAAGACCAGCAACTGGCCGCCCGGCTGCATGCGTAGCACATTGGTTAGATAGTGGGCCTGCTGCGGATCAAGCTCGACTGTCCCGCCAGCCTGCATGGGTTGCGGCACAAACAGCCGCTGCATTCGATAATTTGCGCGCATGTTGCGCACAGATAGCGCGAATGAGGCAAGATCAAGGGGAATTTGCCCGGAGCACGTCAATCGGGCCTATCAGCCCAGACTGGCTGGTAACCGGCCTTCAAGGCGGCAACCGTTGCAGGTGGTGTCAGGAGATCAACGCGGTCCAACGGCACCCGGGCGCGTGTGTAGCCATCATATGACCAGCGAAGCGCCACACCGCCGCGCAACGCGAATGCCTGATTGCCAATTGCGATCATCGCTCCATCCGGCAGTGCCATGGCCTCGCTTGCATCGATTGTGATCGCATTCGCCCCGGTTGCACGTCGCTGCGGGTGAAGGACGTCGTCCATTTCCGGTGCGCTGATACGTTCCAGACCCTGCCCCTTGGCAAACGCGTCTGCGAAATTGCGCGCTGCCGCGCG
>Ga0209572_1001884_pt1 | contig 11782 bp, 9 predicted proteins | sample EBPBio232012_DNA_FD_185867 | JGI IMG/M metagenome (GOLD analysis project Ga0209572, IMG submission 185867) | Wastewater treatment Type I Accumulibacter community from EBPR Bioreactor in Madison, WI, USA - Reactor 1_1/23/2012_ DNA (SPAdes)... | ecosystem: Engineered > Bioreactor > EBPR >...
AAATCAAAAAGGCTGGCTTTAATAGCAGTAGCAAATAAACTGGTTAAACAGGCTTTTGCGATCGCAAAAAGTGGTATTAAGTATCAGCCAGTCGGTTAAAAAATATTTGTTTTTAAACACAGTTCATTCCGAACGCAGTGAGGAACCTTGTATTTCCGCGCAGCGGCCAAATCACGTTACATAGATCATAGCCCAATACAAATTAGAAATAACGACAGAGATTACGATTGAAGAAAACCTTTCCGTTCAAATACAAGATTCCTCCCTGCGGTCGGAATCTGAGTTCCCGTTTTCAATTAGGGGCCCTGACCCCTCCTTCGTCGGGGTGACAAGACTACTAAGATGCATTTCGTTACTCGCTGCGCCCGGGGTAGCTATCGAAATTTCACATCAAGGTAGAACCGTAGCATTAACGAAATGCTTCTCGCCCCTCTTTCCCTGCCTACCGGCAGGCAGGCTTCGGAAAGGGGGGTCAGGCCTGGGGGTAGAAGGGGGAGTCCTCAGCACTATTATGCAGGTTGTATTATTTAGAACTATCATATTTATTTTTCTTAAAATATCATCTAATGGTTTACCTGTATTTTATTTTTTTTCAGGTAGCAATCCGCTCATAATCACAGGTAAAACGCAGCTTATTCCCCTGCTATTTATTAATTTAATAAGCAGAATTTTTTTTACGGATTGAGGTAACCATTGTTTGCTATTCCAAAACCTTCTATGACTAAATTCTCACCGGGACGGATTCTGACCATCGGTACCGTTATTATTTGCGGTACTATCGCCGCCGTTTTTTTTATCAGCTACCGGCAATCACAACGCGTACAGAATACTTCCGAATGGGTGAATCATACACAGGAAGCCATACAGCATATTCAACGACTGGTGATGAATGCCCTGGATAATGAAACAGGGGCAAGGGGATATGTGATCAGCGGCAAGGATAATTTCCTGGAACCGCTGAAACGTTCGGTTATACATTTCGATGAGGAAATCCGGATACTCGATTCACTGATGAAAGATAATCCGGAACAGCTCCGGTCACTGGATTCAATGAAAAATATCATCGGCCGGAGGATTCATTTTTCTGACAGCATGGTGGCAACCCGGAAACTGGAAGCCTTACGCGCTTCTATTGAAATGGTGGAAAGCGGGGTTGGGAAAAGATATACGGATCAGATCCGGGAACTGGGCCTGCATATGGAACAGGTGGAACAGGCTTTATTACAACAACGCAAGTCGGCAAATGAGAGTACAATCCGCGAACTGAATACACTGTTGTACACTTTACTGACAGCAGTACTGTTGCTGAGTATCATGATGGTGAGACGTATACGACGCGATATTCTTCAACGAGAAGCCAGTGAACGTCGCTTCGGCGCCCTGCTCCAGGCAGCCCCGGATGCTACCATCATTTCTGATGAACAGGGGAAGATACGGATGGTTAATCACCAGGCGGAACGGCTGTTTGGATATAACCAGAAGGAAATGATTGACCAGCCGGTGGAAATTCTCATTCCCGCATCCCTGCATACTGCGCATGGGCATCACCGTAATGGCTTTATGAAAAAAGCCAGCGTACGCTCCATGGGTGCGGGACTTGAACTCTTTGCCGTAAAAAAAGACGGACAGGAATTCCCGGTGGAGATCAGTCTCTCCCCGATCCGTACCGATGAAGGACTGATGGTAATTGCTTCCGTGAGAGATATCAGTGCCCGGAAAGCACTGGAAAATACCCTTCGTCGTACCAATGCTGAACTGGAAGCCTTTACGTATTCTGTATCGCATGACCTGCGGGCACCCCTGCGGGGAATCGTTGGCTTTACCGCCATACTGGAAGAAGAATACGGGGATAAACTGGATGAAGAAGGACGACGTATTGCAGGGGTGATTAAATCCAACACCCTGAAAATGGGCAACCTGATTGATGACCTGCTTGCTTTTTCACGACTGGGCCGGCAGGAAATTAATAAGAGTCAGGTGGATTGCACCGCCCTGGTAAAGGAAATTATTGCGGAAATGAGTAAGGCGCATTCCGAAATAATTATTCATTGGAATATGGGCATTCTTCCGGTTGTGGAAGCGGACCCGACTACCCTGCGCCAGGTATGGATTAATCTGATTTCCAACGCTATTAAATATTCATCAAAAAGCCCATCTCCTGAAATTGAGATCGGAGCTAAACTGGATAAGGGGGAACAGATTTTTTATATAAAAGACAATGGCGTAGGATTTGATAATAAATACCGGGATAAACTCTTCCGTGTATTCAGCCGGCTGCATAGCGAAGAGGAGTTTGAAGGTACCGGCGTGGGTCTTGCCCTGGTAGATAAAATCATCACCCGGCACGGCGGGCGCGTATGGGCAGAAGGAAAGACCGGCGAAGGGGCGTGTTTTTATTTTACCATCCCGGAGGAAGTGGATAGCCGTTAGTACACTCGCCCTTTCAACTTATCAACCTTTCAACCTTTCAACTTATCAACCTTTCAACTTATCAACCTTTCAACCTAACTATATGTCTCCCCTCAACACCGTCGAAATCCTTCTCGCAGAAGACAGTCAGCACGATGCCGAGCTGGCTATACGCGCATTGAAGAAACACAATATGGCCAATAACCTGGTGCATGTAAAAGACGGGGAGGAAGCCCTTGATTTTATTTTTGGCCGGGGGAAGTATGAAGCCAATAAAGGTAACCTGCATTATCCGAAAGTGATTTTACTGGATATACAGATGCCGAAGGTAAACGGCATCGAAGTGTTGCAACAATTAAAAGGAAATCCCCTGACACATAATATACCAGTCGTAATACTGACATCCTCCAAGGAACATCCGGATGTAAGACTATGTTATGAACTCGGGGCCAACAGTTATATCGTAAAGCCGGTGAACTTCGAAGGTTTTGCAGAAGCGATCCGGAACCTGGGATTTTACTGGTTGCTGCTAAATCAGCCACCAGACTGAATAACGAATTGCTATGAAAAAGGGTTTGAACATTTTAATGATGGAAGACAGTCCGGTTGATGCGGAACTGATCCGGCGCTTATTAAAAAAAGAATACCCGGACTGCCGTATTGAGCAGGTAGCTGTAAAAGATCAGTTTTTGCAAAAGCTGGAAGAAGAGTTACCGGATGTGATACTGGCGGATAATTCATTGCCCGGATTTGATGCACGGGAAGCGTTGCAGCTGGTGCGTGGCCGGGGAATGCAGATTCCCTTTATCATGGTATCGGGTACCATGCAGGAAGACTATGCAGTACAGGTGATCAAGGAAGGCGCCGATGATTATATTCTTAAAGACAGGCTGGCCAGATTACCGGCTGCCATTGAAACGGCAATACGGCAACGCAATATTGAAGCAGAGAAAGCTTCCATACAAGCAAAACTGGTGTCCAGTGAAGAGAAATACAGAACCATTATGGAGCGTATCTCTGATGGTTTTTTCATTGTGGACCGGGACTGGGGGGTTATTTATGCCAACCAGACGGCTGAAAAAATGTTTGGGAAGCCGGTTGGTTATCTGCAGGGCAAAAAAATGAATGAAGAATTTCCGCAAGCGATAGACCGGCCATTTTTTAACGCCTACCTGCGGGCCCTGGAAACCAATGAAGCGGTGGAAGTGGAAGAGTATTCAATTGTTGCTGACCGCTGGATGCAGGCAGTGATGTATCCCTCTGAAAACGGGGCCGCCATTTTTATTCGCGATAAAACGGCACAACGGAAAGCCGAAGAAGCCAGCCGGAAGAGCGAAGAGAAATACCAGACCATGCTGGAACGGATCTCCGATGGATTTTTGGTAATGGATCGCAACTGGGTGGTGAAGTATATAAATCCGGCAGCAGAAAAACTGTTGCAACGGCCTCCCGGTTATCTCCCTGGAAAAAAAATGCAGGAGGAGTTTCCCGGGGCACTGGAACGGCCTTTTTTCAAAGCCTATGATGAAGCGCTGCGAACCGGCAACAATAAGTATATAGAAGAATATTCGGTTTCCATTAACCGCTGGTTCCAGGCGAGTATCTATCCCTCACCTGATGGAGTAGCCGTATTTTTCAGGGATGTAACTGAACAACGGAAGGCCGAGGAAGAAGTACGGAAGGGTGAAGAAAAGTACCGGAATTTTATACAACGGATTACGGACGCGTTTATTTCACTGGATAATAACTGGTGTTATACCTATCTCAATAAACAGGCCGGTGAACTGATTCAGCGCAAACCGGAAGAACTGATCGGGAAAAACGTGTGGGCGGAATTTCCGGATGCCATGTTCTCGGCTACCTATAATGCATTTCACCAGGCATTGAAAGAGCAGAAGTATACCAGCAATGTTGATTATTTCGCACCATTGGATTTATGGCAGGAAAATCATATCTATCCGTCGGAAGACGGTATTTCTGTTTTTATCCGCAATATCACCGAAAAGAAAAAACTGGAAATAGCGCTGCAGGAACGGCAACAGAAGGAACAACAACAGATGATTGCGGCAGCCCTTGAAGCCCAGGAGAAAGAAAGAAATGCGATCGCGATTGAACTGCACGATAATGTAAACCAGATACTGGTGGGTACCAAAATAGTATTGTCGATGCTCCGTGACAATCCGCAGGATCCAGCTGCCATACTCAAAAACAGCCTCGACAATATTGAACTGGCCATCAATGAAAACCGGCGGATTGCGCATGAACTGGTTACCCCGGATATGAAGAGGGAATCACTGATCAATCAATTGGTCAGTTTATGTGATAATATGTTGCGGCAGGCGGGGATTACTCCTTCAATTCAGCATGAAACGTACAGGGAAGAATTGCTCAGTGAGCAACAGCAGCTGGCTGTCTACCGCATCGCCCAGGAGCAATGTACCAATATAATCAAGCATGCCGGCGCCACATCCGTGACCTTTACGCTCAGTATGGAAGACCGTGATTTTGTTTTCAGCATTGCAGATAACGGGAAAGGAGCAGATCCGCGTAAAACCAATACAGGTATTGGCCTGCAGAGTATCAGGAACCGGATCTCCGTATTCGGAGGCAGTGTGAGTATACATACTAACCCCGGACAGGGATTTGAGCTGGAAATAAATATGCTGGCAGAACGTTGAACTGCTTACCAGGTCCGGCTGATACCAGCTTTTACGTTTAACAGTACAATATGCTGTTCTTTTTTGGCGGACTCATTACCATATACTTTTAACGCTGGTTTCATATTCAGGTGACTGGTACTGAAATGCAGACTGTTTTTTTCATTGATCCTGTAGTTAAGATCTGTTACAGCACCCCAGGAGAAACATCCTGTGGCCTGCTGATATAACCAGGGCTGATTTTCTCTCAGCAACGCGGGTGTCCATACGCGGCTATATCCGGCCAAAGGACCAAAGCCCGCTGACCATCTCTCATTGATAGTTCCGGTAACCAATGGGCCAATCATACAACCAGCCATCCGGTAAGCGCCGTTTGATGGTACACGGAAATTGCCAGCCGGATTGCCTGCATAGTACAACATTGACCTGAATCCCGCTACACGATTGAAGGCATGTGTATAGCTGATATCAATATGAAGACCCGTAGCGGCAAACCCGGAGTTGGGATTGTCCGCATCCTTTGCTTTATAACACATCAGCGGAATACTGATACCGGCATTGACGGATAATCCGTTTTGTGCTGCTGCCGGTAAAAAACAGTAAAGGCCGGTTAGTATAAGAAGCAGCATTTTCATTTTCCCGATCTCCTGTCCTGAATATACAACTGCAGAAGGGGTGGAAACAATGAGTAAGCACCATGAATCAGCTGTTATTGATAAACCGGTAACCGACGCCGGATTCTGTCAGGATATACTCAGGACGGTTCGGGTCTTTTTCTATTTTCTTGCGCAGCTGGGCGATAAAGACCCGCAGGTATTGCGACTGACTGATAAAACCCGGTCCCCAGATTGCCCGGAGTAAATACTGGTGCGTCAGTACTTTACCTTCATTGCGGGCCAGCAGGGCCAGCAGACTGTATTCCGTCAGTGTCAGTTTAACGGGCTCATTATTTCTTTTTACCGTACGTGCTGTAAGATCAATCTCAAGATCCGGTCCCCCGATGATGGGTTCTCCTTCCTCCGTATTAAACGTACGGATTGCTGAACGGATACGGGCCAGCAACTCACCGGTACGAAAGGGTTTACTGAGATAATCGTTGGCCCCGTTGTCGAGCGCCGTGATGATGGCTTCCTCATCATGCTGAACGGATAAAATAATGATCGGATTGGTATACCATTGCCGCAGGGATTTCAAAACATCCTGACCGCTTTTATCGGGCAGACCCAGATCGAGCAGTACCAGGTCGGGCGGATGATTGGCGGCCTGTATCAGCCCTTCTTTGGCCGTGGCTGCACAGGTAACCAGGTACCCATTGGTCTGCAGGGTAATATCCAGCAGCCGCCGCATCTGCGCTTCATCATCTATAACAAGTATACCAGGTTTGTTCATATCAGTGTAGTTTAACCGGGGATGCCGCTCCCGGAAATCGTAGTGTAAACCGGGCACCGCCACCGGTGGGGGAACTGAGTTCCACCGTACCACCCATGGCTTCTGTAAATCCTTTTACAATGGATAATCCCAGGCCGGTGCCACTGGTGGTATTATCCGTACCGCGGTAAAATTTACGGAAAACATAGTTGATTTCTTCTGTCGGAAAGCCGGGTCCGTTGTCTTCAATTGTCAGTTCCAGTGTATCCGCATAACAGGCAGCTATTACAGCGATAGCGGACTGAGGCCCTGAATACCGCACCGCATTGATAAGCAGATTATACAATACTGTTTCCAGCATTACTTTATCCAGCCGGCACAGCGGCAGATCCGGATGCAGCTGAATACTGACAGGCTGGGCCGGATTATTTTCTTCAATACGGCGTACCACTTCATGAATGGTCTCTGAAATATCGCACCAGTCCTGCCGGGGTTTCAGAAAGCCGGATTCGATACGTGACATGTTTAATAAATTCTCTACCTGCTGATTCAGCCGGAAGGAAGCTTTGGCGATTTCCTCCACCAGTTGTTCCTTGTTTTCTTCACTGAGCGATTCGTTTCCGGCCTGCAGATTGTCCGTAGCCCCGATAATGGCGGCAATCGGGGTTTTCAGTTCATGCGATAAGGAATTGAGAAAGGTATTGTACAGCTTAATGGCTTTTGCCTTTTCCTCCCGCAGCCGCGCGAGTTTTTCCACCTGCCTGATCTTATAGGTAAGCACCGCATTCACCAGCGCAATGATAAAATACATGATCAGCAGTATTGCATCTTCTGTCGAGTTCACATGTATGGTAAAATGCGGGGGTATAAAAAAGAAATCCCAGATAAAGGCAGACAACGCTGCAGATAAAAGCACGGGCCAGATATCAAATGAAATAGCAATCAGCGACACGGTAACCAGCAGGATCAGTGCCACCACCCGGTAACCGAGATAGGGGGTGAGGCCATAACAGATTGCGGTAACCAGCAGCACAGACAGTATACTGTACAGGTATTGTTTTTTTAATTCAATCTTATGCGGGGCCGTGCGGGGCATGGAGTGAAGATACAATTTCCACGAAAGTACACCCGCTGTGTCATCTATACCGGCTATGATGCTATGTGTTTACGCAATACGTCGCAGGCGTATAAAGATTTTATAAAGATTCACCCCCGGAACGCCCGGATATTTCATTGCTGTATAACCCGTATCTACATTTGGTGTTGAAATTTTTAGTCATGTCTGTCTCTTTGAAAAAAGCAAGTCCGGCCGGTTTGTTGATTGCACTCGGAATTATATTCGGGGATATCGGAACCTCCCCGCTGTACGTATTAAATGCCATCACCAACGGAAAGATGATCACGGAAGAGCTGATCATCGGGGCGCTTTCCTGTATTATCTGGACCCTTACCCTGCAAACCACGATCAAGTATGTGATACTCACCCTGCGTGCCGATAATAAAGGAGAGGGAGGCATCTTTTCATTATTTGCGCTGGTACGTCGCCGTAAGAAGTGGCTGGTGCTGCCGGCCATGGCGGGCGGGGCTGCCCTGCTGGCCGATGGAATGATTACCCCGCCGATCTCTGTTACATCCGCTATTGAGGGATTGAAACAGGTGCCGGCTTTCTCTCATATCAGCCAGATGACGGTGGTCTATATTGTGATCGGCATCCTGACGCTCTTGTTTTTTATGCAGCAGTTTGGTACCGCGTTTATCGGCCGCTTCTTCGGTCCGATCATGCTGGTCTGGTTTTCCATGCTGGCAATACTGGGTGTATCCCAGTTGCCCGGTCAATGGGCGGTGCTCAAAGCGTTTAATCCCTGGTATGCGGTTCAATTACTGACTACCTATCACCAGGGTTTTTATATACTGGGCGGTGTATTTCTCTGTACTACCGGGGCGGAAGCCCTGTACTCGGATCTCGGGCACTGCGGTAAATGGAATATCCGCTACTCCTGGATCCTGGTAAAAACCTGCCTGATCCTGAATTATCTCGGGCAGGGCGCCTGGTTACTTCATATGCATGCGGGTGATATGATTTCACCTGCCATGATTGAAAAAGGATTCAATCCGTTTTATGGTATCATGCCCGGCTGGTTTATGTACTTTGGTATCAGTATTGCCACGGCGGCTACCATCATTGCCAGCCAGGCCCTGATCTCCGGTTCCTTTACCCTGGTAAGTGAAGCCATGCGGCTGAACCTCTGGCCCAAGCTGAAAATTGTTTATCCCACCGAAACAAAAGGACAGCTGTATGTACCTGCCGTCAATACGCTTTTGTTTGCCGGTTGTATCGGTATTGTGCTCTATTTTAAAAAGGCATCGAATATGGAAGCGGCCTACGGACTGGCCATTACCGCCACGATGATTGCGACTTCTGTATTGTTTGCCAACTTCCTGGTATTGCACCGGGTAAAATCAGTACTGGTTTATTGTTACCTGATGGTTTATCTCAGCATAGAGTTTGTATTTTTCTATGCCAACCTGGATAAGTTTCAGCATGGTGGTTATGTAACATTAATTGTAGGCGGTCTTTTATTCCTGGTAATGTTTGCCTGGTACCGGGCCCGTAAGATCAAGAACCGGTATGTGGAGTTTGTACGGCTGGAGCATTATATTCCCCGTATACAGGAACTGAGCAATGATAAATCCGTAGCCAAGTATGCCACGCACCTCGTATACCTCACCAGTGCGGATAATCCGAAAGAGATTGAGCACAAAGTCATGTTCTCAATTCTGAACCGGCGACCAAAGCGTGCGGATATCTACTGGCTGATCCATGTGGATACGGTAGACGAACCGTATACGATGGAATATAAAGTCACGCATATTATTCCCAATGATATTATCCGGGTGGACTTCAAACTGGGTTTCCGGGTACAGCCCCGTATCAACCTGCTTTTCCGTAAAGTAATTGAAGACCTGGTCAGCAACCGGGAAGTAAATGTGAAGAGCCGTTATGAAAGCCTGGATCATGGCAATGTAACCGGTGATTTCTCTTTTGTGGTGATGGAGAAATACCTGAGCCAGGACAATGAACTTCCCTTCTTTGAGAAGATCGTAATGAAAATATATTTCTGGCTGAAAGAAGTAAGCTTATCTGAAGAAAAAGGGTTTGGTCTGGATACCAGCAATGTGGTGGTGGAGAAATTTCCCCTCGTTGTATCACAGGTAACGCAACTGCGGCTTAAACGGATTATCGAATGAGTAAGCCGCCACCTGCCTGGATGGATGTACTTCTTATTATCGGTGCCTGGCTGATAGCCCTCTCACTGGCATTTATGGTACTTGTAAAAATCAGGCGGCTGCTCTGACAGAACAGGTATTATGGTTTTGTTTTAAACAGGTGTAAGAGACAGCTGCTCATCATTTTTACGGCAGCCGGAATAGTCAGGCTATGTGCCGGGGCAAATTTTGAAGAGTGCAGTGAATACAATTCTTCCTTTCCGCTGGTGGATTTTGCCATCCGTTCCGGAGCCACTGTACCGATCCAGAGCAGGTAGGAGGGAATGGCGGTTGATTGCCGGCTGTATACGCCGAAATCCTCACCGATCATAACCGGCGGTACGGTTGTACAGGCGGCCTCTCCCATTTCTTTACTGATGATGTTTCGCAGCGATTTTCCAAGAGCAGGATCATTGTATACAGACGGAATAGACATATCCAGTAAATCATATACCGGCATTTTATCTTTCTCCAGTCCGGCGGCGGCAGCCAGGTGATTACCCAATGTTTTCAGCCGGTCGAAGATCAGTTGCCGGGTGGCTTCACTATACGAGCGGATCGTGAGTTTCAGGGTTACTTCATTCGGAATAATATTACCGGCAGTACCGCCATGAATAGCGCCGATGGTAATAACGGACGGGTCGTTGGGACTAAGGTTACGGCTGACGATGGACTGCACGGCTGTAACATATTGCGCAGCCAGCAGAACAGGGTCAATGGTTTGGTGCGGCGCCGCACCATGTCCGCCTTTACCATATATGGTGATATTCATCATATCCACCGCAGCCATGGAGAAGCCGTCACAGAATCCGGCCTGTCCGGCAGGCAGGGCAGCGTGATCATGAAAAGCGAGTTGGTAGTCGGGGCCGGGCAGCTGACGAAAGGCTGGTGATTGCACGACCTGCTTAGCGCCCTGTCCGGTTTCTTCGGCTGATTGGGCAAGCAGGATCAGGGTGCCCGACCATTGTTTACGCAGGCGGCTCATCAGGCTGGCCGTGCCCAGCCAGCTGCTCATATGAATATCATGTCCACAGGCATGCATAGCCGGTATTTCCTGTCCTTCTTTTTTGAAAGTTGCCTTACTGGCAAAGGATAAACCTGTTTCTTCTTTCACCGGCAATCCGTCCATATCGGAACGGTACAGGAGTACCGGTCCGCTCCCGTTTTTCAATACGGCGGCAAAGCTGTGAAAGCCGAGTGAATCCACAATTGAAAATCCCATCGTGCGTAGTTCCTTTTTCAGGAAGGAGGCTGTTTTTATTTCCTGTGTGCTTAATTCGGGGTTGGCATGCAGGAGCTGGTACCATTGGGTATATTGTTCCTGCGCCGCTTCAGTCTCTTTATTCAGTAAAGAAGAGAAGGACTGTGCAAAGCCGGTTAAAGGGAAGAGAAGGAACAGGAGGAGTTTGTGGGTCATGAACGAAAGATAAATCAAAATAGCAATACAAGGTTCCTCACTGCGTTCGGAATGACAAGGTGGTGGTGGGGAGATAAGGGGAATACAAGATTCCTCCCTGCGGTCGGAATCATAGTGAACAAACATGGGGCATCCTTTATCCCTCGCTTTGCTCGGGATGACAAAACAGCCCGCTCCGTAGCGGAATGACGATTCGAACGGACTACTAACCTGCCTATGCCGGCAGGGAAAGAGGGGCGAGAGGCATTTCGTTAATGCTATGGTTCTACCTTGATGTGAAATTTCGATAGCTACCCGGGCGCAGCGAGTAACGAAATGCATCTTAGTAGTCTTGTCACCCCGAGCATAGCGAGGGGTCAGGGGCTTTCATTGGAACGGGAACAAAGATTCCGACCGGAGGGAGGAATCTTGTATTCAATGTAATGTTTCTTTTTAGTTGTCAGACCAATCGTAACAGACAAGTTGTATTGTCCTATGAAGTTTGTGCACATGAATTGGCCGCTGCGCGGAAATATAAGGTTCCTCACTGCGTTCGGAATGAACTGTGTTTAAAAACAAATATTTTTTAACCGACTGGCTGATACTTAATACCACTTTTTGCGATCGCAAAAGCCTGTTTAACCAGTTTATTTGCTACTGCTATTAAAGCCAGCCTTTTTGATTT
>Ga0209572_1001885_pt1 | contig 11769 bp, 11 predicted proteins | sample EBPBio232012_DNA_FD_185867 | JGI IMG/M metagenome (GOLD analysis project Ga0209572, IMG submission 185867) | Wastewater treatment Type I Accumulibacter community from EBPR Bioreactor in Madison, WI, USA - Reactor 1_1/23/2012_ DNA (SPAdes)... | ecosystem: Engineered > Bioreactor > EBPR >...
AATCCTTGACCGTGCCGGTCAGGGTGTCCATGTGCGGATCCTCGAAGAAATGGCCGGCACCCTCGACGACCGTATGGGTGATCGTAATGCCCTTCTGCTCGTGCAGCTTGTTCACGAGGCTGACGGTATCGGCCGGCGGCGCCACCCGGTCGGCCGAGCCGTTGATGACGAGGCCCGAGGACGGGCAGGGGGCGAGGAACGAGAAATCGTACATGTTGGCCGGCGGCGCGACCGAGATGAAGCCGGTGATCTCGGGCCGCCGCATCAGAAGCTGCATGCCGATCCAGGCGCCGAAGGAGAAGCCGGCGACCCAGCAATGCTTGGCATTGGTGTTCATCGACTGCAGGTAGTCCAGCGCCGAGGCCGCATCCGACAGCTCGCCGATGCCCTGGTCGTATTCGCCCTGCGACCGTCCGACACCGCGGAAGTTGAAGCGCAGGACGGTAAATCCGAGGTCATGGAACGCGTAGTGGAGGTTGTAGACCACCCGGTTGTTCATCGTGCCGCCGAACTGGGGGTGCGGATGCAGGATGATGGCGATGGGCGCGTCGCGGTCCTTCTGCGGATGGTAACGCCCTTCGAGCCGGCCTTCGGGACCGGGAAAGATCACTTCGGGCATCGTCACTCCCACCTGATGAAAGTCGCCGCGGCTTTCTTGACGAAAAGGCTTGGCTACCTTAGAACGCTTCTAAACGCCAGGGTCGTGCCCCAGCCTGTCGGGTGCGGAGGTAATCCGCGCCGGGCATCACGTCAATGGACGGGGCAAGATTCCGTCGCGGGCCATCGGAGACGGCAATGAAACTTTCGACCAAGGGGCGATATGCGATGGTGGCGCTGGCCGATCTGGCGCTGCAGCCGCCGGGGGCGCTGGTCAACCTCGGCGAAATCGCCAAGCGGCAGGACATCTCGCTGCCCTATCTGGAACAGCTCTTCGTCAAGCTGCGCCGGGCGGAACTGGTCGAATCGACCCGCGGCCCGGGCGGCGGCTACCGGCTGGCGCGGGCGCCGGCCGAGATCCGGGTGTCCGAGATCCTTGCCGCGGTGGACGAGACGATTTCGGCGCTGCACAAGGGCGCCGGGGCCGAGGGCGCGATGTCGGGCACGCGGGCGCAATCCCTGACCAACCGGCTGTGGGAAGGGCTTTCGGCGCATGTCTATGTGTTCCTGCACCAGACCCGGCTGTCGGATGTGGTGAAGAACCAGCTTGCCCCCTGTCCGGCGGTGCCGTCGCTGTTCGAAGTCGTCGATTGAGCCGCCCGGGGAGGCCCCGGGGCGCTGCCCCGGACCCCGGGATATTTGCAGACCATGAATGAGGAAAGCGTGAACGCGCGCGTCTATCTTGACCACAACGCCACCATGCCGCTCCGCCCCGAGGCGCGGGCGGCGATGGTCGCGGCGATGGAAGTGACGGGCAACCCGTCCTCGGTCCATGCCGAGGGGCGGGCGGCGCGGGCCGTGGTCGAACGGGCGCGGGCGCAGGTCGCTGCGGCAATCGGCTGCACCCCCTCCGAGGTCATCTTCACCTCGGGCGCGACCGAGGCGGCGGCGGTCCTGGCGCATTGGCCCGGCGGCGCCACGGTCGAGCCGGTGGCCCATGACGCGCTTTGGGCGCACCACACCGGCGGCGACGGCGTGCTGGCGGTCGGCCTTGGCAATGGCGAGACCGGCGGGATCGATGACCTGCCGCGGCAGGACGGCGGTCTCTGGCGGCGCCGCGACCTGACCGGGCGGGCGCTTTTGATCGATGCCACGCAGGGCTTTGGCCGGCTGCCCTTCTCCTTTGCCTGGAGCGGCGCCACTGCGGCCGTCGTCTCGGCCCACAAGCTGGGCGGGCCCAAGGGGGTCGGCGCACTGATCCTGAGGGACGGGACCGAGATCGCGCCGCTTTCGCGCGGGGGCGGGCAGGAGATGGGCCGCCGGTCGGGGACCGAGAATGTCATCGGCATCGCCGGTTTCGGTGCCGCGGCCGAGGCGGCGCAGCGCGACCTTGCGTCAGGTGCCTGGGAACGCATCGCCGCCTTGCGCGATTTGCTTGAAGCGGCCATTGCGGCCGCTGAACCGATGACTATTTTTGTCGGGAAAGACGGGCCGCGCCTGCCCAACACCTCGCTGATGCTCACCCCCGGCTGGAAGGGCGAGACGCAGGTGATGGCGATGGACCTGGCCGGGTTTGCGGTCTCGGCCGGCTCGGCCTGTTCCAGCGGCAAGGTCCGGACGAGCCGGGTGCTGCGGGCGCTGGGCCATGACGAGGTCGCGGCGGGATCGGCGATCCGGGTCTCGCTGGGCCTGACCACGACGGAAGATGAGGTGCTGCGCTTTGCCGGGGCGTGGTGCGCGAAACGCAGGACGGCCAAAGGCCGCGCGGCATGACGGAAGGAAACGCGATGAACGCAATCGACCAGATCGAGGTCCGCGAAGGCGTGGACGAAGCCACCGTTGCCGCGGTCCACAAGCTGTCGGGCAAATACAAATACGGCTGGGAAACCGAGATCGAGATGGATTACGCGCCGCTCGGCGTCAATCCCGAGATCGTGCGCCTGATTTCGCGCAAGAATGCCGAGCCGGAATGGATGACCGACTGGCGCCTGTCCGCCTTTTCCCGCTGGGAAAAGATGGAAGAGCCGAAATGGGCGATGCTGAATTACCCCGAGATCGACTTTCAGGGCCAGTATTACTATGCCCGGCCGAAAAGCATGGCGGTCAAGCCGAAATCGCTTGAGGATGTCGATCCGAAGCTGCTGGCGACCTACAAGAAGCTGGGGATTCCGCTCAAGGAACAGATGATCCTGGCCGGGGTCGAGGATCAGCCGGAACGGAAAGTCGCGGTCGATGCGGTGTTCGATTCGGTTTCGGTTGGCACCACGTTCAAGGAAGAGCTGAAGAAGGCCGGCGTCATCTTCTGCCCGATTTCCGAAGCGATCCGCGATTATCCCGATCTGGTGAAGAAATATCTCGGGTCGGTCGTGCCGCCCAGCGACAATTTCTATGCCACGCTGAATTCGGCGGTGTTTTCCGACGGATCCTTCGTCTATGTCCCGCCGGGCGTGCGCTGCCCGATGGAGCTTTCGACCTATTTCCGCATCAATGCGGAAAACACCGGGCAATTCGAACGGACGCTGATCATTGCCGATAAGGGCTCTTACGTCAGCTACCTGGAAGGCTGCACCGCGCCCAAGCGGGATACCGCGCAACTCCATGCCGCGGTTGTGGAAATCATCGTCGAGGAAGATGCCGAGGTGAAGTATTCCACCGTCCAGAACTGGTATCCCGGCGATGAGGAAGGCCGCGGCGGCATCTACAATTTCGTGACCAAGCGGGCCGATTGCCGGGGCGACCGGGCGAAAGTGATGTGGACGCAGGTGGAAACCGGATCGGCCATCACCTGGAAATATCCCTCCTGCATCCTGCGCGGCGACGATTCGCAGGGCGAATTCTATTCCATCGCCATCGCCAACAATTACCAGCAGGCCGATACCGGCACCAAGATGGTGCATCTGGGCAAACGCACGAAATCGCGTATCGTGTCCAAGGGCATTTCCGCCGGCAAGGCGCAGAATACCTATCGCGGTCTGGTGTCGATGCACCCGAAGGCCAAGGAAAGCCGCAATTACACGCAATGCGACAGCCTTCTGATCGGCGACCAATGCGGGGCGCATACCGTTCCCTATATCGAGGTGCGCAACAATTCCTCGAAGGCGGAACATGAGGCGACGACCTCGAAGATTGCCGAGGATCAGCTGTTCTATTGCCGCTCGCGCGGCATGAGCGAGGAAGAGGCGGTGGCGCTCGTCGTCAATGGCTTCTGCAAGGAAGTGCTGCAGGCCCTGCCGATGGAATTCGCCATCGAGGCGCAGCAACTGGTCGCGATTTCGCTGGAGGGGAGCGTTGGCTGACGTCCTGCTCCGCTCCGAAGCGTTCTTGCGCGGATTGCCCATGTCGCCGGGATTGCCTGGCGGGGGGATCGGTTTTCTGCTGACGGTCGCGCTGGTGGGCGTAGTCAACCCGTGGCTTGGCTTCGCTCCTCTTCTTGCCGCAGTTGCGTTGGTCATCTACTTCCCGCACGGGATCAGTGCAGCGGTGCCGGAACAGAAGGGGCCGTATCTTGACCCTCGAATCCAATGGGCAAACCAGCCGCCTTTTTCGCCGGGCGCAATGGCAGCCCATATGGAGGCGCTAAAGCGAGTTCCGATGTTCCTGTTCGCGATCGGGCTTTTGTGCGGTAGCGTAACCGGCTTTTTAGTCGGATTTGCCATGTTTTATGGAGTGGAAACGCCATGATCGTCACCACGACCCCCACCGTCGAAGGCCGCCCTGCGCGCCAATACCTTGGCATCGTCACCGGCGAGGCGATCCTCGGCGCGAACATCTTTCGCGACCTCTTCGCCGGGATCCGCGATATCGTCGGCGGCCGCTCGGCGGCCTATGAGCAGGAGCTGGGGCGCGCCCGCGAAACCGCCCTGTCGGAAATGCAGGACCGCGCCCGCGCGCTGGGTGCCGATGCGGTGGTCGGTGTCGACATCGATTACGAGGTCATCAACAACATGCTGATGGTCGCGGCCTCGGGCACGGCGGTGAAGCTTGGCTGAGAAGACGCTGCATCCGGCGCCTTCGCTGACGCGCGCTCCGGCCCTGACGCTGCCCGAGGCGGAAAGCGCCGCGGTGCGCGCGGCCTATGGCGCGGCCGGGGTCATCCTCGAATACGGCTCGGGCGGGTCGACGGCCTTTGCGGCCTCGCTGCCGGGCAAGGTGCTGTTTTCGGTGGAAAGCGACCGCGACTGGCTGGACGGGCTGACCGAGTGGTTCAGCGCGCATCCGCCGGTGTCGGACCTGCGCCTGCACCATGCCGATATCGGGCCGACCGGGGCCTGGGGCAGCCCCAGGGGCCAGTCGGCCTGGGCGCGCTATCACACCTATCCGCTGTCGGTCTGGGACCGCGAGGATTTCCTCCACCCCGACCTGATCCTGATCGACGGCCGGTTCCGCGCTGCGTGTTTCCTGGCCGCGCTCTTTCGCATCACCCGGCCGGTCGTCGTCCTCTGGGACGATTACGCCGACCGTCCCGCCTATCACGAGGTCGAACGCTATGCCCGCCCGGTGCAGATGCACGGGCGCATGGCGCGCTTTGACCTGAAACCCATGGCGATGCCGCCGGCCGATCTGGCCTTTGTCATCGACCAGTTCACCCGCAAGCAATAGCGGGAAAGGAGTCTTCCCATGCTGACCATCGACAATCTGCACGCCCGGCTCGAGGACGGCGGCAAGGAAATCCTCAAGGGGCTGAGCCTGACGGTGGATGCCGGTCAGGTCCATGCGATCATGGGGCCGAACGGATCGGGCAAGTCGACCCTGTCCTATGTCCTGTCGGGCCGCGACGGCTATGAAGTGACCGCCGGGTCGGCGCATCTGGGCGAGACCGACCTTCTGGCGCTGGAGCCCGAGGAACGCGCCGCCGCCGGCCTGTTCCTTGCCTTCCAGTATCCGGTGGAAATCCCCGGCGTCGGCAACATGACCTTCCTGCGCACCGCGCTGAACGCGCAGAAAAAGGCCCGGGGCGAGGCGGAAGTCGATTCCGCGGCCTTCCTGAAACTGGTGCGCGAAAAGGCCAAGTCGCTGAAGATCGACGCCGAGATGCTGAAGCGCCCGGTGAATGTCGGGTTTTCGGGCGGCGAGAAGAAGCGCAACGAAATCCTGCAGATGGCGGTGCTGGAGCCGCGGATGTGCATCCTGGACGAGACGGATTCGGGGCTGGACGTGGACGCGATGAAGCTGGTGTCGGACGGGGTCAACGCCCTGCGGGATGCCGGCCGGGCCTTCCTGGTCATCACCCATTACCAGCGGCTCCTTGATCACATCCGCCCCGATGTCGTGCATATCATGGCCGATGGCCGCATCGTGAAATCCGGCGGCCCCGACCTTGCGCTCGAGGTCGAGCACAACGGCTATGCCGGGATCCTGGGCGAGGTGGCGTGATGGCGCTGCCGAAGCTGAAACAGGACGCGACCGCGGCGCGGCTCGACGGGCTGGTCCTGCCCGGCGGCGCCGGCTGGGCGGTTGTCGCACGGGACGAGGCGCTGGCGCGGGTGCGCGCCATGGGCCTGCCGACCCGGCGCGACGAATACTGGCGCTATACAGACCCGGCCGCGCTGGTCGCGCCGCAGGCGGTGCCGGCCGCCGTCTTTGACGACAGCGACGAAACCCCGGCCTTCGACGGCATCGACCGGCTGCGGCTGGTCTTTGTCGACGGCCGCTTCGATGCCGCGCAATCGGACGCGCTCGAGGGCAGCGGGCTGGAAATCGCGCTCCTCTCGGACGTGCTGGCGCGCGACATCCATTGGGCGCGCGATTTTTACGGCCAGTTCGAGGCGCGGGGTCAGGCCCCGGTCGAACGGCCGCTGGCCGCGCTGAACACCGCGCTCGCCAGCGAGGGCATCGTGCTGCGCGCGACCGGAGTTGTCGCCCGGCCGGTGCATCTGGTCTACCTGCATCGCGACCCCGCGTCGGACGCCATCCTGCACCATCTGGTGCGCGTCGAACCCGGCGCCGCGCTGACGCTGCTGGAAAGCGGCCCGGCCGCGGCGCGGTTCAACAAGGTGGCCGAAGTCGACGTGGCCGAGGGCGGCCAGTTCCACCATATCCGCACCCAAGGCCGTGACCACGAACGCCGGGCGGTGACGCATGTCTTTGCCCGTGTCGCCGCAGGCGCGGTGTTCAAGTCCTTTACCCTGACCGTCAACGGCCGCCTGACCCGCAACGAGGTGGTGATCGACATCACCGGCGACGGCGCCAATGCCCATGTCGGCGGTGCCGCCCTGGGCGATGGCGCCGATTTCCACCATGACGACACGGTGTTCGTCACCCATGACGCGGTCGGCTGCGAAAGCCGGCAGGTGTTCAAGAAGGTGCTGCGGAACGGCGCCACCGGCGTCTTTCAGGGCAAGATCCTGGTGAAACCGGGCGCGCAGCAGACCGATGGCTATCAGATCAGCCAGTCGCTGCTGCTCGACGACGATTCGGTGTTCCTCGCCAAGCCGGAACTCGAAATCTACGCCGATGACGTCAAATGCTCGCATGGCTCGACCTCGGGGGCGATCGACGACACCGCGCTTTTCTACCTGCGCTCGCGCGGGGTGCCGCTGGCCGAGGCGCAGAACCTCATGGTGCTGGCTTTCGTCGCCGCGGCCCTGGCCGAGATCGCCGACGAAAGGCTGGCCGAGGATCTGCGGCTGCGGCTGGAAGGCTGGCTGCATCGGCACCGGGGGTAGGGCATGTCCGTGACTGCTGACATGGCGCGGATGTGGCGACGGCCGGCCGCGGTGGTGCGCGGCCTGCTGGCCGCGGGCAAGCGCGAGGATCGGGCGCTGGCGTTCCTCCTCGCCGGCTGCCTGCTGGTCTTCGTCGGCCGCTTGCCGGTGATCCAGCGCGCCGCGGTGCTGAACGGCGGCGATTTCGTCCGCGACGCCAGCTATTCCTTCTTCGCGCTGATGATGCTGGCGCCGCTGATCTTTTACGGCATCGCCGCCCTCGGCTGGGGTCTGGCGCGGCTGGCCGGGCAGGGGACGACGGCCTATGGCGGGCGGCTTGCGCTGTTCTGGGCCTATCTCGCCTCGGCGCCGGCCGGTCTGCTTTACGGGCTGGCGCTGGGGTTCACCGGGCCGGGGCCGGCGGTCACCATCGTCGGCGTGGTCTGGCTGGGCGCGCTTCTGGTGTTCTGGGCGGTCGGCCTGCGCGTCAGCGGGCAGGAGGCCTCGCATGCTTGATGTCACGGCGCTCCGCGCCGAATTCCCCATTCTGTCGCGGCAGGTCAACGGCAAGCCGCTGGTCTATCTCGACAACGGCGCCTCGGCGCAGAAGCCGCAGGTGGTGATCGACGCGGTGACGCGGGCCTATTCCGACGAATATGCCAATGTCCACCGCGGCCTGCATTACCTCTCGAACCTCGCGACCGAGAAATACGAAAGCGTCCGCGGCATCCTGCGCCGGTTCCTGAACGCCGCGCATGAGGACGAGATCGTCTTTACCTCGGGCTCGACCGAGGGGATCAATCTCGTCTCCTATTCCTGGGCCGCGCCGCGGCTGCAGGCGGGGGACGAGATCGTGCTCTCGACCCTCGAACACCATGCCAATATCGTGCCCTGGCATTTCCTGCGCGAACGGCAGGGCGTGGTCCTGCGCTGGGTCGACCCGGCGCCCGACGGCAGCCTTGATCCGCAGGCGGTGCTGGATGCCATCGGGCCCCGGACCCGGCTGGTGGCCATCACCCATGTCTCGAACGTCACCGGCACCGTCGTCGATGTCAAAGCCATCGCCACCGGCGCCCGCGCCCGCGGCGTGCCGGTGCTGGTCGACGGATCGCAGGGCGCGGTCCACCTGCCGGTCGACGTGCAGGATCTGGGCTGCGATTTCTACGCCATCACCGGGCATAAGCTATACGGGCCAAGCGGTTCCGGGGCGATCTTCATCCGCCGCGACAGGCAGGCCGAGATGCGGCCCTTCCTTGGCGGCGGTGACATGATCGACACCGTGACCAAGGACAGCGTCACCTGGGCCGCCCCGCCGATGAAGTTCGAGGCCGGCACCCCCGGCATCGTGCAGACCATCGGCCTGGGCGTCGCTCTGGACTGGATGATGGCGAAGGGCGTCGCGAACCTTGCCGCGCATGAGGCGGTCTTGCGCGACTACGCGCGGGAAAAATTCCGCGACCGCAACTGGCTGCGCGTGCAGGGCGATGCGCCGGGCAAGGCCGCGATCTTTTCCTTCACCATCGCCGGGCAGGCCCATGCCCATGACATCTCGACCGTGCTCGACAAGCGCGGCATCGCGGTCCGCGCCGGCACCCATTGCGCCATGCCGCTCCTGCGGTTCTTCGGCGAAACCGCGACCTGCCGCGCCTCCTTCGCCGCCTACAACACGGTCGAGGAGGTGGACGCGCTGGTCGACGCGCTCGACCTCTGCCGCGATCTCTTTGGCTAGGAAAGGGGCGCGCCGGACAAGATCGCGATGGCCGCGATTGACTGGTTGCGGCCCCCTGCCCAAGCCGCTATAGCACCCGCAACGCACCCGTAGCTCAGCTGGATAGAGCGTTGCCCTCCGAAGGCAAAGGCCACACGTTCGAATCGTGTCGGGTGCGCCACTTACCCGTCTAGCGCAGACCATCCTCGGCGATCGTCCGGGCCAGATCGGCCATGGCGGCGGCGCGGGCGTCGGCGATGGCGGCGGGGGCGAGGGTGGCGAGCGGCACCGCGATGGCAAAGCGGCCGCTGCGGTCGCGGCCGTTGCCGCTCAGGTCGGCCACGAAATACTGGCCCGAGATGCGAAAGGCCTGGGCCGCTTCGCTCGCCACGAATTCCTCGATCCGCACTTCCAGCCGGGCGTCGGGATAGCCGTCGAAGGGCCAGGGTTCGCCCGCGATCCGCGCCCCGGTCAGCGCCCCCAGCCCGCGCACAAGGTCGAGCGTCGCGCCGCGCACCGGATCGTCGGCCCAGAGCAGCCGGTCGGCGCGGCGGATCAGCCCGCCTTCGCCCTCGACATAGACCTCTTCATCCTGGGCATAGGACGGCAGCGACAGGTCGCGCACCTCGACCGAGGCAAAGGCGATGCGGGCGCTGCCCTCGGGCGTGACCGGCGGCGTGACCAGACGGTCGGCCGGGCCGGCGCAGGCGGCAAGGACAAGGCAGGCGGCGATCAGGGCGATGCGCATGGACGAAATCCGGTCAGTTGTGGGGTAAGGCCCGGGGGCGGGCGGCGTGGGCGGGGATCGGTCGGGCGCGGCATGCCGGTGCTTCCCCCTAGTTCCCGAAGATCAGCGCATTGGGGCTGCGTTCCAGCCGCGTCGCCAGCGAGGCGACGGCATCGGCGGCGCGGCTGATCTCGCGCAGGGCGGTGCGCACGTCGCGCATGGTCTGGCCCAGATCCGACAGGCCCGATAGCGCGGTATCGGCTGACCCGAGCACGCCGTTCGCACGGTCGATCAGGCCCGGCAGGCCCTCGGTCGAGGCGGCGACCTGGCCCGCCGCGTCCTCGACCGAGGCGATGGCGGCGTTGAGCGAGTCGACCGCGCCGGCCTCGGTCAGGTCATCGACCATGGCCCCGATGCCGGCGACGGTGTCGCTCACGGTGCCGGGCAGGCCCTGCACCTCGGGCCGTGACAGGAAATCGGACAGGCCGGCGATCAGGTCGCGGGCGCCGGCGACAGTGCCCTGCAGGTCGGCCCCGGCCAGCGCCTCTGCCACCGCATCGGCATTGGCGATGAGATCGGGCAGGTCCGTGGTCGCCTCCCGGATCTGGTCCAGCGCGGCGCGGGCATCGTCGACCAGCGCCGGGATGTCGGCGGTGGCGCTGTCGACATCGGCGATGACGCCGCGCAATTCGGTGACGGCGCTGTCGACATTGCCGACAACGCCCGACCCCTGCACCTCGTCGATCACCGCGCGCAGGCTGGCGATGGCGTCGGAGACCTGCGCCGGCACCGCCTGCACGCCGTCGCTGCCGATCAGCGCGCGGGTATCGGCGAGCAGGGCCTCGGCCTCGGTCGCGATCTGGTCGAGCGGCAGGGTATCGGCGCGGGCGACAAAGGCGTCGATCCGCGCCACCAGATCGGGCACGCCCTCGGCGGCGGTGCGGATCTGGTCCAGCGTCGCCTGCGCCGAATCGACGGTGGCGAGGAGGCGCGCCGCGCCGTCGCCCTCGTTCAGGCCGGCAAGCAGGCTTTGCGCCTCGGCCAGCGTCGACTGCAGGTCGGTCGCGGCGGCATCAAGGCGCGCGGGCAGGGCCTGCACCCCTTCGGAGGAGGTCAGCGTCTCGATCTGGGCGATGATGCGGCGGACGTCGCCGGGCACCGCCTGGGTATCCTCGCTCGCGACCAGCGTCGTCGCGCTGTCGAGGAAGTTCTTGGCCGAGGCCAGCAGCTCCTCGATCGGCAGGTTGTTGATGCGGTCGAGCGTGCCCTGCGCCGTCGCCTGGATATCGGCGATTTCCGAGGCCGCGACCGGCAGCGCCGGATAGGGCTGCGCGTCCATGTCGATCTCGCCGGGTTCAAGCCCCGGCACCGTGGTCAGCTGCACCTTGAGCGCGCCGTTGAGCAGGCTGCCGGTGACAAGCCGCGCCCGCAGCCCGGCGGTGACCTGGTCGCTGAGGATGGCCAGCGCGCGTTCGGTGCCGTCGGCGGCGTCGATGCCCAGCCGCGCCGGCTGGATCGCCAGCTGCGTGAGCAGCCGCACCCGCCCGTCGCCATAGGTCGCCTGATCGACGATGCCGGTCAGCGCCGTGACCTCGCCGATGCGCAGCCCGTCGATTTCCACCGCGGCGCCGATGGCAAGGCCGGTGACATTGCCCTCGAACACCGCGGTCAGCATCAGGGGCTCGCCCGCGTCGGGGCTGAACACGCTGGCGCGCGCGCTGTCGGCATCGGCATAGACGGTGAAGCTCTGCCCCTCCTGCGCAAGGGGGGCGCCCGAGATCCAGGTGTCGAAACTGACGCCGCCGACCAGAAGCGAGGCCGCGGAATCGAAGTTGATCGAGGCGCCATTGGCACCGAAGGACAGCGAAAAGCCCGAGACATTGTAGAACCGCGTCGTCTGGGTCAGAAGCGCGTCCCAGGGTTCCAGCACCACGGCCTCGGCCTCGACCGCCGATCCGTCGAGGGTAACGGTGGCGGGGCCGACGCGGCCGACCTCGATCCCCTTGTAGAGAAGCGGCACATTGCCGCCGAGGCCGCCATTGGTGGCGCGCAGCACCACCATCGTGCCCTGTTCGTCGGCCGAGAGCAGCGGC
>Ga0209572_1001887_pt1 | contig 11761 bp, 11 predicted proteins | sample EBPBio232012_DNA_FD_185867 | JGI IMG/M metagenome (GOLD analysis project Ga0209572, IMG submission 185867) | Wastewater treatment Type I Accumulibacter community from EBPR Bioreactor in Madison, WI, USA - Reactor 1_1/23/2012_ DNA (SPAdes)... | ecosystem: Engineered > Bioreactor > EBPR >...
AAACAACCTTTATAAATGAGGCTCCAGGGGGTGGTCAGTTTGCACCGGAAAAGGGTGGTCAGGTTCGACCGGAAAAGGGTGGTCAGGTTCGACCGGAAAGAGGTGGTCAGTTTGAGCGGATTTTCCAATTATTGCAAACATGCTACTACTTGTAAATAGCAGTTTGTTTGGGCAATACGAGAATACTTTTAGTGCAATAACAAAAACTTCTTTTTTAAAGCCCATGGATTTTTCTTTGAACATATATAGAAGTGACACAATTACTATTGGAGGTGCTATAAGCACGGTGCCATATAGTTATTTGTTAGTTGGAAAAGACGTTAGGATTGAATATGTATACTCCAAGCAATCTGAATTGGACGACTCTTCTTGCGGGCACTTTCTTATTAATGGCCAGAAATATTTGTTGAAAGGAAAATTTGAAAGCGATTTTGCTTGTGACATTGATGTTTATTCTTTAAAGCTCTTTTCAGGAAAGTTCAAAAATCAGCAATATATATTGGTTAAAGGTAATAGCAATGGTAGCGGAAGTAGTACGACTTCTGTTATTTGTTTTTTATTTGACATATCAAATAAAAAGAATATTACATATTACCCTTTATGGTCAAAATATGGGAGCGAGAACTGCTTCCAAGATTTTAACGGAGATGGCCATCTTGATTTTTTAAGAATACGCAATTTAAACTTGTCCTCCAGCAGCAAAGATTTAAAAATTGACATAATGTCTTTGATTACTGGTAAGTTTAAACCATTTGAGGAAGGGAAGAGATTTATTATCGGTGAGTATAATGGCAATAGTTTTTTGATTAAGAAAAAGAGATGGTTTTAAAACCGGTAATATATCTAAATAGTTGGTGGCAGTAAAATGCGGAAAATGAACAAATTCCAGGATGCAACATAGCATCCTGTTTTGTTTTTTATTTTACCATGCCTAAAACTAAGTATATATGGAAATAAACGTATCCCACCTGCCAACCACATCTTGGTGTAATAGACTATTTTTTGTATCGGTGCGTGAAAGTTCCGCTATCCGGTTGACAGGATGATATGCAATAATCCGTAAAACTTCTTTTAGCCAGGTGTAAGGTTCGATGCCATGCATCTTACAGGTACCGAGGAGTGAGTAGAGCATACCACTTCGTTTCGCTTCTTAGTGACTGCCGGCGAATAAATAATTTTTCGGCCCAGGGTCACACGGCGGATGCTGTTTTCAACTGGATCGTTGTCGAAACCTCAAATAATAATGGTGTATATAATGCGTATACCACCACAGCAGACGGAACAAGAACAATACCTGCCCTAAGTACTTTTCCTGTTATCGTCATTCCGAAAATGGGTATATTTATATGTTAGTAAGTAATAATAGTGCAATTGGCGGGCTCGACTCTTGGAGGGTCGGTTCTTTGATAATCCGCAGGTCTGTCCCGACTACCCCGGGACCGGTACTTGAGGAGACACCTGCCTACCGGCGGGTTATTATCCGTTCGGGTTGATAATGTCCGGCCTCTCCTCCAAAGCCCTGGCCTTCGGGGGCACGGAAAACAAACTGAAATACAACGGTAAGGAAGAACAGCGAAATGAATTCAGCGATGGTAGCGGGCTAGAATGGCTGGATTATGGGGCGAGGATGTATGATGGGCAGATTGGGAGGTTTATGACGTTAGACCCTAAAGCTGAAAGCTACTATCCACTGTCTCCATACGCTTATGCAGCAAATAATCCAATCAAATACATTGATAAAAATGGCGAAGGACCAGAAGACCCAGTAGCTACACGTTTAAATAAAATTGCTACCGCAATAAACGCACCAGCCAATGAAGCATGGAAAAGTGGTATCAGGCCAAATCCCAATGGTAATGGTAAGACCCAAGTGAAGGAATTTGGTTTTAATATCATTCAAAGCGGGGATAACTTCAGAGCAGGCAAGATGCAGCAAGCTAAAGAGTGGGCTAATAATGATAATGGAGAAACGAATAGCAATATTGAAAAGCTATTGCCGGATGCTGTAGGAAAGGGAGAATCAGTTACAGGCTCTTTGCATACTCATCAATATTCGGATGGAACAGAGGGTGCTGCCTTTTCACCGAATGATGCAATCTTAGGCCTTTTTGGTAAGACTGGTACTGAAGGTAACTTTATGATGGTTGAAGCAGGGAATACAAGATTTGCATTGGTGGTAACTGAAACCAAAAAAGCAGGTGCAACTTTGAGTATGCTGAATTTGGATAAGAATCAGGCTGCATACGATGAAAATTCAAAAGGGGCTACATTCCAAGAAAAAATCATAAATGCTGTACTTGGTGTTGTTGGAGATGGTAGTAAAACAGGAATTTCATTTTATATGACTACTGATAAAGACAAAGTAACCTTTACAAAGGTAGAGCCACCTAAACCACCCGAAAAGAAAGACGAGAAGAAGCCATTTTAGAATCATTAATGTATCAACCAAAAAATTTAAACAATGATTAAGAGTTTAATGATAGCGATAAGTTTCATGACTATTGTGCAGAAGGGTTGTGGTCAAGTAAGCACTGCTAAGACCAATCTCAATAAGACCCTTAATTGCTCGAATTGTACTCCAATAGATTCGGCAATTAGCAAAAAGCTCGTTGATATGAATTTTGCAGATTATCAGGGTAAAGAAGTATCAGTTTTCTTAGATGATTTAGGCTACAAGTATGAAAGCTACATACGTCATCAAAAAAAGCCGGGCTATATTTGGAAGATAATTTTTCGTTATACTGACAGTCTATCAATAGATATCAGAGTGAGTGACTTAAATCAAACTGAGAAACTGGACTTTGGTTACACATTTGATATTGAAGAGTTCAAAAAGAAAAAAATATCAATGATATGCTTCCGTTATGCAGGCCAGTGCATAAAAGGATGCAAGGGAGAACCTTGTTATGATTAAGGGATGTGAGATGCAGACCTACAAATAATTAAATTGCAAACCACTCAGCAATGAGTGGTTTTTTTATGTCTAAAAACTTAATGATTATGGAACTACACAGTAACCCACCGAGCAACCCATTACAATTCTGGTAGTTTTTTCCAATTTTGAGGAAGTAACCCTTCAATATTGCTGGTAGTGAACCGGTGTATGTTTTCCAGTGCATCGCGGAGCCAGTAATAAGGATTGATGCCATGCAGCTTGCAGGTGGCCAGTAACGAGTATACCATGGCGGCACGCTGAGCGGCTTCATGACTGCCGGCGAATAAATAATTTTTTCTACCCACAGCTACCGGGCGGATCGCATTTTCTACCAGGTTATTGTCGATATGCAAACGGGCATCCCGGGTGTAGATGCATAACTTTTCCCAGGGGGGGGCAGCATATACACGATGGCCTGGGCTATCGGACTTTTCTTTACCACAATGAACGACTTAATCTGACAGTTAGGGTTAACATTAGCGTATCTTCTTTGTCTTGTTTTCGCGCTTATAAACTGATTAATGTAGCACTAATTTCATCCCGCAGTTTTGGGGCTACTTTAACCTCATCTGCAAAGGTTTTCCAATTGCTAACGGCGTGACTGATCTGGTCAATTATTTCCGGCGCTTTTTTATTTTTAATGGCTTTCCCTACTGCCAATAAATCCGCTTTGGTAATATCCGTTCTTTTGCCGTTTATGCTCATTGCATGCTGACTCACCCATTGGTGAGCTGGCTGGTAAGCATGACACAAATCGTAGGCGGGCGCAAGTTCCCATTTACCGTCTTTCTTTAAACGGAAAGCGAAGTTTTTTGTATGGTCATCACAATTCCGGGCCAGAACATTAAATACCATACGGCGGTATAACTGTTCCGCATCGGGGTAAAGTAGTTTGAGTTCTCTCATGGTCTGAAAAAGCTGCTCGTAGCTGAAGCTTGTGATCAGGTTATAATCAACGTGCTTCATCGCACAAAAGGTCTGTATATGGTGCTTTACGGAACCGTCTTCACGGTCAAAACGCCTGGTCATAAAGTGTGCCCGTCCGTTTTCTTCCAACAATCGGGAGGGCATCATGTCAATGCCGCAGGCTACTGCCATATGGTAATAGGCCATCTCCACCCGTCCGTATCCTTTGCTGGCACCCAGTTGCACATCACTCACGCCATCCAGTTTGATCAGCCAATGCTCAAACCCCCTGGGGGCATTGGTCTGACCCGATTTTACCACTCCCGTATTTTCATTATAGGCAATCACCGCTTTAGGCCTTGCCCCTCCTGCAGAAGTACCGATACGTAAAATATCCAGTACGGCTTTTTCTTCATCGCCCCGCAGGTTGGTGGCAAAAGCTTCTTTTTTTGACAGCATCCTTCGGGCAATTCCCACCAGGTTTTCTATCTCAACCGAGAACGATCTTTTACTTTCCATCAACAGGGCAGGTTCGAATTCCAAAGCACCCATTCCCCTTGTACCGATAAAGCATAGCATCTCTACCGGGTTCATACTATTCACCGGACGTCCTTGCTGCGCCAGCCACAAATTGATGAGTTCATTTCCATAACGATCCGGCAGGGCATCCGCTAACAATCCAGGCAATCCCCTGAACGTATCTAATGCAGGATCGGCTTTTTTCCGCAGTGCCGGAAAACTAAAACTGCTCCTTCCCGCACTTACCGGCATTTGAATGGGTGCCAGATCCCAGCCCAATTTTTTAAACCCGGGCTCATACTCGAAAGTGGCAAAGCCTGTAGACTCATCCCAGGCTACCGCACCCGCTACTTCCCCCCATATTTTCACAAAGGCTGTATTCATGGCTTACCAGTTCGGTTTTCCAGGATCGGCTGTTTTACTGTTTCTTGCTCTTTTACGTTTTTCTTTTTCCGCTTTGGCCAGTGCCAGTGGACTGATGCGCTCATGTACCTCAAAGGCTTCCATTACCTGTAATTGATCCAGTACCCTCAATACCTGTATCAACGTAGCCAGGGTAACCGGCTCACCCCGTTCCAATAAACTAAGTGTGGAACGGCTGATACCGGCCGCATGAGATAAGGCATCCTGTGTTTTGTTTTGTTCCAGCCGGTGGTATTTTATATAGCTACCAACATGAACGGCCAGTGACTGATCACTCATAGAGTGCCACTTACTGAATGTTTTATCAAGCATATTATAGTAATATCAATGGTTGCGAATCATATTTCATACAAAACTAGTATTTTTATCGATTATAAGAAATATTTTTCGTATGACATATCATGCATTATTGTGATAAATAACTTATACGTCTGACTAATCATTCGAATTCTTTGTATTTATCAGATTAACCACTGCCATTAGATCCTTTTTGCCTATTTAGTGCTCATCAGTACCCTAATTAAGGATCATATTTTAAAAATGTTGATTTGTAAGTTTTTATTTTTAATCCGAAAAAAGGACTGACTGTAATTCAAGTTCATTCTTAATTTCAGGTTCAGGCGTTAACCCCTTCTACTATATCCAGGAAACAGACTGGACTGTTTTGGTAAGAAAGAATTTTCATACCTCCTCGCTCTTTGACACGAAAGGCTCTCCATATTGACCTATAAAAGTGCATTAGACATTATTATCCGTTCGGGTTGATAATGTCCGGCCTCTCCTCCAAAGCCCTGGCCTTCGGGGGCACGGAAAACAAACTGAAATACAACGGTAAGGAAGAACAGCGAAATGAATTCAGCGATGGTAGCGGGCTAGAATGGCTGGATTATGGGGCGAGGATGTATGATGGGCAAATTGGGAGGTTCACTACTGGAGACCCGAAAGCAGATAAACTTTTTGAGTGGTCACCGTATATTTATGCAGTTAACAATCCAATTCTTTTTTTTGATCCAGATGGTGAGTATCCTTACCCAGTGCATATCCGTTCATTTGCTCCCTTCAAAACCTTTGGTGGAGGCTTTGAAGGAGATAATAGAGGTTATTCAACCGCAGCAGGAAAAGGTGAGGGAGGAAGTGTTACTTCGCGAGTTCAACAGACATTTACTGTAGACCCAGCAAAAGGGACATTAACTGGAGAACGGACATGGAGTGACGAGTCACACCATTTCATTTTAGGAACAAAAACAGCAACACCTGATGGAGAAGTAAATGCAACTTTTGGCTGTAGTCCTACCAAGAACAGTGCAACTATAGATGCAGAAATGACGGGTGCTTTGCCGTTATTAGACGGTTCACCAGACATTGATGTTAAGTCCACAATCAGTATCGTCGAGGATACTAAAGCGGGCACTTTAACTGTCAATGCAACAATGAAAGGTGATGGTTTTCCTGCTGCAGAAATGTTTATTGGTGATACTAAGGGGCAGCAATTAATGATTATAGCGAGTCCTGCTCAGGGAAACCCATTTACGAGTTTACCGGGTGATAATAATAGGTATATGGGAAGTGCTAACTTTACAGTTGCAATAAATGAAAAAGGAGAGTTTATGGGAGTAGTGGTAGGAACGGGTAAAGATGCAAAAACATATTCTATTGCAGATTGGAATAAGATGCTTCAGGATAATGAAACCTATAAAATAAACTCAGTCAAATAATTCTTGAACTGCATAGGTGCTTTAATAATATAGAATGAAAAATAGAATTATGCTAACATATTTGATAAGCTTAATGCATCTTTTGATCCTATGTTCTTGTAATCAAAAACCAGAACCCGAAACCTATCTTATCCCTTCAGACTTTATAGGGAAGGTTAATATTCTTTTTAATCAAAACGGCACTCCTGTCAAGTACAAGAATGTAAACGGTCAAGAAGTGATTCATACGCCTCAGATTGGTGAACCGGTTAAGTATGAGAATGGAAGAAGGGTTTACGAAATACCCGCAAGTGGTATATTGTTAACTCAATTCAAAGATGAGTACGGGTTTGTTGACAGAAAATACTATTCTGTTGATGCCACTGGAAAAAGAACTGAATTGGAGGTGTTCAAGTTTGAGCATTTTAAGAAGGATTCTGCTGGGTATGTAGTTAAAAACAACATTCAAAAGGGCGTTTTTGGAGATGGAACAAGTGTGTCATACGGAAATATGAATCTTAAGGCCCAAGATTTTTACGTCTCCGCATATAATCAGCTTGATAGTTTTTTCACAAAAGAGTATTTAAAAAACTTCAATGAGAAAGTAGAAAGGATTACAAGACTGAAGCTATAGGTAACATAGAACATATTTGATTTTTTAACTTCAGAACATAGGGTAGTGGACCAATTGTCACCTGCCTGAAAGCATCATAGATTAACAATACTTCAAATTACAGCCACTCAGTAATGAGTGGCTTTTTTATGTCTAAAACTTAATGATTCTGGAAAAGAACTGTAATAGTTTGTATTTAATAGGACAGTTGAGAATTAATTATTCAATTTTCATAAGGGATACAGATAAAAAATAGGCTTCTGAATTTACTTGATTCAGTAGTTTTTGTTTGGACAAGGCAATAGATTCAATTAAAATCTGCAAGGAGGTTTACCCATGCAATACCGCCCACTATGAGTAAAATACTCCCCATATTTAGCACCACCCGGGTAGTATTGTTTTAAGGTTTCTTCCATTTCCTGATAATACTCAGGATTAGCATGTATTTGTCTAAAGCGGGGCAGAATACCCCACAGAGTAATTAATCAACCATTCCGCAAGTCACCCCATGCGACAGCATACCCAGCAGGAAGGCAGCTCAAGTACGTAGTACGAGGTTCGAAGTACGAAGTACTGCGCTTCGTATGAAACGTCTCTACTGTTATCTCACATCCCGCATTTCACTCCTGAAAATAACGAGGCAAGAATAACCAATGGCAACAGTACGACGGATGAAATTCAAAATCCCGTCGTTACGAAAAGCGGATATTTGTATATTTATACCAGTAATGAGTCGGCAAATATCGACGTGTTCTTTGATAACCTGCAAGTAACGCATAACCGTGGTGCGATTTTGGAAGAGACACATTATTATCCGTTCGGGTTAACAATGTCCGGCCTCTCCTCTAAAGCCCTGGCCTTCGGATCTCCGGAAAACAAACTGAAATACAACGGCAAAGAAGAGCAGCGAAATGAATTCAGTGATGGCAGTGGACTGGAGTGGGTGGATTATGTGGCGAGGGTGTATGATGGGCAGATTGGGAGGTGGCATGTGGTGGATCCATTAGCCGAAATTTCAAGAAGATGGAACCCATTTGCTTATGCCTTTAATAACCCAATGCGTTTTGTTGATCCGGATGGAATGAGTGCTAATGATGCAACTTATAAAGCCCTTAAAAAGAGGATTAATAGATATGGAAAAGAAGAAGAAGAGAATAGTGAAGAACAGAATGATTTCGGTGGGTCTGGTTCAGATTATAAACTGGTAAATGGAGTAATATCTCGCACCGGAATTAATAATAGAGCTAACGATCGACTATATGCAGAAAATAATGACTTAATATCCGGGAATATACTTAATGGTATTCTATTTGATAACATTGATTTAAAAAACAAAGTGACCCAGTTTGACTTATCTAATACGGATATAAATCGTAAAGCAAACTTATCTGATCTTATATGGGGAATATCATTTTATGAGCAAACGGAAATTTCTTGGGGGTGGTATCAGGCAGCAGAAAGCAGTATTGGCGTAATGACAGTAAATCCCTATAAAAATAATACATTTAATAATGCAAAATCTGGTGTGGGTGTCTCTTTTAGCAGACGAAATGGTTTAACATATATCATTCAAGAAGATTATCATTCGCATCCATCATTACAGCCAGGGTATGGCTATCGTTACCCATCAGAGGATGGCGGGGATCGAGATAGATTTGGCGAACTTTATAAAATAAATAGAAATATTCAAGCTTTTATTTATTCCAGAGAAGGTATTTCAAAATACAATCGTACAGGAACTTTACCATTAGAATTTTGGAAGCCATGGAACTTGTACTGGAATACTGAATATATTAAAGAGGTATTAAAATGGAAAAAAGAATTATAGCCATTTGCTTTATATCAGCATTTTCTACTTTAATTAGTTGTAGTAATCTGAGTAAGCAACAACAGATTTCAAAATCATTTTGGGGTGAAATTGAAAATCATAATATTAGCTCTGGTGACAGCATTTTGATAGTTAATGAATACAAAAGGACTACAAAATACGAATTCTATTGGAGTAAGTATAGAAAATGTCCAGTAGATGTTTTGGAAAGTAAGAAAAAAATGGTTCAAAAAGTTGATAAGAATACAGTTTATATAAACAGAGAAGTGGAATCAATAGATTATATGAAACTTCTTTTAAAAAACAAAATTAAACTAGTCAAAGACGTAGGGATTGACGATTCTTTTGATGGATTTTTTTTCATTTTCAAAACCAATAAATCAACTTCATTTATTAAAATTAAAACTGAAGCATTTTTTGACTCTTTACAAGTCTTTTCAACCAGGAATAGTTATATCTATTTGAAAGGAGAAGACATTTTAATTGACACATTTGTTGACTCTATATGGGGGATATAATTTAGGGAATTAAATACACTCACAATTTAATATGTTACCCTCCGGCCAACTACATCTTTCCGTAGTCAACTATTTTTTGTACCGGTGCGGTAAAAATTCCGCTATCCGGTTGACAGGATGATCTGCAATAATCCGTAAAACTTCTTTTAGCCAGGTGTAAGGTTCGATGCCATGCATCTTACAGGTAGCAAGCAGCGAGTACAGCATACCGCTTCGTTTCGCTTCTTAGTGACTACCGGCGAATAAATAATTTTTTCACCCAGGACCACACGGTGGATGCTGTTTTCAACTGGATCGTTGTCGAAACTTCGAATAATAATGGTGTATACAATGCGTAAACCACCACAGCAGACGGAACAAGAACAGTACCTGCTTTAAGTACTATTCCTGTTATCATCAATCCGAAAATGGGTATATTTATATGTGAGTAAGTAATAATAGTGCGATTGGCGTTCTCGACTCTTGGAGGGTCAGATCTTTGATAATCTGCAGGCCTGTCCCGACTACCCGGGGACCGGTACTTGAGGAGATACCTGCCGGCCGGCGGGTTATTATCCGTTCGGACTTATCATGCAAGGTATCAGTAGCAAGGCATTGAACTTTGGCGACCCTGAGAACAAAAGGAAATTTAATAAAGTTTCTGAGTTACAAAACAAAGAGTTTTCTGATGGCGGTGGGCTTGAATTATATGCAACAGACTTTAGAAGCCTTGACCCACAACTAGGCAGATGGTGGCAGATAGACCCCAAACCTAATGTAATGGAAAGCCCATACGCTGCCATGGGAAATAATCCTATTCGTTATAATGACCCATTAGGAGATACATTGAATGTTGCAGATTTACAAAAAAATGATAGCAAAAGCACTGCCGCGCTTATAGCTGATTTAGCTGCTAAGAGTGGCCTCACTCTAACGCAGGATGCAGACGGGAATGTTACTTATGCAAAATCAGATGATGGGAAAGCGGTAGTAGGTAATGATGCCAATGGTAAAAAAGCTGGAAGTAAAACAGCCAGAAAAGAGTTAATGAAAGTTATTAACTCTAAAAAACATACCGTGAATGTAAAATATACAACCGGGGGTACCATGGTTGATAACAATGGAAAAAAATCTACAAATGACATTTTGTTTAACCCACAAGAGATATTAAGTACGATGTCAGGTAAGAATGTTTCAGGTGATTTGAACCGAACAACTTTTGGATTTGCACTATCTTTTTTTCATGAGCTAGGTCACACACTTTATAAAGGGGGAAATTTGAATGACGGAACTGGACCAGGTGACCCCGGCCGTGAACGTTTGCCCAATAAAATCAGAAGAGAGCTTGGTGTAAACGATTACGGACAAAATATTCTTTATGACCCTTTAAACGGGCCTGACGGAAGGAAATATTTTCCTTTTAGTATGGAGTCATACAATAGACTTATAAGCAACCAACTCCCATTAGATAAGTATATAATTGATGACAGATAACTTAACAACGGCCGTTTAATAAATAAAAGCTAAAATTAAAAACACAAGCAATGAAAACCTTCCTGCTATATATTCTATTGTTAGTATCAACATGTCTTTTTTCTCAGTCCAATGACGAGTGTAAATACTTTACTGTATTAACATACCTTAAAACTAATACAGCGATTAACAAGCAAATAAAAGAGTATACTAGTTTTTGGAAAATTAAAAAATTCAAATTTTTAGATATGAATGTATCTCCGTGGGTTGAGTTTATTGAAATTAGACAATTTAAAGACAAAATAATTCCTGATAGTATAGGGCTTAGTAAAGAAATCGTTTCTGATGATAGGCTTTATTATAAGGCGTATAATTTTGAACCATTCAAATCTGGCCTCTTAGCTGAAACGATTGAGGAAAACGATTCCAAACTATATCTGACCTTTTCAAAGGTTATTGGCAACACATTACTTATTGAAATTCTCAATTCAAAAAACGAATTACCAAGAGGTCGTAGACGGGGCGGTGGTGTTAAAATTCTTTTTGTATTTAATCCATCAGGAGCTATTAAAACAGTATTACTTAACACTGTTGTGTATAATTAGTAAAGAAGCAAAAAGCCCATTTTGCTTTAGAGTTTTGAACGACGTTGTCAATAAGAAAGAAAAGTTTGTCCCTATTGCTGTCGTCCAGATTGTCAATATCCTGCATCTGCTTCAATGTCTTTTTATCAACGGCCATGTTATTGTACTGACCCCCTAAAAGACTGGACAAAATTGTAAAAACAATTAAGTCAGTAAATTTAGGTACCATGTCAAAATCAAGAAGGAGTTTCTCGGCTTCAGAGAAACTGTCAATTATCAACGAAGCAGA
>Ga0209572_1001891_pt1 | contig 11734 bp, 8 predicted proteins | sample EBPBio232012_DNA_FD_185867 | JGI IMG/M metagenome (GOLD analysis project Ga0209572, IMG submission 185867) | Wastewater treatment Type I Accumulibacter community from EBPR Bioreactor in Madison, WI, USA - Reactor 1_1/23/2012_ DNA (SPAdes)... | ecosystem: Engineered > Bioreactor > EBPR >...
CTCGCCGGAGGCCGCATCGAAGGCGGCATTGGCGTCGGCCTCGTTCATGCCGACAACAGCGTCATAGATCGCATTGCCCGAGCCCAGCCCCTTGATGGCTTCACCGGCCTGGCACTGGTTTGAGGTCGCGCCATCCTGGCAGAAGGAAGATGCAGGGGCGCTGCTGGTCAGATAGTAGCTCAATCCATGGGCACGACCTGTGAAGTCGAGAAAGGCGAAATCGTCGGTGATGGTGGGGCCGGCGCCATCTTCAAGCAATTGGAAGCTTGCCGAAATGATCTCGTAGTCGGTGCCGGGCGCGTAGGTCGAGCCATCGTCCGTGCCGTTTTCGGGCGTCACATGGATTATCGAGCCAGCGCCAAGGATTGCAGCATTGGCTGTCACAAGATCATTGTTGACGCCCGCAACATAGCCGGCATCGTTGAGTTCGACTTCGTAGGTCGCACCGGGATCCAGCGTGAAGTTACCACCGACTGTCATCTTACCAATCGAATTGCCGGGCGCGAATGTTCCACCGTTCTTGACATAGACCCAAGGGACCGAGCCAATTCCGGACAAGGTTCCGCCATTTTCGACAACGACGTTGCCCAACAAGCTGCCGCCGACATTCAGCGTGCCGGCGCTGACAGTAGTTGAACCTGAATAGGTATTGGTTCCATTCAGGGTAAGCGTGCCGGTGCCGACCTTTGCGAGGGAACCTGGCCCGGAGATAGTTCCGTCAACCTGCGTGCTCTGATTGTTGCTGCCAACGGTCAGAGAGTTTGCGCCAAGTCTGAAAGCTCCCAGACCGGCGATTGAACCGGCGCTTATCTGCCCGTCACTATTGGGGCCGCTTGTGTATGTGAAATCAAAATAGGAATTGGCATGGCCGCCGATCAGCGCCGCATTGCCTGCGGTGCTGTTTCCGTAGAAGTAACTTCCAGAACCAGAGCCGCTGTTGGTGATCGTTGAGGAACCGGCCGAGCTGGTGCTGCCGAAAATCGTGGAAGCTCCAGTGCCGCTGTTGGTAATCGTTGCGTCGCCCGCCTTGCTGCTATGATAAAAATAGGTGCTATAAGTGTTCTCGATGGTTGCGTTGCCCGCCGTGCTGCTATTAACAAAATTGAGGAGAGCATCGTTTTCGATCGTTGCGTTGCCCGCCGTGCTGGACATCTGAAATTCGATTGTACCCGCCGTCCCGATATTTTTGATGGTCACGGAACCGCCATTCACATTAACGCCGGCACCATCAAAGTAGATACCGGTATCGTTTGTGATTATGTAGGCGGGGGAGTCAGAATTGAAGGTCCAGCCGCCGAAGAAGAGAAAAGCGTTGTTGGAAAGGTTCGTGAAACTCGACTGACTAAAAAAAGCCGTGTCGCCGGAATTGGGCACCGCATCAGTAGACCAGTTTACGTCACCGAACAGATTATTGTCGGACGCAACTTCCTTCCAGGTGGCGTCCGCCGCCGCAGACCGGCCCGACGATACAATCAATGCAGCCCCGGCCAGCAGCGCCAGCGACGACGCGCCCGCCAGAAACATGTGCGTTGTTTTGGTGAAATTGCAGCCGACCGCCATGACATTGCCCCCGAATTCGCCCGTCAGCCCGCCCCCCGGCGATCCCGACACCATGCAGCACAGCGAACGACGCCGCGCAAAAGAAACACATCCATGAGGCTGGGCAGTTTTACAGTAATGGCGAGACAGATTCTGCTGCCGTTACGTCAACTCTGGCACTTTGCAAATCGATCCCAAATGAGAGATTTGCGCCAAAGCCGGTGAATTTTCTGAATTCTCCCGAAGCTGCCCAACATCACGACATTCATGCCAATAATGCGAACTGATTCGGCTGAATACTCTAATTAATACCAGAAGTTGCACACAGGTCGAGTGCAACACGTCGCGACAATGCTATTGTTCAACGACTATGTATCGTTGAGCAAGGCATGGATGTCGTGCGGCAGATCCTTGCCTGACGGGTGACGGTGCGCCAAGGGTCCAAGCGGTGCTCTGCCGAGCCGGCTATTCCCACTCGATCGTGCCGGGCGGCTTTGACGTCACGTCGTAGACGACACGGTTGATGCCGCGGACCTCGTTGATGATGCGCGTAGCGGCGCGCCCGAGGAAGTTCATGTCATAGGGGAAGAAGTCCGCCGTCATGCCGTCGACCGAGGTGACGGCGCGCAGCGCGCAGACAAACTCGTATGTGCGGCCGTCGCCCATGACGCCGACCGTCTGCACCGGAAGCAGGACGGCAAAGGCCTGCCAGATATTGTCGTAGAGGCCAGCCTTGCGGATCTCGTCGAGATAGATCGCGTCAGCCTCGCGCAGGATCTCCAGCTTGTCGCGCGTGACGCCGCCCGGCAGGCGGATGGCCAGCCCCGGCCCCGGGAACGGATGGCGGCCGATAAAACTCTCGGGCAGGCCGAGTTCGCGGCCAAGCGCACGCACCTCGTCCTTGAACAATTCACGCAGCGGCTCGACCAGCTTCATGTTCATGCGGTCCGGCAGGCCGCCGACATTGTGGTGCGACTTGATGGTGACGGACGGACCGCCCGAGAAGGACACGCTTTCGATGACGTCGGGATAGAGCGTGCCCTGGGCGAGGAAATCTGCGCCGCCGAGCTTCTTGGCCTCTTCGTCAAACACTTCGATGAACAGGCGGCCGATCGTCTTGCGCTTCTTTTCCGGATCGCTTTCGCCCTCAAGCTGCGAGATGAAGCGGTCGGACGCGTCGACCAGGATGAGCGGAAGATTGTAGTGCTCGCGGAACATGGCGACGACATTGGCCGCTTCGTCTTTGCGCATCAGGCCGTGGTCGACCAGAATGCAGGTGAGCTGGTCGCCAACCGCCTCGTGGATCAGCAATGCTGCGACGGAGGAATCAACACCGCCCGACAATGCGCAAATGACCTTCTTGTCGCCGACCTGCTTGCGGATCGCCTCGACCATCTGGGCGCGGTAGGCCGACATGGTCCAATCCGATTTCAGGCCGACGACCTTGTGCACGAAATTGGCCAAGAGCCGACCGCCGTCCGGCGTGTGGACCACTTCGGGGTGGAACATGGTGGTGTAGTAACGGCGACCTTCGTCAGCCGCGATGGCAAAGGGTGCGTTTTCCGACACGCCGACGATCTCGAACCCGGCAGGCGCTTCGACCACGCGGTCGCCATGGCTCATCCAGACCGGATATTTGCCGCCGACCTGCCAGACGCCGTCAAACAGCGGGCTGGATTTGAGAATCTCGACATCGGCGCGGCCGAATTCGCGGGCATGGCCACCTTCGACCCGACCGCCAAGCTGGGTCATCAGCGTTTGCTGGCCGTAGCAGATGCCCATGATCGGCACGCCGCTGTCAAACACCGCCTGCGGGGCGCGCGGACTGCCCGCGTCAAGCACGGAAGCCGGACCGCCGGAGAAAATGACGCCTTTTGGCTTCAGGCGTTTGAACGCTTCGTCGGCCGACTGGAACGGTGCGATTTCGCAGTAGACGCCGGTCTCGCGCACGCGCCTGGCGATCAGCTGGGTGACCTGGCTGCCGAAATCGATGATGAGAATTGAGTCTGGATGGGTCGTCATTGCGGGCATTTAGTCAAAGACGCGCGATGACGCAACGGGCAAAGACGCGCAGCCGGCGGACAGCGGCTTTGTCCGCAGCTTTTCGACCACCAATGGTTGCGGATGGGCCAGCAAGATACTAACCCGACGCGAAATGAGGGGAAAAGCGTGAGAGAACCGATCATCAAGACAATCCTTGGCCTGACCGGGCTGGTTGCAATTGCTACGGGGGCCAATATCGGCTTTGGCGGCATTGCAACGCTGGGCATCGATGGGCCGACCGAGTTTTTCCAGGTGAGCGACCCGGACACATTCGCCCTGCGCGACAGCAATGTGCGGTTTGTGGGCGGGCTTTGGCTCGGCATCGGGCTGCTTTTCGTCGCCGCAACATTTTGGCTCGACAGGCTGAGGCAGGCGGTGCTGGCGGCGCTCGCGCTGATCATCGTTGGCGGGCTGGCGCGGCTGACGGCAGGCGACCTGACGATCCTCGCATCGGCAAAACTTGGCCCTTCGCTTGCCGCCGAACTCGTGCTGATGCCGATGCTGTTCTGGCGAATCTGGGCGGGCGGCAGGTCTACCGGCTGAGCAATCCGCCCTCGATTGCGCTTTCGAGACGGCGGACAGCATCCGCGAGCTTTTCGTCGATGATGTGCAGATATTCGGTCCAGTCGTCGACATGGTGGACGTCGTCGCGGCCATCCGAAATGCCGCGCAACCCGACCAGCGGCACATCGAAACGCATGCAGGCGCGCTTGACGGCATAGGTTTCCATATCGACCATGTCGGCGTCGATGCGATCATAATCCGTGCCGGACATGACCTTTGCGCCGGTTGATAGCGTGGCTTCGGCGATGCCGGGAATGCGCACTGGCAGCGGCACGACTGGCGGCAAATCGAGGAATGGCACCTGCCCGATTGGAAAACCGAAGACTGTCGCGTCGATGTCGCGGTAGCTGACCGATACCGCCTGATAGACGCCGGTCTGTTCAAGCGCGCGGCTGCCGGCAGAACCCAAGCACACGACAAGGTCGGGCAAGGCATTGGACGCGGCACGCAGCGCAAGGTCGACTGATACCGAAACGGCTGCCTCGACCGGGCCGACACGCGTCATCAACGGCGTGAACAGGCTTTTGAGATGCGGGCCGTATTCTTCGGGCGCGGCCATGACGAACAGGATCTGCTTGCCCGCAATGGTCTTGAGCGGAATGGTCATCCGGCAAGTCCTTCGCGGCCGGTAATGGTCATGATTGTGGCTGTCATGGTGGCGATCAGCTTCGCCTCGCCCTCTGCCGAAAACGCGTAGGCCTGGCCATCGGCGACGATGATCGTGCGGCCCGGCTTGGTGACATTGCCGCGGAACAGGAAACGTTCGCCCTTGCCCGGCGCGAGCAGGTTGATCTTGAATTCGATTGTCAGCACCGCCGCGTCTGGCGGCATCAGCGAGAACGCGGCGTAACCGCAGGCAGAATCGAGCGCAGTGGAGATGATACCGGCATGGAGAAAGCCGTGCTGTTGGGTCAATTCAGGTGCATAGGGCATCTCGATTTCGATCGTGCCGGGGGTAACGCTCGTCAGCTGTGCGCCGATGGTCTCCATGACGCCCTGCCGCGCAAAGCTGGCGCGAACGCGCTCCTCGTAATCGGTATCGACCTCTGACCGGGGCATGGAACCTCCCTTGATGCACTGTGCCGGTGCGTTATCACAGGCGGAAGCCGGCGAATCAATCCGTCTTGTTGCATTGCAATATGGTCCAGTGGAAGGATGCGCATATGCCTCATGGTCACCACACCGAACATCATCTTGTGTCACGCAGCGGATGGCTTCGTGCAGCGCTGCTGGGCGCGAATGACGGCATCATCTCGACATCGAGCATTGTGCTTGGCGTTGCAGCGGCAGGCGGATCGCCGCAGTCAATCCTTGTCGCAGGCGTTGCTTCGCTGGTGGCGGGCGCATTGTCGATGGCAGCTGGCGAATATGTCTCGGTCAGTTCGCAGGCCGACACGGAGGCCGCTGATCTGGCAAAGGAAAAGGCTGAGCTGATCCGTAATCCCGAAGGCGAGACACGCGAGCTGGCCCATATCTATGTCGAGCGCGGGGTCGAGCCGGGGCTCGCGCGGCAGGTGGCCGAACAGCTGATGGCAAAGGACGCGCTGCCCATGCCCGCGACGAGATCGGCATCACCGAGGTGGTCTCGGCAAGGCCGTTGCAGGCGGCGTTGTCGTCTGCTGCGGCCTTTGCGTCAGGCGCGATCATACCACTGTTGCTTGCGTTGGTGACACCCGCAGCGCAAGCGCCCTATGTGATTGCCGGCGGCTCGCTGGTCGCGCTGTTCTTCCTCGGCCTGCTCGGTGCAAAGCTTGGCGGCGCAGGACTGATGCGCCCGGCAATGCGCGTCGCGTTCTGGGGTGCGGCTGCGATGGGCATCACAGCCGCCGTTGGCGCGTTGACCGGGACGGCGCTTTAGGCGCGTTCGAGCATCGCAAAGAAGAAGCCATCGGTTCCAGCGCGGGACGGCGTGAGCACCACACCGGAGGGGCCAATCGACGCCTTGTCGTCATGCGCGCCAATATTGGCGTCCCAGACCTTGGCCTGATCAGCGAGGCGGAAATCGGGATTGCGGGCGACAAAGGCCTCAACCTGATCCTGATTCTCGTCGCGGAATACCGAACAGGTGACAAAAGCGAGCCTGCCGCCGGGCTTCACATAGCGCGAGGCAGCGTCGAGAATTTGTGTCTGCTCGCGGGTGCGCACGTCGAGCTGGCGCTGGGCCAGCCGCCATTTCGCATCAGGCCGACGACGCCAAGTGCCGGAGCCCGTGCAGGGCGCGTCGATCAGAACCATGTCCATCTGGCCTTCGAGCGCGGCCAATGCAGACACGTTGGCGATGACCTCGACATTGCGGCATTCGGCGCGCTTGAGGCGTTCGAAGATCGGCGCGAGACGCGCCTTTTCGCTGTCATAGGCAACGATGCGGCCTTCGTTCTTCATGTCAGCGGCCATGGCGAGCGTCTTGCCGCCACCGCCGGCGCAATAGTCGAGCACCTGTTCGCCGGGTCTTGCGCCCGCCAGAAGTGCCGCGATCTGCGACCCTTCGTCCTGGATTTCGAACTTTCCCATCTGGAATGCAGGCTCGACCTGCACATTGGGATGACGGCCGCCCTGCTGGATCGGCGGAATGCGCATGCCATTTGGCGCGATGTCGGCAGCGACAGCGCCCTCGCCTGCGATTTCGGCCAAGACGGCAGCACGATCGGCCAGAAGCGTGTTCACACGCATGTCGAGCGGCGGACGGGCCGCAAGGGCCGCGGCTTCGGCGACCCAGTTCTCACCGAACGCCGTCTCGAACATCGGCACGCACCAGTCAGGCAGATCGGCACGAACGACATCAGGTGCATCGTTGAGATTGCGGCTGGCAAACCCAGACAACTCCGCGTTGGTGAGCGGTTCGGGCGCAAACTTGTCGCCTTCAAGGGCAGCAACCAAAGCATCGGCTGTCATGCCCCATTCGAGCAGGATCGCGCCAAACGCCTGGCCGCGCGGGCCGTCATCGCCCATCAGCCAGCCTGCGGAACGGCGGCGGCGCAGCGCGTCGTAGACGATGTTGCCGATCGCGCCCCGATCTCCCGCGCCAGCAAAGCGGTGCGACAGGCCCCAATCCTTCAACGCATCGGCTGCGGGGCGCTTGCGGCGCTCCATCTCGTCCAGAACCTCGATTGCCGCTGCAATCCGTCCACCAAGTCTCATCGGAACTTTCCCGTTAGAGGCTGCGTCATAGAGCCTTTCGTTGCCGGATGGAAACAAAAGCGCGGCGACGCCATGACGCAGTGCGGTAAGTGTGTGGCGGGGCGGATCATTTTGTGAAAAAGTGCCGCCACTGACGGGAGTTAACATGGCCATCCACGCGGCAATCTACCACCTGACCCACTACCGCTACGACAGGCCTGTCGTGCTTGGCCCACAGGTGATCCGGCTGCAGCCAGCGCCGCATTCGCGTACCAAGGTGCTGAGCCATTCGCTGAAGGTGAGCCCCTCGAACCATTTTGTGAACCTGCAGCAGGATCCTTACGGCAACTACATGGCCCGGTTCGTATTTCCGGAACCGGTGACCGAACTGAAGATCGAAGTCGATCTTGTTGCCGACATGACTGTCTACAACCCTTTCGACTTTTTCGTCGAGGAAGCCGCCGAAACCTGGCCGTTTGAATATCCCGAGGACATCCGGCCCGATTTGTCGATCTATATGACACCGGAACCGGCAGGCCCACTGCTGGCCGAGTTTCTGGCCGGCATCGACCGCGCGCCGACGAACACGGTGAACTTCGTCGTCGACCTGAATGCACGCGTTCAACAACAGGTCGGCTATGTAATCCGCATGGAGCCGGGCGTTCAGACGCCGGAGGAGACGCTTTCGTCGGCCAAGGGCTCGTGCCGCGATTCGAGCTGGTTGCTCGTTCAGGTTTTCCGAAATCTTGGGCTCGCGGCGCGCTTTGTGTCCGGTTATCTGATTCAGCTGAAGCCCGATCTGGTCGCGCTCGACGGGCCAGCGGGCACATCGACCGATTTCACCGACCTGCACGCCTGGTGCGAGGTCTATATTCCGGGAGCGGGCTGGATCGGCCTCGATCCGACATCGGGCCTGTTGACCGGCGAAAGCCATATTCCGCTGGCCGCCACACCGCATTTTCGCAACGCCGCGCCGATTTCCGGCATGGCGAGCTATGCGGAGGTCGATTTCGCCTTCGACATGCGCGTCGATCGTGTGGCGGAACATCCACGCATCACCAAGCCGTTTTCCGACGAAAGCTGGTCGCGGCTCGATGCGCTGGGCGCAAAGGTGGACGCAGCGCTTGCCGAACAGGATGTGCGCCTGACCATGGGCGGTGAGCCGACATTTGTCTCGATCGACGATTTCGAGGCCGGTGAATGGAACACGGACGCGGTCGGCCCGACAAAGCGCGACAAGGCGGATGCTCTGATACGGCGACTGCGCGAGCGCTTCGCACCGACCGGCTTCCTGCATTACGGCCAGGGCAAATGGTATCCGGGCGAGACGCTGCCGCGCTGGACCTTTTCACTCTACTGGCGGCGGGACGGCGAGCCGGTGTGGAGCGACGAAAAGCTGATCGCTCGTGAGAGCGAAAAGACGGCAGCGAAGGCTGAAGACGCTGGCAAGTTGCTGGAAAAGATCGCCGACAATCTTGGCCTGGGAACCGAGATGGTGTCGGAAGCCTTTGAGGATCCCGGCGAATGGCTGCTGAAGGAAGGCAACCTGCCCGACAATGTCGACCCGGCCAATTCGCAACTGGCAGACCCGGAAGCGCGGCAGCGCATGGCGCGCGTGTTCGAGCGCGGGCTGAACAATCCAAGCGGCTATGTGCTGCCGGTGCAGCGCTGGAACGCAAATGCCGCCGGCCAACCGCGCTGGAAAAGCGAGAAATGGAAGACGCGGCGCGGGCGGCTGTTCCTGGTGCCGGGCGATTCACCCGTCGGCTACCGCCTGCCGCTGGGTGCCCTGCCCTATGTGCCGCCAGCGCAGTTTCCCTATATCGTGCCGGTTGACCCTTCCCTGCCACGCGGTGATCTGCCGCCAAGGGCCGAAATGCTGGCTTCTGGTCCCGAGCCGGAGGCCGGTCCGCAGCAGGCAACCGCCTCGTTCACGGCAGCAACCGAACAGCAGGAGCGGGTCGAGCAGGAGCTTGGCGAGATCGGCGGCGCGGTACGCACGGCGCTTTCGGTCGAAAAGCGCGATGGGCGGCTTTGCGTGTTCATGCCGCCAGTGGAGGCACTTGAGGACTATCTCGAACTGATCGCAGCGGCAGAGGAAGCCGCGCGTTCGCTTGGCCTGCCGATCCATATCGAGGGTTATTCGCCGCCGCAGGACCCGCGCCTGAATGTCATTCGCGTCGCGCCGGATCCCGGCGTTATCGAAGTCAATATCCATCCGGCGTCGAACTGGGCCGATTGCGTGGCGACAACAACGGCAATCTACGAAGAGGCGCGGCAAAGCCGCCTCGGTGCCGACAAGTTCATGATCGATGGCCGCCACACCGGCACCGGCGGCGGCAACCATGTCGTGGTCGGTGGCGCGGTCCCTGAAGACAGCCCGTTCCTGCGCCGGCCGGACTTGCTGAAAAGCCTGGTGCTCCATTGGCAGCGCCATCCGTCGATGTCTTACCTGTTTTCGGGCATGTTCATCGGGCCAACAAGTCAGGCACCGCGTTTCGACGAGGCGCGCCATGACAGCCTCTATGAACTGGAAATCGCGATGGCGCAGGTTCCGCCGCCGGGACAGGGCCAAGCGCCGCTGCCCTGGATGGTCGACCGGCTGTTCCGCAATCTGCTGGTTGACGTGACGGGCAATACGCATCGCTCGGAAATCTGCATCGACAAGCTGTTCTCACCTGATGGGCCGACCGGCCGCCTGGGGCTGGTCGAATTCCGCGGCTTCGAGATGCCACCCAATGCGCGCATGAGTCTGGCGCAGCAGCTTCTGATCCGGGCGCTGATTGCGCGGTACTGGAAATCCCCCGCGAGCGGCCGCTTCGTGCGCTGGGGCACGCGCCTGCATGACCGTTTCATGCTTCCCTGGCACGTCTGGCAAGACTTTCTCGATGTGCTGGCGGACCTGAAGGCGCACGGGTTTGACATCGAGCCAGAATGGTTTGAGGCGCAGCTGGAGTTCCGTTTCCCGTTCTGCGGACAGGTGCAATATCAGGGCGTGAGGCTGGAACTGCGTCAGGCGCTGGAGCCGTGGCATGTGATGGGCGAACAAGGCGCAATCGGCGGCACGGTGCGTTATGTCGACTCGTCCGTCGAACGCCTGCAACTGCGGACAGATGGCCTCGACCCTGAGCGCCACGCAGTGTTGTGCAATCGTCGTGTCGTGCCGTTGACACAGACCGACAATCGCGAGGTCGCTGTGGCAGGCGTGCGCTACAAGGCGTGGCAGCCGTCTTCCGGCTTGCATCCAATGCTGCCGGTCAACACGCCGCTGGTCTTCGACATCTACGACAAATGGTCGAACCGCTCGATTGGCGGCTGTGTCTACCATGTCGCACATCCGGGCGGCCGCAACTATGATACATTCCCGGTCAATAATAATGAGGCAGAGGCGCGGCGGCTGGCACGGTTTGAGCCGCGCGGCCATACGCCTTTCCCGTTTACGCCGGCTGCCGAAGCACCAAACAACGAGTTTCCGATGACGCTTGATTTGAGAAGGCCCGCCGTCTGGTGAACGAACCGGAAAGATTGAGCGCGCAGGCCCCGATGGCAGACGGCCTTCTGGCCGGCTATCTGCCGTTTCAAGGCATTGCCGACGAGATGATCGGACCCGACGGGCTGCCAAGGCCCGGCTGGGAACGGCTGGCCGCTGCACTCGAGGGGCATGATCGCGAAAACCGTTTTGCGCGCGCTAACCAGTCGCTGCGCGATGCGGGTGTCTATTATCGCGTCTATGACGAGGCCGACGCCCGCGAGCGCGACTGGCCGCTGGCGCATATGCCGCTCTTGATCGCCAAATCCGAATGGAACCAGATCGCAGCCGGCATTGTGGAACGCGCCGAACTTCTGGAACGCGTTGTCGCCGACATACACGGGCCTAACATGCTGGTAGCGCGCGGTCTGCTGCCGCCCGAGCTTGTGGCCGGCAATCCCGAATTCCTGCGGCCATTGATCGGCATCGAACCGGTGGGCGGCCATTTCCTGCATTTCTGCGCATTTGAGCTTGGGCGCGGGCCTGATGGCCGCTGGTGGGTGCTGGGTGATCGCACGCAAGCACCATCGGGCGCAGGCTTTGCGCTGGAAAACCGGGTGGCCACCGGCAAAGCCTTTGCGGATGTTGCCGCTGCGCTCAATGTCGAACGCCTTGCAGGCTTCTTCCGCCGTTTCCGGGATACGCTGCGTGAATTGTCTGCGGAGAGTGCAGGCAGACCGGCGATCCTGTCGCCGGGTCCGTTGAACGAAACCTATTTCGAACACGCCTGGACCGCGCGATATCTTGGCGTCACGCTGCTGGAAGGCGAAGACCTTCGTGTTGCCGACGGCAAGTTGATGGTGCGCACCGTCGCCGGGCTGAAGCCGATCAGCGTCGTGTGGCGACGCATGGACGCCGCATTCATGGACCCGCTGGAACTGCGTGCAGACTCGCAGCTTGGCACGCCCGGCCTGGTCGAGGCGCTGCGGCAACAGTCGGTGG
>Ga0209572_1001902_pt1 | contig 11672 bp, 8 predicted proteins | sample EBPBio232012_DNA_FD_185867 | JGI IMG/M metagenome (GOLD analysis project Ga0209572, IMG submission 185867) | Wastewater treatment Type I Accumulibacter community from EBPR Bioreactor in Madison, WI, USA - Reactor 1_1/23/2012_ DNA (SPAdes)... | ecosystem: Engineered > Bioreactor > EBPR >...
CAGCAGCGCGTTCAGCCCGATGGCCTGGAAATACCAGCGGCAGGCATCCCGGGCGCTCATGTCGGCGCCCAGCCAGCGCGCCAGCGCGCGCCAGCGCAGCGCCGACACCAGATTCGAGGCGATGCCCAGCAGCAACCCGGCCAGCAGCCAGCCGGGCTGCGCCTGCCGCAACTGGGCCAGCACCCGCGCCGGGTCAGCCAGCGCCAGCACGGCGGCCAGCAGGCCCAGCCCGAGCAGGCCACGCAGCAGGGCCTTGTGGGCGCGCTTCACGCGGTGGGGGTGGCGGGGGCGGCCTGCGGCTCGGCCGGCGCGGGCGCGGCGGGCGCATCGCGCGCCAGCACGATCTCCTCGGCGTGGAACTGCGGCGCGCCGCCGGCCTCGTGGTAGATGCGGGTCAGCAGCTCGCCGATCAGGCCGGCGGCGATCAGCTGCGCGCCCATCAGCACCAGCATCACCCCGGCCAGCAGCAGCGGTCGGCCGCCAATGTCCTGGCCCAGCAGCTTCTCGACCATCAGCCAGAACAGGATCAGCGCGCCCGGCGCGGCCAGCCACAGCCCCAGCCCGCCAAAGGCGTGCAGCGGGCGCTGGCGGTAGCGCATGAAGAAGACGATCAGGATCAAATCGAGGATGACGCGGAAGGTGCGGTCGATGCCGTACTTGGACACGCCGCGCGTGCGCGCGTGGTGGCGCACCGGCACTTCGGTGATGCGCGCGCCGGCTTCCTTGGCCAGCGAGGGGATGAAGCGGTGCAGCTCGCCGTACAGGCGGATGCGGTCGATGATGGGCCGGCGGTAGGCTTTCAGCGCGCAGCCGTAGTCGTGCAGGTGCACGCCGGTGGAGCGCGAGATCAGCCGGTTGGCGATGCGCGACGGCAGTTTGCGCGAGATCTCGGCGTCCTGCCGGTCCTTGCGCCAGCCCGAAACCATGTCCACGCTGTCGTCGGTTTCCAGACGCTGCAGCAGCAGGGGAATGTCGTCGGGTTCGTTCTGCAGGTCGGCGTCCAGGGTCACCACATAGCGGCCGCGCACGCGGTCGAAGCCGGCCTGCAGCGCGCTGGACTGGCCGTAGTTGCGCGCCAGCAGCACCGGGCGCAGCCAGGGACGGCTCTCGGCCAGTTCGCGCAGCTTGTCGCGGCTGCCGTCGTTGGAGCCGTCGTCGACCGCCAGCAGCTCGAAGCTGAGTGGCTGCCCGGCCATGGCGCCCGCGATGCGCGTCACCAGGTCCGGCAGGTTGTCGATTTCGTTGTAGATAGGCACCACGATGGACACGTCGGGGGGCGCGCTGCGGGCGGTGGTCATGAAGAGAGGCTTAAGGCGGGATAATGCCCGCCATTGTGCCCGCCCTGAACACCGGCCCGGCCGGTCGCCGAGGCACCGCCCTGCCGCCGCCCCCGCCATGAACGCCCCCGACGCTCCCGTCGCCCCCTCTTCCGCCCGCACCCCCGTCGCCCACCCGCTGCTGTGGCTGCTGGCGATGGCCGCTGGCCACGTGCTGGCGCGCGTGGCGGTGTCGCCGGCCCTGAAGTGGGACGAGGCCGAGCAAATCCTGTGGTCGCAGCAACTGGCCCTGGGCTACGGCCCGCAGCCGCCGCTGTACACCTGGCTGCAATGGGCGGTGAACGCCGTGGTCGGGCCCAGCGTGCTGGCGTTGGCGCTGCTCAAGCACGGGCTGCTGGCGCTGACCTACGCGCTGATGTGGCTGGCCGGGCGCGAGCTGCTGGGCCCACGCGGCGCCTGGTGGGCCTCGGCCAGCATGTTGCTGATGCCGCCGCTGGGTTGGTATTCGATCCGCGACCAGACCCATTCCATCCTGGTCACGGCCATGGTCTGCGGCGCCTGGTGGCTGCTGCTGCGCCTGGTGCGCCAGCCCAAACCCGCGACCTTCGCCTGGCTGGGCCTGGTCTGCGGGCTGGGCATGCTGGCCAAGTACAGCTTCGCCCTGGTCGCCGCCGCCATGCTGGTGGCCGCGCTGACGGTGCCCCAGGCGCGCCGCGCCCTGCTCTCGCGCGGCTGGTGGTGGGCGCCGCTGGTGGGCCTGGTGGTGGTGCTGCCGCACGCCAGCTGGCTGTTCGGCCACTTGCAGGAAGCCACCGCCAGCACGCTGAGCAAGATGGAGATCCGGCCCGACCGCCACCTCGGCCACGGCCTGCTCAGCCTGCTGGAAGGCGTGGCCGCCATGCTGCTGCTGTGGGTCTTGCTGGCCTGGTGGGCGTTTCGCGGGGCCTTGTGGCGCCGTCCGCTCACGCCGGTGGCACCCTGGGCGCAACAGGTGTTTCTGCGCTACCTGGGCCTGACCCTGCTGGCCCTGCTGGGCATGGTGCTGCTGGGCGGGGTGACCAACTTCAAGGGCCGCTGGATGCTGCCGCTCTTGTGCATGGTGCCGCTGGCGGCCTTCGCCGCCCGGCCGGAGCTGCAGGCGCACCCGCGCGGCAACCGCTACACCTGGGCCGTGACCGGGGTGGCGGTGTTCTTCGTCATCGCCTCGGGGCTGCGGCCCTGGTACAGCGGCCACAGCGGCGGCCCGGACGAGCTGAACCACCCGGCCGTCGAGCTGGCCCAGTCGCTGCGCGACGGCGGCTACGACGGGCGCGGCCTGATCGTCGGCTCCGACCACATGCTGGCCGGCATGCTGCGCACGCGCTTTCCCCAGGCCCCGGTGGACAGCTGTGCCTGGGGTGCCGAGCAGATCACGCGCTGCGTGGCGGCCAACGCCGAACGGGCACGCCGCGAAGGGCGCGGCCTGCTGCTGATCTGGCGCAGCGACCGCTTCGAGCCCGGCTGGTGGGAGGCGGCGCAAGCGCCCCTGGCCGCCGGCACGCCGGTGCGCGAGACCGAGCTGCCTTTCCACATGATGCGCGCCGACGCGCCACCGGCCCGCTACCAATGGCGCTGGGAACCGGCCGCGCCCGCCGCCGCCAAGGCCACGCCATGAACACCACCCTGGTCACCGGCTGCGCCGGCTTCATCGGCATGCACTGCGCCGAGCGCCTGCTGGCGCGCGGCGAGCGCGTGGTGGGCGTCGACAACCTAAACGCCTACTACGACGTGGCGCTGAAGGACGCCCGCCTGGCACGCCTGTCGGTCCATCCGCAATTCAGCTTCAACAAGCTCGACGTGGCCGATACCGACGGCTTGACGCGCCTGTTCGAGCGTGAACGTTCTACGCACGTGCTGCACCTGGCCGCCCAGGCCGGCGTGCGCTACTCGATCGAGCAGCCGCAGGACTACACCCAGTCCAACCTGCTGGGCTTTGCCAACATCCTGCAAAGCTGCCGCGCGCATGACGTCAAGCATCTGGTGTTTGCCAGCAGCTCCAGCGTCTACGGCGGCAACGCCAAACTGCCCTACGCCGAGCGCGATGCGGTCGACCACCCGGTGAGCTACTACGCCGCCACCAAAAAGGCCAATGAGGTGATGGCGCACAGCTACGCCCATCTGTACGGCCTGCCCTGCACCGGGCTGCGCTTTTTCACCGTCTACGGGCCCTGGGGGCGGCCGGACATGGCTTTGTTCAAGTTCACGCGGGCCATGCTGGCCGGCGAGCCGATCGATGTCTACGGCCAGGGCCAGATGGTGCGCGACTTCACCTACATCGACGACATCGCCGAAGGCGTGCTGCGCGTGCTGGACAAACCGGCCACCCCAGATCCCGCCTACGATGCCTTGGCGCCCACCCCCGGCACCAGCACGGCGCCCTACCGCATCTTCAACATCGGCAACAGCACGCCGACGGTGCTGATGGACTACATCGCCGCCATCGAGCAGGCGCTGGGCCGCACGGCTGAAAAACGCCTGCTGCCGGTGCAGCCCGGCGACGTGCAGGCCACGTCGGCGGACACCTCGGCGCTGGCGGCCTGGGTGGGGTTTGCGCCCGCCACGCCGGTGGGCCAGGGCGTGGAGCGTTTTGTGCAGTGGTACCGCGAGTTCTACAAGCTATGAAAGTCACAGTTTTTGGCACCGGCTACGTCGGCCTGGTGCAGGGTGCGGTGCTGGCCGACGTTGGCCACGACGTGGTGTGCGTGGACATCGACGCCGCCAAGGTGGCGGCGCTGCAGGCCGGCCGAATCCCGATCCACGAGCCTGGTCTCACGCCTCTGGTCAAGGACAACCAGGCCGCGGGCCGCCTGCGCTTCACCACCGACGCCGCCGAGGGCGTGCACCACGGCGAGCTGATCTTCCTGGCCGTGGGCACCCCGCCCGACGAAGACGGCAGCGCCGACCTGCAGCATGTGCTGACCGTGGCCCGCACCATCGCCACCCACATGCGCGAGCCCAAGACCATCGTCAACAAATCCACCGTGCCGGTCGGCACGGCCGACAAGGTGGCTGACGCCGTGCGTGCGGTGCTGGGCGAGCGCGGTGCCGACATCGGCTTCGAAGTGGTGTCCAACCCCGAATTCCTGAAGGAAGGCGCGGCCGTGGCCGACTGCAAGCGCCCCGACCGCATCGTCATCGGCACCAGCAGCCCCGCCGCCGAGCGCCAGTTGCGCGAGCTGTACGCGCCCTTCAACCGCAACCACGACAAGATCGTGATGATGGACGTGAAGAGCGCCGAGCTGACCAAGTACGCGGCCAACGCCATGCTGGCCACCAAGATCAGCTTCATCAACGAGATGGCCAACCTGGCCGAGCGCCTGGGCGCAGACATCGAGGCCGTGCGCCGCGGCATCGGCAGCGACCCGCGCATCGGCTACCACTTCATCTACCCCGGCGTGGGCTACGGCGGCAGCTGCTTTCCCAAGGACGTGAAGGCGCTGATCCACACCGCGCAGTCGGTCGGCTTCGAGCCCGAGGTGCTGCTGGCGGTGGAGCAGCGCAACGACGCCCAGCGCCGCGTGCTGGCCGATCGCATCATGGCGCACTACGGCGGCAGCCTGCAGGGCAAGACCATCGCCGTGTGGGGCCTGGCCTTCAAGCCAGAGACCGACGACATGCGCGAGGCACCCAGCCGCGCCCTGCTGCCCGCGCTGTGGGCCGCCGGCGCGCGGGTGCGCGCGCACGACCCGGTGGCCATGGACGAGGCGCGCCGCATCTTCGGCCAGCGGCCCGAGCTGCGGCTGTGCGCCGACCCCATGGAGGCGCTGCAAGGCGCCGACGCGCTGGCCATCGTGACCGAGTGGAAGATCTTCCGCGTGCCCGATTTCGAGCGCATGGCGGCGCTGCTGGCCGACCGGGTGGTGTTCGACGGCCGCAACCTGTACGAGCCGGCGACGGTGGCGCGGCACGGGCTGACCTACCACTCCATCGGCCGGCCGGATCGGCCGGCGGACTAGGGCCTGTTAACGCTATTTTCCGGCGTGCGTTGCGAGTCAAAAAGGCCACTCGCCAAGGCGCCAGCCGCCGTCAAGGTAGGTACCTTGGCAAGGCTGGCAACGCCGGCGATGGCCTTTTTGATCGCAACCCGGAGGGAACCTGCTTAAAAACGCGTCACTCGTTGTTGTGCTCCTTGCCCAGACACCCGGTCTGGGCGGCGTCGCACGCCTAGATTGACGCGTTTTTAAGCAGGTTCGCACGCCGGAAAATAGCGTCAACAGGCCCTAGTGCAGCAGCTGGTCGGGCGCCGCGTGGAGCTTGGCCAGGGCCTCGCGCGTGGCGCGCACGGTCAGCGCCTCGTCCTCCACCGGGGCCAGCAGGCCGGCCTGCAGGTACGCCGCCAGGCGCCGCGTCTGCACCAGATAGCTCTTGCCGTTGGCCGACGAGAACAGGTGCAGTTGGCCACGGTCGCTGCGCCAGGCGTACTGCGCCTGCACCACCACGCCTTCGTGGTCGAGGGCAAACCACTGGCCCAGTTCCAGCTCGCGCGCCCAGTCCAGGGTGCCGCTGCTGGGCTGCGAGCCGCCGCTGGAAATCACCTCCAGCGCCGGATCGCCCTCGGCGCCGAACATCAGCTCGATCACGCCCGGGTCGAGCAGCACGTCGCCGGCCGGATCGTCGGTGACCACGTCTTCCAGGCTGGCCAGGCCGCGCGCCAGTTCGTCCAGGCGGCCCTGCGGCAAGCCCTCGCTGCGCGAGACGAAGGCCTGCATCACGGCTTCGTTCAGCAGCTTGATGTGGGTGTCCTGCTCCTGGGTCGCCATGCCCAGCGTGCGCATGCCCTCGCGCAGCACTTGCAGCAAGCCGGACAGGCGCTGCAGCACCCGGCTGCGTTCGCTCCGGTCGGTCTTGGCGCTGGCCACCCACAGCAGGTCGGCGGCGGCCTGCTTGTAGCGCACGGTGTCGCCCTGCTGCGCGCCGTGCCGCACCGCCGACAGCGCCAGCACCTCGGACCAGACGCGAAACAGAAACTCGCGCACGTCGTCCTGCACCGGCAGCGACGACAGCATGCGCCGCAGCTCGACGGTGTACTGGATCGACAAGGCCTCCTTCTGCTCGACTTTCTGCGCCAGGGTCGCGGCCTGCTGCGCCGTGCCATCGGCGGTGAGCGTGCGCCCGAGGAATTTCTTGAACTCGTCCAGCACCAGCTGGAACACACGCCGCCCCGTCTCGGGGTACTGCTCGATGACCTGCACGATGCGCTTGATCTCGGTTTCCAAGCGGCTGTCGTTGATGCGGGCGGCGTCAAAACCGAGCGCGGACGCGCCCATGCGGTCGATCAGTTGGCGCGCCGGGTGGTCGATGGAGGTGAAGAAATCGGGTTCGGCCAGCGCCAGGCGCAGCACCGGAATCTGCAGCCGGGCGAACCACACGCGGATGGCGGCCGGAATGCGCTCCTCGGCCAGGATGGCCTGGAACATCAGGGCCACGATCTCGATGATGGCCTTTTCACTCGGCCGCTCGGCCTTGGCCTTGAGTTCGGTGGCCCGCTGGCGCAAGCGCGTGGCCATGACCTCGACCTGCACCGTCGCCACGCCGCCCGGCATGTCGCTTTCACGCGGGTCCAGCAGCTCGGTGACCGGAAACTCCGTCATGGACTCGGCCAGCGCCCGGGCCAACAGGGGCGAGGGGGCCATGACGATGGGCGTGGTGGCCCCGCCACGCCCGGTGGTGGGCACGCCGCCCGCCACGGACGCCGGCCCGGTTCCGGGGCCGGTGGGGGCGCCAGCCACCAAGTCGCCAACACGCTCGGTGAGCAGACGCCGCAACTGCCCCAACACCCCTTGGGCGCGCTGCCGCACGCGCGCCAACGGGGTGCCGCCGGTCAGCATGCGCGTCTCCTGGGCGGCCCGTGTCAGCGCGCTGTCCGACACCGTCGGTGCACCGGCCGGGCCGGTGGTCGGTGCGCCGCGCGCCTGGGGGTCGGGCCGTGAGGACGGCGGCGGCCGAAAGCTCGACATCGGAAAACCCACCGGCCCCGGGCCGCCGGACGGAAGGCCTGCCGATCCCGGGCTGCCGGGTGAAAAACCGGCCGGCGCCGAGGCACGTCCGGCCGGGGGCTTCGCCGCCGCACCCGGCGGCGGCGAGGTTTCCTCGGCCCGGCGCACCAGCGACTTCAGGTTGATCTCCGGCATCACCCGGTTCTGGACCAAGAACTCGTTGGCCTGCCGGTAGGCCTCGGCCATGCGCTGCGCCAGCTCGGCCTCGACCCGGTCATGGACCAGGTTCCACATGGGTCGGTTCAGGCCGCGCTCGACCCAGGCGGTGAGCAGCGCCATCGGCAAGGTGTCGGCCCGCAACACGTCGCCCAGCATCAACTCGTCCCCGCCCTCCAGGTGCTGCACGCGCAGACGCAGGTTGTTGACGTCGCTGCCGACCGCGCTGGTGATGGCCGTGCCCAGACGCGAGGCGACGATCTCAGCCTCCACGCTCTCGTGGTCAAGCAAGCCCAGGTTGCTCATTCGAAAGGACACCGAATCCGGGCTTTGCGTGTCGACCAGCGCCTCGCGCCAACCGTGGCGCGCGGTGTCGATCCAGTTCTGGCGCTCGCGCTGGAAGGCGACGATGGCGTTCAGTGCCACGTGCAGTTCGGCGGGCGAACTGCGCATCTTGCCGCTGGTCAGGTCCGACAGCTGGCCCTGGATGTACGCGGCCAGCTCGGCGATGGCCGGCTCCAGCAGCTTGACAAAGCGCAGCCGTGCCTCCTGAGCCAGGCGGTGACGGATTCGGCGCTTGGGCGGCGGGACCATGGGGTATCGGCGGGACGCAATTTCACAGTGTGGCCGCAAGCATTATGTCGCAGGCGCCGGCGTGCAAGATGTAAAAAACACCCCGGCCGACCCGACTGGCCGGGGAGCTGCGCTGGCGCGCGCCGCTCAGACCACGGCGCCGGCGTTGGGATCGCTCGGATCGCCTTCCTTGCGCCCGGTCTTGACCAGGTCCTCGCGCCGCACGCCCAGCCACATGGCGATGGCGGCCGCCACGAACACCGACGAATAGATGCCGAACAGGATGCCGATGGTCAGCGCCATGGCGAAGTAGTGCAGCGTCTCGCCGCCAAACAGCAGCATCGACAGCACCATGGTCTGCGTCGACGCGTGGGTGATGATGGTGCGGCTGATCGTCGAGGTGATGGCGTTGTCGATGATCTGCACCGTGTTCATCTTGCGGTAGCGCCGGAAGTTCTCTCGAATCCGGTCGAAGATGACCACCGACTCGTTCACCGAATACCCCAGCACCGCCAACACCGCCGCCAGCACCGCCAGGGAAAACTCCCACTGGAAGAAGGCGAAGAAGCCCAGGATGATCACCACGTCGTGCAGGTTGGCGATGATGCCGGCCACCGCGTACTTCCACTCGAAGCGCATCGACAGGTAGATCATGATGCCGATGATCACGAAGGCCAGCGCCTTCAGGCCATCGGCGGCCAGCTCCTCGCCGACCTGCGGACCGACGAATTCGGTGCGGCGCAGCTGCACCTGGGGATCGGCGGCGCGCAGGGCCTGGATCACCTCCTCGCTTTGCTGCGCCGAGGTCTCGCCCTTCTTGGCCGGCAGCCGGACAATGACGTCGCGCGAGGTGCCGAAGTTCTGCACCTGCACGTCGCCGTAGCCCAGCGCCGAGACGGTGCCACGCACCTTCTCCAGATCGGCCGGTTGCACATAGGCCACCTCCATCACCGTGCCGCCGGTGAATTCGACCGACAGGTGCAGGCCCCGGGTGACCAGGAAAAACACCGCCAGCAGGAAAGTGATGGCCGAGATCGCGTTGAGGATCAACGCGTGCTTCATGAACGGGATGTCGCGCCGGATGCGGAAAAATTCCATGGCTCGGGTTCCTTCGCTGTTTCGGGGCGCGCGTCAGGCGGCGTCGGGGTTGGTGCGCTGGGCGTCGGTACCAGGTCGCCACACGGTGCCGATGGACACCGACTTGAGCTTCTTCTGCCGGCCGTACCAGAAGTTGACCAGCCCGCGCGAGAAGAACACGGCCGAGAACATCGAGGTCAGGATGCCGATGCAGTGCACCACCGCGAAGCCGCGCACCGGGCCGGAACCAAAGGCCAGCAAGGCCAGACCGGCGATCAGCGAGGTGACGTTGGAGTCCAGGATGGTGGCCCAGGCGCGGTCGTAACCGGAGTGGATGGCCGCCTGCGGCGACGAGCCATTGCGCAATTCCTCGCGGATGCGCTCGTTGATCAGCACGTTGGCGTCGATGGCCATGCCCAGCGCCAGCGCCATGGCGGCCATGCCGGGCAAGGTCAGCGTGGCCTGCAGCATGGACAAAATGGCCACCAGCAGCAGCAGGTTGAAGCCCAGCGCCAGGCTGGAAAAGCCGCCAAACAGCGCGTAGTACAGGCACATGAACACACAGATAGCCAGGAAGCCCCAGGCCACGCTGTTGAAGCCCTTGGCGATGTTCTCGGCGCCCAGGCTCGGGCCGATGGTGCGCTCCTCGATGATCTCCATCGGCGCGGCCAGCGAGCCGGCGCGCAGCAGCAAGGCCAGGTCGTTGGCTTCCACCACCGACATGGCGCCCGAGATTTGGAAGCGGTTGCCCAGCTCGGCCTGGATCACCGGCGCCGTCAGCACCTCGCCCTTGCCCTTCTCGAACAACACGATGGCCATGCGCTTTTTCATGTTCTCGCGGCTGATGTCGCGCATGATGCGGCCGCCCTTGGCGTCCACGGTCAGGTCCACCTTGGGCTGCTGGGTCTGTGAATCGAAGCCGGGCTGGGCGTCGGTCAGGCTTTCGCCGGTCAGGATGACCTGGCGCTTGACGATCACGGCGCGGCCGTCGCGCTCAAGAAACTTCTCGGAGCCGAAGGGCACCGGGCCGGTGCCGGTCTCGGCGGCGCGACCCTCGGCGCTTTCGTCCACCAGGCGCATCTCCAGCGTGGCCGTGCGGCCCAGGATGTCCTTGGCCTTGGCCGTGTCCTGCACGCCCGGCAACTGCACCACCACGCGGTCCAGGCCCTGCTGCTGAATCACCGGCTCGGCCACGCCCAGCTCGTTCACGCGGTTGTGCAAGGTGGTGATGTTCTGCTTGACGGCGTCGGTCTGCACTTTCTGCAAGGCCTGCGGCTTGAAGCTGGCCACCAGGCGCGGCTCGCCGCCGGTGGGCTCGGCCACCTCCAGGTCGGGCTGGGTGTCGGTCAGCACGCGGCGCGCGGCCTCCAGGGTGGCGGCGTCGCGCGCACGCACCTCGATCGAGTTGCCCTCGCGCGTGATGCCGCCGTGGCGCACGTCTTTTTCGCGCAACGACACGCGGATGTCGCTGGCCAGCGTGTCCAGGCGCTTGGTGATGGCAGCGCGCATGTCCACCTGCAGCATGAAGTGCACGCCCCCGCGCAGGTCCAGCCCCAGGTACATCGGCTTGGCGTGCAGCGCGGTCAGCCAGGTCGGCGAGCGCGACACCAGGTTCAGCGCCACGATGTAGGCCGCGTCGCCCGGAGTGGGATTGAGCGCGTGCTCGATGGCGTCCTTGGCCTTGAGCTGCGTGTCGGTGGAGTCAAAGCGCGCCCGCACCGAGCCGCCTTCCAGCGCCAGCTGGCTGGACACCAGGTTGGCGCCCTTGAGCGCCTGCTCGACCCGCGCCAGCGTGCCGTCGTCCACCTTGGTGGTCACCTTGCCGGCCGACACCTGCACCGCCGGCGCCTCGCCGAACAGGTTGGGCAGGGTGTAGATCACCGCCACCAGCAGGGTGATGGCGATGACGATGTATTTCCAGATCGGGTATCGGTTCATGGCAAGTTGGGCAGTCGGGTGGCGGCGGGGGCGCCACAGCAAGCGGGACAGACGGGGCGCCCAGGCTGGCGCGCCCGCTGTGCGATTCGCCGCCTTACTTCAGGGTTCCCTTGGGCAACACCTGGACCACGGCGCTGCGCTGCATCTGCACCTCGACGCCGTTGGCGATCTGCAGGCCGATGTTGCCCTCGCCGATCGAGGTGACCTTGCCGATCAGCCCACCGGCGGTGGTGACCTCGTCGCCCTTGGCCAGGGCGTCGATCATGGCGCGGTGCTCTTTCTGCTTCTTCATCTGCGGCCGGATCATGATGAAATACAGCACCACGAACATCAGCACCAGCGGCAGCATGCTCATGAGCGAGGAGCCCATGTCACCGCCAGAAGCGGCGGCGGGGGCGGTCTGGGCAAAAGCGTTGGAGATGAACACCAGCGGAACTCCTGAAAACGAGGGGGAACGGAAGGCGCGCCACGGCTCGGGCGCACAGGGCCGCGCGGACGTTGCCGCCCACGCAAGGTAACCGTATATTGTAAGTGGCGCCCCTTATTAGGGTTTATGAAGTTTCCGCGCCATTCCAGGAGAGCCTTCTTGAGCCAGCATTCCCACCCGCCAAGCGCC
>Ga0209572_1001903_pt1 | contig 11666 bp, 7 predicted proteins | sample EBPBio232012_DNA_FD_185867 | JGI IMG/M metagenome (GOLD analysis project Ga0209572, IMG submission 185867) | Wastewater treatment Type I Accumulibacter community from EBPR Bioreactor in Madison, WI, USA - Reactor 1_1/23/2012_ DNA (SPAdes)... | ecosystem: Engineered > Bioreactor > EBPR >...
GAAAGTTGTTGTTGTAATTCTGATTTTACTTCTTGAAGTTTTGTAAATGTTTCTTTCGAGAGTTCCTCCAACTTTAATTGTAGTGCTCTCGGATTATCTTCTTTAAAAACTGCATCATTCAAAATCTCAAGCGGATGGTCAAGGCGCTTTACATCAGCATAAAGTTTCTTTGCTGTTTTTATTTTGCTTAAATATTCAGGAAGTTCCTTTTCATCTTCCGTAAATCTGAATTCCTTGTAGTCAAGTTTAGGTTTAAGTTCTGTGAAGTCCGCAACTTTCTGTCGGTTCAAAAATTCTCCAACTAGCTCCGTCCATGACTTGCCTTGATAAATCTTATTGTCAAGCTGTTTATGTTGTTGATTCAGTTCTTGTACTTTTAGTTCAACCGTTTCTTTGACGTTCTTGTAATTTGTTTGATTGAAACTTGTGTATTGAGATAGATTGCTTAATCTATCACGTACTGAATTTACAATCACATCACGGTCTTTATTAATGTCTTCAACAACTGCTGCTAATGCTCCTAACTGGTCATTCTTTTTGTGAAGATTGTTTTTGATTACATCCAGAGCAGTTTTCTTTTCACAAACTACTAGACATTTTAAGTTGTTTGCTAAAGCGTTTGTTATAAGTGCTGTTAGAGATTGACTTTTTCCTGTTCCAGGTGGACCTTGAATTATCTTTTTGGGCTCAATGCCTAAAGTGGTAAGTATCTCTTGTTGGCTCGGATCAGTTTCAACCGCGCTGTGGACTGTTCCTGGAAACTGTTCCACCTCAAAATTTTCAAAATCAAATTCATTGAACCTGTCAATGAGTTTATCAATATCTGTAACGATACTCTCCTTCTGTGTTCTAAAGAGTCCAAAAACTCCACCAAAATGAATCCACGACAAATTGCCCGAAACAGATTCTAGTGCTGCTGCCTCGGGAATATTTTTTAATGGTTCGTTAAACTTTTCAAGTAAGCTGTCTTTAAGATTGCTCGCAGTATTTGTATTCAACGCTTTTAAAACTTTGAGGCATTCATCTATCAATTCCTTTTTGTCAATTACCGCATCTTCTAAAAGCTCTTCATTAATTTGTGGAACAAAAATGTTTTCATCTGTCTTTAGGTAGGCAAGCAATACCTCATTCAATGCAACTGAATGAATTTCCTCGTCAACAACTTTTCCGTTTTCGTTTCGGGTTTTGTTCCGAAGAATTGACCATGTATTTACCTTGTTAGTCGCTTTAACAATATCTAACTGCCAAATGAAAAGCGGTGCTTTGATAATTTTAGTCGGGTCTTGCTTTGATGGTTTAATCAATATCGGAAAACCAAAACCGAAAGTTTTTATTCCGTGCTCTTTATAATTGTCCTCGTTTTCAATGTTGATGGAGTTAAGCCGTTTTGATAAAAGCCCAAGCCGTTTTTGTTCATCTGTTGATATGGAATTTAAATCAATTCGATCAAACGAAATTTTGAAGTCAAAGCACGAATTGCTAAACAGCTGAGTGAGGAATTTCTCCGTAAAGTCAGGTTTGATGTAATTAAGATTTGCCAAGTCAAGCCTTGTTGCATACCTTCCAGGGAGTGCATTTAAATGGATTGACCGCGTGTTTCCACCTTTAAGCTTGTCTCTTAATGCCTTTAAAAAAACTAAATCGGTCATAGTAGGAAATTACTGAATTTCATTATGCATAACTCTTAATCTTTATGATATAAAGACTCACCTATTTTTTCGTTTGACTCGGCTACAACTTAACATGTGTGATTGCAATCACAGCAATCATCTGGTTTTTTTCGACCTGACGTTCTTCTTGATGGTATCCCAAGTTGTCCTCTTGGTTGATTTGTTATAAACCTCCAACCTGTCGTTTAACAGCAGTTTTTGCTCACTATTCAATTTCAGTTTTTCCTCTGCTATGCTATCCCAAATTTCCTCGACTAACAGCACTTTTTCAGATAGACTCAAGTTTTTATAATCCAACATATCCATTGTTTTCGTTTTAAGCTAAGATAAACTTTCTACATATTCCTCCTATACTGCCCGCCTACTTCAAACATGGCTTTGGTGATTTGTCCGAGGGAACAAGATTTAACGGCTTCCATCAATTCGGCAAATACATTTCCGTTTTGGATGGCGGCTTCTTGAATCTTCTTAATGGCAACAGGACTTGTTTCTATATTGGCGGTATGAAGATTCTGAAGCATTGCAATTTGGTATTGCTTCTCCTGCTCCGTTGCACGGATAACTTCCTTTGGTTCTATGGTAGGTGATCCTTTCTTCGATAAGAAAGTATTTACACCAATGATTGGGAAACGTCCATCGTGTTTGAGTGTTTCGTAGTATAGACTTTCTTCTTGAATCTTTCCGCGTTGGTACATGGTTTCCATTGCTCCAAGCACTCCACCGCGCTCTGTTATTCTATCGAACTCTGAAAGCACCGCTTCTTCCACTAAGTCAGTCAACTCTTCTATGATGAATGAACCTTGCAATGGGTTTTCATTTTTAGCAAGACCAAGTTCTTTGTTGATAATAAGCTGAATGGCCATGGCTCTGCGCACGCTTTCTTCCGTTGGCGTTGTGATGGCTTCATCATACGCATTGGTGTGAAGCGAATTGCAGTTGTCATAAATGGCATACAACGCTTGCAACGTTGTGCGAATATCATTGAAGTCAATCTCTTGCGCGTGCAACGAGCGACCACTTGTTTGGATATGATACTTGAGCATTTGAGCACGTGCATTGGCTCCGTATTTCTTAGCCAATGCTTTCGACCAGATGCGTCTTGCAACGCGACCAATCACCGCATACTCAGGATCGATGCCGTTGCTGAAGAAGAACGACAAGTTCGGGCCAAACTCGTTGATGTCCATGCCACGGCTTAAGTAGTATTCTACATAAGTAAATCCATTAGACAACGTGAAGGCCAACTGCGTAATAGGATTCGCGCCAGCTTCTGCAATGTGATAACCACTGATAGAAACTGAATAGAAGTTGCGCACTTTCTTTTCAATGAAATACTCCTGCACATCGCCCATCAAACGCAAAGCATACTCTGTAGAGAATATGCACGTGTTCTGCGCTTGGTCTTCTTTCAAAATATCTGCTTGAACAGTACCACGCACTTGTGATAGCGTATAGGCTTTTATCTTTTCATAAACATCTTTTGGAAGGACTTCATCGCCAGTGATACCGAGGAGCATTAAACCAAGTCCGTCATTGCCTTCAGGAAGGTCTTGGGTCTTGGGTCTTGGGTCTTGGGAACTTGATTGATATGAAGGACGTTTCAAACCTTTGGCTTCATACTTTGCATGAAGCTTTTTCTCTACTTCCTTTTCAAGTTTATTCTCTTTGATATATTTCTCGCATTGTTGGTCAATGGCGGCATTCATAAAGAACGCGAGCAACATAGGCGCAGGACCGTTGATGGTCATACTCACCGATGTCTTTGGATCGGCAAGGTCGAAACCGCTGTAGAGTTTCTTCGCATCATCCAAACAACAAATGCTTACACCGCTGTTTCCTACTTTACCATAAATATCAGGACGCAAATCAGGGTCATTGCCATAGAGTGTCACGCTATCGAAAGCTGTTGACAAACGCTTCGCTGGCATACCCAAACTCACATAATGGAAACGTCTGTTGGTACGCTCTGGCCCTCCTTCTCCTGCAAACATTCTTGTAGGGTCTTCACCTTCGCGTTTGAAAGGATACAAGCCCGAGGTATAAGGGAATTCACCAGGTACGTTCTCTTGCAATACCCAACGAAGGATATCACCCCATGAACGATATGATGGCGTAACAACCTTTGGTATGTTCAAATGAGAAAGGCTTTCGGAGTGCGTCTGAATTTTAATCTCTTTATCACGCACCATGAATTTGTACTCTGCATTTTTATACAAAGCACGCTTCTCATTCCATGTTTGAATGACTTCCCAATTGTGCGGGTCGAAGTCCAATTTAATTCTATCAAAAGAAGCTTTGAGCACTTTCAATGCATCATCGCTATCCTTTGTTTCTTCCATCACGCGAATGCTTTGCTCAAGTGCGTATAGCTTATCGGCAATATCACTTTGTGCATTGGCCCATTTATCATAAGCACGGTTGTTCTCACTAATCTCACTGAGGTAACGCGTGCGATTGGGTGGAATGATATAAATCTTCTCACTCATCTCCTTGGTGATGGTGAAGTTCGATTTCAAATTGCTGCCTGTTTTCTCAGCAATTTTATCCATCAGCTTTTTGTAAAGCTCATTGGTGCCGGGGTCGTTGAACTGTGATGCAATGGTTCCTACCACAGGCAACGATTCATCCGTTGCATCCCAAAGTTGATGGTTGCGTTTGTATTGTTTGCGCACATCGCGAATGGCATCTAGCGCACCACGTTTATCAAACTTGTTAATGGCAACCACATCGGCAAAATCAAGCATGTCGATTTTTTCCAACTGTGTGGCCGCACCAAACTCAGGTGTCATGATGTACAAAGCCACATCGCTGTGGTCCATTATTTCCGTATCGCTTTGTCCGATACCCGATGTTTCAAGTATGATTAAATCAAAACCCGATGCTTTCAAAATAGCCACGGCCTCTGCCACGTGTTTGCTCAATGCCAAATTGCTTTGACGCGTTGCAAGCGAACGCATATACACACGCGGATTGCGAATGGCATTCATGCGGATTCTATCGCCTAGCAAGGCACCGCCTGTTTTCTTTTTAGATGGATCTACGGAGATAAGACCAATGTTCTTATCAGGAAAATCCAACAAGAACCTGCGCACCAATTCATCTACCATAGATGATTTACCCGCACCACCAGTACCAGTAATACCAAGGATGGGAGTCTTGGATTGCTTGGCGAGTTCATGCACTTTGTCCAACTCTGCTTTGTGCTCTTCAGGGAAGTTTTCCGCAGCAGAAATCAATCGGGCAATAGCACCGTGTTCTTTCACCGCAAGATGTTTTACTTCACCGTTGAGTTTGTAACCCGTTGGCGAATCGGACCTTTCTACAAGGTCATTGATCATGCCCTGCAAGCCCAGCGAACGACCATCATCGGGATGATACAAACGTGTAACGCCATACTTGTGCAGCTCTTCTATTTCTTCCAAAAGAATAGTACCACCGCCACCACCGAATATCTTGATGTGCTCTGCGCCTTTTTGCTTCAGCAAATCATACATATACTTGAAATACTCGGTATGACCGCCTTGGTAACTGGTCATGGCAATGGCTTGCGCATCCTCTTGAATGGCGCAGTCCACCACCTCCTCCACACTGCGGTCGTGGCCAAGGTGAATGACCTCGCAACCCGTGCTTTGGATAATTCTGCGCATGATATTGATAGCCGCATCGTGGCCATCAAAAAGACTGGCAGCGGTTACAATACGTACTTTATTCTTAGGGATATATGGGGTACTTACTTGCATGTTTTTCTATTGAAACAATTGGGTGCAAAATACTCACTCAGGGCCGAAGGTTCAAGGATTCAAAGATTCAAAAACTGTACTATGTACTAAGTACTATGTACAAAGAACTACCCATGATATTTCATAGTACTTAATACATTGTACTTTGTACAGCCTTTCTGTTGCCAACTCACTTCTTCCCATCCACCTCTTTGATAAACTTAATCACTCCTTTCATATACACCTCTTGGTCGTCCCACATGGCTAGGTGGCTGCCGTTGGGGCAATAGAGGTATTGACCATTCTGTACCATCGTGCTTTGCTCTTCCATGGCCTTGGGATCCATGGTATCATATTTAGCACCTATCATCAAGGTTGGAACGGCTATTTCTTTCAAGCGATTCTTTATATCCCATTTTGCTAAACGACCACTGATGCCAAATTCACTTGGGCCTTGCATAAGGGTATATACCTCGCCATTGGCATGCTTCATGGCGCGATTGAAACCATCGGGCCAAGGCTTTAAACGACAGATGTGCTCGTTGTAATAATGAGGAATCAGCAGCTCCATGTAGCGCGGGTTGGCAAAATCCTTTTTGGCTTCAATGGCTTTTATCTCCGCAAGTGCTTCAGGTTTCATTTGTTTGGACAATACCTCATCGGCATAGCGGCCATATTCAGGGGCGCTTGCCATCATGTTGGATACCAAGAGGCCTTTCATGTTGTGCTGATACTTTAGAGCATACTCCATTGCCAAAATACCGCCCCATGAGTTGCCAAGCAGATAAAAATTGCTGCTATCGGCACCAATGTATTTGCGCACCTGTTCCACTTCTTCCACAAAGCGTTCGGTAGTCCACAGGCTGCTGTCGGTGGGTTGGTCGCTGTAGTAAGAACCGAGTTGGTCGTATTCATAAAACTCAAATCCTTCGCGCTGGAAAAACGTCTCGAAACACTCCATGTACTCATGCGTCATGGCAGGGCCACCATGCAACAAGAGGATTTTTATCTTAGAATTGTTGCCAAAGCGTTTGGTCCACACCTTGAACTCACCAACGGGCGTATTGATGGGTATTAGCTGCACACCTGCCGCATCCATGCTATCGTTGTAGGTAAAATACTGCTCTAGTGAAGGGGTAGTTTGTGTTGCAGACTTTGTAGGTTGCTGACAAGAAACAATAATGCAACAAAGAGAAATAACGATAAACAAGCGAAGTGTATTCATAAGCCAAAGTTAGTTGGCGCTTTCTAAAAGAAAGAACACAAATAGCTATCATAAAAAAAGCCCCCTCATTGCTGAGAGGGCTTTTTAATTATAGGAGTTTATATCCTCGTTGTATATGCTTAATCGTTGTTGGTCACTTGCTGCGTACTTGCGTACACGATGAACGCAACTGACTCGCTCCATTCACCCGGGCCTCTGCCGTTGACGGCACGCGTGCGTGCTTTCAATTCGACTCCCGTAGGCAGATTACTCACCTTCAACTTTAGGAACTTGGTAGCCTCTATCTTGTTATAGTCATTCGGCCCGCTTATTTCCCATTCGTTAAAATCACGGTATTGAATGGCTTTGGCTTGCAGCACCGCAGTGGCATCCTTCAAAGGAGTAACTCTTTTTACCTCTCCTACTGCGGGCACAGGATGCAACTCCGGCTCTTTGCTCAACTCAAAACCCGTGAAGATGATAAAATCTTCGCTTCCCATCGCCAGTGCATTTACGCTATTGCACTGGTTGACGAGCGCAGTTTTGAGCGCTGGCAGTCGCTCATCGCGCCCCGGCTTATACTCATAGTTACGACTCTCCACCTGCGCCTGGAAAGGCAGTATATCGTTGATAATGGCCGTCACCTCAGCGGGTGTTGGCACTACCTGATTGTACTGCGGGTTCAACAATTTGTTTTGAATGGTTTGTGCTCTACCAATCATTCCTTTTGGTGTTCTCATGCTACCTCCAAGGATAGCTCTACGTGGCTTATTGCTCATTTTATTTTGATTTTGTGATGACGCCTTTCGACACCATCTGATTTGTGGTTTTTGAACGGGAGCTACTTTTAAATAGTTACAAAATGATAAAATTATTTTCAAAATCTATCAAAATACATAGTGTATTGCGTACACTATTTATTTGATGTGAAAAGAGCTTAAATGATTGATATAAAAGGGAAGTAGAGACTTTTGATGTTTCTGAAAAAAGATGGTTTTCAAGAGGCAAAATATTTTTGTAGTGCGGTCAAAACATGGTGGCAAAACCTGAGGTTTTTAACTAAAAACTTCAGGTGTTTAACTAAAAACTTATGGTCTTTAACTAAAGAGTTCAGGTTCTTAAATAAAAACCTCAGGTCTTTAACTAAATACTTCAAGTCTTTAAATAGAAACTTCGGGTATTGGCATCATGCGTTCAGGTTTTTATATAAAAACTCCGATGAATGACACCAAAACTTGAGGTTTCATTATCAAAACTTCCTTACCGGATGGTACATGGCATACCAAACAGCAAGGCGAACTTCATTGCGATACAAACACCGGCCACAAAATGAGCCGCGCTTTTGCACTGTCGTGAAATTCCAATAAGTAAAAACCGAATACTAAGGCTTAGCGTTTGCGATAGTGTGCGGTTGGTTTAAACAGGTTGTTGTTCTGTTTCATAAATTGTTTAATTGTTTGTGGTGTTAGTTAGGTACTATACAAGTATCGTGTACATATATATAGGTGTGAAATAGGGAAGAGAGAGTTTTGAACGAGGGGGTGTGGGTTGGGGAGAGTCAGTAAATTTGGTTAAATAAACTTGACTGCTATATCGTAAGAACACTTCACGGTTCAGTCAGCATAACATATTTATCCAATGGCCAAGATTAAGTCAGGAACCGTGCAAGAAAATCACCTTCTTGAATTTGCAACCGCTTTTCCTAATGAAAAGCCTTTGAGACCCGAAGAATATTTAAAAGGTGGAAGTAGGGAAGTCATTCTTACCGTGGCAACTCTTTTTCTAGGGTTTAAATCACATAATTCAGAGTTTGAGAACAACGAGAATTTATTAAGGTCTCTATTCTGTGAGGAGAACCGAGACTTTGCTACTAAAATTTACCGTGAAATTATTATTTTAGAAAGAAGCGGAAAAAAGGTTGGCATTATTAACCCACATTGTAGCCTAATACTTTTTGAACTTTTCTTTTCCATGCCTGATGCCGAAATCACTCAGAGTAATTCGGAGTTTGAGCGAAATCTATTCAAGGCTTACCTAGTGATTATCGGGCAAATGCTTAAATCACAAGAAAGAGCATTCACCTCCACTGCTGATCTTCAAAATCCTCTAAAAATTTCTATGATGTTCTTCTGTATGCACTACCCCATCGCTGATAAAATGAATTTTGATATAAAAGAGATATGGGCTTGCCAGTGTTTCAAAGCAATATACCTATTTAAATTCTTAGAGTCAAATCCAACAACTCAAAACTTGCTTATCAAATTTCTTGATTATTTCGAAAGACCAAATTGGAAAGAATACTTGAAGAGTATTATTGCTTCAACAACATCAGTTATTAAAAATGAGCATGAAGGCTACATAAATCTTGGTATAACTGACGGAGAAAATTTTGAAAACTATAGTACCTTTCTAGATAAACTCATAGTTCAAGAAAATGACACCTTAGATGAACATGATTTCCTTACACTGAGAGCGAGCCCTTTTTACAAGTTACCTGATGGGAATTATCGAGTTGTGTTTAACTTATTTGTAGTCGAGAAGATATTCAAAGGAATCTATTTTCAGATGCGTGATTTGAATAAAGAATTACCTGAAGAGCAAAAGGTGAAAAGTTTAAAAGGAATATTTGGTCATGAATTTTCAGAACAAACTCTTCTATACCAGATAATGGAAACAATTTATCCAAATCAAACAATCCGATACACTGGAAAAGAGCTTGATGAGATCGTTGGACCAGGAGCACCTGATTATTATTTACGAACAGGAAAAAGGGTTTTAATTTTTGAATCAAAAGATTTTTTAATTAGAAAAGATCTGAAGTTATCCTTTGATTTTGACATTTATGATAAAGAGTTCTCTAAAACGCTTTATTTCGAAATTAAAGAAAATGGTAAGGAAAAGGCAGGTGCTGTTTTACAATTGGTAGGTAACATTAGAAAATTGTTGAGCAAAGAATTTCCGGCAGACACCGAATATCACTATAAAGATATTTATATATACCCTATACTAATTACACATGATCATCAGTATGATGTACCAGGCCTAAGCGATTTACTAAATGACTGGTTTCAAGAAGAACTGGCAATCTTAGAATCAGAAGGCCTCTATACAAAACATGTAAAACCAATAGTTATTGTAAACATCGATTCACTAATATATAATCAGATAGGTCTATCAGAAAAAATTACTCTTCATGAGGTTTTAGACGCATATCTTACTCATATCAAAACTTATCCTGCGGCCAAATCAAAATCAATTGAAGAAGAGAAAAGAAGATATTATGAAAAGGCCGTACCATTTGCCACCTTTATTCACAATTACTTTAGTCAAAAGGGTATTAAGACACCTCCGCCATTAATGGATTTTGTAGTCCCTGAATTATTTAACTAGGTAAACTGAAAATCCCCCGCCCCCGAACACCTTTGTAACTCGTGCGCACTTATTACAAGCCTCTAAAAAATGTTTAGACTTATAGTTCTTATCCTAACTTTTTCCGCATTTGCATGCGGGCAACCGGCTTTTAAACCATCAAAAGAAGAACAAACAAAAGCTTATTCTCAAGTCAAGGCAGAATTTGAAGGTGTTATTACATATTCCATTTTGGCAAGGTCAAAAAACTATAATGCGTTTAGCGATGATGAAATTCAATCCAATTTTGGTGATAGTGTAATTGTCTACTATAAAAAGGGGAAATTGCGTATGACATTTAACGGGAAGGACTTAAATGAAGTCTATTATTTCTCAGACTCTAACCTTGAATATACGTTGAGAAATGGCATTGATACACTGTTCTTCGGAGACTGCTCTCAAGCCATTGACAAGTTCGAGAAACTAACCAGATTCGACACTCAGGAAAAGCTGCTTGGTCTTGAATGTAAAGGTGTTGAAATAAAGAGCAACATCTCAACACGAACTTACTTGTATTCTGAAAATTACTTTGTTAATCCAAAATACTTTCAGAACTACCACTCAGGAAACTTAGATAAATACTATGCAAATGCGCAAGCTCCATTCCTGTCTTATGTTTATGATGGCACAGCGTTTCAGACGAGCTATAGAGCCATTAAACTAGAAAGTAAGCAACTTGACGATCATATATTTGAACTTCCGTCACTTCCAAAAGAGAAATTTATTAAATGATTTTTACTCAATCGCGCGGCTTCAGCCATAGAGTAACCCGTGCCTCTACTAATGTTGGCTTGTATCTAGCTAATTCAAACAATATCTTCATCATCATCTATTAAGCTGTCCTCGCGCAAACCACCTGTTACGTAATAGAAACCCTCCATTAAATCATTCATTGCAACTTTGGTAGATAGGTTAATCCATTCTATCTCCTCAGGCAAAAAATCAAGTATTTCAGGAAAGACCGTATAAAAAACCTCAAGGTATTTCAGGTAACACGCTTCAGTAAGTTTCCCTCTTGTTCCTTCGCCAAAGGAAGCTGCTTTGAACTTAGGATAATCAAAGGGTTTGCGGGTGTTGTCCGTATAATTTGACCAAATACCCTCTACTGTTTCATAGTCTTGTTGGAACCAATTCTTTAAATCATACTCCATTTGCTTTTTGATTTCCTTTAAATGTGGTTTCAGTTCCGGATAGTACTGCAAGGCAGTAGCATAAAAACCATCGCGAGCTCCCTTCATAAAGGCTTTGTGCCTTGCGGCACACTCTGCAAGGTCTCTGTCCCATTTGGCACACAGTGCTTCAAACTTCTGATAGTTGTATTGAAGATCATCGCTTTCCATGTTGCTTAGTTTTTGTTCGTTGAGTATGCAATATAACCTTAAACCCGTCACCCTCAATAACGCATCTTTAGCAATTGCATTACCCGTGCCTTAAGTATAGTCAGCTTGCAGCCAACAATTAGCAACTCTCAACTAAACTTCAGCAGCGCCAAGAACAAACCAATCTGAAATGCGAAGATGGCAGCACCTGCTATGAAACCCTTTGCACTTATCTTGAAGAGCGAACGGATATCAATCTTTAGACCTATTGCAGCCATACCGACATTGAGCAATACATCGCCCGCTTTGGAAAGACACTTTAAGTAAGGTTGTGGAAGCATGCCCG
>Ga0209572_1001908_pt1 | contig 11607 bp, 10 predicted proteins | sample EBPBio232012_DNA_FD_185867 | JGI IMG/M metagenome (GOLD analysis project Ga0209572, IMG submission 185867) | Wastewater treatment Type I Accumulibacter community from EBPR Bioreactor in Madison, WI, USA - Reactor 1_1/23/2012_ DNA (SPAdes)... | ecosystem: Engineered > Bioreactor > EBPR >...
ATATGGCCTAGCGGCCTACTCGACCAGCGGGCTACTAAATGTCGAGGAAGCGCACGTCTTTGGCGTTGCGTTGAATGAAGTTTCGGCGCGACTCGACGTCTTCGCCCATGAGGGTCGAGAAGATCTCGTCGGCCGCCGCCGCGTCATCGAGCGTGACTTGAAGCAGCGTTCGCGCCGCCGGATCCATGGTGGTCTCCCACAACTCGGTGTAGTCCATCTCACCGAGACCCTTGTAGCGCTGGATGCCGTTGTCTTTCGGGATGCGCTTGCCTGCAGCAACGCCGTCGGCGAGCAGGGCATCCCGCTCGCGGTCACTGTAGACGAACTGGTGCTCAGCGTTCGACCACTTCAGTCGGTACAGCGGAGGCTGCGCGAGATACACGAAACCGTGATCGATCAGCGGTCGCATGTAGCGGAACAGCAGGGTGAGAATCAGCGTGGTGATGTGCTGGCCATCGACATCGGCGTCGGCCATAAGCACGATCTTGTGGTACCTGGCCTTCTCCGGGTCGAAGTCTTCCCCGACGCCGGCGCCGAACGCCGTAATCATGGCCTGCACCTCGGCATTCGCCAGAGCACGGTCGAGCCGGGCCTTCTCGACGTTGAGGATCTTGCCGCGCAGCGGCAGAATCGCCTGGAACTCCGGGTTGCGCCCCTGAACGGCCGAGCCGCCTGCCGAGTCGCCCTCGACGATGAAGATCTCGCTGAGGGATGGGTCTTTGCTCGAGCAGTCGCGCAGCTTGCCGGGCATTCCGCCCGATTCGAGAAGACCTTTGCGACGGGTCTGCTCGCGCGCCTTGCGCGCGGCGATTCGTGCTTGGGATGCCTGAATCGCCTTGCGAATAACGTCTCGCGCTTGCGTGGGGTTGCGATCGAACCAGTCGCCGAGCTGCTGGCCCGCGACGCGCTGTACGAAAGCCTTCGCCTCGGTGTTGCCCAGCTTGGTCTTGGTCTGGCCCTCGAACTGCGGTTCGGCGAGCTTCACCGAAATGACCGCGGTCAAGCCTTCGCGAACGTCGTCTCCGGAGAGGTTCTCGTCTTTCTCCTTGATGATGTTCTTCTCGCGGGCGTACTTGTTGACCAGGGTGGTGAGCGCGGCACGGAAGCCCTCTTCGTGGGTGCCGCCCTCGTGGGTGTTGATGGTGTTCGCGTAGGTGTGCACCGACTCGGTGTAGCCATTGGTCCACTGCATTGCGACCTCGAGCGAGATCTTGCGATCGGAGTCCTCGGATTCGAAGGCGATGACCTCGGGGTGAATCAGGTCGTTCTTCTTCGCCTTGTTGAGGTACTCGACATAGTCGACGAGGCCGCGTTCGTAGCGGTAGCTCTCGCGAACCTCTTCGTCGCCACGCTCATCGGTGATCGTGATGCGCAGACCCTTGTTGAGGAAGGCCATTTGCTGGAAGCGTGCACGAAGCGTCTCGTAGTCGAACTCGACAGTCTCGAAGATGTCTGGGCTCGGCCAGAAAGTCTGGGTGGTGCCGGTCTCGTCGGAAGACTCGCCCTGAGTGAGTGGTCCTGTCGGCACGCCGTCCTTGAAGCTCATCCGCCACACAGAACCCTGGCGACGAACCTCGGTATCAACCTCTTTCGAGAGGGCGTTGACCACGGAGATGCCGACGCCGTGCAGACCGCCCGACACGGTGTATCCACCGCCACCGAACTTTCCTCCGGCGTGGAGGATCGTCATGACGACCTCGACCGTCGACTTGTTCTCCTGCTTGTTGAGGTCGACCGGGATGCCACGGCCGTTGTCGATGACGCGAACCGAGCCATCCCGGCGAATCGATACCTGGATGTCGTCGCAGTATCCCGCGAGAGCTTCGTCAACCGAGTTGTCGACGACCTCGTACACGAGGTGGTGGAGACCGCGGGGACCGGTCGAGCCGATGTACATGCCAGGGCGCTTACGCACCGCTTCCAGTCCCTCGAGAATCTGGATCTGGTCCGCGCCGTAACTATCGGCGGCGACGTGACCGTTGGAGATGGGGCTGTTCTGGTGTCCGTCTTCGGGGGGCGTCGATGTCATCTGTGGTGGGGCTCCTGCCGATCGGTCACGCTGCCATTCGGGGCGGGTATCTCCCTCAGGGAGGTGCTTCCGACGGCTCGATCGATTCTACCAAACTCGCATCGTCGAAAGGCCGAAATCGGCGATCTGGGGGGATTTCGTGGCGCGCTTGACCAGATTTGCCTAGTTAGCCGTAAGTATCGCGCGGGCCCCGGCCTGGAATTGATCTGGGGCCGCGTTTCCACGAAGGGGCGTTCGGTCCCTCAAACCGCACCGATTGGATGCCGGCGTCGGGGAACCTGATGGCGATCGTCGTGGTGATCTGCGTTCGCATGAGTCGCAGTTGGGTCGCCCAGGCCGTCGAGTCGCATCGCACGGTCAACGCGCCGTCTTCAATCCCCACCGGATCACAGTGAGCGGCGGTCTCCTCGCCGACGATCTCAGCCCAGGAGGCGAGGAGCTCAGACCGCGCCAGCGGCGACGTCCATCCCATCTTCGCGGTCAGGACGTCGATGACGTCACCGAGACCGTGGGGATCCCGTCCGGGCGAGAACGGAACGCTCGTTCCTTCCTTCTTTTCGCGCTTGCGGCTCATTATCGTCGAGCGCTGTCCGCCGAAAACCTGACGAAAGCGGAGATAGACGGCGACGTGTTCCGGCTCGGCTGGGTCACTCATCGGTGACCACCATTCCCGATCGGATTCGCACGACGTGTGCGGCGAGCGATTCCGGAACGTCATCGAGTACCGCGGCGGTAATGAGCACCTGTTGGTAGTCCGCGACCGCCTCGGCCAAGCGACCGCGGCGGGACTCGTCGAGTTCGGCAAAGACGTCGTCGAGAATCAAGACCGGATCGCCGGCGGATGCTTCCCGGCGCAGCACCGCGGCCGACGCGAGTTTCAACGCCAACGCGAACGACCAACTCTCGCCGTGACTGGCGTACCCACGCGCCCCCAGTCCGTTCAGCCCGAGGACTAGATCATCGCGGTGCGGCCCCACGAGCGAAACCCCGCGGTCGAGTTCTGCGCGCCGAAGGCGCGCGAGCGCCGACGTGAATCCTTCGGCCGCAGCCGCGGCCGTCACGACATCCGAGCGCACGGCTGCTTCGTCGGCAGTGTCGTCATCCGTTGCACTGGTCGTGAAGATGCTGAGCTGACTTGCAAGGGTTGCCGCGTGATCGGCGCCCGCGATAGCTGTGTAGGCGCGCGAGACCTCGGGGGCGAGTTCCGCAACGAGACCGGTGCGGGCCGCTATTAGTTCCGAACCCAGCGCGATGAGACGGTCGTCCCAGATTTCAAGGGTTCCGAGTTGAGTTTCCTTGAGGCCCGACGCTCGGGCGGACTTCAGCAGTGTGTTGCGCTGGCGCAGCACCCTCTCGTAGTCGGAGAGAACGCCGCTCAGGCGAGGGGCGCGCAGCACGAGCAGTTCGTCCATGAACTTGCGCCGGGTCGATGGCTCGCCGCGAACTATCGCGAGATCTTCGGGGGCGAAAAGCACGCTGGAGAAGTAGCGGGGCAGCTCTCTGATCTTGATGGGCGATCGATTGATCTGCGCGCGGTTCGGTGACGACCGGTTGAGTTGCACCTCGGCGAGCATCTCCTTGCTCTCGTGAGTCAGCCGGGCTCGGATGATGGCCGACTCCTGACCCTGCCGGATCATCGCATGGTCAACCGAAACTCGGTGGGACCCGAGCGTACTGAGATATCCCAACGCCTCGACGAGATTCGTCTTGCCCTGCCCATTGCTTCCGACGAAGAGATTCGGGCCGGGGTGCAGCTGAACGTCGAGGGTTTCGTAGTTCCTGAAGTCCGACAGGTTCAGGTGGCTGACGATCACGGAGTCACGATCGTCTCAGCTCTTGCGAACGGCGTGGCCACCAAACTGGTTGCGGAGTGCCGCGACAGCCTTCATCGAGGGCGAGTCCTTCTGACGTGAAACGAACCGCGCGAAAATCGCGGCACTAATCGTCGGAACGGGGACCGCACGATCGACCGCCTCGTGAACCGTCCAGCGTCCCTCGCCCGAGTCTTCGACGTACCCGGCGATGTCCTTGAACTCCGGATCTTCCTCGAGCGCCTTGACCAGCAGCTCGAGCAGCCAGGAACGCACAACAGTTCCGCGCTGCCACGCCTTGAAAGAACCGGTGACGTTCGTCACGAGATCCTTGCGGTTATCGAGAAGCTCGTATCCCTCGGCCCACGCCTGCATCAGTGCATACTCAATGCCGTTGTGAACCATCTTCACGTAGTGGCCCGCCCCCACCGGGCCGGCGTGAACGAATCCCTCGTCGCGCGGGCCTTCCGGACGCAAGGCGTCGAAGACCGGCATTGCCCACTCGACATCGGCCGCGTCGCCGCCGGCCATGAGGCCGTAGCCGTTCTTGAGCCCCCAGATCCCTCCGGAGACACCCACATCGATGAACTTGAGGTTCTTGGTCGCGAGGAATTCCGAATGGATCGCGTCCTCGGTGAACCGCGAGTTGCCGCCGTCGATGACGAGGTCGCCAGGTTCGAGAACGTCTGAGACATCCCGAATCACCTGATCGGTAATCGCGCCCGACGGAACCATGACCCAGATTATTCGGGGTGCGGGCACTGCGGCGGCCAACTCGGTGAGGGATGCCACGTCTGTCACCTCGGGGTTGGGGTCGTAACCCGTCACCTGCACACCCGCCTCGCGCAGGCGCGCACGCATATTGTTACCCATCTTGCCGAGACCGATGAGTCCGATGTGCATCTGCTTCGCCTTCATTGCGGTGCCCGATTAGCGCAGCAGAAGATTGGGCTGCAGCAGGTACTTGTAGTTATCGGTACCGGGCTGATCCTTCGACGACTGGCTGGTGATCAGAACCGGTCCCGGCTTGTTCGGGTTCTCGGTCTTCGTGAAGGAGATGCGCACGAACTCGGAGTGCACCGAGCTGAGCCCGTCGAGCAAAAACGCGGGCTTCAGTGAAACGACGGTGTCGGATCCGGTGAGGAAAGCATCGATGGATTCGGAGGCCTGGGCCTGCTCTGAACCAATGGCCTCAAGGGTGAGTCCGTCGGTCGAGAAGGTGAAGCGCAACGCGGCCTCGCGCTCGAGCACGAGCGAGACACGGCGAACCGCCTCGATGAGTTCGGCCGTGTTGAGAACCGCGTAGTTGTCGACAGTCTCGGGGAACAGGCGGCGCACCGGAGGGAAGTTGCCTTTGATGAGCAGCGACGTCACGGTCTTCTTATCGGCTTGGAAGGCAATCAACTCGCGGTCATCGGTGCTGGTGATCGCCACCGAGATCGTTCCGCTGTGTCCAAAGGTCTTGCCGATCTCAGCGAGAGTGCGGGCCGGAACGAGAGCGGTCGCACTCTCGAGGCCCGAGTTCGCGGAATCCCAGGCAATCTCGCGAACCGCAACACGGTAGCGGTCGGTCGCCACGAGCGAAAGGCTGTTTTGGGATACCTCGAGCTGCACACCGGTGATGACCGGGGTCACATCATCCCGAGACGCGGCCACCGCAACCTGGGCGATCGCAGCAGAAAAGTCGTCGGCCTGAAGAACACCGGACTGCTCCGAGATCTCGGGAAGAGTCGGGTACTCCTCGACCGGCATGCTGAGAAGTGTGAATTGACCGGAGCCACAGGCCACGACGATTCGACCTTCGTCGGTCGAAAACGAGACCGGTGCATTGGGGAGCCGGCTGGCGATGTCTGCCAGGAGGCGACCGGAGACCAAGACCTTGCCGGGCTCATCGACCTGAGCTGAAATCTCGGTGCGTGCCGAAACCTCGTAGTCAAATGACGAAAGCGTCAATCCCTCGGCAGTGGCCTCGATGAGCACACCGCTCAGGATGGGGAGTGTGGTTCGCTGGGGAAGGAGCTTCACCGCAAAAGAGACGGCCTCGCTGAAGACGTCTCGGTTGACTTGGAACTTCACTTCATTCACCCCTTACAAAGACTGGCGTTCGTCTGGGGCTTAATACTGGCACAGGCGGGTGTCGCGCGAACTCATGGGTTATCTCTCTCCCACTCTTCTTTCTTTGAAGAACAACATTCTTAACCGTTGTGGAGAGTGTGAGTAACCCTGTGGTTGTGGCTCAGTCGTTGGGAACTACACCGGTGTGAGATGTTGAGTACTCGTCGAAGACTGCGGTGAAGCGGTGATCAGGCGACGTGCGGGCCGAGCGCTATTCCACAGAAACTCGATTAACGTCAACAGGCGCACCGGCGAGTCGCGCATAGTTATACACACCTTATGCACAAGCTGTGCAAACTCAGTTCTTGCCGAAACGGTGGTCCTGTTTGATGCGCGAGGTCAGCTCGGTCACTTGGTTGTAGATGGAGCGACGCTCCTTCATGAGCTCGGTGATCTTCTTGTTCGCGTACATCACCGTGGTGTGGTCGCGGTTACCGAAGAGCTGACCGATCTTGGGCAATGACAGGTTTGTCATTTCTCTACAGAGGTACATCGCAATCTGACGTGCGGTGGCGACCGCTTGTGATCGGGATGATCCATAGAGATCGTCGACGCTGAGTTTGAAGTACTCCGCCGTGTGGTTGATGATGTCGACCGGGGCGATGACGTTGTCTTCGTCGAGCGTGATCAGGTCTTTGAGAACTGTCTGCACCAGGGGCATGTCGACCTCGGTGCGATTGAGGCTCGCGAACGCAGTCACACGGATGAGTGTTCCCTCGAGTTCGCGGATGTTTGACGACACCTTCGAGGCCATGTACTCGAGAATTTCGTTGCTGACCAAGAGCTTCTCGCTCTGTGCCTTCTTACGAAGAATGGCGATTCGCGTTTCGAGATCTGGTGCCTGAACGTCGGTGATCAGACCCCACTCGAAGCGAGATCGCATTCGGTCTTCGAAGCCGGTGAGGTGTTTGGGGGGCAGGTCGCTGGTAATGACCACTTGCTTGTTGTGATCGTGAAGTGTGTTGAAGGTATGGAAGAAGGCGTCCTGCGTGGAGTCCTTGCCCTGGAGAAACTGAATGTCGTCGATCAGGAGAATGTCTATTTCCCGATAGCGCGACTGGAAGACCGATGCTCGGTTGTTGGCGATCGAGTTGATGAAGTCGTTCGTGAATTCTTCCGAGCTGACGTACCGGACACGGATGCCCGGATACAGGCTCTCGGCGTAGTGGCCGATGGCGTGCAGAAGGTGGGTCTTGCCGAGACCGGATTCGCCATAGATGAAGAGCGGGTTGTAGGCCTTCGCGGGAGCTTCGGCAACCGCGACGGCCGCGGCGTGTGCGAACCGGTTGGATCCACCGATCACGAAGTTGTCGAAGCTGTACTTGGGGTTGAGCCGGGAGTCCGATCGTCGCTGGCCGCTGGAGTCGGCCGGCGCCACAAGGGTGGGCTCGATATACGGCTGGTCAGTGGTGGGTGCCTGTTCAAGCGAGTCCTGTTGGATGTCGGGATTGACGACGATCGCGAAGTTGACGACTTCTTGTGTCTCAGAGAGTTCGGAGATCGCATTGAGCAGCGGTAGCCGGATGCGCTGTTCGAGCATGCCGCGGGTCAGTTCGTTGGGAACCTCGAGGTAGAGGGTTCCCGCCATCACACCCTTCGGCTCGACAAGACTGACGAAGCCCATGAGCTGAGGTGTGATGCGCTCGTCTGACGAGAGTCTGGCGAGCACTGCTTGCCAGATCTCTTGCGTCGAATCGGGTGATTCCGACATCCGGTGCACATCCTTAGCTTGAACTTATTCACAGCCCCATCCACGGGGCGCAGGGGCGTGAATTCGGGTTTTTCTGCCGTGTCGCCCCCCGAAACGGCTGGCTTTCACCTTAGTTGTCCACAGCCTGTGGTTTCCAACCCCAGTTGTTAGGATGTGGAAAGCTTGTCGAGCGCGACCCGGGAAGTTTGACCGGATGACATTAACGCCGTAGTTTTAATCAGTTGACTTCCCAGCCGCAGGGCTAACCGACTTCTTTCCGGCCTATATCTGAGCTGGGCTTTGGAGATACCACTATGAGCAAGAGAACTTTCCAGCCGAACAACCGTCGTCGCGCCAAGGTGCACGGGTTCCGGCTTCGCATGCGTACCCGCGCCGGCCGTGCCATCCTGGCCGCTCGTCGTCGCAAGGGTCGCACCGAACTCTCCGCCTAGTAGTCCCCCTGTGCTCGCCAGGGACAACCGGGTGACCAAGGCCGCCGACTTTCGTGCGGCGGTCAGGTCCGGACGGCGTTTCTCGACCCCGCACGCCGTACTGCATGTGGCGCGGCGAGAGCCCGGCGAGCCCACGCGCTTTGGGTTCATCGTGACGAAGGCAGTCGGCGGGGCAGTACAACGCAATCGCATTCGACGTCGACTGCGGGCTCTGAGCCGAGACGTGCTTGCCGACCTTGGCCCCGGCGCTGACGTCGTCATTCGGGCACTGCCGGGATCCGATCAGGCGAGCTGGGATACCCTGCACTCGGAGATCGCTCCGGCGATCAGGAAGGCAGTGGGGTAGATGGCCACAGTGCTCACCTTCATACTGCTTGTTCCTCGCAATGTCTGCGTCGCCATCCTGACTGCCTACCGAGCCGTCATCTCTCCTCTCTACGGAGACGTGTGTCGCTACTACCCGTCATGCTCCCACTACACGCTGCAGGCAATTCAGCAGCACGGGGTTCTTCGAGGTGTCTGGTTGGGCACGCGGCGTATCGCGCGTTGCCACCCCTGGGCCGCCGGCGGTGTCGACGACGTTCCTCACACGAAGCACGATCGGTACGCGGTCACGCGTTCAGGTTTCGTCATAGCCAATAGCCACGGAAAGGGCTGACTTCACTCATGGACATCGTTGGCTTCTTCAACACTCTGCTGTGGCCCATCAAGTGGGTGATCGAGGCAATCCTGGTCGGCTTCCACACCCTCTGGATGGCGATCGGTCTCGACCCCGATGACGGCTGGACGTGGGTGCTGTCGATCGTCGGCCTGGTGCTCGTCGTTCGCGCGGCGCTCATTCCGATCTTCGTTCGGCAGATCAAGAGCCAGCGCCGCATGCTCGAGGTGGCCCCCCAGATTAAGAAGATCCAGGACAAGTACAAGGGCAAGAAGGATCAGTTCTCGCGCGAGGCAATGTCCCGCGAAACGATGGAGCTGTACAAGCGCACCGGCACCAACCCCCTGAGCTCGTGCCTTCCTCTGCTGCTGCAGATGCCGATCTTCTTCGGACTGTTCTCGGTGCTCAACGACGCACAGAACCCGAATATCGAGCGGGGTGTGGGTCTGCTCAACGCTGAGCTGTCGAACTCGTTCGCCAACTCCGAGATTCTCGGCGCTCCCCTGCGCCTGGCGATCAGCACCGCCGACGGCAACCTCGCCGTCATCATCATCGCCTCGGTCATGGTCGTGCTCATGACGGCCTCGCAGTTCATCACGCAACTGCAGATCATGTCGAAGAACCAGTCGGCCGAGATGAAGGCCAGCCCGATGTACCGCCAGCAGCGCATCCTGCTGTACATCCTTCCCCTGGTCTTCCTCTTCTCCGGGTTCACCTTCCCGCTCGGCGTGATGATGTACTGGCTCGTCTCGAACTTCTGGACCATGGGCCAGCAGTTCCTGGTGATCCGGAACATGCCGACCCCCGGAAGCGAGGCGGCCCTCGCCCGCGAAGCGCGACTCGCGAAGCGCCAGCAGCGCAAGGGGATCGTCGAGGAGAGCCCCGAGGGTGGAACCCTCATCGTTGAAGAACCCAAGAAGCCTCAGCGCCAGCAACCCGTGGGCAAGAACCGCGCGAAGAAGAAAAAGAAGTGAGCGACGTGACCGACATCGAAACCCCCGACACCGAAGTCGACCCGACAATCGAGTCGGATGCCCCCAGCCCGAGCCAGCTCGAGGAGGAGGGTGACATCGCTGCCGACTACATCGAGGAGCTACTCGACATCACCGACCTCGACGGTGACATCGAGATCGACGCCCGCGGTGGCCGCGCGTATCTCTCTGTGACATCCAGCGACGACACCAGCCTGCGCCTGCTCTCCCGGCCCGACACGGTGAACGCTCTCCAGGAGCTCACGCGGATCGCCGTACAGACGAAGACCGGCGCGTTCTCGCGACTGATCCTGGACGTCGGTGGATCGCGCGAGGCGCGGGCGGCCGAACTGTCGCAGCTGGTTGACAAGGCCGTGGAGCGCATCGAGGCCGGCGCCGCGTCAGCTGCTCTTCCCCCCATGTCGTCGTACGAGCGCAAGCTCGTGCACGACATCGTGTCGGAGCGAGGGTTCTCCTCGGAGTCCGAGGGTGAAGGCCGCGATCGTCACACGGTGATCACTAAGGCTTGAGCTACGCAATAACTATGTTTCACGTGAAACATGATTGAGCCAGAACCGGATGCCGCGGCATCCCTCTTCGGCGACCGCATCGATCTGGCGCGGCAGTACACGGCCGACCTCGGTCGACGCGGTGAGGAGCTCGGCCTGATCGGGCCGCTCGAGCTTCCCCGGCTCTGGACCCGTCACATCCTGAACTGCGCGCTCGTCGCTCCCCTGCTGAAACCAGGCCGCACCGGAGACATCGGCAGCGGCGCGGGTCTGCCGGGCATCGTCCTGGCGATTGCCCGGCCCGATGTTCACGTCGTGCTCATCGAGCCCATGGAGAGACGGGTGGATTGGCTCATCGCCGAGTCCGCCGAGCTGGGTCTCGAGAACGTCGAGGTCATCCGGGCGCGGGCCGAAGAGGCTCACCTGAGTGCCCCCCTCGACCAGGTGACCGCCCGAGCGGTGACCGCTCTCTCGAAGCTCATCCCGGCAACCGAGCATCTGGTTCGCGCCGGCGGAGAGATGATCTTCATGAAGGGCTCGCGCGTCTCCGAGGAGATCGAAGCCGCCGCGAAGGCAATCCGTAAGGCCCGCCTGAGTAACGTCGAGGTGATCACCCTCGGTGAGGGAATCACGCCCGAAGTGACTCGGGTGTTTCGGGCTACAGTGGACTGATCATCGACCGACCCGCTTAGGCGCACGAGCGCCCAGCTTGCAGAAGGTTTCACGTGAAACATCCCGAAGGCGACATCGCCGAATCCGGCACATCGTTCGACGAGTCGACCCCGCTCGCTCGCGAACTCGCCGAGATGACGCGCCGCCGTCAGGCGATCGCCGCCGAACAGCTTCCCCTTCCCGAGAACACTCGGGTCTTCACCGTCGCCAACCAGAAGGGCGGGGTCGGCAAGACGACCACCACCGTCAATCTGGCTGCGTCTCTCGCCCGCGCTGGTGCGCGCGTGCTCGTGATCGACCTTGACCCTCAGGGCAACGCCTCCACCGCGCTGGGCGTCGAGCACCGCTCCGAGACCGTGAGCGTCTACGACGTCATCATCAACGACGAGCCGATGGCCGGCGTCGTGCAGAAGAGCCCGGAGTTCGACGGTCTCTACTGTGTACCCGCCACCATTCACCTCGCGGGTGCCGAGATCGAACTCGTCTCTCTTGTTGCCCGCGAACAGCGGCTGCGCACGGCGCTGGAGCTCTTCCTCGCCCAGTCCGAGGAGCAGTTCCACTACGTGTTCATCGACTGCCCGCCGTCGCTCGGCCTGCTGACGATCAACGCTTTCGTCGCGGCCCAAGAGGTGCTCATTCCGATCCAGTGCGAGTACTACGCGCTGGAAGGGCTCAGCCAGCTGCTCACGAACATCAAGCT
>Ga0209572_1001911_pt1 | contig 11596 bp, 10 predicted proteins | sample EBPBio232012_DNA_FD_185867 | JGI IMG/M metagenome (GOLD analysis project Ga0209572, IMG submission 185867) | Wastewater treatment Type I Accumulibacter community from EBPR Bioreactor in Madison, WI, USA - Reactor 1_1/23/2012_ DNA (SPAdes)... | ecosystem: Engineered > Bioreactor > EBPR >...
GCATTGCGCAGGGTCGCTATTTTGTTGATATTGACGCTAAGCTTTGTCATTTAATCCATCAATTTTTGGATGCAAAAGAAATAATTACAAGAAGAGTTTTAGCATTTACTCAAACCCCGTCTGTGTATAAATCACAAAAAAATATTCTTCCCAATCATGAAATCTACCGCAACATTTACTCCGTACATACAGTTATAAAGTAAAAATGTTTTCTGGCATTTAACCGCATTTGTAAATCAGTTGGTTAAGTCATCAAAACATTTGGAATGATTTTTAATGATAACACACCATAACAAGTTTGTATAAAGCGAACAAGTAGGGATAAAGAACTTCACACTTGTATATGCTTTAGGCAGACAAAAAAAGACCCTATCAGTGATTAATTCAAATCAATTCCTCCGCACCGATTTACCTGCGCTTAATGCGCAGGATGATCCCATCAACGCTTTGAACCTCATGGACGAGTACAGAGTTGGACACCTTCCTGTGGTAGAAAATGGAAAATACCTTGGTTTGATTTCGGAGAATGCTCTTCTCGGCATCGAATCGATGGAAAGTGGAGATGGTACTGTTCAGTTACAGCTATTGAAAGTAAGTGTAAGACCTGAAATGCACATTCTTGACATTCTCAAGATAGTTACTCAGAATCACATTCATGCTGTCCCTGTAGTAGATGAAAATGAAAACTACCTGGGAATGATTATGCTCGAAGACTTGGCTGAAAAACTTTCAGAAATGCAGGGAGCCCATCAACGCGGTGGAATAATCGTGCTCGAAATGTGGGAGAAAGACTACAGTATGCAACAAATTGCCCGCATTATTGAAGAAAACAATGCCAAAATTTTAAGTACCACCGTAACAGCCGGAGAGGATGGAAAAATCGAACTCAATTTGAAAGTTAATCAACCCGACTTAGGGGCAATCATGCAGAGTTTCGAACGATTTGGATATTCTATTAAAGCATCTTATCAGGAAAGCGAATACACTGAAGATCTCAAAAATCGTTATGACGAACTTATGCGATTCCTAAATATTTAATTACTAAAGCTGTATTGCCGATATATAACAATGGCCTTTCGAAATACGAAAGGCTATTTTTTTGCCTAAAACTTGTGGGATAAAAAAGAATGGTTCCAGACGTTTCCAGAACCATTCACTTGCTTAACCTTAATTAACCTTAAACTACTCTTTTAATAGAGAAGATTTTCAATATTTTTTTCTAAGTGAAATTCAAAATTTTATGGTATTGAAACGCAACACTACCTGAAAGGTTACATTCTAAAACAATTGATATAAAGTAATTTGTTCCTTGGATTTAATTGAACTGACTTGAGACCACATAGCTGAATCATTGCGTTAACAGATACTTCCCAATGAGGGGGAGGGGTGGCAGTTAAGCGCTGTTAAATAAAAAAGTCTAAGCAACTTTTCATATATTAAATTGTTCTTTTGCATGCCACTCCAATTTTGTTTTCATTGATAGTTGGTTTTGGTTAAGGAAAAAAGAATTGCCTCGACAACGGTCGGGGCAATTTTTTTGTTCAAACTCTGTGAGTTTCTTCAGGCCTGCCAAAAGCCGGAAACGATGAACTAATTAGTTGCTTTGCGACTTTTACAAATAAGCTTCTTCCATATGAGTCAGTCCCTGCAACTAAGTCTTTTCGACACCATTGAATTCGTTCGTGAATTCCATGACGCTTTCGGGCTTCCTGTTCGTGAAAAACCAACGGTTGATATTCCAGAAAAAGAATCCCTTCTTCGCTTCAATCTTATGAAAGAGGAGAATGAAGAATATCTGGAAGCGGTCAAAGAAGGCAATCTGGTGGAAGTAGCTGATGCGTTGGGCGATATGCTCTATATTCTATGTGGCACCATCAACGCACACGGCATGCAGCACAAAATAGCGGAGGTTTTCAAGGAAATTCAACGCAGCAATATGAGCAAGCTTGATGAAAATGGGAAACCTATTTACCGTGAGGATGGTAAGGTGATGAAAAGCAACCGCTATTTCAAACCCGATATTAAGTCTGTTCTATTCGGCAAAGAAGAGACGGTTTAAACCTACTTTTTCTTTAGAAATCTATTCAATCTTAAAGACAACTGTTTAAACATGAACAGTCTGTCAGTACCTTCGCGTCCCGTTTTTTTTTTAAACCGAATATTTTCATTTTCTATGATAACAATCACTCTTCCAGATGGAAGCATGAGAGAAGTGGAGTCAGGAACTACTCCTATGCAGGTAGCCTTAAGCATCAGTGAGGGGCTCGCCCGCAACGTGTTGGCCGCCATTGTGGATGGATCCGTAGTGGATGCTGCGCGACCTATTACGAACAATGCGACTCTCAAGCTTCTTACGTGGAATGACGATGACGGTAAAAGCACCATGTGGCATTCTTCTGCGCACTTGATGGCAGAGGCGCTTGAGGCGCATTACCCAGGAATTAAGTTAGCAATTGGTCCTCCAGTGGAAAATGGTTTCTACTACGATGTTGACTTTGGTGACAATGAATTCTCTCAAGCCGATTTTCCAAAAATTGAAAAGACGATGTTGGAGTTGGCGCGCAAAAAGAGTGAGTACATCCGCAAGGAAGTTTCTAAAGCTGATGCAATTGCTTATTTCCAGCAAAAAAATGACCCCTATAAACTCGAATTGATTGATGGGCTTGAGGACGGAAATATCACGTTTTACACTCAAGGCAATTTTACTGACTTGTGTCGCGGACCGCACATACCAAATACCGGATTTATTAAGGCTGCGAAGCTTTTGAACGTTGCCGGAGCTTATTGGAGAGGCGATGAGAAAAACAAAATGCTCACTCGCGTTTATGCCGTGACTTTCCCAAAACAAGCAGAGCTTGATGAATATTTAAGGCTACTCGAGGAAGCCAAAAAGCGCGATCACAGAAAGTTGGGTAAGGAACTTGGTCTTTTCACTTTCAGCCAGAAAGTGGGAAGTGGCTTGCCGCTATGGTTGCCAAAAGGAGCTGATTTGCGCGGCAGATTGCAAGCCTTTTTAACCAATGCTCAACGCAAAATGGGATATGTACAAGTAATTACTCCGCATATCGGCAGTAAAGAGTTGTATGAAACTAGCGGTCACTGGGAGAAATACGGAAAGGATAGTTTCCAACCGATTGCTACTCCACAGGAAGGTGAGTTATATATGCTCAAGCCAATGAACTGCCCTCACCACTGTGAGATTTTCAAAGCGGAGCCACGTTCGTATCGTGATTTGCCTTTGCGTTTGGCAGAATTTGGAACCGTTTATCGTTTCGAACAAACAGGCGAACTTCATGGTTTGACACGCGTTCGCGGGTTTACCCAAGACGATGCGCATATTTTCTGCACTAACGATCAAGTAAAACAAGAGGTTGGAAAGGTGATAGACCTAGTGCTTTACATCTTCAAAACCCTTGATTTCCCTGATTTTTTGGCGCAAGTTTCCCTTCGCGACCCAAACAATCCTGCCAAATACATCGGTTCGGATGAAAATTGGGAAAAAGCTGAGCGCTCCATCCAAGAAGTGGCGAATGAAAAAGGGTTGAAAACCGTTGTGGAATATGGTGAGGCCGCTTTTTACGGTCCAAAACTCGACTTCATGGTTCGCGATGCGATTGGAAGAAAATGGCAATTGGGAACGGTTCAAATCGACTACAATTTGCCTGAGCGTTTCGAGTTGGAATACGCAGGTGCCGACAACCAAAAACACCGCCCGGTGATGATTCACCGTGCACCTTTTGGCTCGATGGAGCGTTTTGTTGCCATTCTCATTGAGCATTGTGCGGGCCAGTTCCCACTTTGGCTTACTCCCGAGCAAGTCAGAGTGTTACCGGTGAGCGAAAAATTCAACGAGTATGCACATAAAGTATCAACGGAGCTAAATTCTTACGATATTCGCGCCCTCGTTGATGAAAGGAACGAAAAAGTAGGCAAAAAAATCCGCGATGCGGAAGTCGAAAAAGTTCCATACATGCTCGTTGTAGGTGAGGAAGAACAAGGCTCTCAGGAAGTTTCAGCCCGTAAAAAAGGCGAAGGCGACCTCGGAAAATTGAGTATTAAAGCGTTTGCCGAACGAGTAAATGAAGAGATAAAAAGTATGCTTGCTGAGATTTAGGCAAGGTAAATTAGGAATATTTTAGTTTTTTTAACCCGAACAAAGGAGGACACATTAACTCACCACAAAACAGGACTATGAGAGGACGCAGATCCCTCGAACCTGAGCATAACATTAACGAACGCATCACAGCATCTGAGATTAGGCTGGTTGGTGAGAACATTGAGCCAGGGGTTTATTCCCGAGCGGATGCTTTGCGTATGGCTCAAGAGCAAGAAGTGGACCTGGTAGAAATATCAGGAAATGCGGTGCCTCCCGTTTGTCGCTTAGTTGACTATAAAAAGTTCCTTTACGAGCAAAAGAAGAAGAAGAAAGAAATTAAGGCCAAACAAACGAATGTTTCCACCAAGGAAATCCGTTTCGGCCCGAATACAGACGATCATGATTTTGAGTTCAAACTCAAACATGCGAAGGCGTTTTTGCAAGAAGGTTCTAAAGTGCGCGCTTATGTTCACTTCAAAGGACGTTCGATAGTTTATAAAGACAGAGGCGAAATTTTGCTTACCAAATTCATACAAGAACTAATGGAGTATGGATTGCCTGAGCAAATGCCAAAGTTGGATGGAAAGAGAATGTTTATCATTATCAATCCTAAGAAGAAAGGTTGATTGAGATAAGTGTTTTGACAGAAAAAGTATTTAATTCAAATTTTAAATAAATAGTAAAATGCCGAAGTCAAAAACCAAATCCAGTGCAAAGAAGAGATTCAAGCTCACTGGTACAGGAAAGATTAAGCATAAGAAGGCCTTCAAGAGACACATCCTTACCAAAAAGGAAACTGCGCGCAAGCGTGCCCTTGGTAATGATGCCATCGTTCACCCTTCAGATGCAAAATCAATCAGGAGACAATTGCTCGTCCCTACGGCTTAATCCGTAAAATAGAGCAGGTAAGTTTAACCCGACAACCGGTTTAAGATTGTCAAAACAAAAAGACAACACCGTAGTCAAAAAACAACAACACAATGCCACGCAGTAAAAATGCAGTCGCTTCCAGGGCTAGAAGGAAGAAAATTTTAAAGCTAGCTAAAGGCTATTTCGGTTCTAGAAAAAATGTCTATACCGTAGCCAAAAACTCCGTAGAAAAAGCACTTACATACGCTTATGTGGGTCGTAAACTGAAGAAACGTGATTTCCGCTCATTGTGGATTGCACGTATCAATGCAGGTGCACGCCAACAAGGTTTGTCTTACTCAGAGTTTATGGGTAAGGTTCACAAAAATGGAATTGAGCTTAACCGTAAAGTTCTTGCAGACCTTGCAATGAACCATCCGGAAGCTTTCAAAGCCGTGGTGGACAAAGTGAAGTAAGCAAAAATATATTTCACACAAAAATTTGAAAAGGGAACCATATTTGAGTTCCCTTTTTTATTCAATCAAAAAGGTAATTATGCAAACGTCAAAACTCATTTTTTTAAGTGTTATCGTTTTATTGTTCTCAAAGGCACTCTATAGCCAGCGGAACAATTCAACAGCCGCTACTGAAGGTGATTTTTTTCCCAAAGAGTCAGTTTGGTTCAATACCACACATCCAATTGGAATGAACTCTTTGCAAAACAAGTTTTCCATTGTCCTGATTTCCGATTTGAATTGTTTGGAATGTGGCTATTATTCAAAGACCATAGAGACGCTATCTGAACAAATTTTGTCAATACAGCTTATTCAAGTTATTCTTCCTCAAAGCGAAAAAACCTACGCACGAAGTGAGATAACAAATTTCATTCAGAAAAATAACTATACGCATCCTATCGCAATTATCCCGGATTTGAATGGATTTAGAAGTTTAGAAATAAAACATATTCCTCATTTCTTGATTTATGACAAAAGCAATACACCAACTTTTTCGGAATCCGGGGAGAAAGGCTTTGATAAGGCGCTTGAAAAAATAGAAGAGTTTAAAAAGAACAAAGAGCTGGCTGCCATTTATTCAGGAGCAAGCATAGTCCCTTCTGTACATACCTCGCACTGGGCAAATCCCATAATTGAAAATCCTACATATATAGCAGCTGATGAATATGGTTCCGGCCTATTTGTAAATGACCTAGCCCATCATAGAATGATTAAGTTAGACAGGAATGGCAATTGTGAATTAGTGCTAGGTTCTTCCATACTGCCGGGTTATAGTTCTAATGAATCAGAGGACATTCGATTTAGCCAGGCCAGCGGTATTACGGTGTATAATGGAAACCTTTATGTAGCTGATACCTATAACAATCGTTTAAGAGCAATTGATATTGAAATGCAATCCGGTGCTACTATCATTGGCAATGGCGGGTTAGATAGTCTCGCTCTGCCAACGGATGTGGAGATTTGGAAAAAGTATCTTTACGTTGCTGATGGGTTTCACAATCAAATACGATTGGTGGATAGTGATAAGAAAACTTCAGTTGTCGTAGCCAATATGACATCAAAAAAAGATGGTCTTAAAAGGAGTTATCCTATCAATTTGGCTTCAGGAAAAAAAGGACTCTACATTGTCATGTCCAACGGAGAAATTTTTTTAATGGACAAAAAATACAAGCTCCATTCTGTGCCTAATGCAGATATAAGATTCAGTTCCGTTGCTGAATGGCAAGGCGGACTTGTTGGTTGCTCTCCGAGCACCAATGCAATCTATTTCAAAAAGAAGGATACTTGGGAAATCCTGACAGATGGCTCGGATAGTCTTTCAAACCAAATTGGAGTTCTAGCATTTAAGAAGCCCTTCGATCTCACCGTAGTAAACGGAGAGTTGTATGTTACAGATAATGAGAACCATCAAATCAGGATAATTCATTCTACAAAAGAGAATGTCCCTCATCGCTTTGAACCTGAATTATCAGAGTTATTAATTTCCATGGAACCATCCCACACATTTGGGCAGCCTGTCGAGATGGATACCATCTTTGTTGCAAAAGAAACGGTTGCAGTAAAATTGAAACTTAATTTGCAAGGTTATAACATATTGAAGGATGGTCAGAACTATGCCGTTATGCATGGTTCACCTGAAGCCGGAGAACTGCTTGAAGAGCAGATAACAAAAGATGAATTCTCCTTTACCGTCAATCCCAATCGTTCTGATGAACTCTTGTATATGGAACTTTATTTGACTGTGGAAAGCGACCGCAATCCGGGAGTTGCAATTATTAAAAGGTCCTATTTGATTTTCCAGTTAGAAAAAGTTACTAAAGCGGATGCTATTCAAGAACTAAAGTATAGTCCTGATTTGCTTCCGTATTAAAGACTCTATTTCGACTTTAGAACACGTTCCAAGGCAATTGCGGCCTCGGTATAAGTTGGCTCTATTGCCAATGCGGCTCTATAATCCGACTCTGCCTCTCTAAGTTTGCTCAAACTCTCATTAGAAAGCCCTCGGTTGTAATATGCTTGATAATAGTTGGGAAAGATTCCAATCGCATTGGTGAACTGAGTGGCCGCACTATCATACTTCTGCATATACTCCAGATAGATATATCCTTTGTTAAAATATGCCGGACTGTAGCGACCATCAATTTTCAAAATAGTATCATAGCAAGCAAACGCTTCACGATAGCGCAATGGTTTTTTTACTCCTGTTTCCTGCAAAAACATGGCTTTATTGTACCATGCTTCAACGCTTCTTGGTCTCAGTTCAATGGCGGAGTTATAATATTCCTTAGCCAAATCACTTTTTTGGTTCGCATAAAGAAGGCCAACTTCTATATAAGCATAATAATAGTTAGGGTCAACTTCTATGGCCGTTTTATAGGACGAAGCCGCGAGAGTAGTGTCCTTCATGGCCTTATACATCCTGCCACGCACATAATATGCTTCAGCATTGTACTCATTTTGTTTTAATGCTTCATTGATATGATCGCGCGCATAACTATAGTTTCCCAGCACGATATCAATTTCAGCTTTACGCAATAAGCAATCGCTATTGGTGGCTTCATGGCGCAAGCAAGTTTGATATTCGCTATAAGCCTCTGTTATTTTATTTTGTTTGAACAACAGACCTCCTTTGAATAGATAAATTTCTCCCTTAGTGCTATCAACTTCCATTGCCCTTGAAATATCTTGAAAAGCTAATGGATATTCCATTCTATCACCATAGTAGCGCGCACGCTCCAAGTAGCTTTTATAGTCTTTAGGGTTTTCAGCGATGCGCTTGTTGATGGCCGCTAATAGTGAATCAGTTTTGACAGACTTCACTTGCGAACCACCTGACTGTTCTGCGCTTTCGGAATTGCCATTTCCCGCGTTATTGCATGATGTGACCACCACGCTTACAAAGACCAAAATAAAAATTGATTTAACGCTCATTCTAACAAATATGGAAAACGGGTGCATACTAAAACGAAAAAGCCCACGAATTTTCATTCATGGGCTAAAATTTCTGTAATAATCTCTTTTATGCGGTTACTTGATTTTTGGCTGCAAGCGCCTCGCGAACATTTGTTTCAATTTCATCCATCAACTCAGGATTATCCTCTAACAGTTGTTTTACAGCATCACGGCCTTGTCCCAACTTAGTATCGTTATAGCTAAACCATGAGCCGCTTTTCTTCACCACACCGAGATCAACACCCATATCAATCATTTCGCCCACTTTGCTGATGCCATGGCCATACATGATATCAAACTCCGATTGACGGAATGGAGGAGCAACCTTATTCTTAACAACTTTCACCTTAGTGCGGTTACCAACAACGTTTTCTCCATCTTTGATTTGTGTAGATCTGCGAATGTCAATACGAACGGAAGCATAGAATTTTAATGCGTTACCGCCCGTAGTCGTTTCGGGATTACCGAACATTACTCCAATTTTCTCACGCAATTGGTTGATAAAAATGCAGCAACAACCGGTCTTGCTAATAGTTGCAGTCAACTTACGTAATGCCTTTGACATTAAGCGCGCTTGTACGCCCACATTGCTATCACCCATTTCACCTTCAATTTCGGAGCGCGGAGTGAGTGCCGCCACAGAGTCAATCACAATCAGGTCAATAGCTCCTGAACGAATAAGGTTGTCGGCTATTTCCAAACCTTGTTCACCATGGTCAGGTTGAGAAATCAGCAAATTCTCAGTATCAACACCAAGTGCTTCCGCATAGAATTTATCAAATGCATGTTCGGCATCAATAATGGCACAAATACCACCTTGTTTTTGACATTCTGCAATGGCATGAATAGCCAGCGTGGTTTTACCTGATGATTCAGGACCATATATTTCTACAATTCTTCCTTTTGGATAACCTCCGATACCTAGAGCCAAATCCAAGCCTATAGATCCACTTGGGATAGCTTCGATTTGTTCTGAAGCCTCATCACCAAGCTTCATTACAGCTCCCTTCCCATACGTTTTTTCCAACTTGTCCATCGCAAGTTGAAGTGCTTTCATTTTTTCTTTATTTATTTCAGCCATTGTTTTCTGTTTTTACTGGTAAGTTCTGAATTCTGACGCAAGGTATTGAATACCGATTGTAACCAATTTACAATGTGAAAAAATATTATACTTAGTCCCCTCCTTACTAAGAAAATAGTCCTCCAAAAACTGGAGGTCACCCAAATAGGTGACCTCCATTAGTTTCAAGAATCCAAAAAAATTACTTCTTAACTTCTTCAACTTTTTCTTTTACAGCATCAGCGGCCTCGTCTATCTTTTCGCCTGCATTATCAATGCTTTCCTCCAAGCTCTGCATACTTTCATTCATCTTGCGTTCAAATTCTGCATCGGCTTTCTTTTTTGCATCTGCAGAGCATTCGTCCATCAAAGCAGTACTCTGATCCGGTGTTTGGTCAGCCTTCGGATATTTCTCAGCAAGCTTACCTACATAACAATCGCAAATAGCTTGTGAATCATCGGGGTAGGAAATATCCATGCCCATTTTACAAATCTTGTGTGCAGACTCTTTGGACTCAGGGGTCCATCCTTTACTTCCGCAGGATTGAAGAACAATAACAAGGGCAACTGAAAGCCCAGTGTAAATCATTTTTTTCATGGTGGATTTATTTTTAATTAAGAGTACTAAAGTATTTGTTTTTCAATATCACACGAATTTTATTTCCAAATCTTCGCTGCCCATTGTTGGGTTATCAGAAACTATCTTCGCACACCAAATTTTTCAGGAAAAAGAACTATGCACAGAACGCACACCTGCGGAGAACTTCGCATCAACGATAAAGACAAACAAGTAACCCTTAGCGGATGGGTACAACGCATTCGTGACAAAGGCGGTTTGCTTTGGATTGACTTGCGCGACCGTTATGGTATTACTCAGCTTTTCTTGGAAGAAGGAAAAACAGATGCCGCTCAATTAGAGATTGCACGTGGCCTCGGCCGTGAGTTTGTGATCAAAGCCACGGGAAAAGTCGTAGAGCGTTTTTCTAAAAATGAAAACATCCCGACAGGCGATATAGAAATTGAAGTATCAAGGTTAGAAGTATTGAACGCTTCTAAAACTCCGCCTTTCACGATAGAAGATGAAAGCGATGGTGGTGATGACTTGCGCATGCAATGGCGCTATTTGGATTTGAGAAGAAATCCATTGCGCAACAATTTAGTGCTTCGCCATCGCATGGGCATCGAAACGCGCAAGTACTTGGACACCCTTTCTTTCCTTGAGATTGAAACGCCATACTTGATTAAAAGTACGCCTGAAGGTGCGCGCGACTTCGTAGTTCCAAGCCGCATGAATCCTGGGCAGTTCTATGCCTTACCGCAATCACCACAAACGTTCAAACAAATTTTGATGGTGGCCGGTTACGATCGTTACTATCAAATTGTGCGCTGTTTCCGCGATGAAGATTTGCGTGCCGACCGTCAACCCGAGTTTACACAGATAGACTGTGAGATGGCGTTTGTAGAGCAAGAAGATATCCTGAACACGTTTGAAGGTTTGGTAAAACATCTTTTCAAAACGATAAAAGGAATTGATATACCAAGCGTACCACGCATGACATATGATGAAGCAATGCGTCTATACGGAAGCGACAAACCGGACATTCGCTTTGGTATGCAGTTTCAAGATTTGACACCTTCCATCAAAGGAAAAGGCTTTGCCATTTTTGATGATGCAGATGCCGTCCTTGGTATTGTTGCCGAAGGTTGTGCCAGTTACACACGCAAGCAAGTAGATGAGCTGACAGACTATGTAAAACGTCCGCAGATTGGTGCGAAAGGATTAGTGTATTGCATGTGCAATGCAGATGGCACTTTCAAATCATCCGTAGATAAATTCTACTCACAAGAAGATTGGAAAGTGCTTGCGATGAAAGCAGGCGCTAAAGCAGGCGATTTGATTTTGATATTGAGTGGCAACTTGGATGCTACACGCAAACAACTCAACGAACTTCGTTTGTTAATGGGTACACGTCTTGGTCTTCGCAATCCTGAAGATTTCAAACCGCTTTGGGTAGTTGATTTCCCGCTTGTAGAATGGAATGAAGAAGCAGGCCGTTGGTTTGCAATGCACCATCCATTTACAGCACCAAAGCCTGAGCATTTTGGTTTGCTTGAAACTTCACC
>Ga0209572_1001912_pt1 | contig 11588 bp, 11 predicted proteins | sample EBPBio232012_DNA_FD_185867 | JGI IMG/M metagenome (GOLD analysis project Ga0209572, IMG submission 185867) | Wastewater treatment Type I Accumulibacter community from EBPR Bioreactor in Madison, WI, USA - Reactor 1_1/23/2012_ DNA (SPAdes)... | ecosystem: Engineered > Bioreactor > EBPR >...
ATTGTGGGCCTGGCTGCCGGCAGCGGCGATCCTGCCATTCTTGACAATGACGGCACCGATCTCGTCGAGGCCGCGAGCCGGGTCAATGATGCGGGCATTGGTGAAAGCGGTGACTGTCATCTGACCGCTCCCTCGTCGCGGCGCGGGTCGAGCAGGGCTTCCATGACTGCCATGCGAACGGCGACGCCCATTTCGACCTGTTCCTGGATGACGCTTTGCGGCCCGTCTGCAATCTCGGACGCGATCTCGACGCCGCGATTCATTGGTCCCGGATGCATGACGAGCGCGCCGTCCCTGGCCATGGCAAGCTTCTTTGCGTCGAGCCCGAAGAAGCGGAAATATTCGCGCACTGACGGTACGAAGGCTCCATCCATGCGCTCGCGCTGCAGACGCAGCATCATGACCACGTCGGCGCCTTTCAGCCCTTCTTCCATGGTGCGAAAAACTTCGACGCCCATATTGGCAATGCCGGAGGGAAGAAGTGTCGAGGGCGCGACGGCGCGCACGCGCGCGCCCATGGCATTGAGCAGCAATATGTTGGAACGGGCGACCCGCGAATGCAGAATATCGCCGCAGATCGCGACAGTGAGCTTTGAGAGATTGCCCTTGGCGCGGCGGATCGTCAGCGCATCGAGCAGCGCCTGGGTCGGGTGTTCGTGCGCACCGTCGCCGGCATTGACCACCGAGCAGGCGACCTTTTGCGCGAGAAGGGCCGCAGCGCCCGCCGAGCTGTGGCGGATGATCAAAATGTCCGGCCGCATCGCGTTCAACGTCATTGCCGTGTCGATCAGCGTCTCGCCCTTCTTCACCGAGGACGAGGCGACCGACATGTTCATGACGTCTGCGCCGAGGCGTTTGCCCGCCAGTTCAAATGACGCCTGAGTGCGGGTTGACGCCTCGAAGAACAGGTTGATCTGGGTGCGGCCGCGCAGCCGGCTCGACTTCTTTTCAGACTGCCGCGACAGCGCGATGGCGTCGTCGGCCCGGTCGAGCAGAATTTCGATAGCGCCGGGGTCAAGGCCGGTAATGCCAAGCAGGTGGCGGTGCGGATAGAGCGGCGGCAGGGGCGCTGAGGTCATCTCAAGCCGGTGCTATAAGAGTGCATCGCCTGACCTGCAAGGCGATTGGGACAATTCGCACGGCATTTTATGGATGCGATGGCGCTCCCGCTTATGTATGACGAGGGGACGAACCCGGCGCGCGCGCCGTGCGGCGCGAACCGGAGGCGCATTTGAACCACGACGTAACCAACCAGACACCACCACTGAGCGGCGGCAATGCGTGGCGCAGCGACTCGCTGGTGATGCAGCTGGCGCAGGATTTTTCCGAAGCCGCGCGCAAGGACATCGACCAGATCGGCAAATTCGTGCTGAGCGCCGAAGCGCAGGATCTGGCGCGGCTGGCCAACACCGAGACGCCCAAGCTGCGCACCTATGACCGGCAGGGACGGCGGGCCGATCAGGTGGAGTTCCATCCCGCCTATCACGCACTGATGCGCCGCTCGATCGCCAATGGGCTGCATTCCTCGATCTGGGAAAATGGTGAGGCGGAAACCGGCAAGCGACATCAGGTGCGCGCGGTGCGGTTTTTCCTGACGGCGCAGCTTGAAGACGGGCATCTGTGCCCGCTGACCATGACGAGCGCCTCGCTTGCGGCGCTGATGGCCTCGCCAAAGCTGTTCCGCGAATGGGCACCACGCGTGACGACGCGCAAATATGACCAGTCCAACCGCGCGCCTGTCGACAAGACCGGGCTGACGCTCGGCATGGGCATGACGGAAAAGCAGGGCGGCACCGATGTCCGTGCCAACACGACGCGCGCCGAGCGGGCCGGCAATAATTTCTACCGCATCACCGGCCATAAATGGTTCATGTCCGCGCCGATGTCGGACGCGTTTCTGGTGCTGGCGCAGGCGCAGGAAGGGCCATCCTGCTTTCTGGTGCCGCGCATGCTGGGCGACGGCAAGTCGAACGGTTTTGAGTTCCAGCGGCTGAAGGACAAGCTTGGCAACCGCTCCAACGCGTCGTCGGAAGTCGAATTCGACAATGCGCTTGGCGAGCTGGTCGGGGAGCCCGGCGGCGGCGTCAAGACGATTATGGACATGGTGACGCTGACGCGGCTCGATTGCGCGCTTGGGTCTGCCGGCATGATGCGTGCGGCGCTGTCGGAGGCGGTGCATCATGCGCGCCACCGGCGGGTGTTTGGCGAAGTGCTGATCGATCAGCCGCTGATGCAGCGGGTGCTGGCCGACATGGCGCTGGACGTGGCTGCGGCGACGGCGCTGTCGATCCGGCTGGCGCGTGCGTTTGATGAAGCGGCGGACGATCGCGGCGAGGCGTCATTTGCGCGTGCGATGACGCCGGTCGTCAAATACTGGGTTTGCAAGATCGCGCCGGGGCTGACCTATGAGGCGATGGAATGCCTTGGCGGCAATGGCTATGTCGAGGAAGCACCGCTTGCCCGGATCTATCGCGAAGCGCCTGTCAATGCGATCTGGGAAGGGTCGGGCAATGTCATGGCGCTCGACGTGCTGCGCGTTCTGAAACGCGGCCCGGCACTGTTTGACGAGGTGCTGGCCGGGATCGAACGTGACATGGGTGAGGGCTCGCGCGGGACAACCGGCGTGTTGCGTGCGGCGATGAATGTTGCGCTGGAGGACGAAGGTTCTGCGCGCATCCTGACCGAGCAACTGGCGCTGTCGGCGGCAGCCGCAGAACTGCGCCGAATCGGTGCAGGGCGCATTGCCGATGCGTTCATTGAAACGCGGCTCGCCGGCCAGTGGCGGACGACATATGGCATGCTCGACGGTCGGCATGACTCGCGCGCGATCGTCGATACGCTGTATCCACCGATCGATTGAGAATCCGGGAAGTTTTTGCTGCCTGAGCGGTTTGCGCCTGTTGGTGCAGGGCTGGCGCGCGCCGGCATGTGTTGGTTTCGGCAATTGCGGGCCGGTGATGTGTAGCGCGGACCAATGGCCTGCGCATCGATGGTCGGAGTGTCGATGCGGCCCAAATCGCGCCATGCCATCAGGTTGGTGAGCATCATGGCGAACAGCCGAAACAGCCATGCGAGATGCAGAGCCTCAGCCCGGCCGCTGATGCCGTCGCCGCGCAGGGGCTCGGGGATTTTCAGAGCATTGCCGTCGTAGCGCAGGACGTATCGCCGGGCGACGGGTTCGGCGATGCGGAAAAGTGTCAGCAGGAAGGTGCGGACGAGGATCGAACGATAGGCTGCGCGTTCGGCCATGTCGGCGAACGAAAACAGCAGTTTGATGACGCGTATCATCACCTGCCTTTCGTTTTGTCGCCCGCCGTTCCGCATACCTGTCTCCGTTGTCGAGGAGCATTGTGCGGCAGGTTTTGGGCTGTGGGATAGATTTTGGCGGATTTTTTGGGTCGAGTCCTCAATCCGTCATTTTCGGCCTTGTGCCGAAAATCTGCCGTGGGTCATGAGAATGCTGAAAATGTAACGTTTCTGCCTGTTCTGTCGGCAGATCATCGGCACAAGGCCGATGATGACGAGGTGGATCAATCTGCGAATTTTGCGAAATTTCTGTCCCACAGTTTGTGGGCAGTGTTACGCGCGCGCGTGTATCTCCCCACCTGCGGGGGAGAAAGCAATTTCAACAGCTTAGTCGAGGCGAAGCCGAAGGCTAAGTGTTAGAAATTGCAAGAGGGGGGCTGTTCAGAGAGGTGTTTGAAACAAGCCCCTCTCTTGCGAAATCTAGCACTTAGCTCCGCTGCGCTCCCGCTAAGTTGCTGATTTCACTCGATTGCCCGTCGCTACGGCTCCAGGCGTTCGTTCACTCGAAAAGCCCATTCCGGGGCTTTTCGCTTGCTTCGCAAACCGTTCCTTACCCCGCCGCAAGGGGGGAGATACAGGCGCGCCTTCGCTTCGTTCCGGTTCCGCCCGACAATGACGACTTGAGCTGGGTGGCGCGATGAAGATGGCGGACGGCTGAACTGACGTTTTGTCCACAGCCCTGCGCGATATTAACCTTAACAAATGGTTTCAATTGCGGGCGCAGGCTGGTGGGGGCAGTGTCGGACGCAGCAACAGAGGCGTCCATGCGCTACCTGATCACTCAAATTTTTGCGTTGCACTGGCTGCTCCTTTTCGGGCTGCTGGCGGCCGCGTCTGCCGGCGGTTTGTTGGACCTGGCGGCCCTGACCGGGCTTTCGGTGTCGTACACTGCCGCCCATTCGACACACGGGATGGCGATCGCGGGCGCGCTCACGGTGTCGTTTGGCCTGACGTCTGCAATGTTTCTGTGGGTGTTGCTGACCAATTGGGTTGGAGTCGAGACAGAGCAGGGTGGCGAGGGCAGGCTGGTGGCGACCCTGGCGCATGGTGTTGCGCTGGCGACCGTGTCGGCCATGTTGCTGCTGGTCGTGGCGACCGGCCAGATGCAGGTTCTGGCACCGGCGTTTCTGATGGTCGCGCTGGTTGGCGTCAGTTTTGCCGCAATGCGGATCGAATATGGCGACGCGTGGGAAGATGCCAGTTCGCAAGACCTCGCACAGGCGGCAACGCGGGTGATGGCGCTGGGCGCGGCGCATTCTTCAATGCTGGGCAAGATTAGCGGAAGGGCCGGAGGAAATATGTTCTCCTGGCCTGGCTATCGCCGCTGCTGCTCTTCTGGGGCTGGTTCTTCCTGTCCCTGAACGACATCAATTTCGGCACGACCTTTTTCAGCCGCCAACTGCATGACCTGCTGTTTGAGGTCTACGGGAATATTCTCGGCCTCGACCCGGCAACAATTCCTTGGCTGGTCGCCAAGGCCTGCATTCTCGATACGCTGATCCTTCTCGCCATCTGGGCATTCCGGCGACGCAAGGCGATCATGGAATGGTATCGGTCAAAGCGGAACGGTATGGCGGCTGATCCGATGATGCGCGCTATGAGCGGCGCAGACGATCGAGCACCCCTTGAAGGATGAAGGCGGCCGCGGCTGAATCAATGCGTCCCTGACGGTTCTTGCGCGACACATCCATTTCGATCAGTGCGCGTTCGGCGGCAACCGTCGACAGCCTCTCGTCCCAGAACATCAGCGGCAGCTCGGTCAACTGCTTGAGATTGCGGGCAAAGGCTCTGCTTGCCTGCGCGCGCGGACCTTCCGAACCGTCCATGTTGATCGGCAGGCCGATGACAAGCGCATGGACCTGTTCGCGTTCGAGCAGCGCAAGCAGCGCGGCGGCATCGACGGAAAATTTTTTCCGGATGATCACGGGCCGAGGATTGGCGAAGGACCGGCCGAGATCTGATACCGCGACGCCGATTGTCTTGGTGCCAAGGTCGATTGCGGCAATTGGTCGGTTTGCCGGCAATGTCTCGATCAGTTCATTCAGTTCAATGATCGCCATGAAAGGCTGTGTCCCCGGCTTGCCTTGACCTCGAGCCGGTCTATCTTTCCGTCACGCATCGCTCAAGGAGGAATTGCCCAAGATGAAACTGACCTGGCACGGCCATTCGGCGTTTACGGTAGAAAGCGGCGGCAACAAGATCCTGATCGACCCGTTCATCACCGGCAATCCGGCGGCAACCGAGACGGTTGCGCAGGTTGCAAAAGGCGTGACCCATGTGCTGATCACCCATGGCCACAATGACCACATTGGCGACGCTGTCGAGATCTGCAAGCAGTCGGGCGCGATGCTCGTTGCCAATTTCGAGGTCTGCATGTTCCTCGTCGGCAAGGGGGTTGATCAGGGCAAGATCAATCCTGGAAACAGCGGCGGCACGGTGGATTGCGGCGGCTTCACCGTCACCTTCACGCAGGCGCTGCATTCCTCGTCTTTTTCCGGCGAGGGCGGCGGCAATGTCTATCTCGGCAATCCGAACGGGCTCGTGCTGCATTTCGCGGACGACAGGACGCTGTATCACATGGGTGATACCGACATCTTCTCCGACATGGCGCTGATCCAGGAACTGCACCAGCCTGACATCGGCATTGTGCCGATCGGCGACCGTTTCACCATGGGCGGGGCCGTGGCGGCGCTTGCCTGCCAGCGCTTCTTCAAGTTCGAGACGGTCGTTCCCTGCCATTATGGAAGCTTCCCGATCATCGATCAGGACGCCGGCAAATTTGTCGACGCCATGGAGGGATCGGCGACAAATGTGGTGGTCGCAACGGTGGGCAAAGCCTTCGATCTTTAGGTGCGTAGAAGCCGGCCGGGCGGTTCAATCGTCCGGCCGGTTGTTGCACTGCGCAAGCACGGCGGCTATAGCCCCAGATCGCTGGCCTTTCCCGGAGAAATCCATGTCTGTTGATCTTGCAACCGTCAAACGTGTCGCCCGTCTCGCACGCATCGCCGTGACCGAAGACGAAGCCGAACGCATGACCGGCGAGCTGAACACGATCCTCGGCTTTGTCGAACAATTGGGCGAGGTCGATGTGACCGGTGTCGAGCCGATGACGTCGGTTATTCCGATGGTGATGAAGAAGCGTGAGGACGTGGTGACCGACGGCAACAAGGCCGCCGATATCGTGGCCAATGCGCCGGCAACCGCAGAGAATTTCTTCCTTGTGCCGAAAGTCGTCGAGTAACGGCCGTGACGATCCGGATCGACATCGAAAGCCCGTTACAGGACGAGGTGCGCAGCCTGGTTGCGCAGCTGAACGCCTATATGATGCCGCTGACGCCGCGCCAATTCCAGTTTCAGCTGACGGCAGAACAGATGGCCGAGCCGACCGTGACAGTGTTTGTGGCGCGCGACGAGGCCGGCAAGGCGGTCGGCATGGGCTCGCTGAAAGACCATGGTGATGGTCTTGGCGAAGTGAAGCGCATGTTCACCCTGCCGGAATTGCGCGGCCAGCGGCTTGGCTCGGCACTGTTGCAACGCATCGAGGGGCTTGCCCGCGACAAGGGCATTGGCCGGCTGGTGCTGGAGACGGGCGAGGCGCCTGGTTTCGAGCCGGCCTGGCGCGTCTATGAGCGCGGCGGCTTCAATGTCTGCGGCGCGGTGCTCGATTATCCCGATTCCGGCTATTCCCGATTCTACGAAAAGAAGCTTGCCTGATGAGCGACCTGACAAGACTGACCATTTCCGAGGCCCGCGCCAAGCTGAAGTCGCGCGAGATCAAGGCGACCGAACTGACGGACGCCTATCTGGCTGCGATCGATGCGGCCAATGAGCGGTTCAACGCCTATGTCGCGGTGACGCATGACAAGGCGCGCGCGATGGCGGCTGCGTCTGACGCGCGGCTGGCCAAGGGCGAGGGCGGGGCGCTGGAAGGCATTCCGCTCGGCATCAAGGATCTGTTTGGCACCGAAGGCGTGCACACGCAGGCGGCGAGCCACATTCTGGACGGTTTTCAGCCGCGCTACGAATCGACCGTGACGGCAAATCTTTGGGCCGAAGGCGCGGTCATGCTGGGCAAGCTCAACATGGACGAGTTCGCCATGGGGTCGTCCAACGAGACGTCCTATTATGGCAGCGTCGTCAACCCTTGGCGCGCCAAGGGCTCGAACAAGGACCTGGTGCCGGGCGGCTCGTCCGGTGGTTCGGCAGCTGCCGTTGCAGCCTGGCTGTGTGCGGGTGCGACCGCCACTGACACGGGCGGCTCGATCCGCCAGCCCGCGGCGTTTACCGGTACTGTCGGCATCAAGCCGACCTATGGCCGCGTGTCTCGCTGGGGTGTTGTGGCGTTTGCCTCGTCGCTCGACCAGGCCGGGCCGATCACACGCGATGTGCGCGATGCTGCGATCATGTTGAAGACAATGGCGTCCGTCGATGCGAAGGATACGACCTCTGTCGATTTGCCTGTGCCAGATTATGAGGCTTCGCTTGGCAAGTCGCTGAAGGGCATGAAGATCGGCATTCCGCGTGAATATCGCATCGATGGGATGCCGGACGAGATCGAGGCGCTTTGGAAGCAGGGCATCGCATGGTTGCGCGATGCAGGTGCCGAGATCGTCGACATTTCGCTGCCACATACGAAATATGCTCTGCCCGCCTATTACATCGTGGCACCGGCGGAGGCGTCGTCGAACCTGGCGCGTTATGACGGCGTTCGCTACGGCCTGCGCGTGCCGGGCAAGGACATTGTCGACATGTATGAGAAGACCCGCGCTGCCGGTTTCGGCCGCGAGGTCAAACGCCGCATCATGATCGGCACCTATGTGCTGTCGGCAGGCTATTACGATGCCTATTATGTGCGCGCCCAGCAGGTGCGGACGCTGATCAAGAAGGATTTCGAGGACGTCTATGCCGCCGGTGTCGACGCGATCCTGACGCCGGCAACGCCGTCGGCTGCGTTTGGGCTGGCCGATGAAGAGATGAATTCCGACCCGGTCAAGATGTATTTGAACGACATCTTCACCGTGACCGTGAACATGGCTGGGCTGCCGGGCATTGCGGTGCCGGCCGGCGTTGACGCGATGGGTCTGCCGCTTGGCCTGCAGCTGATCGGCAAGCCGTTTGACGAGGAGACGCTGTTCCGCGCGGCGCATGTGATCGAGCAGGCTGCCGGGCGCTTTGAACCGTCGAAGTGGTGGTGAGCGAAGACCCGGAAAAGTGGGCACAGCATTCTCCCGCCTTTCGGGAGATGCTGCGGGGCGCCAACCGGCCTGCACGCGGCGAAATCGACCGCATTGCGATCCGCCGCACCGATGACGGGCTTGGCATTCACAATCCGACGCGGCGGTCTTTCACGCTGATTGTCGGCCTGTCGCTCTGGCTCTTGATGTGGAGCGCAGGCCTTGCTTTTGCGCTGGGCGAGATTTTTGGCAGTGTGCCGCTGCCGGCGAAGATTTTTCTGCTGATCTGGCTCGCCATCTGGCTGGTGGGCGGCCTTGTGACAGTTGCAGTTGTTGCGTGGCAACTCGCCGGTATTGAGCGCATCTTTGTTATTGCGGGCGTGCTCGCCACGGAGACCGGTGTGGGACCGTTCCAGATCAGGCGCTATTATCCGCTCTCGACGGTGAGCAAGATTCGCGATGCTGCAACCGGCTCGGAAGAAGACCTGCGCAGCACCTTGTTCGGCACGGTTGCCTTTGATGTCGACAAACGCACGAAATATCTCGGCGTCGGCCTCGATGCATCCGAGCGCGATGCTGTGATCAAGGCGCTTCAGGCTGAGATGGACGTGCTGGCAAAAGACCGTGGCTGACGGAATTTGATGACGTGACCTTCTATCTGTCAAAAATCTTCTGGTTTCTGGCGCAGCCAATCAGCCTGACGATCGTATTGATTGCTGCAGCGGTTGCGCTTCAGGTTTTCGCCTGGCGGCGCTTCGCTTTGGCGGCAACGCTGATGGCACTGGCGGTGCTTGGCATGTCGGCACTGACAACGATCGGCGGCGTGATGATGAGCCCGCTGGAGGAACGATTTGCTCGCCCGGCCTCACTGCCGGAACGGGTCGACGGCATCATCATGCTGGGTGGCGCAGTGGAAGGTCTGGTGACGCGGGCCAAGGGCGGGCACGAGTTCAACGACGCGGGCGACCGGTTTGTGGAGACGGCAGCGCTTGCAATAGCCCACCCGCAAGCGCGCATTCTGATCAGTGGCGGCAATGGCAGTGCGTTCATCGATGTGCCCGGCGACGCAGACGTTGCGCCGCTGCTGTTTTCGCGCCTGGGCGTTGATCCGGCGCGGATCATCAGCGAGGCGGGATCACGCAATACGGACGAGAATGTGCGCCTCTCGATCGAACTGGCCAAGCCTCAGGCTGGTGAAACCTGGCTGCTTGTCACGTCGGCCTTTCACATGCCGCGTTCGGTCGGGCTGTTTCGCAAGGCTGGCTGGCAAGTGACGCCGTGGCCGGCCGATTACCGCGCCGCGGGCAGGGAAAGACTGCGCCTGTGCGACGAGTTCACGCGCTGCCTGTCTCTGACCAGCACGGCCATGCGCGAATGGGTTGGCCTCGTCGCATACTGGATGATGGGGCGCATAGACACGCCGTTTCCCGCGCCCTGAAACTTGCCCCCTGAGAAAGGTGGAGCCGGCCCGGGGACATGGGCCGGCTCCGAACCCGGTCGTTCGGGGACGGGGGGTGGGGACTCGACCGGGCTATGGGTGATTACTTGACGGAGCCGACCGCAGTCGCTGTGCCGTTGGTGATGGCGACCCAGGCTCCCGAGTTCCGGTCGGACTGACGCTTGAGATAGGTGTATTCGGTCTCGGTCCAGTCGAGGACCTTGTTTTCGAGATTGTCGAGAATGAAGTCACCAAGCGAGGTGCGGACGGTCAATACTGCGTGGCCCGCACCGTTGCGCTGGCGAACGACCGTGATGAGGAGATTGCCGGCTGGCAGGCCCATCTTCATCAGGCGCTTGCGCTTTTCGAGCACATAGTCCTCACAATCGCCCTGACCCTGGGGGTAGGACCAGACCTCTTCGCGGCCCCACATCTGCTGATCGGTCAGCGGTGCGACTTCCTCGTTCACGTCGTTGTTGATGCGCACGAGGTCCTTCCACAATGCGCGTGTCAGTTCGACTGCGCCGGTGCGCCTGGTCTTCTGGCTGCACTCGGACGGCATCTGCTGGCAGAGCTCGTAATGTCCGATCGGCTGTGTCGTGCGATCACCGGCTACCATGGCACGCGGTGCCGCTTGACCCACATGGGTGAACATCAGCGTCGAAGCGATGGCGGTGGCGATCTTGATGCAGTTGAATTTGGTCATGTCCCGTCTCCCCGTTATGGGAAGAAGATGACATGGTCAGATTTATTTGACGCGAAATGTCGAAGTATATATTGAATAGATATTTGTCGTTATTTGCCCATTTATAGAATAAAATTAGAATTGATATTGATCAAATCTAGAATAAAACTTTCGGCAATTTTTCAGCAAAACTGCGCCTGACAAGAGAGGATTTGTTAGCCATCCGGCTGATGCTGGCGGCGGTGATAAATGGGCGTCTCAGTCAGGCACAGGGTGAGCGCTCGCTGTGACTGCAATCGATCTAGCGGCCAGACGGGCAATCGGATGCTGCGAGGGCGAACGCCTTAGGCGCGGAGCTTAGCCATCGGTTGGCCTTCAGTCGAAGGACCATCGCATCATGGTGCATGCGCAACAAAAAAGCCGGGCTTTTGGCCCGGCCTTGCGAAAACGAATGTGATTTTGATCAGAGACGGCGGCTGGCGCTGAATTCGGCCTCAAGGGTTTCCAGCCGCTGGACCACGGCAAATTCGATGGCGATGCCGTCCTCGAAATGGCGGACGACCTGTCCGCGCATGGTGCCGAGCGTGACCTGTGTTCCGAGGGCGGGCCGCACTTCAAGCTCGATGGCGGCACCCGATAGGGACAGGTCGATGATGCGGCAATTGTAGCTGCGGCCATCGGCCAGGTTGATTGTCGAGATCGGGTTGCGCGGTGCGATGCGCTCGTGGCGGCGATCTTCGGGCAGATCCAGCTCGTGCTTGTTTGCAAGCCATGTGAGCTGTGCGGCGAGCTTGTCGCGCTTGCGGTCGGATGCGACGATGGTCATCGCGAACCCGTCCTGGGTCAGCCGCGTGACGACGCCTTCGATACGCCCGACATGATCGATATAGGCAATGACGCGTTCGCCCGGTTCACCCTTGCGGTCTGTACGCAGCGCAACAGAGCCCGGCGACATGTCGATGACCATGCAGGAATGTTCAGAGCG
>Ga0209572_1001915_pt1 | contig 11535 bp, 12 predicted proteins | sample EBPBio232012_DNA_FD_185867 | JGI IMG/M metagenome (GOLD analysis project Ga0209572, IMG submission 185867) | Wastewater treatment Type I Accumulibacter community from EBPR Bioreactor in Madison, WI, USA - Reactor 1_1/23/2012_ DNA (SPAdes)... | ecosystem: Engineered > Bioreactor > EBPR >...
TACGGAACTTCCGATCCCCTTTATCTATGTCGCGGGCCTGTGGCTGGCGGTGATCTCGACCATCGTCTTCACGGCGGTCTATGCGTGGCGCGTCGCGGAAGAGGCGCGGCAGCTCGCCAACGCGCTGACCGCGACCGAGCTCGTCCTGCAGCGCGAGCAGCATCTGTCGGCGCTCGACGGTCTGGCCGCGGCCGCCGCGCACGAACTCGGCACGCCGCTCGGCACGATCACGCTGGTGGCGCGGGAGATGGAGCGCGCGCTCGGCAAGGACCCGAAGTTCCAGGAAGACGTGGCTCTGCTGCGCACCCAGAGCGAGCGCTGCCGCGAAATCCTCAAGCGCCTCACCAGCCTGTCCTCGACCAGCGAGGAACATCTGTCGCGCCTGCCCTTCTCATCGCTTATCGAAGAGGTCATTGCGCCGCATCGCGACTTCGGCATCCAGATCAAGCTCGAAGCCTCGGAACAGTCGGGCGCGGAACCGGTAACGCGCCGAAATCCGGGCGTCATTTACGGGCTCGGCAATCTGGTCGAAAACGCGGTTGATTTTGCCCGCGACGACGTGGTGATCCGCTGGGGCTGGAACACCAACCGCGTCATGCTGCAGGTCATTGATGACGGGCCGGGTTTTGACGCGGAGATTCTTGACCGCATCGGTGATCCCTACATGACGACGCGCGGCAACCAGCGCGATGGCCAGTCGAGTGGTGGTCTGGGTCTTGGGGTCTTCATTGCCAAGACGCTGCTTGAACGCTCCGGTGCACAGGTGCGGTTCCGCAATGCGACCGAGCAAGGCAAGGGCGCCATGGTCGAAATCGACTGGCCGCGCAACGACTTTGCCGACCCGGTCGAAGTGGCTGGCGTCTGAAAACAGGCAATTTTTTGCTGCAAGCGCCAAAGCGTCATATATAGAGGCAAATCTCCTCTATCGGATCGTATTTCTATGTCAGAGACCCCCAGCGCAGACGCTATCCCGGGCGGCGACCCGTCATTGCTGCTTGTCGACGATGACAAGCCGTTCCTCACCCGTCTGGCCCGCGCAATGGAAGGGCGCGGCTTTGAGGTCGAAACCGCCGACAGCGTCGAAGAGGCTGTTGCCAAGGCCAAGGCCCGTCCGCCGGCATTTGCTGTGGTCGACATGCGGCTGGGCGATGGCAACGGGCTCGATGTCGTGGCCGCAATCCGCGAAAAGCGCGCCGATTCCCGGCTCGTCATCCTCACCGGCTATGGCAATATCGCAACTGCAGTCACCGCCGTGAAACTCGGCGCGATCGACTATCTGTCAAAGCCTGCCGACGCTGACGACATTGTCGCGGCCCTCACCCGCACCGGCTCGGAACCGATTGCACCGCCGGAAAATCCGATGTCGGCTGATCGTGTGCGCTGGGAGCATATCCAGCGCGTCTACGAAATGTGCGATCGCAATGTTTCGGAGACTGCACGCCGGCTCAACATGCACCGCCGCACGCTGCAGCGCATTCTGGCCAAGCGCGCGCCGCGCTAGATCGGTCACGGCTTCGCCCATCGGCGCGGCAGCGGAGACCCCGTCATCCCCGCTTCGTCATCCCATGGCGAAGCCTGGGCGTGAGCAGCGGTGAGACCAGGGGATCCATGCCTGAACCTCTTCGCGTCACCTGTGCAGAAAATATTCCTCCCCGCTTTTCCCCCTCCCTTTCACCGGCCTTACAATCTCCGTCGCGATCAAACGGAGACGCAGTGTGGACTGGAACAGGGCAATTGAGGAAAACAGGGCGGCGCTGATGCGCATCCTGGCCCTGCTCGTCTCGATGACAGGGCTTGCCGGTCCCGCCCAGGCCTTTGCCTTCCTGCGCAATGAGGCGGCAAGCTACGAGCCGCATTCCATCGGACGCTTGCGGCACACCAACATCTTGCGCCTGCTGCGCCCGATGGAAGTTGCCGTGCGCCGTCTGGTCATCATCGCCGCGCGCGGACTGGTCGGAAAGCTGCCAGCCTGCAAACCAAAGAAGAAGCAACCAAAACGCAAGCCCGCCACCCGCCATGTCTCGCTGCCACTGATCGAGCCGAACAAACCGTTCCGGCTCAATGTGGAGCGAAAGCCAAAGCAGCCAAAGCCGTCGCCCGGCCCGCGCATCCGGTTCTTCGATGCCAGTCCGCTGGTTCCGATCTTCCAGCCAAGGCCAAAGCGCCGTCCACCGGTCTATCGCGACCGCATCACCACCGCACGCTTGATGTGGCGCATGGTGGCGATTGCGCGTGTGCTCGAAAACATTCCACGAAAAGCCCAGCATCTGGCCAACTGGCGCGCACGTCGCGACGCGCTTGGCAATTCGGCCCGCCGCTTCAGCCCGGTTCGTCCCGGCCCCGCGCCCTATTCGCATCCGTCCAGAGCGCGACGCCATGAGATCCACGACATCGCCATCAACCTGCACAGTCTGGCCCACTGGGCGTGGCAGCCGCCCGACACGTCATGAGCCGAACATTCCATCTCCATCATCCGCCGCCTTGCTCAAATCGAATGATAGAGCAGTTCCGGCAAACATTGGATCACTCTGCCGGAGGTCATTTGACACAAGGTCGAGGGATTCGGAGCAGTTCGGGCTGGTGGCCCGGACAAGCCGAAACCCGACGGATTTGGGTCAAATGGACCCGGCCCGAAGGGTTTGCCGCTGGCGGGTGCCCGCGTTGTCAGCCGGACTTGGTCGATGAAACACATCGACCTACGCCGCCTTCCTAGCGGATCGCCTCGCCATCGGACAAACAGAGTGGTCCAATGTTTGCCGGAATTGCTCTTGGCAACGCGAAACTGCGTCTTGTCGAATGCCGGTGGGCTTGCAACATTGACCAAACAGGTCTCAGGAACGCTCTCATGACAAAGGTTCTGGTTCTGGGCGCAGGTGGACAGATCGCCCGATGGGCCATCGAGATGATGACAGGTTCGAGCTGATGATGATCCGGCGAGGCACATCGGAAGCGCATTTCCGGGCCTTTACCTGCAACGGCGGCTGCGGCATGAACTGAGTTGAAGGCAGAAGGTGGAAGCCCCATCTCCTGACCAGCGCAATTTGCGCGGCGCATGGGACGCCGCACGGAGGATAGATCATGGCAAATTCGAAACCCGTCATTGTTGGCTCCGGCCACACCAAGTTCGGCAAGCTCGACGCCCGCTCCATCGAAGATCTGATCGGCGAGGCCGCCGACGAGGCGATGAAGGAAGCAAAAATCGCCCCGAAGGATGTCGACGCAATCTTTGTCGGCCATTTCAATTCCGGTCTCGCGCCCGACGGTTTTGTCTCCTCACTCGTGCATCAGCTGTCGCCCGATTTCCGCTTCACGCCTTCGACGCGTTACGAGAACGCCTGTGCTTCTGGCTCGGCTGCCATCTTCGGTGCGCTGTCGGCGCTCAACGCAGGCGAAGCCAAGACCGCGCTCGTGGTCGGGGTCGAAAAGATGACCAATCGCTCGACGCCTGACGTCACGAAATCGCTTGCTGGTGCCGGCTATCAGAACGACCCTGTCGAAGCTGCGCTCTCCTTCCCGCAGGTTTTTGGTCTCGCCGCCAAGAGCTATGGCGAACGCTACGGCTCGCCACTTGAGGCGATGGCGCGCATTTCGTCGAAGAACCACATCAACGCGCTCGACAATCCGCTGGCGCAGATGCAGCGCCGCATGGAATTCGAGGCCTGCAACACGGTCTCGGAAAAGAACCCGGAAATTGCGCCGCCGCTGCGCCTGTCCGACTGTTCGCTGATCTCGGACGGCGCAGCAGCGCTGGTCATCACACGCGACAGCGCAATCGGCGGCGACAAGCGCGTCGGCTTCCGCGGCACATCTCACGTCAACGACTTCCTGCCGATCTCGGCGCGCGATTTCATTGCTTTTGAAGGCCCGCAAAAGGCCATCGGCAATGCGCTGAAGGAGGCCGGTGTTTCGATCGATGACATTTCGTTCGCCGAAGTCCATGACTGCTTCACCATCGCCGAACTGCTGATCTATGAAGCGATGGGGCTGAAGCCGGCCGGCAAGGGCGGTGAGGCACTGCTGGACGGCACCGTCTATGCCGACGGAAAGCTGCCGGTGAACCGTTCCGGCGGGCTGAAGGCCAAGGGCCATCCGGTTGGCGCCACCGGCGTTTCGATGCATGCGCTCGGCTTCCGTCAGCTGACCGGCACCGCCGGCGGCATTCAGTTGAATGACCCGCGTCTCGGCCTCGTCTTCAACATGGGCGGCTCGGGCGTTGCCAATTATGCAACAGTGCTGGAAGCTGTCTGAGCACGTTAGCGGTTGACATCGGCGGCTGCGTTCCCACTTTCCCACTCGGACGCAAACTTACAGGAGAGGCATCCATGGGCATTTTCGATTTCGTCAAATCGGTCGGCGCCAAGCTCGGTATCGGCGACGATGATCCGCCATCGGCCGACAAGCTGAAGAAGGAACTGGATTCGCACAAGCTCGGCACCGAAAAGGTTGAGGTCGAAGTGCAGGGCGACAAGGCCGTGCTCAAAGGCGTCGTCGCCGACCAGTCAATCTTCGAGAAGGCTGTCATTGCCATCGGCAATACGCTCGGCGTGTCCAAGGTCGAGGCTGGCGAACTGAAAATCGTGCCGCCGGATTCAGGCCTCAAACTCGACCCCAACGTGTCGATCACAGATCTGGTGAAGGCCGCAATCCCGGCCAAGGAGCCGGTGTTCTACACCGTCAAGAAGGGCGACAATCTGTCGAAGATCGCCGAGCGCCAGTACGGCAAGGGCAAGGCTTCGAAATACACCGTCATCTTCGAAGCCAACAAGCCGATGCTGAAGCATCCCGACAAGATCTATCCGGGCCAGGTTCTCCGCATCCCTGAACTCGAAGCGACGGCTTAGTTTTTTGCATCGATCCCGGCCCGGTCATTGCGGCTGGGCCGGGGGATTTTCCGGATTATGGCTTGCGGATGTAGATCGTCGAGATCTCGTCCCGGTAGAGCACCGAATAGGACGCTAGCGCCGAGATGATGCCCGGGTCGCTCATGGTCGCGATTTCTGCGCGGGCGGCATAGGTTCCACCAGCAATAACGACATCCGGCCTCAATTTCACGATTTGCGCGGCGGCGGTCGCTATCTCACTGTTGCGGCGGGCGAGATGTTCCGCCTTGCGGGCCGGGTCTGTTTCACGCTGCATGAGCAGATCAGCGCTGCGCACCCGCCACAGCGACGGGTCACGCGACAGATAGACGCCACCGACCATGCGGGTCAGTGGATGAGCTGGCTGGAGCCGACCTGCGATCGTCAAGACTGTCGGATTTGGGCCAACCGCAGCAGACAGTTTCTCTGCAACTTCGCGGGTTGGCAGCCATGGCGAATAATAGGAATCAAACGCCGACGCGATGGCATAGATCGAGACAACCAGGGGCACGGCGATCCGAAGCGCGCTTGACTTCAAACTCGCCGCGGGACGGGCTAGTTGGATCGAGAAGGCGAGCAGCCCAAACAGGAAGAACGGCATTGCCTGATAGGTCCAGCCCTTACCGACCAGAACAAAGCCGGGAATGTAGCCGAATGCCGCCAGAAGCAGGATTGTCGATGCGCGGTCAATCTTTGCAGGCCGTGCCATGAGCCAGGTTGCGATGGCGAAATAGAACGGAGCCATAAGCTCTGAGTCGACTATCAACTCTACGATTGTCCGGCGGTCGAACATGTAAAATTCTGACACCGGCGGCATGACATCGCGCAAATATGCCTGGTGAAAAATCAGCACCCAGATCACGTAGAAGAGCGTGATTGCGGCCCCGATCAGGGATTCCGGCGTCAATAGCGGACGCAGCGAGCGGCGGGAATAGGCGATCCACACGGCAGGCACCAAGAGCGCCAGCGCCGCCATCGGCGGTTTGACCATCACGAAGATCGCCGCGCCAATGCCGGCGATCACAATTTGCCATGGTCGACCGGCCCGGAAATCTGGCGTGGTGTCGCGCACCACGAGTAGTGCAAGCCAGGGCAGAAGAGCAATCGATGCGATTTGTTCGCGTTGACCGAAATCGTCAGGGAAGAGCCAGGCCAACACGAACACAGCGGCCGGAAGCAGCCAGGCATGCCAGGATGCCTGAAACCAGCCGGCAGTCCGCAGGATGGATGCGGATATGACAAGGCTCAGCAGCGTCAGCAGCGGCACAGCAACTGCAAGCCAGACCTCGGCGCGAATATGGGTCGCGGCCTCCGCCCACAGCAGCGGAAAATAGAGCCAAGTTGAAAATGGCGGGTTCGTCTCGACGATGTCGGCGTGAAGCCTTGCGCCACCGAGGACCCGCTCGCCAACAACGAGCAGCCAGCTGACATCTACATTGGTCACCGCAGCGTTGAGCGACAGCCATGCAACCAGAGCGACCACGCCAAGTGAAACAAGAAGCGCTGGCAAGCTAGACGTCTTCTGTTCACGCGTACTCAAAACGGGCTCGATTGCTGCTTCCTCGCGCGTTAGGACTGTTGACATGCCTGGCCGATGTGATTTCTGCGTTCCACCTACGATAACGGACGGGGATTAAAGCCTGCTTACAGCAGTGACGGCGCAAGCCTTGCTTAATGTCTTGCGGCTAGGTTCGATTTCAGCTCTCCCGGACCGAGACATGGCGACAACCATCGTTCCCGACAAGACAAGAGACCAGCAGAGATTTGCGGCCTTTGTGTTGATGGCTGGCCTGACGGTCGGTCTACTGTTCCATGCTCGGCTCTGGATATTCGACGCCAACGGCTTATCGGTTGGCTCGGGCCGCTTGCCCTATTGGGATTTCGCCAATCTGTGGGCCGGTTCAAAGATGGCGATCACGGGTCAGGTGCACGACCTGTTCGACGTTGAGGCCTATCGGGCAAACCTGCGCGCGATGTTCTCGCCGCTCCTGCCGGATCAGGAATGGAGCTATCCACCAAGCATCATCCTGTTGGGGGCGCCACTGGCGATGCTGAACATTTTTGCTGCCTATTTGCTGTGGACCACAGGCTCTGTGGCGCTGCTGCATTTTGCGATCCGGCCCCTGCGCCTTCCTAAGTGGGTTCATCTGGCCGTGGTGCTGTCACCGGCTGTGCTCATTAATGCAAGGCTTGGCCAGAACGGCTCGTTAACTGCGGCCTGCTGATCGGTGGATTGCTGCTTGCCCCGAAGCGGCCGGTACTGGCGGGTGTGCTGTTCGGTCTGCTCACAATCAAGCCGCATCTGGGCATTCTCATCCCGTTCTGCCTGCTGGCAAGCTGGAACTGGCGCGCCATAGCATCGGCAGCAGTGACAACGATCGCGATGCTGGCTGCAACCGGCCTTCTGTTCGGCTTCGAGGTCTGGCCGCTATTCCTGGACAATACCGGGCCGCTGATTACAGCGATCATGGAAGCGCCCTATCCGCAAACCTATCACTCAAATGCGATGACCGTATTCATCCTGGCCCGCTGGGCCGGACTGGAACTACCGGCATCCTATGTGGTCCAGGCAATTGCGGCACTGGCAACGATCGCCGCCGTCATCTGGATGTGGCGTCCTTCCAACCCGATCGACCATCGCGAACGCGTTGTCATCACCGCGTCGATGGCGATCATCGCAACCCCCTACGGCTATTCATACGACACGGTGCCGATGTGTCTGGCTGTTGCCTGGATCTATGCGACGTCGGCGCGGCCCGCGCTTGTTCCACTTGGTGCTGCGTGGTTGCTGCCACTGATCGTTCATCGCCTCAATGAAGCCGGATTCGCAATCGGCGTCCTGGTTCCGATTTTTGTCAGCGGCTATCTTCTGTGGCGGGCATACGCGACCCAGAAGCGGGTGAGCGTCACAGCAGACCCAGCCCGACCTGATGCGGCCGGGCTCACAGCTTCCTGAGCGCCACTTCCTTGATCCGGTGATCCTCGCCCTTTTTCAGGATCAGGTCAGCACGCGGGCGAGTCGGCAGGATGTTTTCGCGCAAATTCTTCAGATTGATATTGCGCCAGATATCGATCGCGACCGCGCGGGCCGCATCTTCCGACAGTTCCGAGAACCGGTGGAAGAAGGATTCCTTGTCGCGGAATGCCGTCTCGCGCAGCCGCATGAAGCGCGCGATATACCAGCGTTCCAGAATGTCCTCGTCAGCGTCGACATAGATCGCGAAATCAAAGAAATCTGACAGGAACGGCACGATCTTGCCGTCCTTGGGCAATTCGCCGGGCTGCAATACGTTGATGCCTTCGAAGATGAGGATGTCGGGCCGGTCCACCTCGATGAACTCGTCGGGAATGACGTCATAGGTCAAATGCGAATAGACCGGCGCGCGCACATCCATCAGGCCGGATTTCACGGCCGAGAGAAAGCGCAGCAGGCCGCCGACATCATAGGATTCAGGAAAGCCCTTGCGATCCATCAGGTCGCGTTCGCGCAGGACATCGTTCGGGAACAGGAAGCCGTCTGTCGTGACGAGATCAACCTTCGGACCGGACGGCCAGCGGCGCAGCAGTTCCTTCAGGATGCGGGCCGTGGTCGACTTGCCGACCGAAACCGACCCCGCAATGCCGATGATGAAGGGCGTCTTTACCGCGTCCGGCACATTGAGGAAGCGCGCGCGCTGCTTGAACAGCGCCTGCGTCGACTCGGCGTGCGCCGCCAGCAGCCGCGACAGCGCGAGATAGATGCGTCGCACCTCGTCCAGATCGATCGGGTCGTTCAGGGAAGACAGACGGCGAAGCTCGTCTTCGGTCAGGGTCAGCGGCGTGTCGGCACGGAATTCCGACCAGTCCTCGGCGGAAAAGAACCGGTACGGGGAATATTTCTCGCCACGCGTAACCTGATCCAAGAACCGTCCTCCCTATGGGACCAATCTGCCGGACTAGCTTGCCGGACGCTGGGCCTTTTCCGCAAGCCCTGATTGGGATGTTCGCCTTTCGAGCTCGGCCATAACGTCGGCGACCGGAATGCCCGCAATGCCCAGCACGACCAGCCAATGATAGAGAAGGTCGGCACTTTCGGAGACCAGCGCCTTGTCATCGCCCTTGACGGCTGCGATCACGGTCTCGACCGCTTCTTCACCCATCTTCTGGGAGGCTTTTTCAATACCCTTGCGAAACAGGGTTGCCGTCCAGGAATCGGCGGCGCCGGAGCGGCTGCGCTCGGCGACGATCTTTTCCAGGTCCTGCAGCGAAAAATTGCTCATGGGCTGGCGTTTAAGCTGCACTCGGCAATGAGTCCAGACGCATCGCAAGGCCGGCACGCGCCATGTGCTGCTTGGCCTGCGCGATCGAATAGATGCCGAAGTGGAAAATCGATGCTGCCAGCACCGCTGTCGCATGACCTTCGCGGATGCCGTCGACCATATGGTCGAGATTGCCGACACCGCCTGATGCAATGACCGGCGCGCGCACCGCATCTGCGACAGCGCGGGTCAGCGCGATATCGTAACCGGCCTTGGTGCCGTCGCGATCCATCGAGGTGAGCAGGATTTCGCCAGCACCCAGATCGACCACCCTGCGCGCAAAATCCACAGCGTCAATGCCGGTTGCCTGACGGCCGCCATGGGTGAAAATCTCCCAGCGATCAGCTTCGTTGGCGCCAGACACATTTTTCGCGTCGATGGCGACAACAATGCACTGATTGCCGAATTTATCAGCAGCTTCGGCGACAAATTCCGGGTTCTTGACCGCCGCGCTGTTGATTGACACCTTGTCGGCACCGGCCAAGAGCAATTTGCGAATGTCCGAAACCTGACGCACACCGCCGCCGACGGTCAGCGGCATGAAACATTGTTCGGCAGTGCGGGCGACGACGTCGAAAATCGTCTCGCGATTATCGGATGATGCCGTGATATCGAGAAAGACGAGTTCGTCAGCGCCCGCCGCGTCATAGGCCTTCGCAGCCTCAACGGGATCGCCCGCGTCGACCAAGTCGACAAAATTGACGCCTTTCACGACGCGGCCGTCTTTTACATCGAGACAAGGTATGACACGGGATTTCAGGGTCATCGCTATGATTGCATCCTGACTTCAGCGTCTTCAAACATCGCCGCCGGCGGCTTGATCGTGCCGTTCAGCACGGCAAGCGCCTCAACCGGGTCGATGCGGCCATCATAAAGCGCGCGGCCGGAAATCGCGCCTTCAAGCTTGGCGGCATCGGGCATGGTCATGCGCACAATGTCGGCAATCGAGGCAAGGCCGCCTGACGCGATGACTGGAATGGACACGGCGTTGGCAAGTTCAATGGTCGATTCCCAGTTGATGCCGGTCAGCACACCGTCGCGGTCGATGTCGGTGTAGATGATTGCCGCAACGCCTGCGCCTTCAAACTGTTTTGCCAGTTCGATGACGCCGAGTTCGGATGCTTCGGCCCAGCCTTCGACCGCGACCTTGCCGCCCTTGGCGTCTATGCCGACGGCCACCTTGCCGGGAAACAGTCGGCAGGCTTCCTTCACCAGATCAGGATCGCGCACGGCAACCGTGCCGAGGATCACACGCGCCAGCCCACGGTCGAGCCAGTCTTCGATCTGCGGCAGGGTGCGGATGCCGCCGCCCAGCTGCACCGGGTTTTTCGTCGCCTTCAGGATCGCGCCGACGGCCGCCGTGTTGACGCTTGCACCCTTGAAGGCACCGTTCAGGTCAACGACGTGCAGCCAGGAAAAGCCCTGCTCCTCGAAGGATTTCGCCTGCGCGCCCGGATCCTGATTGTAGACTGTGGCGGTGGCCATATCGCCCAGCTTCAGGCGCACACATTCGCCATCCTTAAGGTCGATGGCTGGAAACAGGATCATGCGTCAGACGCCTTCCACAATGGCAAAATGAGCGGTCGCGAACTTTTTGCGCAACGCCAGCGCGGCCTGATATTCGGGCGAATGGAAGCAGTCGAGCGCCTGTTGGTAGCTGTCGAACTCGATCACGACCAGCCTCGTCGCCGCTGGACCTTCCAGAACCTGACCCTCACCGCCACGCACGACAAAGCGCGCGCCATATTTGTCAAAGGCCGCCTTGTTGGCCGCGATATATTGCGGATAGCTGTCCGGGTCGGTGATGTCGACCATGGCCATCCAGTAGCCTTTCTTCATGATCCGTCCTCTTTTGTAGGCGTCAGACGCCGATCAGGGTTTCCAGCGCAGGAAATTGCCAATCAGCGCCAGGCCGAGCGCCTGGCTCTTTTCGGGGTGAAACTGCGTGCCCGCCATATTGTCGCACGCAACCGCCGCTGTCACCGGCCCGCCATAGTCGGTTGTCGCCAGCACTTGCTCGGGTTTGGTTGCGGCCAGATGGTAGGAATGCACGAAATAGGCATGCAGGCCGTCTGCGCCAAGTTTGATGCCGTCAAACAGGGGATGCGGCCGGGAAAGCGAAATCGTGTTCCAGCCGATCTGCGGAATTTTCAGCGCCGGATCGGCCGGCTCGATCTCGCGCACGTCGCCCGCGATCCAGCCAAAGCCGTTGGTGACGGTCTTTTCCAGCCCGCGTTCCGACATCAGCTGCATGCCGACGCAGATGCCAAGGAACGGCTTGCCCTTGCGCATAACGGTTTCGTTGATTGCGTCGGTCATGCCTGGCACGGCATCAAGGCCGGCGCGGCAATCGGCATAGGCGCCGACGCCCGGCAGCA
>Ga0209572_1001919_pt1 | contig 11500 bp, 10 predicted proteins | sample EBPBio232012_DNA_FD_185867 | JGI IMG/M metagenome (GOLD analysis project Ga0209572, IMG submission 185867) | Wastewater treatment Type I Accumulibacter community from EBPR Bioreactor in Madison, WI, USA - Reactor 1_1/23/2012_ DNA (SPAdes)... | ecosystem: Engineered > Bioreactor > EBPR >...
CGGCGTGGCGCGGGGTTTTTCGGAGCCATTCGACGCTGCTTTTGCCACCGGCGGTGCAGGAGGTGCCTTTGGCTCAGGTTTTGCGCCCTGTTTTTGCGGCGCAGCAGGCGGAGCGGCTGGTGATGCGGCGGCTGCCGTCCCGGCCTTCTTCGCGCCGCGCGCCTCGCCCTCGGCATAGATCCATGCGACCGCCTCGCCGACAGGAATGTCGATGCCTTCCTTGCCAATAATGTCGCCGATCGTGCCGGATGCCGGCGCGTCGATTTCCATCGCCGCCTTGTCTGTCTCGATCTCGAACAGCACGTCGCCCTTCTTGACCTTGGCGCCGTCCTGAACATACCAGCGGGAGATGCGGCCGGTCGCCATATCCATGTCGACCTTGGGAAGGATGACCTCGACAGGCATGACTATCGCTGCCCCCGCACGAGCGCGCGTGCGGCATTGATGATGGCCGGTGTCTGCGGAACCGTCGCCTTTTCAAGATCGGGATTGTAGGGGATCGGCGTTTCTGCGCCGCCCAGCCGGACAATTGGCGCATCGAGATAGTCGAATGCCTCGCTTTCGGCGATCAGGGCCGAGATTTCAGCGCCAATGCCAAGCGTCTTGACCGCTTCGTAGACGGTGAGCAGGCGCGATGTCTTCTTGACGCTGGCAATGACCGCTTCCTTGTCGATGGGGCGGATCGAGCGCAGGTCGATGACCTCGACATCAATGCCCTCTTCTTCCAGCTTCGCTGCGGCTTCCAGCGATTTGTGCACCATGATGCCGGTGGCGACGATGGTCAGGTCGCGGCCTTCGCGGCGCGTTTCGGCCTTGCCGATCGGCACGGTGTAGTGGCCTTCGGGAACCGGGCCCTTCATCTTGTAGAGCAGCTTGTGCTCGAAGATCATCACAGGATCAGGATCGGCGACTGCGGCCAGCAGCAGGCCCTTGGCGTCGTAAGGTGTTGCCGGCTGCACGACTTTCAACCCCGGCACATGGCCAAGCCATGCTTCGAGCGACTGGCTATGCTGGGCGGCAGCGCCGGTGCCCGAGCCGGCGGGGAAACGCATGACGACGGGAACGGAAACCGCGCCGCCCAGCATATAGCGCATCTTCGCCGCCTGATTGACGATCTGCTCCATGGCGAGCGCGGCGAAGTCTGAAAACTGGAATTCAAAGATCGGACGCAGGCCGGTAACGGCAGCGCCCACGGCAACGCCTGCGCCGCCCAATTCGGAGATCGGCGTGTCCATGACCCGGTCGGGGCCGAAACGTTCGATCAGGTCGCCGGTGACCTGAAACGCGCCGCCATAGACGCCAATGTCCTCGCCCATAAGCACGACGCGCTCGTCCTGCTCCATGGCGACGGCCATCGCTTCCTGGATGGCCTGGGCGTAGCTCAGTTCACGTATTTTCGCGTCCATCATGCAGGCTCTGTGTAGACGTAGCGTTCGAGATTGCGGATTTCAGGCGCCGGGCTTTCCTTGGCAAATTCGATGCCGGCTGCGATCTCGTCTTCGACGCTGGCATGGATGGCGTCGATCTCGTCCTGCGTGATGACGCCAAGCTCCAGCATTTCGCGCTCGAAGCGAACGATCGGGTCGCGACCCATCCATTCGTCGATCTCTTCCTTGGTGCGATAGCGGTTGCGATCGCTCTTGGAATGGCCGCGCCAGCGATAGGTCTTGGATTCGATCAGTGTGGGGCCGTCGCCGCGCCGCGCGCGGTCAACCGCCGCGGTCATCGCCTCGGCGACCTCGGACAGATTGTTGCCATCGACGATGACGCCCGGCATTGCATAGGCCACCGCGCGGTCAGCGATATTGGCCACCGCCGTTGCCCGCTCGACCGAGGTCGACATGCCGTAGCCATTGTTTTCGCAGACAAAAATGACGGGCAACTTCCAGATCGAGGCCATGTTGAGGGCTTCGTGGAACGCGCCTTCATTGTTGGCACCGTCGCCGAAGAAGGAGACGACGACCTTGCCAGTCTTCAGCCGTTTTGCGGTGAGTGCGGCACCGACAGCAATCGGAATGCCGCCACCGACGATGCCGTTGGCACCGAGATTGCCGGTCGACACATCGGCAATATGCATCGAGCCGCCGCGGCCACGGCAATAGCCGGTCGTCTTGCCGAAGAATTCGGCAAACATACGCGACACGTCCGCACCCTTGGCGATGCAGTGGCCGTGGCCACGATGGGTGGAGGTGATCTGGTCTTCGATCGTCAACGGCAGGCAGATGCCCATGGCCGATGCTTCCTGCCCAATCGACAGGTGCATCGTGCCGTGGATGAGGCCGCGCATGTAGCTCTCTTCCGCGCCTTCCTCGAAGCGGCGGATCAGCTGCATCTTGCGCAGCGCTTCCTTCAATTGCTCCGGCGAATAGTTACGGTAGATGAAGGGAAGGTTGGTCCCTTCATCAACGAGCTGCTTGCGCTTTGCCTGTGCCATTTCACGCTCCGTAGACGAGCTTGTCCTGCCGCGCCCTGAGTTCGGCGATCTTCGATCCCGGCTCCGGTGCTGCATTTGCGTAGGTGATGAGTTCGCCCTTCTTGATCGGTGCCGTCACCGAGCCGCCCTGCAGCAGGCCGCAGGGAATGGCTTTGGCCGAACGTGCTTCGCTGGCGGTCATGATCCAGGCGCGGTAGCAATATTCACCAATGGCATCGAGCCTGTCGCCGGGCTTCATGTCCTTCTTGGCAACCGCGCAGACTTCCGCGACCGGCTTTGCCAGCGGCACCATGTCGGCCTTGCCGTAGAGCACGACGCGGGCGCAGGTGAGCGGCACCTCGAGCGAAGTGAGGTGATAGGGCCGGTGGAAGGTGAAATACGGGCCGTGACCCATCTTCAGGTCTTCCATGCGCTCCGACACACGCGGATGCGACATGTCGGCGATGACGAAGACGCCCGGCGCAACACCCTTGCCGATCGAATAGTCGACGACGCCAACCTTCTCCAGCACGCCGCCATCCTTTTTCGGGATCAGCACCTGGTTCAGCTCCGGCAATGTCGCCTTGGGGCCGTGCATGCCCGGCTTGTCGGGCACGAGGCCGGTTGCGTTGGCGATTGCGGCCATCTCGACCATGGTCTTGGAACCGTCGACGAACTCGACCAGCATGCGCACATTCATGTTGCGGCGCCTGGCTTCCTCGGCATAGTCCTCGGGGACTGCGTCGATGTTAAGCGGGTTGTTCTTGCCCTTGCCGGCGGCCACGATGGTGTGGCCCATGGCCGAGACGAACTCGATCAGTTCCATGCAGGATGACGGCTCGTCGCCCGCGCCCAGCGAATACATGACGCCAAGCCGGTCGGCCTCGGACTTCAGATAGGCCCCAATGGTGACGTCGGCCTCGACATTCATCATGACGAGATGCTTGCCGTGCTCCATGGCCTTGAGGCCGATCTCGGCACCAACGGCCGGCACGCCCGTCGCGTCGATGACGACATCGATCAGTTCATTGCCATAGACAAGTGCCGCATCATTGGTAATCGCGACCTTGCCAGCCTCGATCGCCTTGGTGACCTCAGACGCCTTGCCGACTTCGCGGGCATGGCCCTTTTCCTGATAGGCGATGTCGACGGCGCGCGTGGCGTTTGGAAGGTTGAGTTCGGAGATCGCGCCGATCTCGACGCCGGGCATGTGGGCAACGCGGGTGACGATGTCCGTCCCCATTTCGCCGGACCCGATCAGGCCGATGCGGATCGGCTTGCCGCTCTTTTCACGTTCAACCAGATCGCGCGCCAGACCAGTCGGCGCAACGTTGATGGGCATACCATTTCCTCCCCGGATGCGGCGTGATTGCCGCGATGATTATTGAACATCTGTATTCTTGTCAATACGAATGTCCATTTGATGGTGCATAAACACAATGCCGCGCGTCGATGCAAAACGGCAAGCCGCAGCACCCCCTTCAGAGGTGCGACCGATAATCCGAAAGATGCCGGGGTTCGCAGCGGCACGGCCGCTGGATGCTACTGCTCCAGCAGAAGCACGTTGTTTTCCGCCTTAAAGCGGGACAGGCGGCTCAATGCGCTCATGCCGACAAGGGTTTGGCCAAGAGCCCTGTCCTCAAGCACAACGGCATCGACATCTGTGAGCTTGATGCGACCGATCTCAAAGGACGAGATGCGCGCCATGGCGGCTTTCGCCGGACCGTTTGCCGTCTGCACGGCATTCCTGAAATCCAGGCTTGCGACCGAGATACCGATCTTGCGCGCCGTCGACACATTGATCGCAACCACGGTTGCGCCGGTATCGATCATGCCCTCGACGCGCCGCCCGTTCAGCTTCAGATCGGCGCTGTAGTGTCCACTATCGTCGGCCTGAATGCGCACGTTGCGGCCGCTGGACGAGACGCTGACCGATTTGACGGAAGCCACGGGCACGGCCTTTTCAGGCTCGCCGGCCTGTGTCGCGGGCGGCGCGGAAAGCGCCCCGTCAATGACAGGCTGGAAGAACATTGGTGCCACTGCGGAAAGACCGAGCACCGCACCGAACAGCAGATAGATACGCATGGATTGACCCGTTCAGCTTAAACTAGAGCAATTCCGGTAAACATTGGATCACTCTGCCGGAGGTCATTTGACACAAGGTCGAGGGCTTCGGAGCAGTTCGGGCTGGTGGCCCGGACAAGCCGAAACCCGACGGAATTGGGTCAAATGAACCCGGCCCGAAGGGTTTGCCGCTGGTGGGCACCCACGTCGTCAGCCGGACTTGGTCGATGAACCACATCGACCCGCGCCGCCTTCCTAGCGGATTGCCTCACCATCGGACAAACAGAGCGATTCAATGTTTGCCGGAATTGCTCTAGCCTAGCCAGATCACCAAGCGCTTAACGCAAAAGCTCTATTTTGTGCCGTACATGCGGTCGCCCGCGTCGCCGAGACCGGGCACGATATAGCCCTTCTCGTTCAGCATGCGGTCGATTGCTGCGGTGAACACAGGCACATCAGGATGAGCCTTGGTGAAGCGCTCGATGCCTTCGGGAGCCGCAAGCAGGCACAGGTAGCGCAGATTGGTGGCGCCACGGCCCTTCAGTTTGTCGATGGCGGCAATGGCCGAATTCGCCGTCGCCAGCATCGGGTCGACAACGATGACCAGTCGATCGGCCAGATCACTGGGGGCCTTGAAAAAATATTCGACTGCCTCCAGCGTGTCATGGTCGCGATAAAGCCCGACATGGGCAACGCGGGCGGCAGGAACAAGATCGAGCAGGCCTTCAAGCAAGCCATTGCCGGCGCGCAGGACGGAGGCAAAAACCAGCTTCTTGCCCTCAAGCGTTGGCGCATCCATCACTTCCATCGGCGTCTCGATCTTTTTCGTCGTCAGCTCCAGATCACGCGTGACCTCATAGCCGAGCAGCAGCGAGATTTCGCGCAGCAGGCGGCGGAACCCGGCGGTCGACGTCTGCTTGTCGCGCATGATCGACAGTTTGTGCTGGACAAGCGGATGGTCGACGACGGTGACGGTCATGCGGGGTGGCTCCAGAATGCGGACAGTTCCCGCACATTATCTTTCAGAAGCGGCGCGCGAAACCATGTGTGCTGCATCAGCCACAGGAATCTGAACCGAAATCAGGCGCGCTGATGCGCCTGGTGCACGGCTTCCTCGATGGTGACGGCAAATTGCACCATTGGCGGGGCAACGCCATGGGCCAGCAGATCAGCGCGAACGCCCTTGCTCATGCCTGTCAGATGCAGCGAAACGCCATGGCGGCGCGCCTTGTGCGCCAGCACTTCCAGCGTGTTGGTGGCGGTTGAATCCAGAAACGGCACAGCCGACAGATCGATGACCAACGCCTTGCTCGTGTCGACGATGCGGTCAAGCACCGAACCGATGGCGGCTGCCGCACCGAAGAAGAAGACACCGGTGATACGATAGATGACGATGTCGGGGTCGCTGGCGGCGTTTTCGTCATATTGCACCTGCCGGTCTGCAATGTCCTCGGCGACCATGGGGGCGGACGCCTCGATGCCGGCCACTTTTGACATGCGGTGGATGAACAGCACCGAACCGAGCGCAAAGCCGACAACGATCGCCTCGGTCAGGTCGCGGAAGATGGTGAGGCCGAAAGTGGTGAGCAGCACCGCCGCATCGCCGGGCGACGCGCGCAGCAGCATGGCGAATGCATGCTTCTCGATCATGTTCCAGGACACGACCGCCAGCACACCGGAAAGGGCGGCAAGCGGAATGGAGCTTGCCAGAGGGGCAGCGACCAGAATGAATACAAGCAGGAAAACCGAATGCAGCATGCCGGCGACCGGCCCATGCGCTCCGGCGCGCACATTGGTTGCGGTGCGGGCAATCGTGCCCGTGACGCAGATGCCACCGAACAGGCCCGAGCCGATATTGGCGACGCCCTGTGCAACCAATTCGCAATTCGAGCGGTGGCGCCGGCCGGTCATGCCGTCGGCGACAACCGCAGACAACAGCGATTCGATCGAGCCGAGAAGGGCGAATGCAATTGCATTGGGAAAGACCGCAATGAGCTTGTCAAACGACAATGCCGGCAGTTGCGGGGCAGGCAGGCTGGACGGAATGCCGCCATAACGCGTGCCGATGGTGGGGACATCGAGACTGAAGAAGGCGACAGCCGCAGCTGTCACAACCACAGCGACCAGCATGCCCGGCCACCGCGGGCGCAGCATGCGAAGGCCGACGATGATGCCGATAGATGCCAGGGCCAGACCAAATGCGGCGGGCTGAATGGTTCCAAGGGCCGCCCAGAGCGACGGCAGCTTTTCCAGGAGTGGGCCAGGTTCGGGGCCGGAAAGGGTCAAACCCAGCAATTCCTTGATCTGGCTGGCGAAAATGATGACCGCAATACCGGCAGTGAACCCAACCGTGACCGGATAGGGGATGAACTTGATATAGGTGCCGAGCCTCAGATAACCCGCCGCCATCAGCATCAGCCCGGCCATCAGCGTCGCGAGAATGACGCCGTCCATGCCGTGGGCCTGCACGGTTGCCGCCACCAAAACGATGAATGCGCCGGCCGGGCCGCCGATCTGAAACCGGCTGCCGCCCAGCGCTGAAACCAGAAAGCCGCCAACAATCGCGGAGTAGAGGCCCTGCGCCGGGCTTGCGCCCGACGCGATCGCGATTGCCATCGACAGCGGCAGCGCAACGATGGCAACGGTCAAGCCCGCAATCGCATCGGCGCGCAGATTGGCGAGCGAATAACCCTCCCGGATCACGGTCACGAGCTTTGGCGTGAACAATTCCGCGAAAGTGGGCTCCGTGTATTGCGATTTAGTATCTGCCGCCGATGACATGCCCAACCAGCCCCGCCGCACCGCAATTGCGGGCGAAAACAACCAAGGTCGAGGTGAAGGCTCGCGCTATTTCCTGAGCCGGACGCCCCGACCGCCGTCCATGCTCGACGCGCCTTCGCCGATCAGGTCAACGCCTGCCCGGTTCAGCGCATCGATCACTTTTGTCAGACTGTCGACCACGCCGCGTACTGTGCCGTCGCTGGCCTCCATGCGCTGGATCGTCGGCACCGAAACGCCCGCCATCTCGGCAAGCGCCTTCTGGTCGATGCCGAGCAGCGCACGCGCCGCACGAAGCTGGGCCGAGGTCATCATGGAGATAATATCTCAGGTATTATCAGATTAGTCTAGATATTCATTATTGATGTTTGAGAAATCAACAATGATGCCTAGGTTGAGCGTCTGGCCGGAAGCCGCGCCAGCAATTGCTCACGGGTCTTTCGGTCGACAAAGGCCGCCTCGATTGCGGTGCGCGTGACTGCGGCCAGTTCCTTGTCCGTCAACGAGAAATGATCACGCGCGGCGTCATATTCGGCCTTCAGGCTGGTGTGGAAGAATGGCGGATCATCGCTCGACAGCGTGACCTTGCAGCCGGCAGCACGCAGGGCTTTGAAAGGATGCTCGGCAAATGACGGGAAAAGATTCAGCGCTACATTCGAACCGGGACAGACTTCCAGCACAACGCCTTCGCCCGCAATGCGCTTGACGAGATCCGGGTTTTCAATGGCACGCACGCCATGGCCGATTCGCGAAGGACGGATATGGTCGAGTGCGGCTTGCACGCTCTCCCAGCCCATGAGTTCGCCGGCATGGATGGTGACACCCAGCCCGGCCTCGCGCGCAATCTCGAAAGCCCGCACATAGTCTTCGACGTCGCCGGTTCGCTCATCGCCCGCAAGGCCAAAGCCGCTGACCAGCGGATGCCGGCATTTTGCGGCAAAGCGGGCCGCAGCCTCGATGGACTCGACACCAAACTGGCGCACGCCAGTGACAATCATGCGCCCTTCGATGCCTGTCTTGGCCCTTGCACGCTCGATGCCCTCGCCCAGAGCCGTCGTATAGGCGGCCGGCGAAAGGCCAGACTTTTCGGCATGGTCGGGCGAAATGAAGATTTCGGAATAGATCGCGCCGTCGCGCGCCAGAGAACTGAGATAGGTCTCGGCCAGCAATGCGAAATCGCGCTCATTGCGAAACAGACCAGCTACTGCGTCATAGGCGGCGCTGAATGAGGTGAAGTCGTGCCAAACATAGGTGCCGTTTTGCACAAACGCCGACAAATCCACGCCATATCGATCCGCCTGCCGCAAGGCGAGGTCTGGTGACACCGCGCCTTCGATGTGACAGTGAATTTCTGCTTTGACGACCATGCCGCGCTCCGATTTCCGACTTGTTGCCAACTAGAACGCGCGGCGCTTCATCGCGGTTGCGAAGATAGCGCGACCATCTTCGTTCGGCTATGGTCCACGCCGCAATACGGATCAAGATCATGTCAGACGCACGCACGACCGGCGACCGGGCGATGGAAACCTCCTACGGCTTCCAGGATGTAGCCGAGGGCAGGAAGCAGGGACTGGTGAACGAGGTGTTTCACCGCGTCGCAGGACGCTACGACCTGATGAATGACCTGATGTCGGGCGGACTGCACCGCCTGTGGAAAGACGGCATGGTCGCGTGGCTGAACCCGCCCAAACGCGACGGCTGGAAAGTGCTGGACGTTGCGGGCGGCACCGGCGACATTGCGTTTCGCATCATCGATGCCTCGGGTGGACATGCGACTGCAACAGTGCTCGACATCAACGGCTCGATGTTGGCCGTCGGCAAGGAGCGCGCCGAGAAGCGTGGGCTTGGCGAACGGGTCGACTTTGTCGAGGCCAATGCCGAAGAACTGCCCTTCGCCAATTCCAGTTTCGACGCCTACACAATCGCATTCGGCATTCGCAACGTGCCGCGCATCGATGTCGCGCTGTCGGAGGCGTACCGCGTGCTGAAGCCGGGCGGGCGGTTTCTGTGCCTTGAATTTTCCGAGGTCGAGATGCCAATCCTCGACAAGGTCTACGAGGCGTGGTCATTCCGGGCCATTCCCGAGATTGGCCGTGTGGTGGCGGGTGATGGCGAACCCTACAAATATCTCGTGGAATCGATCCGCAAATTTCCAAAACAGGCCGATTTTGCTGCCATGATCACGCGCGCAGGCTTTGCACGCGCCACATGGCGCAATTATTCCGGCGGCATCTGCGCCTTGCATTCAGGCTGGAAGCTCTGACCGGATCATGACAACTCCTGGAGCCTATTTTCGCCTAGCGCGCGCCGGCTGGATCATGGTCCGCGAAGGCGTCGTTGCTGCCCTGCCCGGCGATGAGCTGACCGGGATGCCTCGCCTTGGCTGGCGCATCGGCAAGATGCTGGCGCGCCGCCGCACGACCAAGACTGCCCGCAGCGAGCGGATGTCGAAAGCGTTGACGCGGCTTGGCCCGTCTTATGTGAAGCTTGGCCAGTTTCTGGCGACCCGGCCCGATGTCGTCGGCGCGGAAATCTCTGCAGATCTGGCATTGCTGCAGGATCGGATGGACACGTTCCCGATGGCGCAATCCGTCGCGGCGATCGAGGGATCGCTTGGCCGACCCGTCAGCGAACTCTATGCCACGCTTGGCGAACCGGTCGCTGCTGCCTCCATTGCGCAGGTTCATCCTGCCGAGGTTTCAACGCCGGAAGGTTTGCGCAAGGTCGCGGTCAAGGTGATCCGCCCCGGTGTGAGACAACGATTCTACCACGACCTCGAAAGCTTCTTCATCGCGGCGCAATTGCAGGAACGCTATGTGCCCGCGACACGCCGCCTGCGCCCGGTGCAGGTGACGAAGATCCTCGAACAGACAACCAAGATCGAGATGGATTTGCGGCTTGAAGCGGCTGCCTTGTCGGAGATCGGCGAAAATACAGCCAGCGATCCAGGCTTCCGGGTGCCGGCCGTCGACTGGGAACGCACCGGCCGCGATGTGCTGACGCTGGAATGGATCGATGGGGCAAAGCTGTCGGACGTCGAAAGCCTTCGGCGCGCCGGGCACGACCTCAAGGCACTGGCTGCAACACTGGTGCAGTCATTCCTGCGCCATACGCTGCGGGACGGCTTTTTCCACGCCGACATGCATCCCGGAAATCTGTTCGTCGAAGCCGATGGCACCATCGTCGCGGTCGATTTCGGCATTACCGGACGGCTCGGCAAGAAGGAACGACGCTTTTTGGCCGAAATCCTCTTCGGCTTCATCACACGCGACTATCGTCGTGTCGCCGATGTTCATTTCGAAGCCGGCTACGTGCCGCACACCCATGATCCGGCATCCTTTGCGCAGGCGATCCGCGCGATCGGCGAGCCGATCCACGGTCAGCCTGCCGAAACCATCTCCATGGCGCGGCTCTTGACGCTGCTGTTCGAGGTGACGGAACTGTTCGACATGGAGACGCGGCCGGAACTCGTCATGCTGCAGAAGACGATGGTCGTCGTCGAAGGTGTGGCGCGCACGCTCGACCCGCATTTCAACATGTGGAAGACCGCAGAACCCGTAGTTGGCGACTGGATCCGCGACAATCTCGGGCCAAAGGGCATGCTGCTCGACGCGCGCGATGGCGTGGGCGCGTTGATGGCGCTTGGCCGGCAGGCACCGGAACTGGCCAAACGCGCCGAGCGCCTGTCGCATGAAATCGACCATATGGCCGAGCAAGGGCTGCGCTTCGACAATGATACCGCCAAACGCATTGGCGAGGCCGAGGCCCGCGCTTCGCGCTCGGGTCGGATTGCGCTGTGGATCATTGCGCTGACGCTGCTCTGGTTGGCCTGGCAGGTGACGTCGTGAAGCGATCGTGGCACTTTGCCTGATCGAGAAATGTTTTCGTCAGGATCTCAGAAAACCAGCATGACCCTTTCCGGCAAGCGCATCCTGCTCATCATCGGCGGTGGCATCGCCGCCTACAAATCACTCGACCTGATCCGGCGGCTGCGTGAACGTGGGGCTGGCGTGCGCGTGGTGATGACGCAAGCCGCCCAGCATTTCGTGACGCCGCTGGCGGCGGGTGCGCTATCGGCCGATACCGTATTCACGGAGTTGTTCGACCGGCAGGCCGAGCATGATGTTGGTCATATCCGCCTGTCGCGCGAAGCCGATCTGATTGTCGTTGCGCCGGCTACCGCCGATTTGATGGCGAAGCTTGCCAACGGACTGGCAAACGATCTTGCGTCCGCCGTTCTGCTGG
>Ga0209572_1001920_pt1 | contig 11495 bp, 11 predicted proteins | sample EBPBio232012_DNA_FD_185867 | JGI IMG/M metagenome (GOLD analysis project Ga0209572, IMG submission 185867) | Wastewater treatment Type I Accumulibacter community from EBPR Bioreactor in Madison, WI, USA - Reactor 1_1/23/2012_ DNA (SPAdes)... | ecosystem: Engineered > Bioreactor > EBPR >...
TGTCCGAGCCGCCGGCTTCGAGCAAAAGCACGCGTTTGGACGCATCGGCGCTCAGCCGATTGGCGAGCACGCAGCCCGACGACCCGGCACCGACAATCACATAATCATAGCTGCCAAGGTCGATGCGATCTGTCATGGTTCTGGCATTCTCCATCCCGTTGGAATTTGGCGTCGGAACGGGTGCGAAAGTCAACGCTTGCAAAAAGCCAAGCGGGTGTGCGTGACCGCGACATGCACGATCAGAAATTTTTCGGGAGGTTTGAAGGTGCTTTGTGCGCTCGGGGGCGGGGCGCGCGCGGGCATGTGTTGCATTCGGGGGGATGGGGTGATTGCCCGTATGCGCGGGTCGGTGGTTGGCGCGTCGGTGACCGGGGTGTCGATGCGGCCCAAATCACGCCAGGCCATGAAGTTGGAAAGCATCATGGCGAAGACGCGGAACAGCCAGGCGAGGTGCAGGGTTTCGGCGCGGCTGCTGACATCGTCACCGCGCATGGGTTCCGGGATTTTCAGAACATTGCCGTCGAAACGCAGCACATAGCGACGGGCGACGGGTTCCGCGATGCGAAAGATCGTGAGCAGGAACGTGCGGACGAGAACAGAGCGATAGGCGGCGCGTTCGGCCATGTCGGCGAACGAAAACAGCAGCGCAATGATGCGTATCATCACCTGCCTTTCGCTTAACCGCCCACTGTTGCGCATGCCTGTCTCCGTTGTGGAGGAGCATTGTGCGGGAGGATTTGGGGAGGGGGAAAGATTTTGGCGGAAAAGTGCTGCGTGCGGGGGAAGGAACGCTGGAATTGCAACATTCGAGAGCATCGATCTGGCGGGAGACGTCGAAATCTGTCCCACAGTTTGCGGCGTGTGTTACGCGCGCGACTTGCCTTTTCCCGTCGCAGGGAGGGTGGCGAATGAAGCAAGCCGGGTGGGGCAGCAAAGGACAAGCGGGCGCTCGTTCTTCAACGAAATGCTCGTCACATCACAAAAAAAGAGCAGGTCGCGCGCTTCATTGGTTACCCCACCCGGTCCGCTGCGCGGACCACCCTCCCCGCGCGGGGGAGGGAGCGCGTCGCGCTTCTCAATCACCCGACCATCTGAGCGCCAGCGCAGCGGCGACCGGCCCGATGACGGCGGAAAACAGGGTGACCGCGCACAGCATCATGAAGGGTGGCAGGAAGGGCATCGGCTCGCCCTCGATGGCGTAGGCTGCCGAAACGCCGAAAATCAGCACCGGGATGACCAGCGGCAGGACGAGGATGGAGATCAGCAGGCCGCCGCGCGGCAGCGAGACGGCAACGGCGGCACCCGCTGCGCCAATGAAAGCGATAGCGGGCGTGCCGGCAAGCAAAGTGAGCGCGGTGCCGAAGCCGGTGGCGGCAGAGAGGTTCATCAGCAGGCCAAGTGCGGGTGCCGCGATGACCAGCGGCAGGACGCTTGCTGTCCAGTGTGCGGCAGCCTTGATGGCGACGGTGAGCGCCAGCATGTGACGGTCGGACGCGAGGATGAACATGTCGAGCGAACCGTCGTCACGGTCTGCCTGGAACAGCCGGTCGAGACCGAGCAGGCTGGCGAGCAATGCGCCGATCCACAACATTGCCGGGCCAATGCGGGCGAGCAGGTTCAGGTCCGGCCCGATGGCGAACGGGGCGGCGGCGATCACTGCGAGGAAAAACAACAGCCCCACCAGCGCCCCGCCGCCAGCGCGGATGCCCAGTTTCACGTCGCGGATGTAGAGGGCTAGCATGGCCGCTCCTCACCCTCCCTCTTGCGGGGAGGGTCGGCGAGCAATTGGAGCGCAGCGCCGATTGCGAGACGGGGTGGGGGTGTTGAGATCACGACGCAGGCCGCCCGGCTGGAGGTTCCAGATGAATAGCCCCTCTCTTGCGAAATCTAGCACTTAGCTTCGCTTCGCTTCCGCTAAGACGCTGATTTCGCTTTCTCCCCCGCAAGGGGGGAGATAGGGGCGCGCCCAAGGAGAAGGCAGGCCAGAGGGGGGTGGGGACAGAATGGATCACAAAGCCGACCTCGGACCCGCTTTGCGGCTCGCACCTTCCGAGAAGGGGGAGGGCGGGACCCCCATCACCATTTCCTTCGCGCCCTCGATGCCGAGCGGGGCGTGGGTGGCGGCAATGATGATACCATTGTCTTCCAGATGGCCGCGCATCAAGTCGGCAAACCTGCGCTCCGAGCCGAGATCTAGCCCCGATGTCGGCTCGTCGAGCAGCCAGACGGGCCGGAAGGAGACCAGCAGGCTGGCAATTGCAATGCGGCGGCGCTGGCCGGTCGACAGATAACCGAAGGGCAAGGTTGCGACCTGCGGCAGGCCGACCGCGTCGAGCGCTTCGTCGACGGTGTGGAAGGCGTTGCCGAGGAATTGCTGCTGGAAGGTGAGATTTTCGGCGACCGTGAGCGCTGTCTTCATGCCGTTCTTTTCGCCCAGATAGTGACAGCCCGACATCAGGTCCGGCCAGTCGTCGCCGCCGCCTTCAAACCGGATTTCGCCAGCGGCAGCCGGCAAGAGACCGGCGATAACGCGCAGCATCGTCGATTTGCCGGAGCCGTTCTCGCCGGTGACGATGAGGCACTGGCCGCCCGCCAGTTCGATGTCGACGCCTTCGAATACGGTCTCGCCGCTGCGTTCGCCCGCCAGATTGGAGATTGAGAGCCGCATCTTTTCCCTTCGTGGCGCAGAACAGCGCCTTGACCATTAAGTCGCATGCCAGATGCGGCCCGATTGGGCAAATTTCCGTTTTCTGTCTCTAGAACTGTTCCGGGAATTTCTCTATATCGCCCCTGTACCTACCCCAGCGGTCGGGGAAGGCAAAGACTGATAGCGCCGGACCAGCGCGCCTGCCGCATACACGGTTGGGACGCTTGGGAGCGGATAGCGGAAATGACCGTACCCGCACCTTTGCGCGTGATTGCATGCCATCGGATTCCGTTCCCCCGCAGAACAGACCAAAGGTGGTAGCCCATGGCAAATTCCCTCGACAGCTTTAATTGCAAGCGCACGCTCAAGGCAGGCGGCGCCGAATATACCTATTTCAGCCTGCCCGAGGCCGAGAAGAACGGCCTGACCGGCATTTCCAAGCTGCCCTATTCTATGAAGGTGCTGCTGGAAAACCTGCTGCGCAATGAAGACGGGCGCTCCGTCACCAAGGAATCCATTCAGGCCGTTGCCGGCTGGCTGGCCGACAAGGGTTCGGCCGGCGTCGAGATCGCCTATCGCCCGGCGCGCGTGCTGATGCAGGACTTTACCGGCGTTCCGGCCGTTGTTGACCTGGCCGCAATGCGCGACGGCATCAAGGCGCTGGGCGGCGACCCTGAAAAGATCAATCCGCTGGTTCCGGTCGATCTGGTCATCGACCATTCGGTGATTGTTGACGAATTCGGCACGCCGATGGCGTTTGCCCGCAATGTGGAGCTGGAATATCAGCGCAATGAAGAACGCTACAAATTCCTGAAATGGGGCCAGCAGGCGTTCCGCAATTTCCGCGTCGTGCCGCCCGGCACCGGCATCTGCCATCAGGTCAATCTCGAATATCTCGGCCAGGTTGTCTGGACGAAGGATGAGGACGGCGCGACCGTTGCCTATCCCGACACCTGCGTTGGCACCGATTCGCACACCACGATGATCAACGGCCTCGGCGTTCTGGGCTGGGGCGTCGGCGGCATCGAGGCGGAAGCTGCGATGCTGGGCCAGCCGGTGTCGATGCTGCTTCCGGAAGTGATCGGCTTCCGCCTGACCGGCAAGCTGAAGGAAGGCGTGACCGCAACCGATCTGGTGCTGACCGTGACCCAGATGCTGCGCAAGAAGGGCGTTGTCGGCAAGTTCGTCGAATTCTTCGGCCCAGGCCTGTCCAACATGACGCTGGCCGATCGCGCAACCATCGGCAACATGGCGCCCGAATATGGCGCGACCTGCGGTTTCTTCCCCGTCGACGGCGAGACGCTGCGCTATCTCAACATGTCGGGCCGTGACGAAAACCGCATCGCGCTGGTGGAGGAATATTCCAAGGCGCAGGACATGTGGCGCAAGACAGACTCGGCCGATCCTGTGTTCACCGACACGCTGGAACTCGATCTGGGCGATGTCGTGCCGTCGATGGCCGGCCCAAAGCGTCCGGAAGGCCGCGTTGCGCTGGAAGGCATTGCAGCCGGTTTCGAGACTGCGCTTGCCAACGAATACAAGAAGACGGTCGACACCGAGCGCCGCTATGACGTCGAAGGTGAAGAGTTCACCATTGGCCATGGCGATGTGGCGATTGCCGCGATCACGTCCTGCACCAACACGTCGAACCCGTCGGTGCTGATTGGTGCCGGTCTTCTCGCACGCAACGCGCTGAAGCGTGGCCTGAAGCAGAAGCCATGGGTCAAGACCTCGCTGGCCCCCGGCTCGCAGGTTGTTGCCGAATATCTGGAAAAGTCGGGCCTGCAGAAGGATCTCGACCAGATCGGCTTCAATCTAGTCGGTTTCGGCTGCACCACCTGCATCGGCAATTCCGGCCCGCTGCCGCCGGCAATTTCCAAGACCATCAACGACAAGGGCCTGATCGCGGCTGCCGTTCTGTCCGGCAACCGCAACTTTGAAGGCCGCGTGTCGCCCGACGTGCAGGCAAACTATCTGGCCTCGCCGCCGCTGGTCGTCGCCTATGCGCTGGCTGGTTCGGTGACCAAGGACCTGACCAAGGAGCCGATCGGCGAGGACTTTGACGGCAAGCCGGTGATGCTGAGCGAAATCTGGCCGACCTCGGCGGAGATCAACGAGTTCATCGAGAAGAACGTCACCCGCGATCTGTTCGCCAGAAAGTATGCCGACGTCTTCAAGGGCGACGAATATTGGCAGAAGGTGCAGGCCCCGGCCGGCCAGACCTATGCCTGGGACGACGGCTCGACCTATGTGCAGAACCCGCCTTACTTCGCGGGCATGAAGAAGCAGTTTGGTCGCGTCTCCGACATCAAGGGAGCGCGCATCCTTGGCCTGTTCGGCGACAAGATCACCACCGACCATATCTCGCCGGCAGGCTCCATCAAGGCGGCGTCGCCGGCGGGCAAATATCTGACCGACAATGGCGTCGGCGTTGCCGACTTCAACCAGTACGGCACACGTCGCGGCAACCATGAGGTGATGATGCGCGGCACCTTTGCCAATATCCGCATCCGCAACCACATGCTGGGCGAAAACGGCAAGGAAGGCGGCTACACGATCCACTATCCGTCGAAGAACGAGATGTCGATCTATGACGCGGCGATGGAATACAAGGATCAGGGCGTGCCGCTGGTCATCTTCGCCGGTGTCGAATATGGCAACGGTTCGTCGCGTGACTGGGCCGCAAAGGGCACCAATCTGCTCGGCGTTCGCGCCGTGATCGCCCAGTCGTTCGAGCGCATCCATCGCTCGAACCTGGTCGGCATGGGCGTCATCCCCTTCACCTTCGAGGACGGCGCAAGCTGGGCTTCGCTCGGCTTGAAGGGCGACGAGACGGTCGAGATCGATGGCGTCGAGAACATCAAGCCGCGCCAGAAGATGGTGGCCAAGGTGACGTTTGCCGACGGCACGGTGAAGAATGTGCCGGTGCTTTGCCGTATCGATACGCTGGACGAGCTGGACTACTTCAAGAACGGCGGCATCCTGCAATACGTGCTGCGTGACCTAGCTGCGTAATTTCGCTTCAATCGACTTCGGAAAAGGCCCCCGAGCGGGGCCTTTTTTTATGCCTGATTTTACATTTGACATGTGTCAAATAAAGATCCATATTTGACACATGTCAAATGAAGCAGAAAACAGCCGGCTGAACCCCGATGAACGCCGCGAACAGATCCTCAGCGTCGCGGCGGGACATTTCGCCCGCGACGATGGAAAGCCAGTTTCGGTGTCGGCGATTGCGCGTGACGCCGGCGTCACGCGTGCGCTCGTCTATCACTATTTTCCAGGCAGGGATTCGCTTCTTGATGCTGTCCTGCAGCGCGAGACGGACGCCGTTCTTGTTTCGACCATGCCCGATCCCGCGCGCTCAGTGCGCGTCAATCTGGAACATGCGCTCAACGCATATCTCGACCATTTCGCCGCTTCCGGCGGGGCGTTGCGCGATCTGTTCATGCGCCAGCCCGGCGCACCATCGATCGTCAATGAACTGGCCGCCGGCAGCCATGTCGTCCATGCGGACCGCATCATTGCGCTGGCTGGTCTGGAAGACACGGCTCTGATGCGCTTCGCCGTGATGGCGTGGCTTGGTCTTGTGACCGAGGGCGCGCGCGCAGCTACCAACATGCCTGACATTTCCCGTCAGGACATTATTCGGCTCAGCCTGCGGACTTTTGAAGCCGCGACGGGCCGGAGCATTGATGACCTCAAGACGCAGCCCGACCAGGGCAAGGAATAGCGGACATGAAAATCGCACTCATCGGGGCTACTGGCCCCACGGGACAACTTGTCATTGAACAGGCACTCAAGCGCGGCCATGAGGTCGTCGCCTATGTGCGCAATCCGGGGAAGCTGACGGCGCGGTCGGGGCTGACAATCGTCAGTGGCACGCTTGACGATACGGCTGCCTTCAGCGCGGCGATCAAGGGCGCTGATGCCGTATTCTCGACGTTGGGTACGCAGCAATTGCGCAATGTGACCCTGATGCAAAATTCGCTGCCACTGGTCATAAAGGCAATGCAGGGCGCAGGCGTTCAGCGCTTCGTTCTGATGTCTGCTTATGGTGTCGGTGAGACAGCCAGGACAGCCTCGCTACTAGCGCGCTTCCTGTACAAGACTGTTACATCGTCGGTCTTTGCGGACAAGGAACAGTCCGAGAAGCTGCTTACCGGCTCCGGCCTGAAATGGACCGGAGTCTATCCCGTGATCCTGACCAATGGCCCGCTAGCGAGTTCGATGGACGTCAAGCCGCTCGACAAGGTGACCAAGGTTTCCGGCTTGCCGAAAGTGTCGCGGGCCAATGTCGCTCGCGCCATGCTGGACGCAGTGGAAAACGACGGCACAATCGCCCAAAGACTCGTCGTCAGCGCTTCAGGCACCGTGCGCTAGACCAACCTGACAACCATCCATTCTGGAGAGAGACCATGCTGGTCGGACATTATGCGTCGGCGTTTGCCGGCAAGACGCTTGCACCGAGCGCGCCCTTGTGGAGTTTCGTTTTGGCGTCGCAGGCGCTGGATGTTGTCTGGTGCGGGCTGGTCATGACCGGCGTCGAAACTGCGCGCGTCGATGCGTCCTTGCCGGGCGCGCCACTCAGCCTCGATTTCATGCCCTACAGCCACAGCCTGCCGACCGCGATAATCTGGTCGGTGCTGTTTGCGCTGGCGTTCGGCAAGCTGCTGAAACTGCCGGGCAAGGCGGCAACGCTGCTCGGCGTCGTGGTCTTTTCTCACTGGGCGCTCGATGTGATCGTTCACCGGCCAGATCTCGGCCTGTGGTTCGATCAGATGAAGGTCGGCTTTGGCATGTGGAATATTCCGGTTACCGAAGCGACATTCGAGGCTGGCCTGCTCGGATTTGCTGCCCTGTTCTGGGCTGGCTTGAGGGCGCGGGGCGGCGAAAGCGTCTGGCCGGCTGCTGCCTTCTTCGGCTTCCTGATCGCTACCCAGATCGTGACGCAGATTTCGCCGCTGCCCGAAAGCGCTCAGGCCACTGCCGCCAGTACACTTGGCATCTACATGCTCGCGACCTTGCTGGCCTGGCTGGTCGAACGAAAGCCGCACGCGGCAAGCCGGGCTTGAGCAGAGACAATTCTCGATGCCTGTCGATCCGCTGCGATCGGCAGGCCGTGCTGCCCTGTCAAAGACGGCTAACGCCAAAGTGACTTTTCGTTGACAGGCTGCCTGCATAATGTGCCTGTCAGTTGCCGGCTCAAGGCCGGTTCTTAGGACATTGCGGGATATGCTTTTCTTGCGACCGGCGCGATTGGCGCTGGCACTATTGATCGGAGCCGCCGGACTGGCGGCTGCAGGCGACCGGCCTTATGGCGTGGTCGAACTGTTCACCAGTCAGGGCTGCAATTCCTGCCCGCCTGCCGATGAGAACCTGGCCAATCTTGCCAAGCGCGGCGATATCATCGCGCTTGCCTATCATGTGACCTATTGGGACTATCTCGGCTGGCGCGACACGCTGGCGACCGACGAGAACACCGAGCGCCAGAACGCCTACAAGCAGACTTTTCAGGCGCGCTCCGTCTATACGCCTCAGGCGGTGATCAACGGCAAGGTCCACGTTAACGGCGCAAAGCGGCAGGCCATTGAAGGTGCGCTGTCTTCGCTGAAAATGAACGGCGACGGGCTTGAGGTCGATGTCGGCATCGAGCGGCGTGGCGAAAGTGTCGTCATCACGACTGGCGATGACCCGAAGCAGCGCAGCGCGCATGTGACGCTGGTGCACTATTCCGAGCCGCAATCGATCGAAGTTGGCGGCGGCGAGAATGGCGGCAAGCGCATCTATTATGTGAACCCGGTGACCGCGATACAGAGTGCGGGCATGTATCATGGCAAGGCGAAGCAGTTCGAATTGCCGGCAACCGAGTTTGCCAGGAAGGGCGCCGGCGGCTGTGCGGTGTTGCTGCAAAGCGTCGATGATCGCGGCCAGCCCGGCCAGATCCTCGGCGCGGCTGAATTGCCGATGAAGGCAGGCCAATGAAAAATCGGCGTGTAATCCTGGGATCACACGCCGATTGAAAGTCCTGATGCGTTGGCCTTCTTACAGAGGCCGAAGGATCGGTCCGGCGCGGGCCCCGTGGGCGGGGGGCTTGGGGTTTACAGGGCCGGCACCGGACCGAACCGTCTCAGGCAACGAGGGCATGCTCGTCATCAATGCGGGCAATAGCTGGCTCATTTTGCGGCAAGATTGTGATGGGGTTCTCACAAGATAATTTCGACTTGTATTGTTTCGTTACCGGTCGTTTTGCATCTGCATTGACGCGATTTCGGTTGCAATTGCCGGCCGAGCGCGCCACGCTTTGTCAAAAGCGAAGCGGAGATATCGCATGAGCGATGGTTCCAGCGGCACGGAGGGTGGGGACCCGTCCGGTATATTGATTCCGCTGTCCGACGCACGTCGGCGGCGGGCGGACATCCCGATCACTTTCGACCGGCGTGAACTCGACCAGATATTGCGTCTCTATGGGCGCATGGTGGCTGCCAATGAGTGGCGCGACTACGCCATCGACCATTTGCTTGATCGGGCTGTGTTTTCGGTGTTTCGCCGCACGTCTGAAACGCCGCTGTTCTCGATCGTCAAGGACCCGTCGCTGGCACGCCGGCAGGGTGCCTATAGTGTGGTTGCCGCATCCGGGCAGATATTGAAGCGCGGCCATGAACTGGCCCGCGTGCTGACCGTGTTCGACAAGACGCTGAAACTGGTCGGGGCGTGAGAGGCGTCAAGTTTCACGCGGCAGATTGCACCAAATCGTTTCCTTCACCCCCACCCTTACCCTCCCCACAAGGGGGAGGGGGGCGCAGACGTTGCGCCTCTGGACGTAGAAGTCAGCAGTTATGCGGTGATGCCTTCGTCCCCCTTGTGGGAGGGTAAGGGTGGGGGTGGGTGTCAGTGCAGGACAACATCGTCGCCCCTCACAACCGCTCCGCAATCGAACCCGCATCAGGCGGCGTGGTTCTTCCGCCATTCAGCGCCAGCTGCATGAATACGGTGTCGAGCCAGCGGCCATGCTTGTAGCCTGACCCCTTCAATATGCCGGAATGGGCAAAACCTGCCTTCTCGTGCAACCCGATTGACGCGCCGTTGGTCTCGCCATCTCCAATGACGGCGGCGATCTGGCGAAAGCCCAGTTTTTCGCATTCGCAGATCAATTGGTGGATGAGGGCCAGTCCGACACCCTGTCCCTTGGCGGCGGGATCGACATAGATCGAATCTTCAACCATGAAGCGATAGGCGCGCCGCGCCCTGAACGGTCCCGCATAGGCATAGCCGAGGATCGCGCCATCGCGCTCCGCTACGATGTAGGGATAGCCAGCCTTGGTGAGTGTTGCGAAGCGCGTTGCCATCTCGTCGCGCGATGGCGGCTCCAGCTCATAGCTGGCCGTGCCATGGATGACCGCATGGGCATAGATCGCTGTGATCTGGCCAAGGTCTTCGGGCGTTGCGGAGCGAATGGCGATTGTCATGGTCTCGCTCAAACCATGGCCCGGACAAAAAGAAAAGGGCGGCAAAAGCCGCCCTTTCCGAAGTCCATCTGCCTGCCGCTATTCGCGGTTGCCCAGGAACGAGAGCAGGAACTGGAACAGGTTGATGAAGTCGAGGTAGAGCGTCAGTGCGCCCATGATGGCCTTGCGGCCGGCAACGAGCACGTCGTCGCCCTCGAAATACATCTCCTTGATCTTCTGCGTGTCGTAAGCGGTCAGGCCAGCGAAGATGAGCACGCCGATGCCCGAGATAGCGAACTGCATGGCAGGCGACTGCAGGAAGATGTTCACCACCATCGCAATGATCAGGCCGAACAGGCCCATGATCAGGAACGAGCCCATGCCGGTCAGATCACGCTTGGTCGTGTAGCCCCACAGCGACAGCGCGCCAAACGAGGCGGCCGTGATGAAGAAGGTCTGCACGATCGACTGGCTGGTGTAGACCAGGAAGATCGACGACATCGACAGACCCATCAGCGCCGAAAAGGCCCAAAAAGTCGTCTGTGCGGCGGACAGGCTCATCTTGTCGACCCTGAAGCCCAGGAAGAAGACAAGTCCCAGCGGGGCGAGCATGACAACCCAGCGCAGCGGCGAGCCGTAAAGAGCAGCGCCCAGGCCGGTCAACATCTTGCCATTGCCAAGTGTGGCAACCGCAGCCGACGGGTCGGTGGTTGTGGCCAGCATGACCGTGCCGAGCGCCGCAACGCCGGTGATCACGAGAGCCAGAGCCATGTAATTGTAGACCCGGAGCATATAAGCCCGCAGGCCCTCATCGATGCCAGCGTCAGTGCGGGTAGCCGCACCAGCGTTGCGCATCTGATAGTCGCGGAGTTCAGCCATAGAATTCCTCTTTTTGCTTCTGTCCCGTCGGGTGTCGGTCGCGTTTGCACGCTTCCAGGCGCCGCTGGCGGGACTCCAGCATGCCTAGGGCAGAATATGATGTGTCTTCATGCCGATAACAAGACCTGTAACGAGCGGAAACGCACCGTGTTCATACGATGTAGTAAATATCTGCAGAAATTTCGCGCGACCGGGCGGGCCTACAATTCCCGCAGGACCGGTGCTGCCTTCTGGCCAAGGATGCGCCATGTGCCCGCCAGACCCATGCCGACCGTGAGCACAAGCGCCAGAGCCACTGTTGAGCCTGCCACTTCGGGCAGGAAGCTCGACGGCAGGTTCATGACGCGGGCAACGACAAACCATGCCGCCAACCCCCCTGCAAGCAGGGCAAAGATTGCCGTTGCCAGCCCGATCAGCAGATATTCCAGCGAATAGGCGGTGATCAGCGTGCCGCGCGTTGCGCCCAGCATCTTGAGCACCACCGCGTCATGGGTGCGGGCGCGGTTGCCTGCCGCCAATGC
>Ga0209572_1001925_pt1 | contig 11442 bp, 9 predicted proteins | sample EBPBio232012_DNA_FD_185867 | JGI IMG/M metagenome (GOLD analysis project Ga0209572, IMG submission 185867) | Wastewater treatment Type I Accumulibacter community from EBPR Bioreactor in Madison, WI, USA - Reactor 1_1/23/2012_ DNA (SPAdes)... | ecosystem: Engineered > Bioreactor > EBPR >...
CCGTCACGGTCTCATAGGCTTCCGGGTTGAGGTTGCGGAAGGCAAGGTCTTCCAGTTCCTCGCGCATGTCCTGCATGCCCATGCGGCCGGCCAGCGGCGCATAGATGTCCATCGTCTCTTCGGCGATGCGCTGGCGCTTTGCTTCCGGCACATGGCCGAGCGTGCGCATGTTGTGCAGCCTGTCAGCCAGCTTCACCAACAGAACGCGCACGTCCTCCGAGATCGCGATCAACAGCTTGCGCAGGTTTTCGGCCTGCTCGGCTTTCTTCGACACCAGGTCCAGGCGTTTCAGCTTGGTCAGCCCCTCGACAAGCTTGCCGATGTCGGGCCCAAACACTTCATCGATCTCGGACCGGGTCGCGGTCGTGTCCTCGATCGTGTCGTGCAGAAGCGCCACCGCGATCGTCGCTTCGTCGAGATGCATGTCGGTCAGGATGGCAGCAACTTCGAGCGGGTGCGAAAAATAGGGATCGCCGGAAGCACGACGCTGATGTCCATGCTTCTGCATCGCATAGACATAGGCCTTGTTCAGAAGTGCTTCATTCACGTCGGGCTTGTAGCGCTGCACGCGCTCGACAAGCTCGTATTGACGCATCATCGACAGACGAACCCCAGAAAAACGACATGCGCCGCGCTGACCGCGCGACGCATGGAATCAATAACACGAATATTGCGGCGCAACAGCGCCTTGCAACAATCAGAAGTCGTCGTTCTTCTCCGGAGCGACCAGACCTTCGATACCGGCCAGCAAGTCCTCTTCGGACATGCGGTCGAACGACACCTGATCGTCATCGTCGGCTGCCGCTGCAACACCTTCGGGCGCCGCCGCCTTGTCGATCTGCTCGGGTGCTTCTGCTTCCGGCTCGTCAACTTCGACGTGCTTCTGCAGCGAGTGGATCAGCGCTTCCTTCAGATCTTCCGGCGAGAGTGTCTCGTCAGCAATCTCACGCAGCGCCACCACAGGGTTCTTGTCATTGTCGCGATCAACAGTGATCGGCGCACCCTGGCTGATCTGGCGGGCACGGTGTCCGGCCAGGAGAACCAGCTCAAAGCGGTTGTCGACCTTGTCAATGCAATCTTCAACAGTCACGCGGGCCATAGTCGCCCCTTTCTTCAACCAGTCTGTCGGGAATTAGGGCGTCACATATCGCTTTTGCCGCTGGAAAACAAGGCTGATGCGACCCAAGTAACGGCTGTGCGCAGAGCGCAGTCATCTGTTTGACTTACGTATTTACCCCTCATTGCTTTGATGAGACTATTGACGCATCGTTATTGGAGAACGTAATCCCGCATTTGGCTTGTATGAATTTTGTACGGTTTAGATTCAGAACTGGCCTGGATAGTTTAGACACGATTGCGGCAGGGGATGTCTGATGCTTGATTCGCGAGAGAAGGTAGCGTTGTTCATCGACGGCGCGAATCTATATGCCACGTCGAGATCACTTGGCTTTGACATCGATTATCGCAAGTTGCTCACCTATTTTCAGAAGCGGGGTTACCTGCTGCGGGCGAATTATTACACCGCGATTATCGAGGACCAGGAATATTCATCGATTCGCCCTTTGATCGACTGGCTCGACTACAATGGCTACAAGGTCATTACAAAGCCGGCGAAAGAATTCACTGACTCGGTTGGCCGGCGAAAAGTCAAAGGAAACATGGACATTGAGCTTGCAATCGATGCCCTGGAATTGAGCGAATTTGTCGATCATTTCGTGATCTTCTCCGGCGATGGCGACTTCCGTCCTGTGGTGGAGGCCCTGCAGCGCAAGGGTCGCAAAGTCACCGTCATTTCGACACTGTCGACGCAGCCGCCAATGATTGCGGATGATCTGCGCCGTCAGGCCGATCATTTCATCGATCTGGCATCACTGCGCGCCGAAGTCGGCCGCGAGATTGCCGAACGCCCCGTGCGCCGCAATGAAGCGACGAGCGACGTCGAATTGAGCTGAGGTCATGTCTGCGGCCGCGGTTGCGTCAGCCAAACCGCGACTCCAGGTCCCGTTCACTTGGCTGCCAGATTGCTTATTCTGGCCCCATGACCGCTTCGTCCACAGTTCTTTCGTCGACCGAACCATCGCATGACTGCGCGATCTGCCCGCGCCTGCATGACTACATCGCAGACTATCGCGGACGCGAGCCGGACTGGTTCAACGGACCTGTGCCCACTTTCCTGCCGCCTGACGGCGCGAAGGATGTACGGCTTCTCGTCATAGGACTTGCGCCGGGAATTCGCGGGGCAAACCGGACCGGACGGCCCTTTACCGGCGACTACGCAGGCGACCTGCTCTACGCGACACTCGGAAAGTTTGGCTTTGCAAAGGGCACATATGCTGCCCGGCCCGACGACGGCGTGACGCTCATCGAGACCGCGATCACCAACGCCGTGCGATGCGTGCCGCCGCAAAACAAACCGGTTCCGGCCGAAATCAATGCCTGCCGGCAGTTCCTGACGCCGACGATCGGTCGTTTTCCCCGGCTCTACGCCATCGTGACGCTCGGCGCGATCGCACATCAGTCGACGGTCAAGGCGCTCGGCGCTCGGCTCGCCGCATTCCCGTTCAAGCATGGCGCGCGATACGAGATCGGCGGCCGCGTGATTTTGCCGAGCTATCATTGCTCACGCTACAACACGAATACAGGCGTGCTGACGCCGCAAATGTTTGAAGCGATCTTTGAAAGCGCGAAACGCGAACTATCGAATTGAGGCCTAGCCGCGCTCTTTCAGCAGCCGGCCCTTTTCACGGTTCCAATCGCGCTGCTTTTCGGTCTCGCGCTTGTCGTGCAGCTTCTTGCCGCGCGCGACCGCCAGCAACAGCTTGGCGCGGCCGCGATCGTTGAAATAAATTTTTAGCGGCACCAGCGTCATGCCTTCACGCTCAACCGCTTGCGCGAGGCGCGCGCGCTCGCGCTTGCTCGTCAGCAATTTGCGGCGACGGCGCGGCTCATGGTTGAAGCGGTTGCCCTGCAGATATTCCGGCAGATAGGAGTTGATCAGCCACAACTCCCCGCCTTCCGCAGACGCGTAGGATTCCTGGATGTTCGCCTGCCCCCGACGCAGGGATTTGACCTCGGTGCCGGTCAGCACCAATCCGGTCTCCAGCGTATCGAGCACTTCGTACGAAAACCGCGCCTTGCGGTTTTCCGCGGCGACCTTGTTGTTTGGGTCTGATTTCTTTGACGGCGCTGCCATGATGATCGCGCGCGAACGCTAGTTGATCAGCCCGACTGAGCGCATGGCGGCGTCGATCTTGCCAGCCGTCGCGTCCTCGACATCAACCAGCGGCGACCGAACGGTTGAGCCCATCTTGCCCAGCTTTGACAGAGCATATTTCGCACCCGTCACGCCGGCCTCGATGAAGATCGCCTTGTGCAGCGGCATCAGGCGGTCCTGCAATTCCAGTGCCTTTTCGTGGTCATTGGCGAGCGTCGCTGCCTGGAATTCGGCGCAGAGCCGCGGCGCGATGTTCGATGTCACGGAAATCGCGCCGACACCGCCATGGGCATTGAAGCCAAGCGCCGATGCGTCCTCGCCCGAAAGCTGCACAAACTGGGTGCCGCAGGTCAGGCGCTGTTCAGTCACGCGTTCAACCTTGCCGGTGGCGTCCTTGACACCAGCAATGTTCTTGAAGTCGTTGGCCAGCCGGCCCATCGTCTCCGGCGTCATGTCGATGATCGAACGCGGCGGAATGTTGTAGATGATGACAGGCAGGCTGGTCGCCTTCGCAACGGCTGCGAAATGGGCATAGAGGCCGCGCTGTGTCGGCTTGTTATAATAAGGCGTCACAACCAGCACGGCGTCCGCACCCGCCTTTTCGGCGTGCTGGACAAGGCTGACAGCCTCAGCGGTATTATTGGATCCGGCACCCGCAACCACAGGCACCCTGCCCTTCGCCGCCTTGATGCAGGCCTTCACCACCGCATGGTGCTCGTCATGGGAAAGTGTGGGCGACTCGCCGGTGGTACCGACAGGAACAAGCCCGTTCGTGCCCTCATTGACCTGCCAGTCGACGAATGCGCTGAACGCTTTCTCGTCGAATGCGCCGTCCTTGGTGAACGGTGTGACGAGCGCGGTCAGCGAGCCTCTCAACATGATATCCCAGTCTCCATGGAAAATGCGGGCAGGTTGTGCCCGGAAAGCGCGGCACCATAGTCTTGCCATGCGAATGCGGCAAGCACCAACGCTAGGGTTCAGGTCAGTCCAGTTACCGCCCTAACCAATTGTTAACCATAACTTCACCGTCGCCCGCTAGATTGGCGCAACGAACGATCAAAGGGACCAGACATTCGTCCAATGACTGTCCGAACCATTCTGCGAGTGCTGACACTGCCCGCAGCAGGAGCGCTGGTGCTGACGATCGCCGGCACGAGCCATCTTGTCGAGCAGGACGGGCTGGATGTTTCGAGCACGGCTGCGATTGAGGTCGCCGGCCCGACGGTCGACAAATCGGTGTCAGAGCAACTTGCAGAACCGAAGCGCGTTACCACGCCCACCGCTGCTACCGTCGATCGGGCTGAGCGCGACAACGCTGCCGTTGCCACCAACACGGAGACCAAAGCCCCGGCGGCCCTGGCACCAGCGCGAAACAACCCGCTGCTGGCCGAACAGTCCCTGCCCGTCGGCGCGCTCGCCTTTGTCGCAACGCCGCGCCTCCCCGTTTCGGCACCGCCATTTCCGATCCACAACCCGGAACCGGCGGTTGCTGTCGTGCCATCGACGCCGGACGGGTTGGCCCACGTCACTGCACCAATCCTGCAGACTGTTGTTCCGCCGGGCTTAATTCTTCAAGCCGGCATAGTTGCCGCAATCGTGCCACCGCTCGACAACAGTGGAAGCCCTTCGGTCTTGCTCGCGCCAAACGAGATCGCATTGCAGCAGGCGCTTGCAAGCTATCGCAGTGCAAAACTTGCCGAAGCACAAACCGCGCTGGACACTTTGCCTTCAACCGCAATCGAGCGTCGCATTCTGAATTGGCTGATTGCCGTCGATTATGGTGATGTCGGCCAGGATCTGACCCCTGTTGCAGACTGGCCGGGCACCTCCAATGTGCAGCGTCATCGCGAGCGCGCGTTACTGCGGCCGGGCGTCAGCGCCGAACGCGTCATCGAGGTTCTGGGTGCAACTGTCCCGTCAACCCATCAAGGCGCACGCGCGCTTGCCCGCGCCTATGTGGAACTTGGCCAGCCAGTCAAAGCAAGGGACGCGCTGGCGCAACTTTGGCGAACCGAGAAGCTCGATGGCAGTGTCGAGGCCGCAATCATCAAGGATTTCGGTGCGCTGCTGACAACAGCCGACCATCGCGCACGCATGGACCGGATGCTGCATGCGGACCGCGTGGCCTCTGCCCAACGCGTTGCCACATTGGCCAAATCGCAAGCCCTTTTCGCAGCATGGTCCGCCGTCATCCGAAAAGACCGCAACGCTTTGAAATTGCTGGATGCCGTGCCATCAGCCGAACGCGGCGCCGGACACGCATTTGCCAAGGCGCGCTTCCTGCGCCGCACCGGCAAATACAAGGAAGCGGCGATCGCGATGCTTGCCGCGCCAACGGACCCCGCGGCCTATGCCGACCCCGATTCATGGTGGCAGGAGCGCCGCGTCCTGTCGCGCGAATTGCTTGATCTGGACGATGCAAAGACAGCCTACAGGCTGACCGCCGCACACAGCGCTGAGTCGCCCGAAATGGCAGCCGATGCAGAATTTCATGCTGGCTGGTATGCGCTACGTTTCCTCAACGACCCGGCCAAGGCCGAAACGCATTTTGCACGCATCGCTGCGTTCGCTCGTGGCTCCACCTCGCTGTCGCGCGCCCACTACTGGCTTGGCAGGACGGCTGAAGCGGCAAAGTCGGCGAATGCAAAAATGCATTTCGAACGCGCTGCCGCCTACCCCGCATCGTTTTACGGCCAGCTTGCCGCTGCGCGCCTTTCGCGCACTGACATTCCCGTCGCCACACCACTTGCCAGCCTGCCAAACCGGCGTGATTTTGCCGCGAGACCGATGGTCAAGGCCATTCGCGCACTCGAAAAGCTCAGCGAAAATCAATATGCCGACCGGCTCTACCGCAGCCTTGCGCGTTCGCTCAACGATCCGGGCGAACTGGCGCTGCTGGTCGACATGGCCAGCAAACGCGACCTGACGCTGGCGCTGCGCGTCGCCAAGACCGCCGCCAATCGTGGCCTGCCGATCGGCGGCCTGGCCCACCCGACCGGCGTTATCCCCGCTTCGGCCGACATTTCGGGAGCAGGCAAGGCGCTTGCCTATGCGATCGCGCGCCAGGAAAGCGAGTTCAACAAAGGTGCCGTATCGCGCGCAGGAGCGCGCGGCCTGCTGCAATTGCTGCCGGGCACGGCGCGCGACATGGCGCGCAAGGCAGGCCTCGCATTTGCACCCGAACGCCTGACAACCGACGCTGGATACAATGCAACGCTCGGATCGGCGTTTCTATCCGACCAGCTTGGACGCTTTTCGGGCTCCTATGTGATGACATTCGCAGGCTACAATGCCGGCCCGAGCCGGGCCCGCGATTGGGCAAACCGATACGGCGACCCGCGCGGCAAGTCGGTTGACGAGGTTGTCGACTGGATCGAGCGCATACCGTTCACCGAAACGCGGCACTATGTTCAGCGCGTGATGGAAAACTATCAGGTCTACAAGATGCGCCTGACGGGTCGTTTCAATATTGCGGATGACCTGGTTCAGGGTCGCAAGGGCAGCTAAACCGCCTCATTGCCAAGCACTTGGCTGTCCCCTATCGCTGATTGCGACACCTTTGAGAGGCGAGATGCACAGCCAGTCCTACGAGAATTTCTTCTACAGCGCGGCTGACGGGCTGAAACTGCATGCCCGTATCTATGGCAAGACGCATGAAGGAACGCTGCCGGTCATCTGCCTCGCCGGATTGACGCGCAATGCCGCCGATTTTCACGAGCTTGCGATTTCACTGTCGACCGACCCTGCGCATCCCCGCCAAATTGTCGCCTTCGACTATCGCGGACGCGGAAGGTCGGCTTATGACAAGAACTGGAAGAATTATGATCCGCTGGTTGAAGCCGGTGATGTTCTGGCGGGACTTGTTGCTCTCGACATTGGCCATGGCGCTTTCATCGGCACATCGCGCGGCGGGTTGATCATCATGATCCTGGCCGCCATGCGTCCCGGCGTGCTGAAAGCCGCAATCCTCAACGATATCGGCCCCGTTGTGCAGGCCGAAGGGCTGATGCAGATCCGGGCCTATCTCGAACGGGCGCCAAAACCGTCCAGCTTTGAAGACGCAATCGCGATCTCAAAGCGGGTCAATGGTGAAGCCTTCTCGGCACTATCCCATGCCGATTGGGAGCGGATGATCCGCGCCATCTACCGCGACGAAAACGGTGTACCTGTTCCAGACTTTGATCCGGCGCTGCTAAACACGTTGGCCGGCATTGATCTGGACAAGCCGCTGCCGGAACTCTGGCCGCAATTTGAAGGCCTTGCGGACATTCCAGTCATGGCAATCCGTGGTGCCAACTCGCAACTATTCTCTGCCGAAACATTGATGGAGATGGCCAGGCGCCATCCGGGCTTGACCGCACTCACCGTCGAGGGGCAGGGCCACGCGCCATTGCTCGAGACGGGCGATTTGCCGTCGGACATCAAGCGATTTCTGCTCAAGGCCGAGCGCCGAGCGTGAATTCTCTCTACTGCTGGCTTCCAGACGCAACCTGACTGTGTGCGATTGCGCGCGTGCTAAACTGACAAACCTTATCAGCAGCCTGAAAACGCAAAAACCCGGCGGTTGCCCGCCGGGTTTTCGTCAAACCGTATTGCTACGATTAGAAGGTGCGGATGAAGCGCATACGGCCGGAAACGACGCCGTCATTGTTGTTGACGCCTTCCCAGTCGGTGTAGATGACTTCGCCGCGGACCTGGAAGTTCGGCGAAAGATTGACGCCGACACCAGCTTCAGCACCCCAGCCGTCGCGGCCGTTCACGAAGGCGATGTCGCTCCAGTAGCGAGCGCCGACATGGGCGAAGAACATTGGCGAGAACTGGTGCTGATACGAAGCAGCAACCGACCACTCAGCTTGATCCCAGTATGCGTTTGTGCCCGATGCGTAGAAACCAAAGACCCTCAGGTTCGAGCCAGGCGAGTTCGGCACATTGATCTGAACGCCACCGCGGAGTGCGAATTCAGTATCGCCGCCAACGGCCGCATTGTTGTTGTCTTCGTCGATGCCAACGACGCCGTAGACACCGCCCCAACCAGCTGCATAACCAGCCTTGAGGACAACGTCAGGAACGTAGTTGTCGCTCGCATCGTCTTCCAGCGAGATCGCGCCGAAGAAGCCGTTGCTATTGAAGTTGTAAGCGATCAATGCACGCTGAGCATAGCCGTAGCCACCGCTCATGCTGTAGCCTGGACCACCATTCATCGAATGGGAGCCGTAAGTACCAACCGGGCTGAAGCCGTCAACGAAATAGGACTCGGTGTAGCCCATCGTGAAGCCAGCGAGCTGGATATAGGCTTGGTCAAGCCCGACAGCCAAATCGGCGCTGCCGCTGCCCTGATAATCAGAAGCCTGGAAGCGGATGTAGGAACGCAGTGTGCCCCACTCGGTTTCCGTACGGGCATCAAAGTTAACACGAGCTTCGACGTGCTTGCGCCAGCCTTCGGTCGCAAACCAAGGATTTGTCCCGGCGGTACCAACGCCGTTTACTTCCGAAGCACGGATTTCGTAGCGGACATAGCCGGAGATCTGCAGGCAGGTCTCGGTGCCGGGGATGTAGAAGAAGCCTGCGCCGTATGCATCGCAGACGCGGACGTATTCAACGGGCTCGGGTTCCGGCGCCATGACAGCGTCGGCGGCACGGGCACCGCTCACTGCGACGAGTGCCGCAGCAGAGCCGAGGAGAAGGCTCTTAATGTTCATTTCTGACCTCCAGTCATAGTTTCAAATCGGTCTTGGGTTCTGTTCTGAAGGACAGTGTCCCCTGCCCCAATCCCATCTCCGAAAACTCGGCGCCCAAAGCCGCGTCGTCTTCGAGGATGACTGATACAAGACAGCGCGCTGCGTTCAACCACGAAAAGCGCCTTGCCACGTTTCCCGCATCTCTATGCCCAATTGCTGTTGCAGAAAGGTCACGATTTGGGTGGCCCTATAAAGAATGCATTAACGCCTGTGGCCGGATTGGGCCGAGAATCCCGTTCCTAGACCACCCGATGCGGCCGGTTCCGCCGAGCTCGATTGCCTATTCTGCTCGCGAATCGAGGCGATTGCCGCACTGGCGCACGATCACCAGCCAGATTCGCCCGCACCCACCCGATGCGCGCCCTCACAGGTAGCAGGCGCAACCAAACACAACTTTAACTTGTATTTGTTCCTGTTACGTTACATCCTTGCACTGGTTCCTGGCCGTCAGCGGTCAATCGAATTGCAGATCGGACAAATTGCCATGAACGACACTCTCTACAATGACGGACAGGATCAGATGTCCGCCGATCCAGGCGTTGAAAGTGGGCAAATTCCGCCGCGCCGATCGATTCGTGGCCGCAAACGGAGCGAAAATGCAGGTGTTCGGCTGGCCGATCTGTACACCCGATACAACCACCTCTTGTGGGAGGACGGCTTTCACAAATACTGCGTCAACAGCTTCATCGCCGAGATCGATGGCATATTGCGCGGACAACGGATGCTGGATTTCCAGCAGGACAAGCTCGATCTGGTGATTTCGGAGCTCAAGAGCCGCGGCAACTCGAACGCCACAATCAATCGCAAACTCTCAGCGCTCGGCAAGTTGCTGAAGAAGGCACACCGGATGGGTGATGTCGGTTCATTGCCAGAGATTCGCAGGCTGAAAGAAAAGGCCGGCCGCATCCGATTCCTCAGCGCTGCCGAGGAAGTTGCATTGTTCGCGGCCATCCGCGACCGCAGCGACCTCTATGCCGATTTGTGCGTGTTTTTGGTCGACACAGGCGCTCGACTTGGCGAGGCAATCGGGACCCGTTGGGCCGATTTCAACGACGGCCGCGTCACATTCTGGATCACGAAATCCGGTAGAAGCCGAACGATTCCGCTCACCACCCGGGTCACGATGGTGGCTGACGCCAACATACACAGACGCATCGGGCCGTTCCAAACCGTTCGCCAGTACAAGTTCCGCAAGGTCTGGAACGAGGCCAAGCGCGAGGTCGGTCTTGGCGCTGACCCGGATGTTGTTCCGCACATTCTGCGGCACACCTGCGCGTCGCGCCTGGTTCGGGGCGGCGTGGATATCCGCCGTGTGCAGACCTGGCTTGGCCATCAGACGATGCAGATGACAATGCCGTACGCCCATCTCGCGACGCACGATCTTGATTCCTGCGTCTCGGTACTCGAAGCGAAATAGGTGCCATCCCGGCGAGCCCGCCGATGGTTGGCCGCCTAACTGTCCAACCGATCGCAGAGAACGTCGCAGCCAGGCCCAGCGAACCCGAGAGCCTTGGCTGCCCGTCAATATGCGTCCAGAAACGCGCAATTTAGACGCATTGCCACCTGATCACCGTTGAGCCGCTGCAGGCAATGTCGGCTTCCCAGCGACCCGCCTCGCTGAAGATATCTAAATATCTGAAAACAATAGAGATATAGCCACCACAACCATCAATTGAAATGCGCCGAACTTACACCTTTCCAGCCGCTTTGACTGGAGGTCAAAAAATGAACATTAAGAGCCTTCTCCTCGGCTCTGCTGCGGCACTCGTCGCAGTGAGCGGTGCCCGTGCCGCCGACGCTGTCATGGCGCCGGAACCGGAGCCCGTTGAATACGTCCGCGTTTGCGATGCATACGGCGCAGGCTTCTTCTACATCCCAGGCACCGAGACCTGCTTGCAGATCTCCGGTCTGGTCTACTATCAGATCACCGCATCGAGCTTCGAAACTGGCGACACGCGCAGCTACCATTGGGGCTACGGCACGGGTGACGGCTGGAACAAGACGGTTCGCGGGCGCCTCAATTTCGACGCGCGTTCGGAAACCGAATGGGGCACTCTGCGCTCCTTCATCCGTTTCCAGGCAACCTGGAATGGGTCCGGTGATGGCGAAGTTACTGCCGATCATGCTTACATCGACCTGGGCGGCTTCAGGATTGGTTACACCGACTCGTTCTGGGGAATTTCCGGTAATGGAGGACCTTCGAATGGTGGTTCTCATTCGGACACCGGTATGTCCTACGGCTATCAGCAGCGCGCTTTGATCGGCTATCGCTTCGACTCGAACGGCTTCTTTGGCGCCCTGTCGCTTGAAGATGACGCTCTGTCGGTTGGTGGCGATGGCTACGTGCCGGACGTCGTGGCCAAGATCGGCTACGGCAACAGCTGGGGTGCAGTCTGGGCCAAGGTTGCCTATGACGAATCCTACAATGTTCTCGGCGATGATGGCTTCGCTGCACAGCTCGGCGCGCACATCAACATGCCGAACATGCCC
>Ga0209572_1001926_pt1 | contig 11435 bp, 7 predicted proteins | sample EBPBio232012_DNA_FD_185867 | JGI IMG/M metagenome (GOLD analysis project Ga0209572, IMG submission 185867) | Wastewater treatment Type I Accumulibacter community from EBPR Bioreactor in Madison, WI, USA - Reactor 1_1/23/2012_ DNA (SPAdes)... | ecosystem: Engineered > Bioreactor > EBPR >...
GTTCGATGATGATGCCGTCGCCCACCTCGTCGGCCATCGAGAAGCCCGCGTCGTATAGATCGTCACGCAGGCCGCTGAGCTGCTGGGCCAGCGGCACCTCGAACAGGCGGATCTCGATCTCCGGGTCTTCCTCGCGGCAGCGCGCCAGCAGTGCCGGCAGGCGCGAGGGGCTGATGCCGTCGGACAGCGCCACGCGCAACCGGCCGTGAAAGCCATTGGCCGCTGCCTTCACGCTCTCACGCGCTTGGTCCAGCGCCAACAGCACGCGAGGCGCGTTCTCCATCAGCAGCTTGCCCGCAAGCGTCAGGCGCGTGCTGCGGCTGGTACGCACGAACAGTTGTGCGCCCAATTCTTCTTCCAATTCCCTGATGGCGCGCGACAGTGGTGACTGTTCGATATGCAGCCGCTCCGCAGCGCGGGCGAAGTGCAGCTCCTCAGCAACGGCCAGAAAGTACCGAAGGTGACGGAATTCCATGAGTCGATGTCCCTGTAAAGCTTGAAGGAGTCTGTCGTGGTGCCGTAACGGCGTTCATCGCTGTTCCTTTCAAGCGGTTACGCCCTCATGTGCGGGCTCTGCCGTGACATCCTCTTCTTGCTCGTCCGGGCGATGGGCCAGCCGATACAGAATCGGTAGCACCAGCAGCGTCAGCACGGTGGAAGACAAGATGCCTCCGATCACTACGGTAGCCAGGGGGCGTTGCACTTCCGCGCCTGTTCCCGTGGCAATCGCCATCGGGATGAAACCCAGCGACGCCACTAGGGCTGTCATCAGCACCGGCCGCAAGCGTGTCAGCGCGCCCTCGCGGATGGCTTCATCCAGCGGTGTTCCGTCCTCGCGCAACCCGCGGATGTAGGAAATCATCACTAGGCCATTGAGCACGGCCACACCTGACAGCGCGATGAAGCCCACGGCAGCGGAAATCGACAGAGGAATGTCGCGCAGCCACAGCGCCAAGATGCCGCCGGTCAGCGCGAACGGAATGCCAGTAAAGACCAGCAAGCCGTCCTTGACATTGCCGAACATGGCGAACAACAGCAGGAACACCAGCAGCAGCGACACCGGCACGACGATCTGCAAACGCTGCGTGGCTGATTGCAGATTCTCGAAAGTACCGCCCCAACTCGTCCAGTAGCCCGTGGGAATCTTGACCTGTGCCAGCGCCGCCTCGGCGTCGGCCACGAATGAGCCCACGTCACGGCCGCGCACGTTGGCGCTCACCACGATGCGGCGCTTGCCGTTTTCGCGGCTGACCTGGTTGGGGCCGGGTGCCAGCTCGAAGCTCGCCACCTCGGCCAATTGGATGAAGTTCGTCCGTCCTTCGGCACTGCCGGTCCCACCCGTTCCGCGCGGCAGCGGAATCGGCAGGCGCTTCATGCTGTCCAGGTCGTTGCGCAAGGACTCCGGCAGGCGAACCAGGATGTCGAAGCGGCGGTCGCCCTCGAACAGGGTGCCAGCCTCACGCCCGCCGATGGCGGTGGCCACGGCATCTTGGATGTCGGCCACGTTAAGCCCATAGCGCGAGGCTTTTTGGCGGTCGATATTCACGGTCAGCATGGGCAAACCGGTGGTTTGCTCCACCTTGACCTCGGACGCGCCGGGAATCTTCTGCAACATGGACGAGATCTCTTCACCCGTCTTATTCAGGACATCCATGTCGTCGCCAAAAATCTTCACCGCCACATCGCTGCGAACCCCTGAAATGAGTTCGTTGAAGCGCAATTGGATAGGCTGCGAGAACTCGTAGTTGTTGCCCGGCACCTTGCCCACGACATCCTGAATGGCCGCCAGCAATTCGTCGCGCGACTTGCGCGGCTCCGGCCACTCGGACACCGGCTTGAGCATGATGTAGCCGTCGGAAATGTTCGGCGGCATGGGGTCGGACGCGATTTCAGCCGTGCCGGTGCGCGCGAAAACGCGGTCGATCTCGGGGAACTTAGCCTTCAGCGTCGCTTCCAGGCGCTGCTGCATCGCGACCGATTGCGATAGGCTGGTGCCAGGAATGCGCAGGGCCTGGATGGCGAAATCGCCTTCGTTCAGGCTGGGCACGAACTCGCTGCCCATACGGGTGGCGATCAGGCCGCACAGCACCACTGCCACGGCGGCTGCCGCGAGCACCACCGCTTTAGCCGTCATCACGCGATCCAGCAGCGGGCCATACCAGCGCTTGGCCTGCACGACCAGGAAGTTCTCTGTCTCGCTGACCCGGTGGCCGATGAATAGGGCGACCGCTGCCGGAATGAAAGTCACCGACAGGATCATGGCCCCCACCAGCGCGGCCACCACCGTGAACGCCATCGGGTGGAACATCTTCCCTTCCACCCCCGTCAGGGCGAAGATGGGCAGGTAGACCACCATGATGATGAGTTGCCCGAACAGCAGCGCGCGGCGTGATTCCTTCGATGCCAGGAACACCTCGTGAAAGCGTTCCGCCCGCGTCAACGGTCTGCCGTAGTGCGCCTGTGCATGGGCCAAGCGTCGCACGCAGTTCTCGACGATCACCACCGCTCCGTCGATGATGATGCCGAAGTCCAGCGCCCCGAGGCTCATCAGGTTGGCGCTCACCTTGTAATGCACCATGCCAGTGAAGGTGAACAGCATCGACAAGGGAATCACCGTCGCCGTGATGATGGCCGCGCGGATATTGCCCAGGAACAGGAACAGGATCACGATCACCAGGATCGCGCCTTCCAGCAGATTCTTCTTCACCGTGGCGATGGCCTTGTCCACCAGCACAGTGCGGTCGTAGACCGTCACCGCATGCACGCCCTCGGGCAAGCTGCGGTTGATCTCCACCATCTTCTTGTCCACGGCCTGCGAAACCGTACGGCTGTTCTGGCCGATGAGCATGAACACAGTGCCCAGCACCACCTCGCGGCCGTTGTCCGTGGCCGCGCCGGTGCGCAGTTCACGCCCCAGCCCCACGTCCGCCACGTCACGCACCCGTATCGGCACGCCGCCCGCACTGCTGAGGATAACGTTGCCAATGTCCTCCAGGGTCTTGACTTGCCCAGGCGCACGGATCAGGTACTGTTCGCCGCGCTTCTCGATATAGCCCGCACCCACGTTGCCGTTGTTGCGATCCAGTGCCGTCACGATGTCTTGCAGGGTAACGCCGAGCGAAGCCAAGCGAGCGGGTATAGGTGCGATCTGATACTCCTTGGCATAACCGCCAATCGAGTTGATTTCAGTCACACCGGGCACGTTGCGCAACTGCGGCTTGATGATCCAATCCTGAATCTCGCGCAGGTCTGTTGCCGTGTAGGGCATGCCGTCGGGTTTCTTCGCACCGTCCTTCGCCTCGACCGTCCACAGGTAAATCTCCCCCAAGCCGGTGGAGATCGGCCCCAGCGCAGGTGTGATGCCGACCGGCAATTTATCCCGTGCTTCCTGGATGCGCTCATTGACCAACTGGCGCGCAAAGTAAATGTCGGTGCCGTCCTTGAAGATCACGGTCACTTGCGAGAGGCCATAGCGCGAAAGAGAGCGGGTTTGCTCCAGGTTGGGCAGGCCCGCCATCACGGTTTCAATGGGGTAGGTCACCCGTTGCTCGGTCTCCAACGGTGAATAGCCCGGCGCCTGGGTATTGATCTGCACTTGGACGTTGGTGATGTCCGGCACGGCGTCGATGGGCAACTTCTGGTAGCTGAACACGCCGACGGCGGCCATGCCAATGGCAGCTAACAGCACTAGCCATCGGTGCTCGATGGCCGCGCGAATAAGTTTTTCAAACATGGGCGTAGCTCCGGCATCAATGGGTGTGCTCGGCAGAGGCTTTGCCGAGTTCAGACTTCACGACGAAACTGCCTGCGGCCGCATATGCCGCACCTGCTTGAAGACCTTGCAGTACCTCGACCCGCTTGCCATCGCTGCGGCCCAACTGCACAGGCTGGGCCACAAAGCCGTCCTTCACCTTGACGAAAACGACCGGCTTGTCCCCCACGCTCTGAATAGCGTCGCTAGCCACGCTGACTGTCACGGCGGTTTCGGACGCAATCACTTCCACATTGACGAACAGGCCGGGACGCCACGCGCCCTGGGGATTGGCCAAGACCACACGAGCCTTGGCCATGCGGGTTTGTTCGCCGATCAGCGCACCCACGAAAGTGATGGTCCCTTGCGCGCTGGCATCGAATGCCGTGGCTTTGATGCTGACCTTTTCACCCACTCTGACCAGCGGCAAATCCTTGGCGGGCACGTTGATCTCTGCCCAGACCTGGCCCAGGTCGGACACCGTGAACACGGCGGCGTCTTCCTTGACGGCCTCGCCCAGGCTGAGGTGCTTTTCAATCACCATGCCATCGAAGGGCGCACGCAGCTCGAAGCGGTTCAGCCCGCCCGAGGAACCTGGGGCCAAGCCCACGGCCGACAGCTTCTGCTGCGCGTTGGCTACGGCGACCTGCGCCTCGTTCAGCGCCTGGCCGGCTTGCAGGTAGTCCTGCTCGGCGGAAATCTTCTGTTCCCACAGCCGCTTCTCGCGTTCAAAAGTTGTCTGGGCCAAGGCCAGCCGCTTTTGCGCCGTCTGCAACTCGCTGCGCTGCTCGGATGCGGCAGGGCTGGCGATAACGGCGAGCACCTGCCCCTTCTTGACCGTTTGCCCCAAACTGGCCTGCACACTTTCGACAACACCCGCAATGCGCGGAACAACGTGCGAGGTGCGGTCTTCATTCAGCCTAATCTCACCCGGCAATTGCAGGGCAGACTTGATGCTTGCAGCCCCTGCGGTGTCAATGCCGATGGATGCAGCCTTGATTTGCGCATCGCTGAGTTCGACTTTTCCTTCCTCCTGGCTGAAGCTGAACGTGAAAGGCGCGTTGGCCGTCTGAGCCACGATGCTGATCTCGAACGCATGAGGTTCCGGGACAATCTCTCGACTCAACAGGCTGTCCTTGTCGGGAGTGAAGTTGAGCGCCTGCTTTTCCCCAGTCAGGCGTGTAACGGTAGCGCTAACCTTGGCGGCGCTGCTGGCTAGCGCCTTTTCCCTTTCGTAGAGCCAGATTCGCAGGCGTGGTTCGCCGCCGTCCTCAGCGAGTAAGGCTTCCAATCCGAAGTCCCCTTCTTTGAACAGCTTGCCGCCATGCGGCCCCTTGCTTGACCCCTCGTGGTGCTCGCCGTCCGCATGGCCTTTGTCGTCCTCGTGGGAGTCTGCGCCCGTCTTGCCATGATGCTCACCATCACTGTGGGCCTTGGCTTCCACGTGGCTGCCGTGACCCTCACCCTCAGCGCTCTTATCCGTCTTGCCGCCGAGAATGGCGCTGCCCAGTCCTATGCCCACTGCGGCGATCACGGCGATGGCAAACCACTGCTTCTTGCTGACGTTCAGTTTGTTCGTTTCGGGTTTCATGTTCATTCCTTGTTTGCAGGCAGGGTGGTCGTGGATTCGGATGCGCCGATCACGCGATCCATGTCCGCCGCCGCGCGGTGCGCATCGGCGAGCGCCTTGAGGTATTGGGACTTGGCGGCAAAGTAGGTGCGTTGCGCGTCCAGCACTTCCAGAAAGTTGAACTTGCCGTAACCAAAGCCCACGGTGGCCGCGTCATAGGCGCTCTTGGCCCCTGGCAGCACCTCTCGCTGCAATACGTCGATCTCGCCGCGAACCGACGCCAGCCGCTCGCGGGCTTGCAACACCTCTGTGCTGAGGCGCAGATTCAACGCCTGAAGTTCATCCCTCGCCTTGTCTTCACGCTTCAACGCTTCCAGCAGATTGCCCTGATTGCGGTCGAACAAAGGCAGCGGCACGGAAATGCCGAGCATTAACTGATTGCGCGCTAACTCGTTCGGACGCTTCACGCCCAGGCTGACCGTGACATCGGGCGTCTGCTTGCTGCGCTCCACGTCGGCCAGCGACCGGCGACGTTCGATCTCCAACTGCGCCCGGCGCAGTGCCGAAGAGGCCGACAGGCGCTGCTGGATGTCATCCAGCGAAGGGACGTTGGGAAGATCATCCACGCTGCCCGCTACCTGGGTGAAACGCGGCGGGTTGGCCCCGAGCAAACTAGCCAGCCGCGCGCGGGCACTGCGTTGTTCGCTCTGCGCCTGTGCCAGTTCAACCCGCACGCCGGCTTCGGCCACCCGAGCCTTGGTTTCTTCGACCGGGGACACCTTGCCCGCCGTCACGCGCTTGGCAACGGCATCCGTCGCTTGCCTGGCCAGGTCAACGCTGTCCTGGGCTAAGGCCGTGCGATCCTGGGCGGCCAGCGCCTCAAAGAAGGCGGCAACCACAGCGGCGCGAATTTCGACGCGCCGCGTGTTCAGTTCTTCAACTGCGACGTCACGCCCTCGCTCTGCCGCGGCAATGCGGGCAGCGCGCTTGCCCCCCAGCTCGATGGGCAGATTGATCTGGACGCTTTGCGTGCGGGTTGGCGTGCGTTGGTCTTCGAGCGAGTACGCCAGCTCGGGATTAGGACGTACTCGTCCCTGAATTACCTGGCCCTCCACGGCCTCGATCTCCCGTTGGGCGACAGTCAGGTCAAGATTCGCCTCCAAAGCCAGCGCGACGGCCTTTTGCAGGGTCAGGGGCGTTGCTGCTTCAATCTGCTCTACGCCGTTGGCGCTCTGCCCAAGAGCTGGTGCCGTCGGCAATAACTGAGCGAAAGCCGTCCCCGTCATGAGCGCAAGGAGCAAGCCTGCCGCAACCGCCCTCGCGTTGTAATTGTGAATATCCTTCAGCATCCGATTCTCCAGTGATTTGAAATACACAAGGGAATCGGCGGGGGGCAATCCAGATGATCGCCAGCAACGTCATCACATCAGCCGCGCGAAGCCGGCTGGATACCGTAGCGCGCCATGCGCGACGGCAGGGGTGAGGACGAAGGGAAAGGAACGCGCTCCCCGCCGATCAGGCGAGGACACGCCACTGAGGGCGCTCTAAACGTTCAGGTGGAGGCGCAGCAAGGTGCTCCGGGGGATACCCCGTAACCAGGGACGGGCTGACTGGCGACGCCAGCTTCACATCCCCTGACAAGACCGAGAAGCACCCGGCATGACAGGACGCGCAATCAGGATCGCCACCCAGGGTCTTGGCCGGATCAGGGCTGGCATCCTTGCCGTCGGCCGCCTTGTGCTGATGCGCATGGTGGCCGAAGTGCTTGGCCGCAGCTCCGGTTTCATGCTGGCAATAACTGGCCACTGCCGCCCAACTGAATTGAAGCGGCAAGAACACCAGCAAGACGAGGGCCAGCCATTTGCGCATAGGGGTAACAGTGTAGCAGCTACAGGCTTTACTTTGCCACTCCTCGCTGCTTGGGTTTTCTCAGAGCCCCGTGCGCGTAGCGTGCCTCCTCTCAGGTTCATCCTGCATCAAATCAGAGCCGCTTCGATATTCGGCGAGTTGTGGCCGCTTTGACGACTGGGGCGACACGAGGGGGCGCCACAGCGCAGGGTACGGGCAGCAGCAGGTCAACCGCCGGAGTACATTTCGAGCCGCGCACGTCGAGCTTCTGGTGATTCGCTGCGCATCTCATCGAGAACCTGCTGGCGCGTCTTCGGCGCTTCGGAACTCTTGATGGGCAACGGTGCTCCACGTTGCAGTATCGCCAGCGTACCGTCCTTACGGGCGGCCTCGACTTCGGCCATCACCTGGGCGCGTGTCTTGGTACTCTGGAAGTGATCCGGGTGGTACGTGAAGCCCTCCTCGGTGGGGGCCGGGTGCTACATCGAACTGGCCTGGGCCGTCAGGGGGAGTGCCGTAGCCAGGATGATCGCCTTCAAGGCAGCAAGATGGGTCAGTTTCATTTCATGGTCCTTTCCATTGCTAAGTGCAGATAATCGATATGCCCGAAGCCATGAGGACAATGTAAGAACCGGCACAGAACGGGAGTAAAACGTGCAGATGACAATTTGGACAGGTTGCGAGAGGCCGCAGCGGGAACGCTGCGCATGAAGCTGCTGATCGTTGAAGACGAAGCCAAGCTCGCGGACTATCTTCGCAAGGGTCTCTCTGAAGAGGGCTATGTGATCGATGTGGCTGCCAACGGCATTGATGGCCTCCACATGGCCTCCCACGGCCACTACGACCTGATCGTCCTCGACACCATGCTGCCGGGCATTGATGGCTTCGGCTTGCTGGCCGCGCTGCGGCAGAGCAAGCAGACGCCGGTGATCATGTTGACGGCCCGCCATCGCATCGAGGATCGCGTACGCGGACTGAAGGCGGGAGCGGACGACTACCTCGTTAAGCCGTTCGCCTTTTCCGAACTGGTGGCACGCATTGAGGTGCTGCTGCGCCGCGCTGCTGGTACTGCACCCGCGCCTGATGCGCTGGTGCTGTGCCTTGGGGACTTGCAAGTGGACCTGGCGAGGCGGCGCGCTACTCGGGCCGGCCAGCGCATCGACCTGTCCGCAAAGGAGTTCCAACTGCTGACGCTGCTCTTGCGCCGCAAGGGCGAGGTTCTGTCACGTACTGAAATCGCGGAGCAAGTATGGGACGTGAACTTCGATCACGGTACCAACGTGATCGACGTCGCTGTGCGTCGCCTTCGGAGCAAGCTCGACCTGCCCTTCGAGCGCCCACTGCTGCACACCGTCCGTGGCATGGGCTACGTACTCGAAGATCGGCAGTCGTGAGACCCAGGCGTGCCGGATCGCTGGGACGGCGGCTTGCCCGTTGGCTCGCACTTCTCACCCTGGTCGGGCTGGCCTTAACCTGCCTGGGCATTTACACCGTCACCGCGCTGAGCTTCAAGGAGCGGCAGATGGACACGCTGCGGCAACAGCAGACCCAGGTGAACCATCTTATTGCCGAGGCAGCAGAGTTAGACAGCGGCACGCTCGCACACAAGCTCGACGATGGCATGGTCGGCCGACAGGACATGAAATTGATCCTGACCCGTGCCGACGGCAGCGTCATCTATGCCAGCGCCGGCATTCCAGTGCATCACCGCGTGATCGACATGCGATTCGAGGCTACGACCGGCATCCCCCCCATCCAGGCGGTGCTGAGTCTTGATGTCAGCGAGGACGATCGTGTGCTAGAACGCCTAGCCCGCACGCTCGTCGCCGCCGCACTCGCTGGCGCAGTGGTGATTGCTGCTGGCGGATTTACGCTGGTGCAAATCGGGCTGCGTCCCGTGCGCGACCTCTCGGCTCAGATCCAGGCACTGGAGGCCGATACTCTGCACCGGCTTCTGGATGGCTCCGCTCAACCCGACGAACTGGCTCCGCTGGTGGCCCACGTCAACGAGTTGCTGAAGCGTCTGCACAAAGCCTACGAACAACTGGATGCCTTCAACGCTGACGTTGCGCATGAACTGTTCACGCCGTTGGCGACGTTGATGGGGGGCACTGAAGTTGCTTTGCGCAAAGCACGCGATGCCGACACGTTGCGAGATGTGTTGGGCTCGCACCTCGAAGATCTCCAGCGCATGTCGATGATCGTGCAGGACATGCTCTTTCTGTCGCAAGCCGACCGGGGGGCTGAGGCCCGCCGCGAGCACGTCGCCAGCATGGCAGGCGTTGCGCGCGCGGTGGTGGAATTGTACGAGGCAGCCATTGAGGAAGCCGGGCTGAAAGTTCGTATCAATGGTGATGCCACTGGCTTGGCCGACGTGCGCCTATTGCAGCGCGCATTGTCCAACCTGATCGGCAACGCAACCCGGCACGCGCATCCGCACAGCACCGTTGTCGTGCAAATCGACCGGCTGGACGGCGAGATCGCCCTGCGGGTGGTGAACGAGGGGCAGACGATTTCAGCCGAGCATTTGCCCAATCTGTTCAACCGCTTCTACCGGGCAGATGCAGCGCGGTCGGATGCCGCCCGCAATCATGGACTGGGCTTGGCCATCGTGGCTGCCATCGCCCGCATGCACGGAGGGCGGACGATGGTCGATTCGAGCAACGGCATCACGTCTATCGGGCTCATGGTGCCCACCCCGCGCGCGCAATAGTCAACGGATCGGGCACCACCAACAGACTGGCTCCACTAGCCAATTACTTCTTCCAGCAGGAGAAGCGCCAGAAAGCCGACAAAGAACATCGCCGTCACCCAGGGGCGATCTGGCGTTTCGTGTGCTTCGATCAGCAGTTCTTCGGTCACGAGGTAGAGCAACGCAATCAGACCAAACGCGAAGAAGCCAGTCAGAAGAGGGTTGGGCAACAGCGCCACCGGCGCTCCAAGCAAGGCCCCGATCGGCAGCAAGAGCACGAGCGCGGCCGTGATCCAGACGACCCTGGCACGGGAGCGAACGCTCTCGCCGAGTTCCGTGGCCACTGTCAATCCCAGGAACAGAACCTCGATGGTCAGGGCGATGGTCAGAAGCAAGCCGACCTTTGGGCCAGCCGCAAACCCGATACCAAGCACCAAGCCATCAATCAGGATGTCGATGCCGATCACGGTCAGGAGACCGGCCGGCCCCTTCGCCAACGCTTCCAGATGCTTCACCAGCAGCATGGTGGCGACGCCGATTCCGCCGCCGATCATCGTCGCCCAAGGCGAGGCCCGGTGCATGATGTCGGGCAAGATTTCGCCGGCCGCCGCCGCGAACACGACGCCAGCGGCGAAATGCTGAATCGCGCTGACCAGTGTTGGCCCCGGCCGCACGTTCACCGCGACCGCAGCTCCGATGATGGCGGCCGCTGCCGGGATCAAGGTGTAGATCCAGGCCGAGATCACCATGACTTAAGTTACCGCGTTGCCGCACTGAGCACAGAATTTCGCGCCGATCGGAATGACGCTACTGCACTTCGTGCACGACGCTGGCACCAGCGATGTCCCGCACTGGCCGCAAAAGCGAGCGCCGTTCGGATTGATCGCTTTGCATTGCGGGCAAGTGATGCCGCTGGCCGAAGGCGCCGGATTGCGCCCCCAGTCGTGACTGCTGGGGCCACCGTGGCCATGGCTACTGCCATGCCCGTGGGAGCCGCCATGCCCCCCGCCGTGGCCGCCGCCATGCCCACCAAAAATTCGATCCAGGATTCCCATTTTCAACACTCCATATTCGGTTTTACTGACCCGCCTGCTGCCTGAGCAGCCTCAGCCCGTTGAAGACCACCAGCAAGCTCGCCCCCATGTCGGCGAACACGGCCATCCACATGGAGGCATCGTCGAAGATCGCCAGCAGCAGGAACACTAGCTTGATGCCCAGCGCGAGCGCGATGTTCTGCCATAGCACGGCGTGGGTGCGCCTGGACAGCCGGATCGTTTCGGGCAGGCGGCGTAGGTCGTCGTTCATGAGCACCACGTCGGCGGCCTCCATCGCGGTGTGGGTGCCCGCGCCGCCCATAGCGAAGCCGATGTCAGCCTTCGCCAGCGCGGGGGCGTCGTTGATGCCGTCGCCGGTCATCGCCGTGACGCCCATGCGCTGCTGAAGCTCGCCGATGGCCTGCAACTTGTCCTCGGGCAGCAGGTTGCCACGCACCTCGGCGATGCCCGCCTGGGTGCCGACGGTTTGCGCCGTCGCCAGGTTATCGCCCGTCAACATCACCGGCGTCACGCCCAATG
>Ga0209572_1001927_pt1 | contig 11432 bp, 8 predicted proteins | sample EBPBio232012_DNA_FD_185867 | JGI IMG/M metagenome (GOLD analysis project Ga0209572, IMG submission 185867) | Wastewater treatment Type I Accumulibacter community from EBPR Bioreactor in Madison, WI, USA - Reactor 1_1/23/2012_ DNA (SPAdes)... | ecosystem: Engineered > Bioreactor > EBPR >...
ATACGTCAAAAGCCAAGGAGGTCACTATGAGAAGCTTCATTCAGATCATCAACTTGGGCTGTTCTGATACCCCGCAGCTTGCTGCGGGGTAGTTCATTTTGGGGCGTGGAATAGGTTTGCCTATGTATCCGGTGATCCGATTAATTTTGGTGATTTTAATGGACTTAGCAAGTATGGGTCACCGTACGGACGACCTATCTATGTACCAAGCTCCCGTGAAAATCGCCGCACCGGTGGAGTGGGAGGCGTAGAGCCGTTAGTTGTCAGGCAGAACGATGTTTTTAGAGTCTATCTTCGCGAAATTTCGAATCATCCTACATTTTTGGAAACAAACCTGCCGGGAAATTATCCAGGAATAAATTACATACCCCCTATCCGAGAGTCAATTCGAGTTCCGAGTGGCGGTGGGGCTTCCGGCGGTTGTCGTTTAATATTTAATCCAACTTCATCTAATATGTGTCCATCGCGCCCTGCTGTTGAGGTGTGGTGCGGACAAGTTCTGGAATCAAGATGAATTTTGATCAGAAATCAAAGTCAAGAAATGGGTGGAAGAAGAAATCTATCTTTGCAATGATTTTTTGTCTGTTTTTGGTGTTTCTGAATTATTGTGCTGAATTTCTTCCTTCGTCGGAGGCTGAGCAAAAGACTTGTGATGATTATTGTTTTAGGGAATATGGAGTCAAAGGTGTGCTGACCCCTATGATAACAAATCAGAGGGCGCGGACTTTGGCTAAGGAGGGGCCGTTCAAATGCAATTGCCCGACAGGAGGATAAGGCGAAAAATTGGGATCAAAGCATAATTTACTCGGTGATCACTGGCTTCAACCCTCCCTTGTTTACTCCGTCCCTGTCCGCCGATGTGATCTGCTGCAGGGAAAACTGGGGTCAGAGCACAATTTATTCTGCGATCGCTGGCTTCAGCCCTTCCTTGTTTGTTCCGCTCCTACCTGTCGATGCGGTCTGCCGCGCGCTTCAAGTGATCTTCTCAATCAGACTACAGGGACGGGGCAGGGCGCTTGCTGGGCCGCACCGGCATTGGCTTGGGCTACAACAGCGCCGGACAACTGAGCAGTGTGCAGGCCGGCCAGAGCCGCAGCTGGAGTTACGTCACCAACAGCTTGGCCCAGCGGGTACAAAAGCGCGTTCAGGGCGGACTGCCGCAGGAGCTGATCAGCACTGTGTATGGGCCCGAAGCCCTGGGCCTGCTCAGCCAGCCGCTGGGGCACTACCAAGTGCTGGGCAACCAGGAGTACGTGTACCTGCCCACGCCCAACGGGCCAGTGCCGGTGGCCATGCTGCTGTACGGCAGCGTGCCCTACGCCATTCATACCGATCACCTGGGCACGCCCCGGCAACTGCAGGACGCGCAAGGCCAGGTGGTGTGGCAGTGGCCGATCAGCGCGTATGGACAGGTCAAGCCGGGCAGCAGCGGCACATCCCTGTTGGTCCAGCCCAGCGCAGCGGTATTGCAACTGCCCAGCCTATTCGACTTCGTGCTCAGGTATCCGGGGCAGCAGGCCGATGAAGAATCGGGGCTGTTCTACAACCACCATCGGTACTACGATCCGAATACTGGCAGTTATGTGCAGGCCGATCCGATTGGGTTGCAAGGGGGGTGGCATAGGTTTGGGTATGTTGAAGGCAATCCACTGAACTTAGTCGATCCCAAGATTTAAAAATAAAGAAGGTCTGTTGCCCATGAAGCCGGAAGGATATTATCGAGAATGGGTTCATCCAACACGTGGAGTTCAAGGGTCGGGCCCTCAGCGCGTCGTTACCGGTCAGGGCGGCGAAACCTATTATTCTTCTGATCACTATCGTGCGTTTATTCCTGTTCAATGACCATAAATTCAAAAATTGACTGCTTTGAGTTCACGGAAGAACTTGGTGAAAAATTTCCGTCGAATATCTTTGTTGTGAGTGTGCCTGCAGGCATTTCTTCAAAAAGAGATCTGCTGGAATCGATTGCTAGGGTAGCTAATTTCCCAGAGTATTTCGGTGGAAATTGGGATGCGTTTTTCGATTGCCTTCGTGATTTTGAATGGATAGGCGAAAGACAGATCGTCATCAGACATAGAGATTTGCCATTACGTTCTAATCCTACAGAGTGTCGAATTTATTTGGAAATTCTTCGGGAGGCTGTGGTCGATTGGTATCGAGTACCAACTCAGAAAAATTTACCAACCCATGAGTTACGTGTCTTCTTTCCCAAAAAAGAGCAAACCTCGATTGCTGCATTGTTGGGTGTTTGACACCTTTGGCGTGCACGTGGAAAGCAGGAGTCGAAGCACAACTCACTCGAAAATTGCTGGTATGAACTCTTGCGGTTGTTTCGCCAGTGTGCAGGCCGGCCAGAGCCGCAGCTGGAGCTACGTGCCGCATATCAATAGACGACCCCAACCAGGTGAGCCAACTAATTGCGCGACAGTCAAATGCGCTGCAGGTTTGCGGCCAACTCCTTCGGATAACAGAAGTCAGAAAGAAGTGGAATTTGGTCAGTGTAAGATAGTTTGCCAAGTCTCGCTTCTGGTTCCAGTGGCGATGTGCAACGCTGCTGCTGGGGGTGGTTTGGCTGGTACCGTTATCGGTGCCGCTGCCAAAGGTGGTTTATGCACATGGGTGTGCAAATGAATTCAGATGAGCGGCTAAGCTGTCCGAACTGTGGGCGTAGGTACCCGGCTCTCTACTTTCGTCCGAGATCAACATGTCCAAATTGTCGATCGCACATCAAAACAGATTTGAGAACAATAGGAATTATTGAAATCGTGATTGGCGCGCCGCTTCTTTGGATGGCGGCGGTCTTGCTGCGAACTCACTTGAACGACTCTTCTGGCGTTTTGTCATATGTGCTGCTGTTCATTCCAGCCCTGGCCATTCACGTTTTTATTGTTCAGCGCTTCGTGACTGCTCAAGCCAGCGGTCCTGAACCTTAAGTTGAGAAATCTGGGTCAGATAAGAATCACCTTTCAACTCACCCCAATCGCCGGCGCTCTGTCAGTTGCAACTTGCTCGCGATTTCATAAATGACAGCTGGCTATCTGTCGTACCTCGGCCTCGTCCCGTAAGGCCGAAGTTTCTACAGGGTGCCAGCGCGAATAAATAGCCTCCAGCTATTAAAAATATAGCAACTCGATCGCTCACCCGCACCGCGTCGATCATCGTGCGCACCTGCTCGACCGAGCTGCGGCCGGCGTCGTGCTTCGGCACCATGCGGTGGAAAATTGGGGTCAGAACAAAATTTATTCGGCAGTCGCTGACTTCAACTCCCCCTTGTTTGCTCCGCTCCTGCCCGTTGATGCGATCTGCCGTGCGCTTCAGGCGATGCTCTTCCAAATCTTCCAGATTGCTGGATAATCGACCTCCAATGCAAGCGGCATCACCCTGAGCAGCTATCAATATTGAAGTTCCGATCAATCGGGCTGCAGCTACGAAGGGACGCTTCACCAAGCCTTGGGTGCCAACGGTTCTCATTCCTGTCGATAATGGATGTACTCGTATCTGTGCGCCTGCCAGAGCGCGTATTTGTCCTACGGCGCCCCGGTGCATTGTGACATCTGGTCCGATCATCTCTTCGCAGTAACGGTATGAAGCCTAGAGAGTTCCTCCACCGATACCGGGTCTACATTTTTCTTGCTACCCTGGTTGTTTGGGTTATCTTAATTTGGATAATCCGCTCATCTGGTGTTGACTTCTTTACCACCGAACTCAAGAAGTGCCAGGAGCGATGCAAGCCCTCCACGGGTGTGCTTGTGACCAAGCAGGAAAATCAAGCGGGCCCTAGTTGGCGCCGCTACTACAAATATCCTGAGTGTGTCTGCAAGAAGTGACTGTCGAGGGGTGGGTCATTTCTCCTTCGGCAAAACTGGGATCAGCACAAAATTGGGGGGAAACCGGAGTCAGAGGAAACAGGGTTCAAAACACAATTTATTCACCCAACCACCCGGACCAAACCCCACGCGCTACGCCAACGGTACCGCCTCAATCATCGCCCGTACCTGCTCCACCGCCCCGCGGCCGGCGTCGTGCACGGGCACCATGCGGTGCGCCACGCATTGCGGCAGGATGGCTTGCACGTCGTCGGGGGCCACGTAGTCGCGTCCGGCGATCAGGGCCTGGGCGCGGGCGGCGCGCATCAGGGCGATGCCGGCGCGCGGTGACAGGCCTTGCAGGAACCAGCGGCCGTTGCGCGTGGCGGCGATCAGGTCCTGCACGTAATCGAGCAGGGGCTCGGCCACGTGGATTTGGCCGACGGCCTGCTGCAGCGCCACCAGGTCCTGGGTGTTCAGCACGGGCGGCAGGGTTTCCAGCAGTTCGCGCCGCGCCGCGCCGGTGAGCAGTTCGCGCTCGGCGGCGCGCTCGGGGTAGCCCAGGCTGATGCGCATCAGAAAGCGATCCAGCTGCGATTCGGGCAGGCTGTAAGTGCCCAGTTGGTCGTGCGGGTTCTGCGTGGCGATGACGAAAAACGGCCAGGGCAGGGGGCGGGTTTCGCCTTCCACGGTGACCTGTTTTTCCTCCATGGCCTCCAGCAGCGCGGATTGGGTCTTGGGGCTGGCGCGGTTGATCTCGTCGGCCAGCAGCACCTGGGCGAACACCGGGCCGGGGTGGAACACGAAGCGTTCCTGCCCGCGCTCGTACACCGACACGCCCGACAGGTCGCTGGGCATCAGGTCGGCGGTGAACTGCACGCGCGAGAACTGCAGCCCGAAGGTGCGCGCCAGGGCGTGCGCCAGGGTGGTTTTGCCCACGCCGGGCACGTCTTCGATGAGCAGGTGGCCGCCGGCCAGCAGGCAGGCCACGCCGTCGCGCACCTGGGCCGGTTTGCCGATCACCACCGTGTTAAGCTGGTTCAGCACGGCTTCAATTTTGGTTGACAAGTTCATGTCAGCAAGTTAACGGAAATTCGATGCCACAGCATGAAACGAGGAGACTGATCTTGGGAAGAACCGGGTACTACACGCATCCCGACTGCCGCAAGCATGACATGGGCGCGGGTCACCCCGAATGCCCCGAGCGGCTCGACGCCATTGAAGACCGCCTGCTGATCACCGGCGTGGGCGACGCGCTGGACCGGCGCGAACCCAGCCCCGCCGCCATGGGCGAGCTGCTGCTGGCGCATGGCCGGCGCCACGTGGCCGCGCTGCGCGGCCTGAGCGACATCCTGGTCGAGGAGATCGCTGCCGGCGGCCCGGACCACTATTCGCTGGACCCGGATACCTCGATGAACAGCGCCACCTACCGCGCGGCGCTGCTGTCGGCGGGGGCGGCGATTGACGCGGTGGACGCGGTGATGGCCGGCGAGCTGGAAAACGCCTTCTGCTGCACCCGCCCGCCTGGCCACCACGCCACGCGCAATCAGGCGATGGGCTTTTGCTTTTTCAGCAACGTGGCGGTGGCGGCCAAGTACGCCTGCGAGCGCCACGGTTTGAGGCGCGTGGCCATCGTCGATTTCGACGTGCACCATGGCAACGGCACCGAGGACATCGTGGCCGGCGACGAGCGCATTCTGATGGTCAGCTTCTTCCAGCACCCGTTTTACCCGGAGGGCGGCTCGCAAAAGACCGACGCCAACCTGGTCAACTGCCCGGTGCCGGCCTACACCAAGGGCATGGACATCCGCGAGCTGGTCGAGATGATGTGGATGCCGCGCCTGGAGGCGCACCAACCCGAGCTGATCTTCATCAGCGCCGGTTTCGACGCCCACCGCGAGGACGACATGGGCCAGATGGGCCTGGTCGAATCCGACTACGCCTGGATGACCGAGCGCCTGAAGGGCGTGGCCCAGCGGTATGCCCAGGGCCGCATCGTCAGTTGCCTGGAAGGCGGCTACAACCTCAGCGCGCTGGCGCGCAGCGTGGAGGCCCACCTGCGCGTGCTGGCCGACGTGTAGACCCGGTTTGCGAAGGAAATCACCGGTTGGTCGGCGTCAGATATACCAGATCAGCTCTTTTTTTAATAGCGTTCGCGGCGGTGGCCGCCGTTGGCGGCGCGCATCATTGGGAGTTTTGATGCGATGAATTCCGACACCTCCACCCCCCTGGTCCTGCACGCCCGCGACGCGCGCGGCGTGCACCGCCTGACTCTCAACCAGCCACGCGCCTTCAACGTGCTGGGCGAGCAGGTGCTGACCGAGCTGCAGCGCCAGCTGGATCTGATCGCCGTCGACGAGGAGGCGCGCGTGCTGGTCATCGCCGCCGAGGGCAAGGCGTTTTGCGCCGGGCACGACCTGAAGCAGATGAAGGCCAGCCCGCGCCTGGACTACTACCAGGCGCTGTTCGCCCAGTGCAGCAAGATGATGCTGTCGCTGCTCAAGCTGCCGGTGCCGGTGATTGCCCGGGTGCAGGGCCTGGCCACGGCGGCCGGCTGCCAGTTGGTGGCCCAGTGCGACCTGGCGGTGGCCGTCGATTCGGCGCGCTTTGGCGTCAACGGCATCGACGTCGGCCTGTTCTGCGCCACGCCCAGCGTGCCCCTGGTGCGCAACATGCCCACCAAGCAGGCCATGGAAATGCTGCTGACCGGCGGCTTCATCGACGCCGCCGAGGCGCGTGCGCGCGGCCTGGTGAACCGCGTGGTGCCCCCCGAGCAGCTGGACGCGGCGCTGGCCGAGCTGGTCGATGCCATTCTGGCCAAGCCGCGCGAGGCCATTGCCGCCGGCAAGGCGCTGCTGTACCGCCAGCGTGAACTCGGCATCGAGGCCGCCTACCAGTTGGCCGGTCAGACCATGGCCTGCAACATGATGCTGGACGTGGCGCAGGAAGGCGTGCAGGCCTTTATCGAGAAACGAACCCCGGCATGGCGCAAGTGAGCCCGATGAATCGACCTTCAACGCTGTACATCGACAACTGGCAGGACTGGTGGAGCCTGGTCACCACGCAGGGCGCGCTGCTGGAGCTGGCCGCCCTGGTGCTGTGCGCGCTGCTGGCGGGGCTGGTCACCGGGCTGCTGCGCCGCGCGCGGCGCCGGGCGCTGGCGACACAGGCCGCGCAGCAGGCCGCGTCGCCGGTGGCCGCGCCAGCACAGGCCGGGCCAGAAGGGTCCACGGTGCCCCCGGAGGCCGCGCCGGCCGAGGACCTGACCCCCGAGGGCGTGCGCCGGCCCAGCGTGCTGCTGGGCGAAAGCGGGTTGCGCGGCATTCTGTTTCCGATGCTGTGGCTGCTGCTGGCCTACCTGGCACGGGTGGTCATTTTGCAGTGGCAGCCGGCGCCCATCCTCAGGGTAGCGCTACCGATTTTGATGGGACTGGTGGCCATCCGTACCGGCGTGACGGTGCTGCGCGCGGCGTTTCCGGGCTTGGCCGTGGTGCGCGTGCTGGAGCGCACCATCTCCTGGGTGGCCTGGGTGGCGATGGCGCTGTGGGTCACCGGGGTGCTGCCCTCGGCGCTGGACTATCTGGACACCATCACCTGGAAGATGGGCGGCACGCAGATGTCGGTGCGCACCCTGATCGAAGGCGGGCTGACGGCCGGCGCCTTGCTGCTGCTGGCGCTGTGGCTGTCGTCGATTCTCGAGGCGCGCCTGCTGCGCTCGGCCAGCGGCACCTCGTTGTCGGTGCGCAAGGTCATCGCCAACATCACCCGCGCCGTGATGGTGTTCGTGGGCCTGATGCTGGGGCTGTCCTCGGTGGGCATCGATCTGACGGCGCTGTCGGTGCTGGGCGGCGCCATCGGCGTGGGCATTGGCCTGGGCCTGCAGAAGCTGGCGGCCAACTACGTGTCGGGCTTCATGGTGCTGGCCGAGCGCAGCGTGCGCATCGGCGACGTGGTGCGGGTCGGCGGCTTCGAGGGCCGCATCAGCGACATCCGGGCGCGCTACACCGTGATCCGCGCGCTGGGCGGGGCCGAGGCCATCGTGCCCAACGAAACCTTGATGACCAGCACCGTTGAAAACCTCACCTTCAGCGACCGCCGCCTGGTGCAAAGCACCACCGTCTCGGTCGGCTACGACAGCGACGTCGATCTGGTGCTGGGCTTGCTGAAAGACGCCGCCTTGGTGTCTGATCGCGTGCTGCGCGACCCGTCGCCGAACGCCTTTCTGACCGGTTTTGGGGCCGACGGGCTGGATTTTCAGGTCAGCTATTCCATCGGCGACCCCGAGAACGGCACCCTGGGCCCGCGCGCCGAGATCAACCGGGCCATCCTGCTGGCGCTGCGCCAGCACAAGATCGACATCCCGTACCCGCAGCGCGTGGTGCACCAAGTGCCAGCGCCGGGGGCCGCGCCAACACCCCCCATCGAGAGGGGGGCGGAAGGTGGTATCCCCTCCGTATAATAAAAGCACGATCGTTCTTTTATTTGTTCTTGGGCCGGCCTGTCTCGCCCGTGCGCGGGGGATGAGGGGTCGTGCACTAGAATCTTTTTGGAAGCCGCCGCCCCGCCGAGGGGCGTGCGCCTGCACCAGATACCTGAACAGCACCTTACAAGGAGAACCCAGCCCATGAAAGCACTCGTCGCCGTCAAGCGCGTGGTGGACTACAACGTGAAAGTACGCGTGAAGTCCGACCAAACCGGCGTGGACATTGCCAACGTGAAGATGAGCATGAACCCGTTCGACGAAATTGCCGTCGAAGAGGCCGTGCGTCTGAAAGAAAAGGGCGTGGTCACCGAGGTGATCGCCGTCTCCTGCGGTCCCACCCAGTGCCAGGAAACCCTGCGCACGGCCATGGCCATCGGCGCCGACCGCGCCATCCTGGTCGAAACCACCGAAGAGTTGCAGCCGCTGGCCGTGGCCAAGCTGCTCAAGGCGCTTGTCGACAAGGAGCAGCCGCAGCTCGTCATCCTGGGCAAGCAGGCCATCGACGACGACGCCAACCAGACCGGCCAGATGCTGGCCGCACTGGCCGATCTGCCCCAGGCCACCTTCGCCAGCAAGGTCGAGGTGGAAGGCGACAAGGCCAAGGTCACGCGCGAGATCGACGGCGGTCTGGAAACCCTGAGCCTGTCGCTGCCCGTGGTCGTCACCACCGACCTGCGCTTGAACGAGCCGCGCTACGTCACCTTGCCCAACATCATGAAGGCCAAGAAAAAGCCCATGGAGACCGTCAAGCCCGAGGACCTGGGCGTCGACGTCACCCCGCGCCTGAAGACGCTGAAAGTGGCCGAGCCGCCCAAGCGCGGCGCCGGCATCAAGGTGCCCGACGTGGCCACCCTGGTCGACAAGCTGAAAAACGAGGCGAAAGTCATCTGAAGCCGCACAACAACAGAACACAGGAACACAGAACATGACCGCACTCGTCATCGCCGACCACGACAACGCCTCCATCAAGGGCTCTACCCTCAACACCGTCACCGCCGCCGTTGCCTGCGGGGGCGACGTGCATGTGCTGGTGGCCGGCCACAACGCCAGCGCCGCGGCCGAAGCCGCCGCCAAGATTGCCGGCGTGGCCAAGGTGCTGCACGCCGACAGCGAAGCCTTTGCCCACGGCCTGGCCGAGAACGTCGCCGCCCAGGTGCTGGCCGTCGCCGACGCCTACAGCCACCTGCTGTTTCCGGCCACCGCCGGCGGCAAGAACGTGGCCCCGCGCGTGGCCGCCAAGCTGGACGTGGCGCAGATCTCCGACATCACCAAGGTCGACAGCCCCGACACCTTCGAGCGCCCGATCTACGCCGGCAACGCCATCGCCACCGTGCAAAGCGCCGACGCCAAGAAAGTGCTGACGGTGCGCACCACCGGCTTTGACGCCGCTGCCGCCAGCGGGGGCAGCGCCGCCGTCGAGAGCGTCACGGCCACCGCCGACAGCGGCAAGAGCAGCTTCGTGGGCGCCGAAATCGCCAAGAACGACCGCCCCGAGCTGACCGCCGCCAAGATCATCGTCTCCGGTGGTCGGGCGCTGGGCAGCGAAGAGAAGTTCAAGGAAGTGATGACCCCGCTGGCCGACAAGCTGGGCGCCGCCATCGGTGCCAGCCGCGCTGCGGTCGATGCCGGCTACGCCCCGAACGACCTGCAGGTCGGCCAGACCGGCAAAATCGTCGCGCCGCAGCTGTACATTGCCGCCGGCATTTCGGGCGCCATCCAGCACTTGGCCGGCATGAAGGACAGCAAGGTGATCGTCGCCATCAACAAGGACGAAGAGGCGCCGATCTTCTCGGTGGCCGACTATGGTCTGGTGGCCGATCTGTTCGTTGCCGTGCCCGAATTGACTCAGGCGCTGTAAGCGGCGCGCCGCACCCACGCGCGGCCCGCAAGGCTGTTTCCAGGGGCATCGGCAGCGGTGCCCCTTTCGTTTTCCTGACCCGTGCATCGAGGAGTTACCCATGAGCTACCAAGCCCCCCTCAAGGACATGCTGTTCAACATCGAACACTTGGCGCGCATCGACCAGATCGCCGCCATCCCCGGTTTCGAGGACGCAGGACTGGAAACCGCCCAGGCCGTGCTGGAAGAATGCGCGCGCTTCAACGAGGGCGTGCTGGCGCCGCTGAACTTCGAGGCCGACAAGGCACCGTCCAGCCATTCGGGCACCACGGTCACCACCAGCAAGGGCTTCAAGGAGGCCTACAAACAGTACGCCGAGGGCGGCTGGCAAGGCCTGCAACACCCGACCGACTTTGGCGGCCAAGGCCTGCCCAAGACCATTGGCGCGGCTTGCGGCGAGATTCTGAATTCCGCCAACATGAGCTTTGCCCTGTGCCCGCTGCTGACCGACGGTGCCATCGAGGCGCTGCTGACGGCCGGCAGCGACGCGCTGAAGGCCACTTACCTCGACAAGCTGATCTCCGGTGAGTGGACCGGCACCATGAACCTGACCGAGCCGCAGGCCGGCAGCGACCTGGCCATGGTGCGCACCCGCGCCGAGCCGCAGCCCGACGGCACCTACAAGGTGTTCGGCACCAAGATTTTCATCACCTACGGCGAGCACGACATGGCGGACAACATCGTCCACCTGGTGCTGGCGCGGGTGGCCGGCGCGCCCGAGGGCGTCAAGGGCATCAGCCTGTTCGTGGTGCCCAAGTTCCTGGTTAAAGATGACGGCGCGCTGGGCGAGCGCAACGACGTGTACTGCGTCAGCATCGAGCACAAGATGGGCATCAAGGCCAGCCCCACCGCCGTGCTGCAGTTTGGCGACCACGGGGGCGCCGTGGGCTACCTGGTGGGCGAGGAAAACCGTGGCCTGGAATACATGTTCATCATGATGAACGCAGCCCGCTACGCCGTGGGCGTGCAGGGCATCGCCATTGCCGAGCGCGCCTACCAAAAAGCCGTGGCCTACGCCAAGGAGCGCGTGCAAAGCCGCCCGGTGGACGGCAGCGTGAAAGGGCCCGCCACCATCATCCACCACCCCGACGTGCGCCGCATGCTGATGACCGCCCGCGCGCTGACCGAGGGCTGCCGCGCCATGGCCGCCACCGCCGCCGCCGCCTACGACGCCGCGCACCACCACCCGGACGCCGAGGTGCGGCGCCAGAACCAGGGTTTTTATGAGTTCATGGTGCCGCTGGTC
>Ga0209572_1001930_pt1 | contig 11410 bp, 8 predicted proteins | sample EBPBio232012_DNA_FD_185867 | JGI IMG/M metagenome (GOLD analysis project Ga0209572, IMG submission 185867) | Wastewater treatment Type I Accumulibacter community from EBPR Bioreactor in Madison, WI, USA - Reactor 1_1/23/2012_ DNA (SPAdes)... | ecosystem: Engineered > Bioreactor > EBPR >...
ATGGTGGCGGCAGCTGCGTTCACCTACACGACCAAGCACAAGGTCGAGGCGCAGCTGGCGGAAGTGCGCCGCATTGAAGGGCGTATCCGCTACGAACAGGACACTCTGACAATCCTGAAAGCGGACTGGAGCCTTTTGACCCAGCCGGCGCGACTGCAGAAACTGACGGAGATCTATCAGGCGGAACTTGAGCTTGCGCCGCTGGAAGCACGGCAGATTGTCGGCGTTGACGAACTGCCCGCACGCCCCTTGGAGCTGGAAGAAATCGATGCGCCCAGACCTGGCGGCATGGCGCAGGATCAAACGGACCGGATAACGACAAGCGGAGTTGTGAGATGATCAAGCGGTTCGTCAAGCGCAATTCCACAAACACTGACCTCGGTCCAATTGTCGTCAACGCCAAGAAGGCATCGCATCGCGATCGCACAAAATCGCGTATCGCGATGACAACCGCGATCTTCCTGGGCGTCTATGGTGTCATCGGTGGACGGCTTGTCTATCTGGGTGTGCAGGACCCGCAGGTGAGCCAGGCACCAGGAGCGCGTGTGCTGGCTTCACGGCCCGACATTGTTGATCGCAATGGCGAAGTGCTGGCGACTGACATCAAGACTGCATCGCTCTACGCCGAGCCACGCAACATTGTCGACGCCGACGAGGCGCTTGAGCTTCTGTCGACGGTGCTGCCCGATCTTGACCCGGAATCCACCTTCAACAAGCTAAAAAGCGGCACCGGCTTTGTGTGGTTGAAACGCCAGCTGACGCCGGCACAGCAGGCCGACATCATGGGCCTTGGACTGCCGGGCATTGGTTTTCGCACCGAAACCAAGCGATTTTATCCAGGCGGGCCGACCGCTTCCCACATTCTCGGGCTGGTGAATATCGACAATCAGGGCATCGCCGGTCTCGAACGCTGGATCGACAATCAGGGTCTGGCTGATTTGCGGGCAACGGGCCTTGCGACCGCTGCGAATCTGGCCCCTGTGAAGACCACGCTCGACCTGCGCGTCCAGCACATCGTGCGCGACGAGTTGGCGACCGCAATGCAGAAATATCATGCGATTGCAGCCGGTGCGGTGGTGCTGAACGTCAAGACAGGCGAGATCGTGGCGATGGCCTCGCTGCCCGACTTTGATCCGAACACTGCCATCGGCGCTCATGACAAGGACAAGTTCAACCGGATGACCGCCGGCACATTCGAAATGGGCTCGACGATCAAGAGCTTTACGACCGCGATGGCGCTGGATTCGGGCAAGGTCAATCTCGAAAGCAAGTTTGACGCGACGCGGCCGATCACGATTGGCCGCCAGACGATCCGCGATTTTCACGGCAAGGGCAGGGTGCTGACCGTACCGGAGGTTTTCATCTATTCATCCAATATCGGCTCTGCACGCGAGGCAGATGTTGTCGGTATCGAGGGGCACCGCGAATTCCTGAAGCGCATCGGTCTTCTGGACAAGGTGAAGATCGAACTTCCCGAAGTGCGTTCGCCAACCGAGCCGAAGGTCTGGAAGAAGGTGCATTCGATCACGATTTCCTTTGGACACGGCATGACGACCACGCCATTACAGACGGCAGTTGCTGCGGCTGCATTGATGAATGGTGGCAAGCTGTTTGACCCGACGCTGATGCCACGCTCTGCAGAAGATGCAATGGCCAATGCGCGCCAGGTGATTTCAGACAAGACCAGCGCGGAAATGCGCTACCTCTACCGCCTTAATGCCGAAAAGGGTTCGGGTAAACGCGCCGAAGTTCCCGGTTATCGGGTCGGCGGCAAGACCGGCACGGCGGAAAAGGTGGTCAATGGCCGCTATTCGACCGACAAGCGCTTCAACGCCTTTCTTGCGGCGTTTCCGATGGACGATCCACAATATGTGGTGCTCTCGATCATCGACGAGCCCAAACCGGAAAAGCCGGGCATGGGCGCAACCGCCGGATCGAACGCAGCGCCAATTGTTGCGGGCATTATCCGTCGTTCAGCGTCATTCCTTGGCGTGAAGCCGGAATTCGGCCATGAAAGTGGTGCGATGCTCGTGTCGTATCAGTGATTCTTGTGGCCGGTCTGGGCGGGACCGGTCGGCCAAGGGGGAATATGAAGCTCAAGGATTTCCACGGGGTTCTCCCGGCTGGAGGCAGTGCAGTCGGCGAGATCGAGGTTACGGGCGTTACGGCTGACTCGCGTCAGGCGGCGCCCGGTTCTCTTTTTGTCGCGCTTGCTGGTTCAAAAGCCGATGGTTCGGCCTTTGCAGCCGATGCGGTTTCGCGTGGCGCGGTCGCGGTCGTTGCGGGTGGGGACGCGCATCTGGACGGGCTTTCAGTTCCGGTCCTGCGCGTGGCCGATCCACGGCGTGCACTCGCGTTGGTTGCTGCACACATTCATTCCGGTCAACCTGAGATCATGGCCGCGGTCACCGGCACCAGTGGCAAGACATCAGTTGTCTCATTTGCGCGCCAGATCTGGGCACATGCCGGATATTCGGCTGCATCGATCGGCACGACCGGGGTCGTAGCGCCGGGACGAGACGACTATGGAACATTGACGACGCCAGATCCGGTCGCGCTGCATAGGCTGCTTTCTGAATTAGCCGCCTCCGGTGTCACACATGCTGCGATGGAAGCGTCTTCCCATGGCCTGGACCAACGCAGGCTGGACGGCGTGAAGTTGTCGGTGGCGGCCTTCACCAATCTGGGCCGCGACCACATGGACTATCATCCAACGGTCGAGGACTACCACAAGGCGAAATTGCGCCTGTTCGACACCTTGATGAAGAAGGGCGCTCCGGCAGTCATCTTTGCAGACGATCCATGGACGGAACCGACTGAAAAGGCAGCGCGAAAGGCCGGGCTTGAGGTTCTGACTGTTGGGCGCAATGGGAATTTTCTGACGCTGAAGCGACTCGAGCATGAGCGCAGCCGCCAGCGCGCGGAAATCCTTGCGGGTGGCGAGTTGTTCGAGATCGATCTGCCTCTCGCTGGCGATTTCCAGATGTGGAATGCGCTGGTCGCCGCAGGCATTGCAATTGCGAGTGGAACGCGGATCGCGACAGCGATGGCCGCGCTTGAAAAGCTCCATGGTGCCCCCGGGCGGCTCGATCTGATTGGCAACACGAGAGCTGGCGCTCCGGTCTATGTCGATTACGCACACAAGCCCGAAGCGCTGGAGAATGTGCTGGCGTCAGTGCGGCCGTTCACAACCGGCAAGGTGGTCGTGGTGTTCGGCTGCGGCGGGGATCGAGACAAGGGCAAACGTCCGATCATGGGCGGCATTGCCACCCGCCTCGCAGACATTGTGATTGTCACCGACGACAATCCGCGCACCGAAGTTCCCGCAACCATCCGCGCCGAGATCATGGCCAATGCGCCCGGCGCGATCGAGATCGGCGACCGGCGCGAGGCGATCCGGCACGCTGTTGGTCTCCTCGGCGCAGGCGATTCGCTGGTCGTTGCCGGCAAAGGCCATGAGGAAGGGCAGACGATCGGCACCGTTACGCACCATTTCTCCGATCATGAAGAAGTGCGCGCCGCGCTCGCGGAGCGTGCCGCATGAGCGAACATCTCTGGCGTTCGGATGATCTGGTCGCGGCGATGTCCGGCAGGCCGTTCGGCACATTGCCTGCGGGCATCTCCGGCATATCGATTGACAGCCGCTCGCTGTCTCCGGGCGAAGCCTTCTTCGCGATCAAGGGCGATCTGCATGATGGGCATGATTTTGCCACTGCCGCCGTGAAGGCAGGCGCTGCGCTGCTGGTTGTATCGGAGGCTCGGCTTCCTGCGATGGGACGAATCACCACGCCGATGATCGTGGTCGATGACGTGCTGGAGGGGCTTATTCGCCTCGGCAAGGCTGCGCGCTCACGGTCCAGGGCCAAGATCATCGCTGTCACCGGTTCAGCCGGAAAGACGACCACCAAAGAAGCGCTGCGTCACACCCTATCCTCTGTCGGAAAGGTTCACGCGTCAGACAAGAGCTTTAACAATCATTGGGGCGTGCCGCTGTCGCTCGCGCGTATGCCCGATGATGCGGACTATGCGATCTTCGAGATCGGAATGAACCATGCCGACGAGATCCGTCCGCTGGTCAAGATGGTCCGCCCGCAGATCGCCATCGTGACTTTGATTGCCGCCGCCCACCTTGGCCATTTCCGTGGTTTGGACGATATTGCCCGCGCCAAGGCGGAAATCTTCGAGGGTCTGGAAAAGAACGGCCACGCAGTTATCAATCGTGACGATTCGCGATGGAAGCTGTTGGAAAAGTTGGCAAAAGAAGCCGGCGTGAAGCACGTTCACGGTTTTGGCGAGAATGCGAAAGCCGAGTATCGGCTGCTGAAATACACGCCCGCCGCAGATCATTCCACAATGACTGCCGCAATTGCCGGTTCGGAGATTGTGGCGCGGATCGGTGTTCCTGGTCGACACATGGCGCAGAACGCGCTGGCTGTGCTGGGCACGGCAAAACTTGCGGGCGCAGACGTCGCCCGCGTGGCTGTTGCCCTGGGTGATCTGCAGGCCGAAGGTGGTCGTGGCCGCCAGTACAAGCTCGACAAGGGGATCACCCTGATCGATGAAAGCTACAACGCCAATACGGCCTCGATGAAGGCCGCTATCGACGTGCTTGACCAGATGCCGGTGAACGGCAAAGGCCGGCGGATCGCCGTGCTGGGCGACATGCGGGAACTCGGCTCACACTCAGCCAAGCTTCACGCCAGCTTGGCGGCTATGATTGAGCCGACAAAGATTGATCTGGTATTTCTTGGAGGTCCGGAAATGTCGGCGTTGGCAGCTGTGCTTCCATCCGATCGGCTGGCGACCCATCAGCCGGACGTCGATGCGTTGCAAAAGGCCGTGCTGCCTGCCTTGAAACCCGGCGACACAATCATGGTCAAATCGTCGAACGGCGTCGGGTTTTCCAGATTGGTCGAGGCAATCCGCAAGCAGTTCCCCGCGAAAAGCGAGGTGAGCGCATGACACATCTTACCAGCCGCGAGGCCGCATGCTGATTTATCTCTCCGCTTTCGCCGAGCACATTCCGGCCTTCAACGTGTTCCGCTACATCACGTTCCGGGTTGGCGGAGCGTTGATCACGTCGGCCCTGATCGTGTTCATGTTCGGTCCGACGATCATCAACCGTCTGCGCATCCGCCAGGGCAAGGGTCAGCCGATCCGGGCCGACGGCCCAACGACGCATTTCAAGAAGGCCGGCACGCCGACAATGGGCGGGCTGATGATCATGACCGGCATCGTCGGCTCGACACTGCTCTGGTCGAACCTGGGCAGCGTCTATGTCTGGGTCGTGCTGTTCGTGATGCTGTGCTTTGGGGCGATCGGCTTCTACGACGACTACATGAAGGTGACCAAGCAGTCGCATCTGGGCGTTTCGGGCAAGGTGCGACTAGCGATCGAATTCGTCGTCGCCGGTATTGCGGCCTACATCATCATGCGTGCCGGGCAGGCACCATTCTCTTCGTCGCTGACCTTTCCGTTCGTCAAGGATTTCCTGATCAATCTCGGCTGGTTCTTCATTCCCTTTGGAGCGATCGTCATTGTGGGTGCGGGCAATGCCGTGAACTTGACGGACGGCCTGGATGGGCTGGCGATCGTGCCGGTGATGATCGCTGCCGCCTCGTTCGGCGTCATTGCCTATCTGGCGGGTAACGCGGTTTTCGCAGACTATCTGCAGATCCATTTTACCCCCGGCACCGGTGAGCTTGCCGTCGTGCTTGGCGCGGTTATCGGGGCAGGGCTTGGCTTTCTGTGGTTCAACGCGCCGCCCGCCGCTATCTTCATGGGCGATACCGGTTCTCTGGCGCTTGGCGGCTTGATCGGCGCGATCGCGGTTGCGACCAAACACGAGATTGTCCTCGCCATTATTGGCGGTCTGTTCGTAATGGAAGCGATGTCGGTCATTATCCAGGTCGGCTATTTCAAGCTGACCGGCAAACGCGTGTTCCTGATGGCGCCGATCCATCACCATTTCGAGAAACTTGGCTGGACTGAAAGTCAGGTTGTCATCCGGTTCTGGATTATTGCCGTCATCCTCGCGCTGATCGGCCTTTCGACGCTGAAGCTTAGATGATCCCTGCCACTACATTCGCGGGCAAGCGCGTCGCCCTCTTCGGCCTTGGCGGCTCGGGCATTGCGACTGCGCGCGCATTGGTGGAGGGTGGGGCAGTCGTCACTGCCTGGGACGACAATCCCGACAGCGTTGCGCGGGCAAAAGCTGAAGGCATTCCTGTAGCCGACCTGCGCTCCGTTGAATGGTCCGGCTTTGTATCGTTCGTGCTGTCTCCGGGCGTGCCGCTGACGCATCCGAAGCCGCATTGGAGCGTCGACCTTGCGCGCGGCGCCGGCGTCGAGATCATTGGCGATGTCGAGCTGTTTTCGCGCGAGAGGCGGCGGACGGCTCCTGATGCGCCGTTCATCGCGATTACGGGTACGAACGGCAAATCCACCACGACTGCGCTGACAGCCCATATGCTGTCGTCGGCGGGGCGAGACACGCAGATGGGCGGCAATATCGGCCGCGCCGTGATGACGCTCGATCCGCCTGCTGCAGATCGCAACTATGTGGTCGAATGTTCATCCTATCAGGTCGATCTTGCACCAACCCTCGACCCGACTGCTGGCGTGCTGCTCAACCTAACGCCGGATCACCTCGACCGGCATGGGACGATGCCGAACTATGCTGCGATCAAGGAGCGGCTGGTTTCAGGCAGCCGGACGGCGATCGTTGCCGTTGACGACATCTATTGCGCCGAGATCGCCGATCGACTTGAGCGTTCTGGCCATGATGTCATTCGCATTTCCAAGCGGCTGGCGCTTCCAGACGGGTATTTCGCCGACGGGCTTAAGCTGATGCGTGCCGCCGGCGGCAAGTTCTCGCAGGTTGCCACGCTTGAGGATGTCGGTTCACTGCGCGGGCAGCACAATGCCCAGAACGCGCTGGCAGCCATCGCAGCCTGCTTGCGCGTCGGTCTGCCGCAAAAGGAAATCCAGCCCGGCCTCGACAGTTTTCCGGGGCTTGCGCACCGGATGGAACAGGTCGGCCGTATCGGCAACGTGCTGTTCGTCAACGATTCCAAGGCGACCAACGCCGAGGCGGCGGCGCCTGCATTGTCGAGCTTCCCGCGTATTTACTGGATTGCGGGCGGATTGCCAAAGCAGGGCGGCATCGAAACCCTGCGCTCGTTCTTCCCACGCATCGCGCGGGCTTATCTGATCGGCGAGGCCGCACCGGCATTTTCCGCCACTCTTGGTACCGACGTGCCTTATGAAATCTCCGGCACGCTTGACGCTGCCGTCGCACACGCGGCTGCGGACGCAGCCAAGGATGGCGCGAAGGAAGCCGTGGTGTTGCTGTCGCCGGCATGCGCGAGTTTCGACCAGTTCAAGAATTTCGAAGTCAGGGGCGACGCCTTCAGGTCCGCCGTCCTTGCGCTCGATGGCATCAAACCAGTCTGAGGGGCGATCTAGATGAACAACAGCCGCGTCGACCGGGGCCCGATTTCCAACTGGTGGTGGACGATTGACCGCTGGTTCCTTGCCGCATTCATGACGCTGATGGTGCTTGGCATCGTGCTGTCGTTTGCAGCCAGCCCTGCCGTTGCCGAACGCATCGGGCTCGAAGAGTTCCATTTCGTAACGCGCCAGATCGTATTCATGCTGCCAGCGATTGCTGTCATGCTCGGCGTATCTTTCCTTACACCGAAGCAGGTCAGGAGGCTGGCCGCCATCATGCTTGTGGTGATGATCTTAGCGATGATCGCGACGCTGTTCATCGGCGTCGAAGTGAAGGGGTCGCGACGCTGGATTTCGCTGGCGGGTGTGTCGCTGCAACCGTCTGAATTTCTTAAACCCGCCTTTGTCGTCATCTGCGCATGGTTGTTCGCCGAACATGCGCGCCAACCCGACATTCCGGGCAATCTGTTTGCAATGATCCTGCTGGGCCTAGTTGTGACCTTGCTGGTCGCACAGCCTGACCTTGGCCAGACGATGCTGATCACCACCACGTGGGCGGCGATGTTCTTCATGGCAGGACTGCCGTGGCTCTGGATCGCCGTGCTCGGCGCCATTGGGGCGGCTGGTGCATTTGGCGCATACACGTTCTTTCCCCATGTCGCCGGCCGCATTGACCGGTTCATGACGGGCGAGGGCGACAATTTCCAGACCGAGACCGGGCGCGAAGCGATCATTCGCGGCGGCTGGTTCGGACAAGGGCCGGGTGAGGGCACAGTGAAGCGCATCCTGCCTGACAGCCACACCGACTTCATCTTCTCGGTGGCGGGCGAAGAGTTCGGCATCGTGCTGTGCATGCTGCTGGTGGCGCTGTTTGCCTTCATCGTTCTGCGCGGCCTGATGATCGCGCTACGCGAGCGCGATGATTTCACACGTTTTGCTGTTGCAGGACTCGTGATCCTTTTCGGACTTCAGTCGATCATCAATATTGGCGTCAATCTGCAACTGTTGCCAGCCAAGGGCATGACGCTGCCTTTTATTTCCTATGGTGGTTCGTCGTTGATCGCGATGGCTATTTCCATGGGTATGGTGCTGGCTTTGACGCGCACGCGCCCATTGTCGCGCGAGTCTCGCTCGTCGTTTGACGCGCATGCGATGCCTGCGGAGTAGTTCGTGGCCAAAGGTGTCATTCTGCTAAGTGCCGGGGGTACCGGCGGACATTTGTTTCCGGCTGAGGCGCTGGCGCACGAGCTGACCGGGCGGGGATGGGAAGTGCATCTCGCAACCGACGACCGGGCCGAACGGTTTGCGGGAAAATTTCCCGCCGCGCGCATCCATTCGATCAGTTCGGCGACCTTTGGCGGGCGCAATCCGATTGCGCTGGTGCGTACGTTCTGGCGCATCTGGCGAGGCGTGCGGCAAACATCTTCGGTCATCGCCGAGATCCAACCCAGTGCGGTGGTGGGGTTTGGCGGCTATCCGACGCTACCGCCGCTTTATGCCGCAACTCGGCGCAACGTGCCCGCAATGATCCATGAGCAGAACGCCGTGATGGGGCGCGCAAACAAGGCGCTTGCCGGTCGGGTCAGAGCTATCGCTGGAGGTTTCCTGAAGGCTGCCGGGCCACATGCAGACAAGATCGTCGAGGTCGGAAACCCGGTCCGACCTGCGGTTCTCGCACTGGAAGGTGCCCACTATGAAGAGCCAGGCGTCGGCCCGATCCGGATACTCGTGTTTGGCGGCAGCCAGGGTGCGCGCTTCTTTTCCGAAACCGTCCCCGAGGCAATTGCCCGGTTGCCGGATCAGATCAAGTCTCGGCTCTCGATCACGCAGCAGGCGCGCGCCGAGGATCAAGACCGCGTCAAAGCTCGCTATGCTGAACTCAGCGTCACTGCCGACGTTGCACCATTCTTTTCCGATTTGCCGAAGCGCATGGCCGACGCTCAACTGGTGATATCGCGTGCCGGTGCCTCCACCGTGCTTGAGCTCTCGGTAATTGGCCGGCCGTCCATTCTCGTGCCGCTGCCGCATGCGCTTGACGACGATCAGGGCCACAATGCGCAGCTTCTAGTCGATGCCAGCGCGGCACTATTGCGCCGCCAGCCAACCATCGATGCAGACAACCTCACCACCGATATCGCCACACTTCTTGCCGATCCTGATCGCCTAACCGCGATGGCAGCGGCTGCGCGGGGTGTTGCGCGCACCAATGCGGCGCAGTTGCTCGCAGACCTTGCAGAGGCTATTGCGTCGGGCATGAGCGTCCAAGATTTCAAAGAAGGCAACCGCGCATGAAGATGCCGCATTCCATCGGCCTGGTGCATTTCATCGGCATCGGCGGCATCGGCATGAGCGGAATTGCCGAAGTGCTGCACAATCTTGGCTACAAGGTGCAGGGTTCAGACCAAGCCGACAGCGCCAATGTGCAGCGGCTGCGTGACAAGGGCATTGAGTGCTTTGTTGGCCACAAGGCCGAGAACCTTGGCGCTGCTGAAGTTGTCGTTGTTTCGACTGCGATCAAGAAATCAAACCCGGAACTGGCTGCTGCGCGTGAAAGGCTGCTGCCGATCGTGCGGCGCGCTGAAATGCTGGCCGAATTGATGCGCTTCCGGCAAGCCATTGCGATTGGCGGCACACATGGCAAGACCACCACAACGTCTATGGTGGCGACGCTGCTCGAAGCCGGCGGGCTTGACCCAACGGTCGTCAATGGCGGTATCATCAATGCCTATGGCACCAATGCGCGCATGGGCGAGGGCGACTGGATGGTTGTCGAAGCCGATGAAAGCGACGGGACCTTCCTGAAGCTGCCGGCCGATATTGCTGTTGTTACCAATATCGATCCCGAGCATCTCGACCACTATGGCGATTTCGACAAAGTGCGCGAGGCGTTCCGCCTGTTTGTCGAGGCCGTGCCGTTCTATGGCTTCGGCGTAATGTGCATCGACCACCCCGAAGTCCAGGCACTTGTCAGCCGCATTGAAGACCGGCGCGTCATCACCTATGGCGAAAACCCGCAGGCTGATGTGCGCTTCTCAAATCATCGCATGGACGGCGCAACCTCGGTGTTCGACGTTTCGATCCGTAACCGCAAGACGGGCGCAGAGACCGAACTGAAAGGTCTGCGCCTGCCGATGCCCGGCCGCCACAATGTGTCGAACGCAACGGCTGCGATTGCGGTCGCGCATGAACTGGGCATGACGGGCAACGCAATTGAAGCGGGCCTTGCCGGGTTCGGCGGGGTCAAGCGCCGGTTTACCCATACCGGCTCGTGGCATGGGGTCGAGATTTTCGATGACTACGGCCACCATCCGGTCGAAATCCGCGCCGTTTTGAAGGCGGCGCGTGAATCCACCAAGGGCCGCGTGATCGCAATTGCCCAGCCGCATCGCTTCACGCGCTTGCGCGATCTGTTCGACGATTTCGCTTCCTGCTTCAACGACGCCGATACTGTGTTGGTGGCGCCGGTCTATGCTGCCGGCGAGGACCCGATCGAAGGGATTTCCTCCGAGACGCTTGTGGCGCGTATCCGTTCGGGCGGTCACCGCGATGCACGGCACATCGATGGACCAGATGCGATTGCGCCACTGGTTCGCGAACTTTCGAAGCCGGATGATTTCGTTGTCTTCCTTGGCGCTGGCAACATTACGCAATGGGCCTATTCGCTGCCTAGGGAACTCGCAGGCGGGTCTGCCGGATGAGTGGTGCGGACCTGCTGAAACGGCTTGAGGGCAAGCTCGACGGCTTGCGGGGACGGCTGACCCCTGACGCCGAAATGGACAAGGTGACCTGGTTCCGTGCCGGTGGCGTGGCCGAGGTGATGTTCCAACCTGCTGATGAGGACGATCTCGCGGCATTCATGCGTGCGGTGCCCGACGACATCCCGGTCATGGCGGTCGGCGTTGGCTCCAATCTGCTGGTGCGCGAGGGCGGCATTCCCGGCTTCGTCGTACGCCTGTCA
>Ga0209572_1001933_pt1 | contig 11385 bp, 13 predicted proteins | sample EBPBio232012_DNA_FD_185867 | JGI IMG/M metagenome (GOLD analysis project Ga0209572, IMG submission 185867) | Wastewater treatment Type I Accumulibacter community from EBPR Bioreactor in Madison, WI, USA - Reactor 1_1/23/2012_ DNA (SPAdes)... | ecosystem: Engineered > Bioreactor > EBPR >...
TGCTCCTGTCCGAACATGACCCGGCCCGCATCGCCGCCTTTGCCGATGCGATCAAACAGGCAATCAATGCGCCTCTCACCTTCGCCAAGCGTGAAATCGTGCTGACCGCATCGGTTGGCCTCATCACCTGGACACCATCGCACACCACCGCCGAAGACATGATCAAGGATTCGGAACTGGCGATGCAGCAGGCCAAGCGTTTCGGTGGCGACCGCATCGAGCCCTTCCGGCCCGCCTTCCGATCATTCGGCAGCGACCGGCTGCAGCTTGAATCGGACCTGCGCCGCGCTATCGAGCGCAACGAACTGCGCCTGGCCTATCAGCCGATCGTGCGTCTGGAAGACAGGACGGTCGCGGGCTTCGAAGCCTTGCTGCGGTGGGAGCATCCGCGCCGTGGCGTCATTCCGCCATCCGAATTCATCCCGATTGCCGAAAGCTGCGGTTTGATCGTGCAGCTTGGCCTGTTTGCGATGCAACAGGCGGCAGACGATCTCGTCTCCTGGCAGCGCCAGCTCGGCGACAGCAATCTGTCGGTCTCGGTCAATCTGTCCAGCCGGCAATTGCTGCGCCGCGATCTTGTGGGCGACGTGCGCTCCGTCCTCACCCGCTCCAGCCTTCCCGCGCGCTGCCTGCGCCTCGAACTGACCGAATCTCTGGTCATGGACAATCCGGAGCAGTCAAACCACGTTCTTTCAAAGCTGCGCGGGCTTGGCATTGGCCTGTCACTTGACGATTTCGGCACCGGCTACTCTTCGCTTGCCTATCTGACCCGCTTCCCCTTCGACACGATCAAGATCGACAAGAGCTTTGTCGATGACACCAGCCCGAAAAAGGCCGTCCTGCTTCGCTCGATGATCAACATGGCTCATGATCTTGGCCTGTCGGTTGTCGCCGAAGGTGTGCCGAACGAGAGCGAGGCGTTGGAACTGCGCCAGATGGGCTGTGAATATGTTCAGAGTTTCGCCTTCGGAGCGCCGATGAACGCGGAGACAGCAATCCGGGCTCTCAAGGAACAATACAGGCTGGCAAAGGCCTGACGCGCACGGCTCTACGCGTGGCCGGCAACGCTACTCAGACGCGTTGGGTCAATTCCGATTGCAGCCATCACGCGATCATATTTGGCGTCGAGATCACCATCGAACAAAAGATCAAAGCGCGCGGGACAGGTCAGCCAGTCGTTTTCTGACACCTCACGCTCCAGCTGGCCGGCGCTCCATCCGGAATAGCCAAGCGTCATCAAGGCGCTGCGCGGACCCTTGCCGCGCGAGATCGCGCGCAGAATATCAACTGTAGCGGTCAGGAAGATCGCCTCCGACACCGGCAGCGACGAGTCGACCCGGTAATCATCGGTGTGCAGCACAAATCCCCGGCTCCGATCGACAGGACCGCCATTCCGCACCGCGAAATCAACTGCCTTTTGCGGCAGCCGGATCGACTGATCGACGTCGAGAATGCCAAGCTGAACCAGAAGGTCCGGAAAGCGCATCTGCTCGGGCTGGTTGATGATCAGCCCCATCGCGCCTTCATCGGTATGTGCACAGACATAGATCACAGTGCGTGAGAAGCGGTCGTCCCTCATGCCCGGCATGGCGATGAGGAAGTGGTCGTTCAGAAAGCCCTGACCGCGTGGCGTGGATTTTCGCCGAAGAATGTCCATGACAGGGAAGGTAATCGCTTTTTTTCTTGCGCGATAGGCCGTCTTCTCGACGTTGGGGAAGGTCACACGCGAAGGTCACCTATAAATGATCGCCGCATGCTTGCGATACGCCGCCGCCAGATGCATCTACTCTCCAACCGATGGACTGGAATTGTTTGGTTTGCGACTGACCATGATGAGATCGAGCCTGACTGCGATTTCGATGCTGCTTGCAAGTGCGGGCGCTTTGCAGGCTGCATCGAGCGGCTGGTTCGAGACCGATGGCGTGCGGCTGCAGCTTGTCACCGAAGACGCGCCAAACGCCGCCGGGGAAATGCGCGGCGTGGTGCGGATCGCGCTCGAACCAGGCTGGAAAACCTATTGGAAAGACCCCGGTGACGCCGGTGTACCACCGCAGATCGACACTGCAAGCAGCGTCAACGTCTCGGGTGTTGAGATCCATTTCCCGCCGCCCAAACGGTTTGAGACCGACAACAGCCCATGGGCTGGTTATGGTGCACCGCTTGATCTGCCTGTCACCTTCAAGGTCACCGACCCGGCCAAATTCACGGCGATTGACGCAAATGTCTTTGTCGGCGTGTGCAAGGACATCTGCATTCCCGTGCAGGCCAAACTGTCGGTCACACCTGACCCGGGACAGAATGCGGAGGCGCAAAAGGACATCGACAGGGCATTCCTTGCGCTGCCAGCCCCGGCGACCACTTTGTTTGGGGTAACTTCATTCAAGCTCGAAAGCGACCATCTTGTCGCAACTGCCCAATTGCCGGACGTCGACAGCCCCGCCGACCTGTTCATCGCCTCGCCTTCCGGCTGGCAATTGGGCGCACCGAAGACGACCGCAAGCGGCCATTTTTCGGTTCCGATCATCGCGCGCCCCAAGTCCGGGCAATTGCCGGCAAGCATTGAATACACGCTGATCAATGCTTCGCGTGCTGTCTCTGGCAATTCACCCCTGAACTGATACTGGATTTCCTAGCCATCCGGCATATCTGCAGGGTGGACGCGATATTGCGCATGAAGGAGACGACCATGACCATTGCCGCTGGTGAGAAATTGCCTGAGACGACATTCAAGATCAACGAGGGCGACGGGCCGGCCAATGTGACCACCGATCAGCTGTTTGGCGGCAAGAAGGTCGTGCTGTTCGGCGTACCGGGTGCATTCACGCCAACCTGTTCTATGAACCATCTTCCAGGCTTCATCGAGAACCGCGATGCCATCCTGTCGAAGGGCGTCGACGACATCGCCGTCGTTTCAGCCAATGATGTTTTCGTCATGGATGCATGGGCAAAAGCATCGGGCGGCGCTGGAAAGATCAAGTTCCTCGCCGACGGCAGCGCCGATTTCGCCAAGGCCATCGGCCTTGATGCCGATATGGCGTCGCGTGGCATGGGCACGCGCTACCAGCGCTTTTCGGCAATTATCGAGAATGGCGTCGTGACGCATCTCAATGTCGAAGATCAACCCGGCAAGGCCGAGGTTTCGGGCGCTGCACGTATCCTCGAACAGCTCTGACCGGCAAACGGGGCGCGGCGGATCAGCCGCCCTTTTTTCCACCCTTGAACGGGGCCATGCCTTCGCGCGCCAGTTCGTCTGCGCGCTCGTTTTCCGGGTGTCCGGCATGGCCCTTCACCCAGTTCCATTCAATGCGATGGCGCTTAGTCGCCTCGTCGAGCGCCTGCCACAGATCGGCATTCTTGACCGGCTTCTTGTCGGCTGTCTTCCAGCCATTGCGCTTCCAGCCGTGAATCCAGCCGGAAATGCCGTCCATGACATATTTGGAATCGGTGAACATCAGCACGTGAACCGGCTCAGACAGCTTGTTCAGCGCCTCGATCGCCGCTGTCAGCTCCATGCGGTTGTTGGTTGTCTCAGCCTCGCCGCCAGACAGTTCCTTCGTTTTGCCATTGAAGCGCAGCATCGCGCCCCAGCCGCCAGGACCCGGATTTCCCGAGCACGCGCCGTCGGTGAAAATCTCGACCGTCTTCACATCACAAGTCCGTATTCAGAGGCCGATTTGACCTGCCTGTGAAAGCGCATCTTGCGTAGATATTCGATCGGGTCTTTCTTTACTACCAGGCTGCCGGCGGGCGTATTTAGCCAGTCATAGAGCCGCGTCAGCATGAAGCGCAGCGCAGACCCATGTGCGAGCACCGGCAGCGCGTCGGCCTCGGCCTTCGACAGTGGCCGCACCGCCGTATAGGCTGACAGCATCGCCATGCCCTTGGTGAGGTTGAATGACGCATTGTCCTTCTCGAAGCACCAGGCGTTCAGGCAGGTCGCAATGTCATAGGCGAGCGTGTCGGTGCAGGCGAAATAGAAGTCGATGACGCCCGACAATTTGTTGCCCAGAAAGAAGACATTGTCGTTGAACAGATCCGCATGGATCACGCCCTGCGGCAGGTCGCGCGGCCATGTCCTTTCCAGCAGCACCAGATCGGCCTCTGCCTCGGCGCGCAGGCCGGACTCCACCTCGTCGGCACGGTCGCGGGCCTTTTCCCACAGCGGCCGCCAGCCATCGACTGATAGCGCGTTGGTGCGCTTCAGCGAAAAGTCGCGCCCCGCCAGATGCATCTCCGCCAGTGTCGCGCCCACTTCCCGGCAGTGTTCAACGGTCGGCCTGCGCATCCACATGCCTTCAAGGAAGGTGATGATCGCAGCCGGTCTGCCTGCCAGATGGCCGATGGTCGAGCCATCATTGCGCGCCACGGGCAGCGGGCAGTTGATGCCACGCTCATTGAGATGCTGCATCAGACCAAGGAAAAACGGCAGATCATCCGGATTCACCCGCTTTTCGTAAAGCGTCAGGATGTAGGAGCCGGTCGTGGTGTGCAGCAGGAAATTGGAGTTCTCGACGCCTTCAGCGATACCCTTGTAGGACAGCAATTCGCCGATCGCATAGTCGGCAAGAAATGCGCCGAGCTCGATTTCCGAAATGTCGGTATAGACGGCCATCAGAAGCAGACCTGATTGGAGTACAAACGGGTGCGGTTCACACTCAGCCGCCGTTCACGAATGCCATGTCGGCCGCTGTCAATTCAACGTCCCGGATTGCGCGCATGACCGGGAAATTCTCAGTCTCGATCGCGGTTTCGGCCAGTTCGACCTTTGCATCAAACCGCTCGCGGAACGCAGCGATAATCTCGTCGACGATGATTTCGGGCGCTGACGCCCCGGCAGACAGGCCAAGCACGGAAATGTCGCCGATCTCATCCCAAGGTATCTCCGACGCGCGCTGCACAAGAAGCGAACGATTTGCCCCTGCCCGCTCCGCCACTTCGACCAGCCGGCGCGAATTGGACGAATTAGGCGCGCCAACCACAAGGAAAAGGTCAGCGCCAGGTGCTGCCGCCTTCACCGCGTCCTGACGGTTTGTGGTGGCGTAGCAGATCGATTCGGCCGCCGGCGCATGCATGCTCGGGAAGCGCTCTTCCAGCGCACGGATGACGCCAGCTGTGTCTTCCACCGAGAGCGTCGTCTGGCTGACAAAGCCCAGTTCCTGTCCCTGCGGCGGCTGAAACGATGCGGCATCCTGCTCGGTCTCGATCAGGCTCACCGCGCCATCAGGCAACTGTCCCATCGTGCCGATGACTTCCGGGTGACCGGCATGGCCGATCAATAGCACATGACGGCCAAGGCGTTGATGGCGCATTGCCTGCTTGTGCACTTTCGACACCAGCGGACAAGTTGCGTCGAGATAGAAAAGATTGCGCTCGATTGCGTCCGCCGGCACGGATTTCGGCACGCCATGGGCGGAGAACACAACGGGGCTCTCGTGATGTTCGGCCGGGATCTCGCTCAACTCCTCGATGAAGACGGCACCAAGGTTCTGCAGGCCCTCAACCACATAGCGATTGTGCACGATCTCGTGGCGCACATAGACCGGCGCGCCATATTTCTTCAGCGCCAGCACCACGATCTGGATGGCCCTGTCCACACCGGCGCAAAAGCCGCGCGGGCCGCACAGGCGGATTGTCAAAGGCGGTTTTTGGAGCGGTTTCGAATTGCGTTCGAGCATGGGCCGGACATGGGCGGTCGGGCGGTCGAATGTCAAGGGCAGTCGATCAGCGCGGTGCTCCTGACGTCAGGCTGTCAGTGGAGGGCTGCTATCGGGGCAGCGTCACAACACAAATGGAGCATGTGATGATTGCAATCGAAACGGTAAACTACAGCCTGAAATCCGGAACCGACGAAGCATCGTTCAGGTCCGCGCTTCAACAAACCAATCAATGGCTCACTACGCAGAAAGGCTTTGTTCGGTTGCAACACGGCGCGGACGAAAAGGGCGGGCGCATCGACATCGTCGAGTGGAAAAGCATGGACGATGCAATGGCGATTGCCAACAGCTTCATGGATGCGGAAGAAAATCGAGCCTATCTCGGCGCAATTGAACCTGGCTCCGTGACGATCCGTCACTTCCAGACCTGACCGGTCAAATCTGCGCGCGCGTGCGCCGCCAGCGCAGTATCCATGCGAGATAAACGCCCACCAATCCTGCGGCGATGCCATACCAGGTGATGGCGTATTGCAGATGGCTGTTGGGCATTTCGATCAGTGTCACGCCGCCCATCGGCCAGCCACCGGGGTTCGGTGCGTCGTTTGCATCGACAAACAGGCCGAGCACGTCAGCGTCTGCCGGCATGCCCGACGACGACACCATGTCGCGGATGTCTTTCCAGTAGAAGATGTTCTTGACGAGATCATTGTCGGGCACCATCGATGACGGCTTTTCAACCAATGCTGTCCGCAGCAAGCCGGTGATCTCGACGCGGCCTGCGACCTGCCCCTGCGGGCGCGTCGCGGCGTCCTTCATTTCGAACGGCACAAAGCCGCGATTGACGATAACATAGTCACCGCCATCACGCTGCAAGGGCGTGTAGACGAAATAGCCAGTCGCACCCTTGTGGGTGGCAAAGAAATGCCGTTCCCATTCATGGCGAAACTGACCGGCCAGCATGACGGGTCGGTATTCCTCACCGGCCACGCCGTCCGGCGATTGCAGCACCTCATCCAGCGGCGCTGGCGGCATCGCCAGCCTGCTGTCGATCCGGGCAATCAGCGCCTCTTTCCACGCCAACCGCTGCACCTGCCATGTGCCGAGGCCGAGAAGCACGATGAACGCACCCAAGGCCAGGATCGAGAGTAGCCAAGGGAACCCCTGCCGCGGCGTCGCTTCAGATGTCATTTCGGCTTGTCCAACCGCCCTTCGGCGGCGCTATTGGCATATTGCAGATTGATCAGCACGCCCTTGAGCAGCCTCAGTGTCGGCAGGCCGAGGATCAGCACCAGAGGAATCCAGATCATGAAATGGACCCAAAGCGGCGGGCCGTAGCTGACCTCCAGCCACAGGGCCAGGCCGCAGACCACGAAGCCGATGATCATGATGACGAACACTGCCGGGCCATCGGCAGAATCGGCAAAGGAATTGTCCAGCCCGCAGATGCCGCAACGTTCGCGCACTGCGATGAAACCGTCAAAGATGCGCCCTTCGCCGCAGCGCGGGCAGCGGCCGGCGAGACCGCTCTTGATCGGGTCAACCGGCGGAAATTCCGAATGTTCACCGGTCATTGGCCAGCCTTTCATCGCCCGGTTCGTCCAGGCTCGCATGCATCCTCTACCACGGGTGCGGCAGCGGTTCGACACGCGATACGCCGCAGCCACAAAACGAAACGGCCGCCCGAAGGCGGCCGTTCCAGATCCAGTTTCATCGCTGTCAGTGCGCTGCAATCGTCGCGCCAGCCGATCCCCAGACATAGATGGAGACGAACAGGAACAGCCAGACCACGTCAACGAAATGCCAATACCAGGCCGCTGCCTCGAAGCCGAAATGCTGTTTCGGCGTGAAGTCGCCACGCATTGCGCGGATAAGGCACACAATCAGGAAGATGGTGCCGATAAAGACATGGAAGCCGTGGAAACCGGTCGCCATGAAGAAGGTCGCGCCGTAGATCGAGTCCTTGAAGGCAAACGGAGCGTGGACATATTCATAGACCTGCACGGCCGAGAACAGCACGCCCAGCGCAACCGTCAGTGCCAGACCCCAGACCAGACCCTTGCGGTCATTGTGGATCAGCGCATGGTGCGCCCAGGTAACCGTGGTACCCGACAACAGCAGAATGATCGTGTTGTAGAGTGGCAGGTGGAAGGGATCGAGAACTTCGATCGACTTCGGCGGCCAAACGCCACCGGTATAATCGGTACGAAGAACCTGAGCGGCCTCACCCGGGAACAGGCTTGCATCGAAGAAGGCCCAGAACCAGGCGACGAAGAACATCACCTCGGAGGCGATGAACATGATCATGCCATAGCGCAGATGCAGCGACACGACGCGGGTGTGGTGGCCCTCATGGGCCTCCTTCACCGTGTCCGACCACCAGGCATACATCGTGTAGAGCACGATGACGGTACCAAGCAGCAGCAGCCAGATGTGGAAGGTCGCGGCCAGGTCGACGCCAAACAGCTCGAACGGGTTGCCCTTCAGAAAGCGCATGTAAGCGATGCCGCCGATCGCCATGACGAAGGCGCCAAGCGCGCCGAGGATCGGCCAGGGGCTCGGGTCGATGATATGATAGTCGTGGTTCGGTTTGGCGTGCGCGTCGGCCATGTCAGCCCCCATTGGTCGTCGTGTTGGTCGCCGTCCCGTCCTGATCCTCTGCCTTTGCGGGCACTGCCGCCACGGGCTTGTCGGAATCAGTCGGGAAGAACGTATAGGATAGCGTGATCGTCTTGAGGTTCGCCAGTTCAGGCACCTTGACGATCTCCGGGTCAATGTAGAACACCACCGGCATATCGAGCGTCTCGCCCGGCTTCAGCGTGGTGTCGGTAAAACAGAAGCACTCGACCTTGTTGAAATAGGCACCCGCCAGCGAAGGCGCGACATTGAAGGTGGCGCGGCCGGATGTCGGCGTGGAAAATGGATTGCTCGCCTCATAGGCAATCTGCGTCGTCTCGCCTATGCGCAGCGTGATCTCGCGCTGAACCGGCTTGAATTCCCACGGCAGACCGCCCGACACATTGGCGTCGAAGCGAACATGGATCGTCTTGTCGAGGATCTTGCTCGAATATTGCGTCACGCGCTGTGTCGTGCCGCCATAGCCCGTCACCTGACAGAACAGCTGGTAGAGCGGAACGGCCGCATAGGACATGCCGATCATGCCGACGAAGAATGCGCCACAGGCCATCGCCACAACGCCATTGCGGCGGTTGCGGGCCTTGTCGCTCTCTGTCGGCATGCGATCAGCCATCACAAGGGCCTGTCGAGCAGCGACGCGCCTTTGAGCAAGGCGGAAATATAGAAGATCACGACCAGTGCAGCCAGGCCGAGGCCGATCGCGATATTGCGGCTGCGCTGCGCCTTCTTCTGGGCATCGGTCATCGTGACCATGTCGTCGTTGGATGTTGCCATCACAGAACTCCCACACGCGCCGCAAGCACGTCGACCAGATAGACGGCATAGATCGCGAACAGATAGAGGATCGAATAGGCGAACAGCTTCTTGGCTGGCTTCATCGCCTTGTCTTCGGCGTCCATCTTCAAAACTTGCCAGGCATACCAGACAAAGCCGAGCCCGAGCCCGATCGAAACGACGCCATAGAACGCGCTGACGTAACCCATCGCCCAGGGCAGAACCGCGACGGGCGCCACGATCAGCGCATAGGCAAAAATCTGCCGCTGGGTGGAGGGAATGCCCGCAACGTTGGGCATCATCGGAATGCCCGCGCGGCCATAGTCGCCGGACTTGAAGAGCGCCAGCGCCCAGAAATGCGGCGGCGTCCACAGGAAGATGATGGCAAACAGGATCACGCTTTCAAGGCTGATCTGCCCGGTGGCCGCTGCCCAGCCAACCATGGGCGGAAATGCGCCAGCTGCGCCACCGATCACGATGTTCTGCGGCGTCGAGCGCTTCAGCCACATCGTGTAGACGACTGCGTAGAAGAAGATGGTGAAGGCAAGGAGCGCTGCTGCCAGCCAGTGGACCAGAATCCCGAGCGTGAAGACCGAGAGGGCCGACAGGACCAGACCAAAGGCGAGCGCCTGTTCGGGTTCGATGCGGCCGGCCGGGATAGGACGCTTGGACGTGCGCGACATGACCCGGTCGATGTCGGCGTCATACCACATGTTCAGAGCACCAGACGCGCCCGCGCCAACGGCGATGCAAAGGATCGAGACGAACATCTCAAAGGCGTTGAGAGATACAGGTGCAGCGACGATGCCGACGAATGCAGTGAAGACAACAAGCGCCATCACCCGCGGCTTCAGCAGCGATAGATAGTCGGACGCCGTGGCTTCCGAGAGCCCCGTCTCCTTCCGGCTGATGTCGTCGACTAACGCCATTCTGTCTCGTTCCATCGAAGTTGAAGCCGCCGAACCCCGGCGGCTTCAAATTCTGGCTCCTTACTTGATCTTCGGGAGCTGTTCCCACTGGTGGTAGGGCGGCGGCGAAGGCAGCTGCCATTCCAGCGTCGTCGCACCCTCACCCCACGGATTGGCACCAGCGACGCGCTTCTTCTGGAAGGCTTCGAAGACGCCATAGAGGAAGACCAGAACGCCGAAGGCCGAGATGTAGGAGCCGTAGGACGACACCATGTTCCAGCCCGCATATGCATCCGGATAGTCGATGTAGCGGCGCGGCATGCCGGCAAGGCCAAGGAAGTGCTGCGGGAAGAACACCAGGTTCACGCCGATGAACGTGATCCAGAAGTGGGTGCGCGCGATGAACGGCGAATACATGTAGCCGGTCATCTTCGGGAACCAGTAATACCAGCCAGCAAAGATCGCGAACACCGCGCCCAGCGACAACACGTAGTGGAAGTGAGCCACGACGTAATAGGTGTCGTGGAAGGAGCGGTCGAGGCCGGCATTGGCCAGCTGCACGCCCGTTACACCGCCGACGGTGAACAGGAAGATGAAGCCGATTGCCCACAGCATCGGGGTGCGCATCGAAATCGACCCGCCCCACATCGTCGCAATCCAGGAGAAGATCTTCACGCCGGTCGGCACAGCGATAACCATCGTGGCGAACACGAAGTAGCGCTGTGCGTTGAGCGAGATGCCGGTCGTATACATGTGGTGCGCCCACACGACGAAGCCGACTGCACCGATCGCCACCATGGCGTAGGCCATGCCGAGATAGCCGAAGATCGGCTTCTTGGAGAACGTCGACACGATGTGGCTGACGATGCCGAAGCCCGGCAGGATCAGAATGTAGACTTCCGGGTGCCCGAAGAACCAGAACAGGTGCTGGAACAGGATCGGGTCGCCGCCACCTTCAGGCGCAAAGAACGCCGTGTCAAAGTTGCGGTCCGTCAGCAGCATGGTGATGGCGCCAGCCAGAACCGGCAGCGACAGCAGCAGCAGGAAGGCGGTGATCAGCACCGACCAGGCAAACAGCGGCATCTTGTGCAGGGTCATGCCCGGTGCGCGCATGTTGAAGATGGTGGTGATGAAGTTGATCGCGCCCAGGATCGACGACGCACCTGCGATGTGCAGTGCGAGGATCGCCAGATCCATTGCCGGACCGGGCTGGCCGGTGGTCGACAGAGGCGGATAGATCGTCCAGCCGCCGCCAACGCCGTAGCCGCCGGCAGGGCCGGGCACGAACATGGAGAGCAAAAGCAGCAGGAATGCGGGCGGAAGCAGCCAGAACGAGATGTTGTTCATGCGCGGGAACGCCATGTCAGGCGCGCCGATCATGATCGGAACCATCCAGTTGGCGAAACCACCGATCA
>Ga0209572_1001941_pt1 | contig 11297 bp, 9 predicted proteins | sample EBPBio232012_DNA_FD_185867 | JGI IMG/M metagenome (GOLD analysis project Ga0209572, IMG submission 185867) | Wastewater treatment Type I Accumulibacter community from EBPR Bioreactor in Madison, WI, USA - Reactor 1_1/23/2012_ DNA (SPAdes)... | ecosystem: Engineered > Bioreactor > EBPR >...
ACCTTGTTGGCCCAGCCCGTATGGCCGTCCGTGCCCACCAGGATGACCGGCGTCGCGTCATAGGGCGCAGCGCTCAATGTCGCGTCGAGTTGTTCGGGCGTCCACATCGCTGCGGTGAAGACGCCGATGCGCACGACATCGCCGACCATGGCAAGGCCGCTGGCCTTGGCCTCAGCGGTATATTTGGCGAGATCCTCGATTGTCTTCGCACCCTCGGGCAGGAAGGCGGACACTTCACCAAAGCCCGCCAGAATGGCATGGGCATGGGCGTCGATCATGCCAGGCATCAGAAATCCGCCCTTCAGATCAATGATCTCGGCGTCGGCTTCGACGGCCTTTTCGACATCCTCGTTCGAACCGACAGCCAGAATGTTCCCGTCGCGGATAGCCACCGCTTGCGCTGACGGGGCGGCCGCGTTGCCAGTGAATATCTTGGCATTGATGAAGGCCGTATCTTCCGCCCATGCCGGAACGGCGCCTGCCAGCACGACGCTCATCGCAACACTCGCCAACAATCCACGCAGCATTTGATCCTCCCGATCAGCGTCCCGTGTCAATCTCAGATACGCCACTACATCCCTCAGCCCCTTTCCAGACAAGCCGGAAAAACTCTGGCTCAAGCAAAACCATTCCGCTGACCGGCCCAAACGCGGCAAAGCGCCCCTTGCACCGGCTGGTCAAAATCGTTACCCCAGCCCCGCGCCCAAGCCAGTTTCAGGTTTGAGCGGCAGCCGGAGCCTCCCGATGACCTATGTCGTCACCGACAATTGCATCAAATGCAAATATATGGACTGCATCGAAGTCTGCCCCGTGGACTGTTTCTACGAGGGCGAGAACATGCTCGTCATCCACCCCGACGAGTGCATCGATTGCGGCGTTTGCGAACCGGAATGCCCTGCTGACGCGATCAAGCCGGATACCGAGCCCGGGCTCGACAAATGGCTGAAGATCAATGCCGACTTCGCCTCGTCCTGGCCCAACATCACGCAGAAGGGCACCCCGCCCGACGACGCAAAGGATTTTGACGGCGAAACCGGCAAGTTCGAGAAATACTTCTCGGCCGAGCCCGGCAAGGGCGACTGACGGCACTCACACTGCGTGATATTGACGCAACGTAAACCCTATATCGGGTTCATTTCCGGGTTACCTTGGCACCTCCCGCAACGTTAGCGGGCGCAGCAAAACCTTGATTTGCGGACGAAATTATGTTACGCATATCTTACATGTTGGTGACACCACGTCTCTTGATGGCAAGAAGCCTCAATCACTGAAAGGTTTGTACTGCATTCGAACCAGGTAACCCTGGCTTGGCGCGGTGTTTTTTCGCGCGTCTCGCCCGCCATGTTCGATGCGGTATGAGTGTGACAGCCTGGCGCTTGGCCTGCGATGAGGCCGACAAATAGCGTCCCCGGACAACCGGGGCGATAAGGAGTTTGACGCGTAATGGCAACCCCGCAGAAAAAGAATTCCACAACCCGCAACGGCTTCAAGGCCGGCGAGTTCATCGTCTATCCGGCGCATGGCGTCGGCCAGATCGTGACGATCGACGAGCAGGAAGTGGCGGGCCACAAGCTGGAACTCTTTGTCATCGATTTCCAGAAGGACAAGATGCGCCTCAAGGTGCCGGTTGCCAAAGCCACGTCGATCGGCATGCGCAAGCTGTCGGAGACCGACTATGTCGACCGCGCGCTCAAGGTTGTGCAGGGCCGCGCCCGCATCAAGCGCACCATGTGGTCGCGCCGCGCGCAAGAATATGACGCGAAGATCAATTCGGGCGACCTGATCTCGATCTCGGAAGTCGTGCGCGATCTCTACCGCGCTGAAAACCAGCCCGAGCAGTCCTATTCGGAACGCCAGCTCTATGAAGCTGCACTCGACCGCATGGCCCGAGAGATCGCCGCCGTCAACAAGATGAGCGAGACCGAAGCAGTGCGCCTGATCGAGGTCAACCTGAACAAGGGTCCCAAGCGCGGTGCCAAGGCCGACAATGAGGCCGAGGCAGACAGCGAACAGGACGAAGCAGCCTGAGGCTTTGCCGCTGCTCTGACTGAATTGAGGCCGCGTCCCCGGACGCGGCCTTTTTCGTTTTGAGCAACAAGCGTCCAGGTTTGAACAGTTTCCTGTTGACCCCCACCCGTACCCTCCCCACAAGGGGAGGAGTTCTGAGACGTTGGTGACCCCCTCCTCCCTGTGGGAGGTTCAACAGCGACCAGACAGGATCAATCACGGCCGCATCAAGGACTGAGACATGCGTTTTGAAGGAACCGAGGCCTACGTCGCCGACAAGGATCTGATGGTGGCGGTCAATGCCTCGATCGCACTTGAGCGGCCGCTGCTCGTCAAGGGCGAGCCGGGCACCGGCAAGACCGAGCTTGCACGTCAGGTTGCAGCTTCGCTCGGGCTGGAACTGATCGAATGGCACGTCAAGTCAACCACACGGGCGCAGCAGGGCCTCTATGAATATGACGCGGTGTCGCGCCTGCGCGACTCTCAGCTCGGCGACGAGCGCTTCAACGACATTCGCAACTACATCAAGAAGGGCAAGCTCTGGGAAGCCTTTGCTGCCGGCAAGAAGGTCGTGCTTCTGATCGACGAGATCGACAAGGCCGACATCGAGTTTCCCAACGATCTGCTGCAGGAACTCGATCGCATGGAGTTCTTTGTCTACGAGACCGGCGAGACGGTGAAGGCCGATGTGCGCCCCATCGTCATCATCACATCGAACAATGAGAAAGAACTGCCGGACGCTTTCCTGCGCCGCTGCTTCTTCCACTATATCCGCTTCCCCGATGTCGACACGCTGCACCGCATCGTCGACGTGCACTATCCGGGCATCAAGCAGAACCTGGTTCGCGCAGCACTGACCCAATTCTACGAAGTGCGCGAAATGCCGGGCCTGAAGAAGAAGCCGTCAACGTCGGAAGCGCTCGACTGGATCAGGCTGCTGGTGGCCGACGATGTCGAGCCCGAAACCCTGCGCACCGACCCGAAGAACGCCCTGCCGAAACTGCATGGCGCACTGCTGAAGAACGAGCAGGACGTGCATCTGTTCGAGCGGCTGGCCTTCATGGCGCGGCGAAACGGGTAGTTCTCGGCCGCTGATTCAATCTCACGCTGCCATTCTCGGCCCGTGCCGAGGATCTTCTGACGTGGCTGGATGAGACGCGAACGCGGAAGACGCCTCCGCGTCAGGCGTTGCCAGGTATCACATCCACCCGGAAAGCCTCTGACGTCGCGCCTTGCCGCTCCGGGCGGTGCGGATCTTCAATCCAGTCCAGGTCAAATAATCTCAACCAACAGATGCAACTTTCTGGCACGCCAGATAGTTCAACTAAAGCGCGTCGCGCCTTAGAATATCCAGAAGCAGCTGTTGAACAGGTAAATGCACGAATCATCTTTCGAGAAGGCCAGGATTTTCCTGGAACAATATAAGTCCGAAATGCCATCAGATCGACCAATCAAGGTCTTGGAGGTGGGATCAAAATCCTATCATGATCAGGATACATATCGCGGACTGTTCCCCTCACCTGAATACATCTACACGGGTCTGGACATCGAAGCTGGTAACAACGTCGATATCGTTCCGGCCAACCCGTTCATTTGGGACGAGATTGCCACAAGCAGTTTCGATTTCTGCGTTTCGGGGCAAACGTTCGAACACAATCCCTATTTCTGGGTCACATTTGCGGAAATTTCCCGTGTTCTTTTACCGGGCGGCTTGACGCTGATTATCGCACCAGGCGCAGGTCCCGTACATCGCTATCCTGTCGACTGTTGGCGCTTCTACCCGGACTCGTGGGCGGCCCTTTGCACCCTGACGGAGATGGAGCTTGTCGAATGCTATTTCGAGACCGACGAGATGTCAGCAATCCCAGGAGGTAAGTGGCGGGACAGCTGCGTTCTTGCACGCAAACCGCACCTCAGCGAAATTGAACTGGAGAGGTCCCACAAACGTCTGGAAAAATTGGTGGCACTGTTCCGCGACGAACATGTCCGTGTTGTTCAATCGAATCTCACGCCGGGCAAGGGCATCAAGGCCTACCGGGCGGAAATGGCAAGAAAATCGCCTTTGACTCTCCGCAAGAAGATCAAGACGAGACTGAGCTCGAGCGATCGCATCCATAGTTTTTGAGGCTTGTCGTCCGACTTGCTGCGGAAACGCGCAAGGTTAAAGCAATTCCGGCAAACATTGGATCACTCTGTCGAAGGTCGTTTGACACAAGGTCGAGGGCTTCGGAGCAGCTCGGACTGGCAGCCCTCACACGTCGAACCCTGATGGATTTGCTTCAAATGGGCCCGATCCGAAGCATTTGCTCTAGCCGCCAATAGCAACTTGGCTGACCACCCTCATCTCCTCGGCATCTGGCGATTGCCAGGCGATCTCGCCGTTTGCGACCATGTAGTTTACATGGGCATGCACTTCCGAGAAGGCGAATGACAGCTGGTGCGGGTCGAGCTGGCGCGGAAACATCACCGGCACCAGATCGGCAACGGAATGCGGGCCGGCCGCGCAGGCTTTCGCAATAATCTCGCAGCGCTCATGGTGATGGGCGGCAAGCTCGGCGCACCGCGTCTGCAGGCCGTAAAACGGCAGCTGATGGCCGGGCAGCACCAGCGCGCCCTCCGGGATCGCTGCGCTCAGCTGCCCCAATGACCTGAGATAAAGCCCCAGAGGATCGCCATCAGGCTCCACCGCCCAGACGCTGACATTCGGCGTGATCTTGGCCAGCACCTGATCAGACGCCAGCAGCACGTTTTCCTCGCGCAGATAAAGCATCAGCTGTTCCGGCGCATGGCCGTCGCCCGACAGGATCTCGAATTTGCGGCCACCAAGCGTGAGCACATCGCCCGCCATCAGCCGCCTGAACGTGGCCGGCAGCGGCGTGACCATGCGCAGATAGCCATTGCCCTGCGTTGCGACCAGCTGCGCCACCTCGTCGCTCATGCCATGGCGGCGGTAGAAATCCATATAGGTCTGGTCACCCATGCTGCCGGGGCTGAGCGAAATGTTGATGCAGCCCAGATAGCCCGACTGGCTGGTGAGCAGCGGCATGTTGTGCTGCTCGCATAGCCAGCCGGCAAGCCCGATATGGTCGGGGTGGAAATGGCTGACGATCAGACGCGTCAGCCGCCGTCCGGCAAGCGGGCCAGCCACGAGCGCGGCCCACAATTCACGCGTCGCGCGGTTGGAAATGCCGGTGTCCAGCACCGCCCAGCCGTCACCATCCTCGATCAGGTAGATATTGACGTGATCAAGCCGGAACGGCAGCGGAATGCGCGTCCACAAGATGCCCGGCGCAATTTCCATCAATGTTCCGGTAGGGGGCGGCTCCGCATGGGGAAACTGCAGGTTCTGCAATGCAGCCTTGCCTGATTTTGTCAGCATCTATGTTTCCAGGACCATCACCTGATCCTGCCTGTCACTTGATCGTCCTTGATGCTCCGGCTTACCTGCCGCACGCGCTGCTTGCAACGCCGGATAAGAGGATCAGCCCATGAGCACTATCGAAGTCAGACCGCTTTCGGACGGCGACCAAGCCGCATGGCGGCGGCTCTGGACCGACTATCTGAACTTCTACAAGGCAACAGTTCCCGAAGCTGTCTACGCGACCACATGGCGTCGCCTGTTTGAGCCCGGCGAGTTCGAGCCAAAAGGTTTCATCGCGCTGGACGATGGAAAGCCAGTCGGGCTGGTGCACTATCTCTACCATCGCTCCTGCTGGTCCGAGGTTAACAATTGCTATTTGCAGGATTTGTTTGCCGACGAAGCAGCACGCGGAAAAGGCGTGGCGACGGCGCTGATCAAAGCGGTGCAGGACGAGGCTGCAAGCGTCGGCGTGACGAATGTCTACTGGATGACCCACGAGACCAATGCAACTGCACGCCGGCTCTATGACAAGGTCGCACGGCTGACGGGTTTCGTGGAATACGACCTGTTGTAGAAACTACTGCAGTTCCTGCATCAGCGCTGCCACCAGCGCGACGCGCCTGTCGAGTTCACGCCACTGGATGTGCTCATGCGGGGCATGCGCGCCAGCGCCTGCACAACCCAGGCCGTCAATGGTCGGAATACCGAGAGCGGCGGTGAAATTGCCGTCCGAGCCGCCGCCGCGGTGCATTTTTGGCAAGGGCAGGCCGAACCTGTCGCCCACGGCACGCACCCTTTCATAGAGATGCAGGCTTTCAGGTGTCTCTGCCCATGGCGGGCGGTTCATGCCGCCGGTCACGGTGACCGTGCAGCGCCGGTCGAACGGTTTCAGGCCAAGGATGGCCGCTTCCATGCGGAGCGCCGACAGCGCGTCCGGTACCCGTAGGTCGATCATGCCACGGGCCCGATCGGCAATGACATTCGAGGCTGTGCCACCCGAGATAGGTGCAACATTGACCGTGACACCGCCGTCCTCGTCGACGAACTGGTCGAGCCGCACAATCTGCTTGGCCAGCTCAAGCACTGCCGAAGCGCCATCACCATAGGCGCTGCCGGCGTGCGACCCGACACCGAGAACCTCAATGTCGAAAATGCCGACACCCTTGCGCGCGGTGACGCAGCGGCCATCGGCCTGCGACGCTTCCAGGATGATGGCCGCCGCCGCCCCATGCGCTTCGGCCTCAATGATCTGCCGGCTGGTCGGGCTGCCAACCTCCTCGTCCGGCGTCAGCAGCAGCGTGATCGGCGCCTGCGTCGCGACATTGTTGGCCAGGATAGAGCGCAGCGCATAAAAGGCTGCAAAACTGCCGGCCTTCATGTCCAGAATACCCGGACCATGCGCCCGGTCGCCATCGACCCTGAACGGCATATGCTCCAGCGTGCCGACCGGCCAAACAGTGTCCAAATGGCAGGCGACGAGGATCGGCTTGGCGCCGGGATCAACCGCCTGCGTATTGGCGCGCGCAATCAGATTGTCGCCAAACCCGTCGCGGCCGGGAATACGCGTAATCTGCGCACCAGCCCTGGCCAGATCGCGTTCCGCAAGGTCGATCAACGAATTGACCTTTTGGACGTCTTTCGTCGGCGTCTCGATTTCGACCCAGATCTTCAGTTCATCAAGCAATTCTTCGGACGAGGCGATTGGCGCAGCAGACAACTTGTCACTCCAGAAGATCTCTACGTTCCGCATACGCTCTTTCGACGCGTCCGGGAACACGATAGAAGGTTGAATATGTTCATTCCTTTTTTCCTCGAATTGAAAGCGGCCAGGATTCCCGTGTCATTGCGGGAATATCTGTCTCTGCTCGAAGGCATGGAAGCAGGCCTCGTCACTTATGATGTCGAGGGCTTCTATTATCTGGCGCGCTCGGCGCTGGTGAAGGACGAACGCTATATCGACCGTTTCGACCAGGTGTTTGGCCATGCCTTCAAGGGACTTGAGGCGCTGTCGGGCGAAGGTGGCGTCGATGTCGCCAATCTGCCCGAAGAATGGCTGCGCAAGCTGGCCGAAAAGCACCTGAGCGACGAAGAAAAGAAGCTGGTCGAATCGCTCGGCGGTTTCGAAAAACTGATGGAGACGCTGAAAAAGCGGCTTGAGGAGCAGAAGGGCCGCCATCAGGGCGGCTCGAAATGGATCGGCACCGGCGGCACCTCGCCCTTCGGTGCCTATGGCTACAATCCCGAAGGCGTGCGCATCGGCCAGAACGAAAGCCGCAACCGCCGCGCGGTCAAGGTTTGGGACAAGCGCGAATTCCGCAATTTCGACGACTCGGTTGAGCTTGGCACCCGCAACATCAAGGTGGCGCTGAAGCGTCTTCGCCGCTGGGTGCGCGAAGGTGCCGACGAAGAGCTGGACATTCCAGGCACGATCCATGCCACAGCCGAACATGGCTATCTCGACGTACAGACGCGGCCCGAGCGCCGCAATGCGGTGAAGCTTCTGATGTTCTTCGACGTTGGCGGCTCGATGGACGACCACATCAAGGTGGTAGAGGAACTGTTTTCGGCAGCGCGCGCCGAATTCCGCCAGCTCGAATTCTTCTACTTCCACAATTGCCTCTATGAAGGCGTTTGGAAGGACAATCGCCGCCGTCACAGCGAGACGATCCCCACCTATGACGTGCTGCACAAATATGGCCACGACTACAAGGTGATCTTCGTCGGCGACGCCTCGATGAGCCCTTATGAGATCGCAACCGCCGGTGGCTCTGTCGAGCATTGGAACCCGGAGGCTGGCGCGGTTTGGATGAACCGCGTGCTCGCCCAATGGCCGAACGCAATCTGGATCAACCCGGTGCAGGAAAAGCACTGGGGCTACACGCACTCGATCCAGATGATGCGCGACATCGTTGCCGACCGAATGTATCCGCTGACGCTTCAGGGTCTGGAGAAGGCGACAAGGGAACTGTCGCGCAAGCATTGAGAATGCAGCCATTGCCGGACGCGCGCCGAGCGCCCATATTTGGCGCAACGCCCGCAGATCAGGAGCACGCCATGGACACCCACACCTTTCCTGTTACCCGAACCGACGCCGAATGGCGCGAGCGCCTGACGCCCGAGCAATATTACATCATGCGCCAGCACGGCACGGAGCGTCCGGGCAGCTGCGCACTGCTCTATGAAAAGCGCTCCGGCACATTTTCATGTGTCGGCTGCGACAGCCCGCTGTTTGAATCGACGCTGAAATTTGAAAGTGGCACCGGCTGGCCAAGCTTCAACGATCCGGTTCCGGGTTCCGTCGAGACCACAGTCGACCGCTCGCATGGAATGACCCGCACAGAGGTGCATTGCGCAACCTGCGGCAGCCATCTTGGCCATGTCTTCCCCGACGGTCCGCCGCCGACCCACCAGCGCTATTGCATCAATGGCGTCGCACTGGAGTTTCAGCCGGCCACGGCATGAGACGCAAATCTGTGCAGACAGACAAACGCCGCCCATCAGGCGGCGTTTTCGTTTTCAGGTCCGGGCAGCCACCTATTCGGCGGCCTTTGGATATTCGATGGCTGGATCCAGGCCCGGCTGATCGTCCTTGGTCGCCGCCACCGTCTCGGCCTTGCGGCCAAACACCCGATCCTTGATACGCCCCAGCCAGCCGCGATAGCCTGCGGGACGCTTGTCGCGGGTGAAGATCATCAGCATCGACGGTGTCACGATCAGCGTCAGCACGGTGGCAAATGACAGCCCGAACACGATCGCCGACGACAGCGCGATCCACCACTGGGTCGACGGCGCGTTTATCGTCGTCTCCTGATGGAAGATTTCCAGACCCAGACCAAACGCGATCGGCAACACGCCGAGAATTGCCGACATAGCTGTCAGCACCACCGGGCGCGCACGCTCGCGACAGGTCTGCAACACGGCATCGAGCTTGTTCCAGCCCTCGTCGCGCAGCCGGTCATAGGTGTCGATCAGCACGATATTGTTGTTCACCACCACGCCCGCCAGCGCGATCATGCCGATGCCGGACATGACGATGACAAAGGCCTGCCCTGTCAGCAGCATGCCAAGCAGCGCACCGATGACAGCCATGACAACGCAGCTCAGCACCAGGAACACGGAGGTGAACTTGTTGAATTGTGCCAGCAAAACAATGAAGATGAGGAACAAGGCTGCACCGAACGCATTGGTCAGGAACGCGCCTGCCTCCTCGCTGTCCTGGTTCGAACCGGCGAGCTTCCATTCGATGCCAGGCTGTTCCATGCCTGCGACCACCTTCTCGACCTCCGCCTGAACGGCGGCGACCTGAAGACCTGACGCGACATTGCCCTGCACGGTCACCGTGCGCCGGCCGTCGATGCGGTTCAGAATGCCGACCGTATGTTCAGGCACGCGGGTGACGAAGTTGGAGATCGGCACAGACCCTTGCGAGGTAACGATGCGCAATTCATCCAGCGAAGCAAGCGTGCGCCGGTCTTCGGGCAGACGCAGCCGGATGTCGACCGCATCATCCGCGCCTTCGGGCCGGTAGTCGGTCAGTTTCAGGCCGGTGGTCACCAACTGCACAACGACGCCAACCGACATCGGGCTGATGCCATATTGGGCCGCCTTCGAACGGTCGACCTCAAGCGCCCAATCGATACCGGGTGGCGGCAGGCCGTCGGAAATATCGATCGCGCCCGGGACTTTTGCCACGGCTGCCGCAATCGCCTTGGCATGGTCGTTCAGGCCGGTCGGATCGACGGCCGACAGCCGCACCTGGATTGCCTTGCCGGTGGGCGGACCTGCATCGGGCACGCGCACTTCGACATCGACGCCGGGAATGCCGGCCATCACGCCGCGCAGATCGTCGAGGATTTCATGCGCGGACTTGCGCTCGCGCCAGTCGACAAACTCGTACTGGATCACGCCGACGACATCTTCGGGAATGTCCTGCCCGCCGCCGCGCGTCTTGCCGGCGCGGGTGTAGACGGATTTGATGCCAGGCCAGCCGAGCAGGCGGCTTTCGGCCTCGCGTGTTGCCGCATCCATTTCAGCCAGCGAAAGATTGCCGCGCGCATGGACATAGAGCAGGCCATAATCCGGCTCGACCGAGGGGAAGAACTCGACGCCATTGCCGAACTTCACATAGGAATAGAGGCCCCCGCCCAGCAGCGCCATCGTCAGCACCAGAGCGGTGATCGGATAGTGCACCGCCTTGTTGACGATCGCCATGTAGACGCCATCGCGCGGCGGCTCCTCCGGGTGGTCTGGCGCCTTGGCGAAGATCGCGCCCAGCGTCGGCGCAAAGATCAGCGCATAGGCCATTGATGCTGCCAGCGTCACGATCAGCGTGATCGGCAGATATTTCATGAAATCGCCGATGATGCCCGGCCAGAACAACAGTGGCGAAAACGCCGCGATACGCGTCATGGTGGCGGCAATGACAGGCCCTGCCATGCGCTTGGCGGCAAGCTCGAAGGCTTCCGCCTTGTCCATGCCTTCCGACATGCGCCGTTCGGCAAATTCGGTCACGATGATCGCATCATCCACCAGCATGCCGACCGCAAGGATCAGCGAGAACAGCACGATCATGTTGATCGTATAGCCCATCATCGCCAGCAGCAGGATACCCATCAGGAATGAAGACGGGATGGCCAGGCCGATCAGCAGTGAAGCGCGGCCCGACAGCGCATAGAGAATGACGATGAAGACCAGAATGACAGCGATCAGGACGTGGTTCTGAAGGTCGCTCAGCAACTGGTTGACGAAGACAGACTTGTCCTGCGTGTAGGTGACTTCCATGCCCGGAGGTGCTGCCTTGACGAATTCGTCCGCCACCGCCTTTGCACCATCGATCGTCTCGACAATGTTTGCACCGACGCGCTTCTTCACCTCGATCGCAATCGCGTTCTTGCCGTCAAGCCGCGATTGCGATCGAGGTGAAGAAGCG
>Ga0209572_1001944_pt1 | contig 11285 bp, 7 predicted proteins | sample EBPBio232012_DNA_FD_185867 | JGI IMG/M metagenome (GOLD analysis project Ga0209572, IMG submission 185867) | Wastewater treatment Type I Accumulibacter community from EBPR Bioreactor in Madison, WI, USA - Reactor 1_1/23/2012_ DNA (SPAdes)... | ecosystem: Engineered > Bioreactor > EBPR >...
TAGGGTGATGCCATGGTGTTATCGACGACCAGCGGAATGCCCGCCTCATTAGCGATCTTCGCGAGCGCTTCGATATCGGAAACGACGCCGCCGGGGTTGGCGAGCGACTCGATGAAGATGAGTTTCGTCTTTTCGCCGATGGCTTTTTTCACGGCATCGAGATCATCCACATCGACGAAATCGGCATTCCAACCGAAGCTCATGGGGAAGGTGTTCTGGAACTGGTCGGTCGTGCCGCCATACAGGCGCTTACTAGCGATGAAACGCTCGCCGGGCTGCACGAGCGCCTGGAACACGAGCAATTGCGCTGCATGGCCAGAGGCGCATACGGTCGCACCCACGCCGCCCTCAAGCGATGCGAGGCGCTCTTCGAGCACCGAGTTGGTGGGGTTGGTGAGGCGTGAATAGACATTGCCGAATTTCTTCAGCGCGAATTTATCGGCCGCGTCCTGCGCGTCTTCGAACACATAGGCGCTGGTCTGGTAGATGGGCACCTGACGTGCACCCGTTGCATCGGGCGTATAACCGGCATGAATGGAGCGCGTGTTGAAACCTTTGGTCATGGTATGTTCCTGCAATGTTATGATTTGGCGGCAACCTAGCCTGTGGTGAAAGCACTTGCAAGCATTGAGCAAACCCATCATATCGTGCTGCCATGAGCAGCAATTTACATACGCATGAAGCTGGCGGCACGCACACGACTGATGTGGTCATCGTGGGTGCGGGACCTGTGGGTCTGTTCGCGGTATTCGAGCTGGGTCTGCTGAACCTGAAATGCCACCTCGTCGATATCCTCAACCGACCCGGCGGGCAATGCGCGGAGCTCTATCCGGAAAAACCCATTTATGATATCCCTGCCCTGCCCATCTGCACGGGTCAGGAACTGACCGATGCGCTGCTGAAACAGATCTCACCGTTCAACGCGGAATACCATTTCAATCAGATGGTGGAAGGTCTTGAAAAGACCGCTGACGGTTGGAAAGTGACCACTGATAGTGGCACGACGATTCTTGCAAAGGTCGTGGTGATCGCTGCCGGCGGCGGTAGCTTCGTGCCGAAAAAACCACCGATCAAAGGCATCGAAGCGTTCGAAGAAAAAAGCGTTTTCTATGCGGTGAAAAAGCGCGAGACGTTCCGTGGCAAGAAGCTGCTGATCGTGGGTGGCGGCGACTCTGCGCTGGACTGGACATTGAATCTGCACGAGATTGCAGAGCACATCACGCTGGTGCATCGCCGCGATGAATTCCGCGCTGCGCCGGACTCGGTGCATAAGATGCGCGCACTCGCGGAAGCCGGAAAAATCGATCTGCTGTTCGGGCAAGTCACCGCGCTTGAAGGTGAGAATGCGCAATTAGAAAAAGTCATGATTACCGATAACGAAAAAAATACGACTGCCCTCACATGCAATGTGCTGTTGCCGTTCTTCGGCCTCACCATGAAACTCGGCCCCGTGGCGAATTTCGGCCTGAATTTGCATGAGAACCTCATCACCGTCGATACGGAAAAGTTCGAGACTTCGGTGCCGGAGATCTTCGCGATCGGCGATATCAACAGCTATCCGGGCAAGTTGAAACTCATCCTCTCCGGCTTCCATGAAGGCGCGCTGATGGCGCAACAGGCCTTCCGCTATTGCCGCCCGGGCGAGAAGCTGCGCTTCCAATACACCACCAGCTCCACCGACCTTCAGAAAAAGCTCGGGGTGAAATGAACATCTTCACCCTCAACGTGACCGACCATGACGGCGGCGAGCATGTGCTGGAAGCCCCGGAGGGCTGGCGCGTGATGGAAGTCATTCGCGATAATGGCCTCAAGATCAAGGCGGAGTGCGGCGGTGCCTGCGCCTGTGCGACCTGCCACGTGTACGTGGATGAGGCGTGGCTTTCGAAGCTGATCCCGCCGAATGCGGATGAGGAAATGATGCTCGATGACGCGATGATGGTCGAACCGAACTCGCGCCTTTCCTGCCAGATACTCATGAACGAAGAACTCAACGGGCTGCACGTCATGCTGGCGCCGAATCCTGAATAGTTGATTTGGTCAATTATATCATATTAACATATTATTAAATATGATTTTTTCTTCATTCTGATTTTAAATTCCTTTAAACCTCATGACTTACGCCCCATATAATGGTATAAGTAAATGTAATTAAGGAAGAAAAACACCTCATGAAGAAGCCTCGCTCGCTCCTGTTCGTCTGTACAGGAAATATCTGCCGTTCCCCCGCTGCTGAAGGTATCATGCGTCACGCGCTCAAGGCGCGCGGTGTGTTTGACCAATTCAAGCTGGATTCCGCCGGCGTCGATTCCCACCATATCGGCCATTGCCCCGACAAACGCGCGCAGGCCACAGGCTCCAAGCGCGGCATCGACTTCTCGGATCTGGTCGCACGCAATGTCTGCCTCGAGGATTTCGACAGGTTCGACCTGATCCTGGCGATGGATCAGACCCACTATGACCGCCTGATGAAGCTGGCGCCCAAGGACTCGAAGGCCAAGATCGAACTCTACCTGCCTTATGCCGGCGCCACCAAGGAGCGCGAAGTGCCCGATCCCTATTACGGTACAGACCATGATTTCGAGCACGTGCACGACCTGCTGGCGTTAGCGACGGAAAGCATCGTTAACAAGATCGTCTAGCTCGCTGAAACCTGTGAATAAAAGCACAATAGCATATAAATATCATAGCTTAATGGACGATATCCACAGTTTTTACTTTACACCCTAATTATTAAAATCTATTAACACTTGCCTGAAGTCTTTAATAAATAAGAGCAAGAAGTTAACAATGATGGTGGTTGTCACAGGTGGTTGCGGCTTTATCGGCTCGCATCTGGCGGAAGCGTTGATCGCTTCCGGCAGCGAAGTCACAATCTTAGACAACCTATCCACAGGCAAAAAATCCAACGCCCCTGCCCAAGCTAATGTCGTTGTCGGTGATGTCGCTGATGTGGCGCTGGTGCAGAAGCTCATCGCCGATGCGGATGTGGTGTTCCACCTCGCTGCTGTCGCCTCGGTCGAACTGTGCGAACGCGATGCAGAGAATAGTCATCGTACGAATTTCATCGGCACCAAGAATGTGATGGATGCGGCGCTGAACTCACCCAAGAAGCCTATCGTCGTTTACGCCTCCTCTGCTGCTGTCTATGGCGACAATCCCAATTTGCCGCTGAGCGAAGATGCGGAAACCTTGCCGCTGGGCAATTACGGTCGCGACAAACTCGCCGGCGAACAATATGCGCGCGAACATAAGGTGCCGAGCGTCGGCCTGCGCTTCTTCAACGTGTTCGGTCCACGCCAAGATCCGCGCTCGCCCTATTCTGGCGTCATCAGCATTTTCGTCGACCGCAGCCTGTCGAACCAGCCAATCACCTATTTCGGTGATGGCGAACAGACACGCGACTTCATTTACGTCAGCGATATCGTGGCACTGCTCATCGCTGCATCGAAGACAGCTCCCAAAACCGCAAGCGTCGCCAATGGCTGCACCGGCAAAGCGACCAGCCTGAAACAACTTGTCGCGACCATTAGCGATATACTGAACCGTTCACCGCAGACCAGTACTGCGGCGGCGCGTGAAGGCGATATTCGCCACAGCCTTGGCAACCCCGCACATGCCGAGAAACTTCTCGGCTTCAAGGCAAAGACCTCGCTGAAAGAAGGCCTCACTGCACTGATCAGCGCTTCCCAGATGGAGGCGGCGTAATGTTGGGCATGCGCAGTTTCAAGAACGCCATGGCGTGCATGATGTTCATCACCGGTTGCGCAACGCCGCAAAAGGTCGAAGGCCCCGCGCCAAAGGTGCGAGACCGTTGGGTCATCTATTACGATAACGCCCTGCCCGCCGAGCATTTCAAAGGCTACGGGCTGGTGGTATTCGACCGCATCTATCACCCTGACTTTACCATCCTGAAGAACAAAACCACCCTGCTTGCCTATGTGAGCGCGGGTGAGATCGCCGGTGACAGCCCGGATGTGGCGACACTGGAAGCGGATAAACTGCTGCTGCACCATAACACCCACTGGAATAGCCATGCGGTTGACCTGCGCGCGCCGGTCTGGCAGCAAATGGTGCTGGCACAAGTGGCCGATGCGAAAGCACGTGGCTTCGACGGCGTGATGATCGACACTATCGAAAGCCCCATCCACATGATCCGCCCGCTCGAAAAGCCGGACATGCAGGCAGCGGCGGCGAACCTTATCCGCAGCATCCGAAAACAGTTCCCTGACATGAAGATCATGCTCAATCGTGGCTTTGATATTCTACCGCTGATTGCGGGTGAGATTGACTATGCGTTGGCTGAGAGCATTTGTGCACAAACGGAATTAGCTATTGGACAATCAACGCTTTTACCTGAATCAGCGTACCGCAAATCTGTGGATATGTTGCAACAGATGAAACGCAAAGCACCCCAACTGAAGCTCTATACGCTCGATTATTGGAACATGGAGGACGCAAAAGGTGTTCACTCCATCTACCGGCAGCAGAGGGAGGCAGGGTTCATCCCGTACGTCTCTACCCCTGACTTAAGAAAACACACGCCGGAACCACTCCTCGGCAAATCGAAACACGTCGTACACGCTTTGAGCGAGGATAGTCATGCGTAAGTATATTTTAGTTGCACTCGTACTGGTGATCATGGGCATCGGCGCCAGCCTGCTGCTCATCCCGAACGACGCAGACGTCGCGGTGATGAAGGCGCGTGACATCCAGACCATTGACCTGGGTAACGTGGATATCGAAGCCGAGTACGCACAAGGCCGCCGTAGCTTCCCTGTCATCAACGCACTGGTCGACAAGCGTATCGACGAAGGTAATCGTGATGCTGGCATTGCGCTGCTGCTCGAGTATGTTGCCGCCAACCCGACCGACATGAACGGCCATCGCAAACTGGCTGAGCAATACCAGCTCGAAGGCAACCAAGAGAAGTATCAGGAGCACCTCGCGATCGTGGCGAACGCCGAGCCGACCGAAGACAACCTGACCCAGCTCTCCTATCTTTATAACTCGGAGAAGAACTATCCGAAGCAGATCGAGTTGTTGAAAAAACGTATCGAGGTGAACGAAGGCAAGAACCCGCAATACTTCGCGGATCTGGCGACCATCGAAATGGTCGAAGGCCGCAAGGAAGATGCGCTGGCGACCATCCAGCAGCTGCAAGAAAAGCACCCGGACTTCAACAGCTATACCATCACCTACATCAACACGACCATTCTTGCCGAGAATGGCAAAGGCGACGAAGCCTTCCAAGCGGCGAACCTGTGGATCGAGGGCAATCCGAATATCAAGGAACTCACTGATCTCGTGAACATCCTGCATTACGGCGGTCATGCGGATAAGGCGATTGCACTTGTCGAGCCACGCATGAACATGCTGACGGAAGACCCTGCGCTCGTGGTAGCTTACGTGAATGCGAACATCACCGCAGGTCGTTCAGACCACGCCTTCGAGGTGCTGACCAAAGTCGACCAAGCCGGCAAGATGACGCCAGAGCTTTATAAACCGTATATCGAACTCGCGCTCAAGCGCCAGGACATCAAGGCGGCGGAAGATATCGCCAAGCGCATGGATGTTAGCGGCTTCAAGGAAGAAGACGCGCTGAACCTGATGGAAATCGCCTATCTGAACCAAGCGACCACCTTGTTCGATACGCTTGCCGATCGCTTCAGCGACGAACAGGTGCTGAGCAACAAGCCGGTACTCGCGGCCGTGATTGCGATGGTGAAGAACAATAAAGACGTGGATACACGTATCGAGACCGCGCTCGCCGCTGACCTGACCTCGACCCAGCGCGTTCGCTTGGCGGAAGGCTGTGCACGTGCCAACAAAATGGCGTGCTTCGACACGATCGTGAAGCGCTACCCCGCGATTGAAGAAATGAATGGTCCGCAAGCCGTCGAATTCGCGCAGATCCATATTCTTGCCAAGCGCGCCAAGGATATCGTCGATCCGATGGGCAAACTCGCCGAAGTGAAACAACAGAACGAGATCACCAAGGCATACCTGAGGCTGGCATCGGCCGCGGGTCGTAAGGACATCATGTTGCCGTGGCTCGAGGCGAATCGCCAGACAATTCCGCTCGCGGACATGCAGGAATATTTCTACCTCGCGCATGGCAATGGCCACGCCGATATATCAGCACCGATTGCGGAAGCACTGTTCGCACGCGATCCTTCGCCGATGAACAAGGACATCATGGTCGCGGCCTACCTCGCCTCGGGTCAGGAAGCGAAAGCATTACCGATCCTGCGTGAAATGGCACTCAAGGACGGTGCGAATGATACGCTCTATCTAGGCGCACTGGCAAAGCTTGGTCGTAAGGATCCTGCCGCACGTAAAGAACTGACCGACTATTCCGAAGCATCTCTGAAAGCCGTGCGTGGCACCGATGCACAACAATTGAATTACGCCTACATGCTCGTCTCGAACGGTAAGAAAGACCGTGCGATGCCATATGTAAAAGAATACGCGAAAGTGCGTGGCGGCGAATGGAAGAAGATGTATGCGCAACTGAGCGCCTCGAGCGCACGTGCTGTCAAAGGCGGCGCAGCCTATGTTGCGAAGACCCAGACCCGAGAAGAGCTTATCGCGACCGCGAAGAGCCCGAAAGCCAGCGTCGCAACCAAGCAGTACATCGCATACGAACTCATCAAACGTGGCCATAAAGCCGACGCGGTGCCGATCTTCGAATCGCTTGCCCAAGGCAAAGGCCCCGAGAGTACCGAAGTGAAGAGCTTGATCTATATGTGGGGCAGCAAGCTGAACAAGCAGCAAATCACCTGGATCATGGATCGTGCGAAGACCTCGAATGCTTACGACAAGCAAAAATGGGGTGAGTATATCAGCATGTACGGCGACGATTATGCAGTGCTGCAATATGTATCGAGCACGCCTGATGCGCTCTATAATGACGCATTGCGCCGTAAGTACTTCAATGTGCTCGCTGCCGGTGGCCACGACACCTATGATACCAACATGCGCGGTTGGGTGGCACAGACCACCGACGTGCCTGCCCTTATCGACTATGCAAAGGCCGCTGAGACCTATGGCCACAGTGACGCTGCATTCAACGCGTACCAACGTGTCTCGACGATTGACCCACGCAACGAAATGGCGCTTCGTCAGCTCGGCGTCGTGGCATTCGGTAAAGGTCGTTACGCAGATTCAGCTACCTACTTCGACCGTTACTTCTCCTCACGCGCGGTGAATTCGACCCTTACCGATCCGGAGTTGGCTCATTATTACCGTGCGCAGCTGTACAAGCAGCAGAACAACACCGCTCAGGAACAGGCGCAATATCAGGCGCTCGTGCGTCAGGCACAGACGCACCCGAACAACGCGACCGATGCACAGACACGCTACTACATCAGCCTCATGCATCTTGGCCAGCACGCGGAAGCAAAGCGCGGCTTCGAGGCGCTGCTCAGCCAGTACCCGAACGACAAGGGCATCCTTGCCGACTATATGGGCATTCTCATTGAGTATAAGTACTTCGATGATGCGACCCGCGTGGCCAACCAGTACGACAAAAACTCGCCGTACTATGGCCGCACCGCTGCCATCACCGGCAAGGCGAACGACATTGCAGGCATCGAACGCCTGAGCGGTGGCCGTGAAATGAAGATCAGCTTCGCCCAACCGATTGAAGGCAAGTCGCCGCTGAAAAACACCGACCATGCATGGATCGAGAAGACCGATGCTGCCTATGATTCGGTGACCGTATCGGCAAAGCCTGGCTATGTGGTGCGCTTCGTACCGACCACGCAAGACCAGTTCGCAGTGGTGCCCGCACAAGCCCAAACACTCTCACCGCAGGCGGAATTCGAACGCCAACAGGAAATGCGCCTGCAAATGCTCTATGCACGCATCGAACAAGAGACCGGTCAGACCGATCGCGCACGTGCACGCATGGCCGCATTGCAGAACTACTACCCGCAGGACACACAATTGATGACCTATGCCGCCAACATCGAAAGTGCTGCTGGCAACTCGATCGGTGCGCTGGAGCTGCTGCAGAAAGTGCAGACCGCGCAACCGAACAACGAAGACATCGCCCGCATGGTGAACAGCCTGAAAAAAGCGACACAGACCAACTACGTGAAGCTTGACCATGAATATCGCAGTTACGGCGATAATGATGAGCAGATCACCACACTGTCGGGTGCCGTGCGCGTCAATAACCGTGTTGAAGTGGGCATGAACCTTAAGAACGATGCACAGGAAACCTACCAGACCCGCCGCGCAAGCGATGGCGCCATCGGCAATTACGATACCGACCGTCAACAGGCTGAACTCTATGGTGCCTACTACTTCGATGATAGCAGCCGCCTGCAGGTTTCGGGCTTCACCAACAACGAGGATCCCGGCGCGGGTCTGTACTACGCCTTCAATAACCCGATGGGCGGTCGCAGCGAAGTGTTCGGCGAATACCAAAGACCTTATTGGGACTTCGTAGAAGCCGTAACGGAACATGCCACGCGCGACCGCGTCGGCTTCCGCCACAATGCACAGATCAACCCGACCCTGTCATTCGGCATGGAAGCGTCGCTCAACAACTACAACATCGCCATCGAGGATGATGTGGCCAAGACCGGCTTGCTGCGCGTATCGCTCGCACAGCGCGTGAACCAAGAGCCTTATGTGGCATTGGGCTACGGCTTCGACGGCGAGTACGAGATGGACGAGAACACCTTGCGCAACACTGCGGGTGGCACCGAATATGCGCTGCTTCCTGTCGGCACGCGCGAAGTGCACTTCTTCTCTGGCGTCGTGATGCACGACTTCCGCCCCACGACCCATGGTTTGCTGCTTGCGGGTTATGCGTTCGACCGTTTCGGTTCGGATAGTCCCGTGGTCGAAGGCCGCCTGACCGAGGATATCACCGAAGATGTCGAAGCGGGCGTTCGCGCACGCTACGGCGTACAGTCGAACAACACCGCTAACAACGCCACCAACATCGGTGCGCACATCCAGTATAAATTCTAAGAAGAAGGAAGAAGACTATGAACCAGAACAGTCGGAAAGTATTAGGGATCAGGGTTTCGGCGATCGTCGAGACGATCATCGGCTTGGTGTTCCTCACCATCCTTGACGTGATGCTGTTCGAAGGCAATCGCTTCTTCGACGTGAATCCGCATCCATACTGGATCGTGGTATTGCTCATCGCCGTACAGTACGGTACCAACGAAGGTCTGTTCGCAGCCGCGCTGGCGACCGCCTTCTATCTGCTAGGCAACGTGCCGGACCAGCCCGCTGGCATCGAGCGCTATGACTTCCTGTACAGCATCGCCATCAACCCGATCTTGTGGTTCATGGTGGGCTGGTGCCTTGGTGAATTACGCCAACGTCACATCCGCGAGCGCAACAACCTGATGCGCGACCTCGAGGAATCGAGCAACCGCGAAGAACTCATCTCGGACTCGTACAAGTTCGTGAAGGGTCGCAAGGAAGCACTGGAAATTCAGGTCGCTGGCCAGCTGACCTCCAGCATCGAAGCCTACCGCGCGGCAAAGGCGGTCGAGACCCTCGACCCGAAAGCCGTGATGCAGGGCGTCGAGCGCCTCGTGAAGTCGGTGCTTGGACCGCAGAAATTCTCGCTCTACATCTTCCATGACAACAAACTGTCGGCGACCATCCTGCATGGCTGGCACACCAGCGATTCCTATGCACAGGAAATCGACAGCTTCAGCCCGATCTACCAAGCCGTCGTCGGCCAGCAACAGACCCTCGTCGTTGCCAACGAAGACCATGAACAGATCCTTGGTGGCCAAGGCATCATGGCAGGCCCTGTCTATGACCCCGAGACCAAGCGCGTGGTCGGCATGTTGAAAGTGGAACAGATGGATTTCATCTCGCTCAGCCTCAACACCGTCGAGACCTTCCGTGCACTATGCGAATGGATCGGCACCGCATTGATCAACGCACGCAACTACCAGAGCGTGAAGTCGGATGCGATGGTGAACCCGGAACGCAACATGCTTACCTACAACTACTTCAAGCGCCAGAGCGACTACTTGGCGAAACTGGCGAAACGTGTCGGCTTTGATCTCTCGATGCTGATTATCAAGTTGAACGATGCAAATAGTTTCGACGACGGTGAGCGTATCACCATCGCCCGCCAGATCGGCGAGTCGGTGAAGGGCGCACTACGTAGCGTCGACTTGGCGTTCGACTACCAGACCGACGGCGAGGAATACTCGATCCTTCTGCCCTCGACCAAGCAGGCCGGTGTGAACGTGGTGCGCGACAAGATCGCACGCGACATGGAACGCCAGCTCAAAGGCAAACGCGACGTGAACTTCAGCTACATCGTGCAGGTGATCCATGAAGCCGCTTAACGTACCGGTCGATTATTACGCTTACGTCGAGGACGTGCTCCGCGAGGAAGACGTGCATGACGCCAGCACCATGGATAGCGCCAGTGCGACCAACGGCCTGTTCATCGTGCTCGCCATCATCCTGACGCTCGTACATGGCTTCAACCTGTATCTCCTGCTGCAAACCGACATTTGGCCAGTGATTCCGATCATCATCCACCTCATAGTCAGCACCGTCACGGCGCTCATTACTTATGCTCAATACAAGCGCGGCATGGATGTGCAGCACCTCGCCATCCTATCCATCGTCAGCTTCACCACTGGTATCTTCGGTGCGGGCGGTGCGCTGTTCGGCTACATTGCCTTCATCATCCTCAGCCAGAAACGTCAGCCCTTCAAGGAATGGTACGAAAGCATCTTCCCTACCGATACGCCGACCGATCCGCAGCGCATCTATGATGACATCCTCGAAGGCATCGACGAGCACCCCAGCCTTTATGGCGTGATGCCCTTCGCCGACGTAATGCGTCTGGGTTCAGAAGACCAGAAACGCCGCGCCCTTGCGAAGATGACCTCGCGCTTCAATCCGCGCCTGTCCCCTGCGTTCAAGATCGCACTTAAAGACACCAGCAACACCATCCGCGTTCAAGCGGCAACGGCGGTGGCGAAGATCGAGAAAGACTTCATGACCAAGCTCGAGCGCATCGAGATGGCACGCGTAAAAGAACCCAAGAACCCTTACCTCACCATGGCACTTGCCAAGTTCTTCGACGATTACGCCTTCACCGGCATCCTCGACCCCGAGCTGGAAAAGAACAACCGCGAACGTGCCGTAAGCACCTATAAGACCTATCTGCAACAAGACCCCAACAGTTCGGAAGCGTGGGTTGCCATCGGCCGCCTGCTCTACCGCAACAAGCAGTGGGAAGAAGCCGCAGACTGGTTCCGCCATGCACTTGATCGCGGTTG